>Ga0073934_10010985_pt1 | contig 11083 bp, 3 predicted proteins | sample LarsenN4metaG_FD_76834 | JGI IMG/M metagenome (GOLD analysis project Ga0073934, IMG submission 76834) | Hot spring sediment bacterial and archeal communities from British Columbia, Canada, to study Microbial Dark Matter (Phase II) - Larsen... ...
CTGGGGCTACGCGCTCGGCGCGCCGGGCGCGGACGCACCCGCCGGCGGCAAGGGCGCCGCCTCCGAACCGGGGGCGGCACGGCCGTCGCTGGTGCTGAACACGGGCGCTGCCCTGGTCGTGCTCGGCACCTCATTGGCCGTGCTCGACTACACGCGGGTCATCGTCATCTTCGACGCCGGCGATGCGGACGTCCCTCTGGCCGAACGCATCGAGAGGGGGCGCCGCAGCGTGCTGTTCTCGCACCACGCCGACTATGCCGCGGTGACCTCCGGGGTGGCGCTGCGCGACGCACCGGCGTCGTTTGCCAACACCACGCACTACCTGCTCGACAGCCGGCTCATGATCGCGTGGGCCGAGTGGCTCGAGGCCAATGGCCAGCCTGACCTGGCGCGCCATCTGGTCGCGCGTCTGCGCGAGTTCCGATCCCCGGACGCGGCCGAGTTCTTTGCGGCCTGCGACCCGCGCGGCGCGCCGGCCGATGCGACGCGCCCGAACTCACCGCCGGGTGCGGACGGTCGTGCAGCGGCCCTGCCGTTCCAGTGCCAGCCGCCGGGCCGCACGCCGGGTTGGCGCGAGTACCTGCGGCCGTAGGGAGCGTCCGAGCGCGCGCCGGTCCCGCGCACCGCGCACGGCACCGCGAGACACGGCCACCGACGTGCGTCTTCGCACGCACGGGCGCACCGGCCGCGGCGAGCCAGCGCGACGCGCGGGTTCAGCCTCCCGCGTGCACGCTCGCCCGCCAGTCGCCGGACTTGCCGCCCTGCTTCTCGAGCACGCGGATGCCCTCCATCACCATGCCGCGGTCCACCGCCTTGCACATGTCGTAGACGGTGAGCAGGCCCACCTGCACCGCGGTGAGGGCCTCCATCTCGACGCCGGTCACGCCCACGGTCTCGACACGCGCGCTGCAGCGCACGCGATGCGTGACGGCGTCGAGCTCGAAATCCACCGCCACGCGCGTGATGGGAAGCGGATGGCACAGCGGCACCAGCTCGCTCGTGCGCTTGGCCGCCTGGATGGCCGCGATGCGGGCCACCGCGATCACGTCGCCCTTCTTCGCGCGGCCGCCGGCCACGAGCTCGAAGGTGGCCGGCTGCATCCGGATGAAGCCCTCGGCCACGGCGACGCGGTGCGTCGCCGCCTTGCGGCTCACGTCGACCATGTGTGCCTCGCCGCGCGCGTCGAAGTGCGTCAGCGGGCTGGCGCTTGCGGGCGCCTCGGCGGGGTGTTCGGGCTCGGCGGACGGGGGCATGGTGCGAGCAACCTTCAGCAACATGGCGGTGTCATCATTGTCGCCCCGCGAAGGAACGCCTCCGCCCCCCGGCGCTCCAAAGAACTGGTGCGCCTCGCCTCCCGCGCGGCCGTGAAAGTGCTCGCCCGATGCCCGTGACACCCTCGTCGTCCAGCCTGCCGCGGCGCCTCGCGTGCGCGGCGCTCGCCGCGGCACTCTCCCTCGGCGCGCCGGCCGTGCATGCGCAGGACGCGGCAGCACCCCGCCTGCCGGCGCTCGGCGACGCCGGCACCGAGGACCTCAGCATCGGCGACGAGCGCCGCCTGGGCGAGCAGATCATGCGCGAGGCCCGGCGCGACCCCGCGCTGCTCGACGACGCCGTGCTGCTGGCCTACGTGCAGTCGCTGTGGCAGCCGCTCGTGCAGGCGGCCCGTGCCCGCGGCGACATCGACGCCAACCTCGAGCGCCAGTTCCCGTGGGAGATCTTCCTCGTGCGCGACCGCTCGGTGAACGCCTTCGCGCTGCCCGGCGGCTACGTCGGCGTGCACCTCGGCCTCGTGGCCATCACCAGCAACCGCGACCAGCTGGCGTCGGTGCTGGCGCACGAGCTCACGCACGTCACGCAGCGGCACATCGCGCGCAGCATCGGCAACGCGCGCAGCACCTCGCTCGTGGGCATCGCGGCGCTGCTGATCGGCATCCTGGCCGCCAGCCGCTCCAACAACGTCGATGTCGCCAACGCCGCCATCATGGGCGGCCAGGGGGCGGCGCTGCAAGGGCAGCTCAACTTCTCGCGCGAGATGGAGCGCGAGGCCGACCGCATCGGCTTTGCCGTGCTCTCCGGGGCCGGCTTCGCCACCGGCGGCATGGCGCAGATGTTCGAGCGCCTGCAGGGCAACACCGCCGTCGCCGACAGCGGCGCCTTTCCGTACCTGCGCACGCACCCGCTCACCGTCGAGCGCATCAGCGAGGCGCGCAGCCGCATGTTGCTCGCCGGCGCCGAGGCGGCGCCGCGGCCGACGCTGCAGCACGCACTGATGCAGGCGCGTGCCCGCGTCCTGATGGACCCGAGCACGCAGACCATGCAGCGGCTGGCCGGCGGGGCCACGTCCTCGCCGCACGCGACCGACCGCATTGCCGCCCTCTATGGCGGTGCGATGGCCCGGATGCGGCTCGGCGACGGCGCCGCCGCCGAGGAGATGGCCGCGCAGGCGCTGCGCCAGGCGCAGGCCCTTCCGGCGCGCGACGCGGAAGCAGAGCGCGTGCTCGCCCTGCTGCCGGCCGAGGCTCGCCTCGCGATGGGCGACGGCGCGGGCGCGTGGCGCGCCCTGGAGGCCGTCGCAGCCGCTCCCGCGACGGCGGCACGCAACGATCGCAGCGTGCTGACCCTGCGCGCCCAGGCCGCGCTGAAGTGGCACGAGCGCGACGCACGTGCCGCCGCCGACGCCGTGCGCGCGAGCACCGAGGCGCTGCAGACGTGGCTCAGCGAGCACACGCGCGATGCCCCTGCGTGGCAGCTGCTGGCCGGCACCGCCGACGCGCTCGGGCAGAAGCTGCGCTCGATGCGCGCTTCGGCCGAGGCGCAGGCGGCTCTCGGCGATCTCAACGGCGCCATCGACCGGCTGCGCGCGGCGCAGGCCGCGGCTCGTGGCACGGGGGCGCCCGGCGGCGCGGCCGCAGGAGGCGGCCCGTCGGAGTTCATCGACGCGTCGATCATCGACACCCGGCTGCGTCAGCTGCTCGAGGAGCGGCGACAGCTCGCCATCGAAGCGCGACAGCGCGGCGAAGGCCGCTGAGGTCTCGCCGCAGCGGCGGCCCGGGCCGCGTTCGCCCCAAGGCACTGCGCCGCGGGCGTCGTCACCTCGGCCGCGGCCCGCCGCCGAAGTTCGCGTCGGATTTCATTCGCGAACAATTTCCTTCGAGGGCCGCGCGGGTGCGCCGGTGCCAGCCGCCAGAATCGCCGGCGCCAGGGCCCGCCGCGCTTGCAGCCGCGGGCGCCGCGAGGAGCCAAGCATGAGGACGACCGCCCGCCCGCTGCCCGATGCGCCGCGGCACGACATCTTGCGACTTCTCCGGCGGTTGAACGCCCGGCGCCTCCTGCCGCGGTGCTCCGCGGGCGCGCTGGCCGGGCTGGGCTGGGCCGTCCTCGGCCTCGGCGCCGCGCCACCGGCCGATGCGGCCGTGCGTGTGGCGGGGGTCTCGCCCCAGGGCGAGGTGGGCGTCGTGCGCCAGGTGGCGGTGCGCTTCGATGCCGCCGCCGTCAACGCCGGCGACCCGCGGGCCATCACGCCGTTCAAGCTGACCTGCAACGGGCGCACGCCTCCGGGTAGCGGCTACTGGCTCGACGACCGTCGCTGGGTCTACGACCTGGCCGAGCCGCTGGCCGCCGGCCAGCGCTGCGCGCTGCGGGCCGAGAGCGGATTCCGCCCGGGCGGCGCAGCGCTCGAAGGCGCCACCGAGTTCACGTTCACCACGGGGGCGCCGGCCGTCGTCTCGCTGTGGCCCTCGCCCGGCTCGCGCATCGAGGAGGACCAGCACTTCCTCGTGCAGCTCACCGGCCCGGTGGATGCGGCCAGCGTGGCTCGCCAGGCCTGGTGCGAGGCCGAGGGCGTGGGCGAGCGCATCGGCTTGCGCGTCGTCGAAGGCGCCTTGCGTGATCAGGTGCTCCGGCGCCAGGGCCGCTATGCATACGCCGGCCGGGGCGCGCGCGGCAGCGAGGCCGCCATCGCCGAGCGCCACCTGCTGCTGGCCTGCCAGCGCGTCTTCGCGCCCGAGGCGAGGGTGCGCCTCGTGTGGGGAACCGGTATTGCCGGCGTCGCCGTGGCGGGGCAGGCGCCGCTCGTCACGCGCGAGCGGCAGCAGTGGCAGTGGCAGGTGCGTCCGCGCTTCACGGCCGAGTTCAGCTGCGAGCGCGAGAGCGCCGGCGCGCCCTGCCTGCCGCTGCGGCCGCTGACCCTGCGCTTCAACGCGCCGGTGCCGCGCGAGATGGCGGCCGGCGTGCGGCTCGTGCCGCTGGCCCCCGCGGGCGCCGCCACGACCGCGCCGGTGGCACCGAAGCTCGACGACGAGGACCGCCGCGCCGCCACCCTCTCCGAGGTGCGCTTCGCTGCGCCGCTGCCCGAGAACACGCGCTTCCAGATCACGCTGCCGGCGGAGCTGAAGGACGAGTCGGGCCGCACGCTGGCCAACGCCGGCAGCTTCCCGCTCAACGTGGCCACGGGCGGCCTGCCGCCGCTGGCGAAGTTCGCCGGCGCGCCTTTCGGCATCGTCGAGGCGCCACCGGCCACCCGCCGTGCCGGCGAGCCGGAAGCGGCGCTGCTCCCGCTGACCTTGCGCCATGTGCAGGCCGACCTGGCCGGGCTGGCAACGGCCGGCCAGGTCGCCGTCAAGCGGCTGGCGCCCGACCTCACCGATGCCGCGCTGCTCGCGTGGATCACGCGGGTGCGCCGCTGGCACGAACGTGACCTGCCGGCCAAGGAGGCCGGCCTGCCACCCTCGCAGTGGACCGAAACCGTCACCGAGACCGAGACGCTGGCCGACGGCCGCACGCGCACCCGCACCGTCAAGCGCGAGAAGTTCGTGCCCTCGCGCGAGCTGTCGATCTTCGTCGGCGAGACCGACGTTCGGCGTGCCGAGCTGCCGCAGCTGAAGGACACGCAGCCACGGGCCACCGAGGTGCTGGGCGTGCCGCTGCGCGAGCGCGGCTACCACGTCGTCGAGGTCGGCTCGCGCATCCTCGGCGAGTCGCTGCTGGCGAAGAAGGAGCCGATGTATGCCCGCACCGGCGTGCTCGTCACCAACCTCGCCGTGCACCTGAAGAAGGGCCGCAGCTCCAGCCTCGTGTGGGTGACGACGCTCGATCGCGGCCGGCCCGTGGCCGGCGCGCGCGTGGCGGTGAACGACTGCAACGGCCAGCCGCTGTGGGGCGGCCTCACCGACGAGCGCGGCATCGCACGCATCGAGCGCGGCTTCGACGAGGCCCAGGAGGGCGGCGGCGACGAGAAATGCCTCTCGGACGAGGGGCTCTTCGTCACCGCTCGCACGCCGGCCGCGGCCGGCCAGCCGGGCGACCTCGGCTTCGTCTTCAGCCGCTGGGTGCGCGGCATCGAGCCGTGGCGATTCAACGCCAGCATCGCCACCGGCACCGCGCCCGACCGACGTGCGCACACCGTCTTCGACCGCACCCTGCTGCGCCGCGGCGAGACCGTGTCGATGAAGCACTACGTGCGCGACGAGACCGAGCGCGGCCTCGCCTACACCGCGCCCGAGCACCTGCCCGACACCGTCGTCATCACGCACGTGGGCAGCGGGCAGGAGGCGACGCTGCCGCTCGCCTGGCCCGGTTCGCCCGCGCAACCGGCGCGCTCGGCGCTCAGCCAGTGGGCGGTCCCGAAGACGGCGGCGCTCGGCCTGTACGACGTAACGCTGAAGCGCGGCGACCGCTCGCTCGCTGCCGGCTCGTTCCGCGTCGAGGAGTTCCGGGTGCCGCTGGTGGACGCCCGCCTGGCGCTGTCGGGGGCGGCTGCGAGCGCGGGGCGCGGCGTGCTCGTCGCACCCGGCGAAGTGGAGTTCCAGGCGCAGGTCAACGCGATGGCCGGCGGGCCGATGCCCGGCCTCGCGCTGGCGCTTTCGGCGCTGCTGCGCGACACGGAGCCGCGCTTCGCCGGGCACGAGGACTTCAGCTTCGGCTGGAGCGAGCGCTCGCGCGACGAGGACGCGCCGGGCGCGGAGGCGGACTCGGGCGACCCCGGCACGCGCACCGTGGCCCGCCAGCTGCCCGCACGCACCGACCTGCAGGGCGCGGCGCGCATCGCCGTGCCCAACCTGCCGCCGCTGCGCGGCCCGGCCGAGCTCCTGGCCGAGCTGAGCTTCGCCGACCCGAACGGCGAGACGCAGACGGTGGCACGCCGCGTCAAGCTCTGGCCCGCCGCCGTCGTGGTGGGCCTGCGGGCGCCGGGCTGGGCCGGCCATCGCGGGGCGGCGCGCTTCACGGCCGTCGTGCTGGACACCGACGGCAAGCCGCTCGCCGGTCGCGCCGTCGAGGTGATCGGCCGCGCGCACCAGGTGCTCAGCACGCGCAAGCGCATCGTCGGCGGCTTCTACGCCTACGACAACCAGCGCCGCACGATCGAGCTCGGGGCGCTTTGCAGCGGCAAGACCGATGCGCAGGGGCGCCTCAACTGCGACGCGCGCATCGAGCACACCGGCGAGGTCGAGCTCGTCGCCAGCGCCAAGGACGATGCCGGCCGCACGAGCCGCGCCTCCACCGAGGTGTGGGTGACGAGCGATCGTGACGAAGACCGGCTGTGGTTCGCGCAGGGCAACGACGACCGCATCGACGTGCTGCCCGAGAAACGCGAGCTGGAGCCCGGCCAGACGGCGCGGCTGCAGGTGCGCATGCCCTTCCAGCAGGCCACGGCGCTGGTCACCGTGGAGCGCGAAGGCGTGCTCGATGCCCGCGTGCTCACGCTCTCGGGCCGCGAGCCCGTGATCGAGCTGCCGATTCCGCAGCCCGCCAAGGCGGGCGGCGGTGACGCCGGCAGCTGGGCCCCCAACGTCACCGTCGGCGTCTTCGTGCAGCGCGGCCGCCTGCGCGAGGCGCCGTGGTGGTCGATCTTCACCTGGGGCTGGCGCGAGCCGGCCGAGTGGTGGCGCGCCTTCCGCTACGAGGGCAAGGAGTGGCGCGCCCCCACGGGCACCGTCGACCTCGCCAAGCCGAGCTTCAAGTTCGGCGTCGCGCAGCTGCGCGTCGGCAGCGCGGCGCACCGGCTCGACGTCAAGGTGAGCACGCCGCAGCCCCAGTACAAGGTGCGCGAGAAGGTCGCGGCCACCGTGCGCGTCACCTACCAGGGCCGGCCGATGGCCGGTGCCGACGTGGCCTTCGCGGCGGTCGACGAAGGCCTGCTCGCGCTGTCCGACAACGAGAGCTGGGACCTGCTCGGCGGTCTCTTCAAGGAGCGCCCCTGGGGCGTGGAGACGGCCACCGCGGTCAACGAGGTGATCGGCCGGCGCCACTACGGCCGCAAGGCGCTTCCGCCGGGCGGCGGCGGCGGCCGCAACCCCACGCGCGAGCTCTTCGACACGCTGCTGCTGTGGCGCGGCAGCGTGCAGCTCGACGCCAACGGCGAGGCGCGCATCGAGGTGCCTCTGAACGACTCGCTCACGAGCTTCCGCCTCGTCGCGCTGGCCGACGCCGGGGCCGACCGCTTCGGCCAGGGGCATGCGGTCGTGCGCGTGACGCAGGACCTGCAGATGCTGCCCGGCGTGGCGCCGCTGGCACGCGAGGGCGACCGCTTCGAGGCCGGCTTCACGGTGCGCAACGGCAGCACGCGGCCGATGCAGGTGCGCGCGACGCTCGTGGGCAGCGCCGTCGGCGCCGGGCCCGACGGCGGGGCCGTCGCGCTGAGCTTCGCGCCGCAGTCGGTGCCGCTCGCGCCCGGGGCGGCGGCCGAGCTGCGCTGGCCGGTCGAGGTGCCCGCGGGCACGACACGCCTGGACTGGTCGGCCGGCGCCTCGGAGGAGGGTGGTGGCTCGACGACGCCGGCGCGCGACAGCGTCAAGCTCAGCCAGGCCGTCGCACCGGTGGTGCCGGTGCGCGTGCTGCAGGCGACGCTGCAGCCGCTGCAGAACCCGGTCAGCCTGCCGGTCGCCGCGCCCGCCGACGCGCTGCCGGGCCGCGGCGGCCTGCAGGTGACGCTGCAGCCGCGGCTGGCCGGGGGCGCCGGTGCGCTGCCCGGGTTGCGCCGCTTCTTCGAGAGCTACCCGTACAGCTGCCTCGAGCAGAAGGTGTCGCGCACGCTGGCGCTCGGCGACGAGGCCGCATGGAAGACGCTGCGCGAGGAGGTCGCGGGCTACCTCGACGGTGAGGGCCTGGCCAACTACTTCCCGCCCGCGCCGGGCAGTGCGGCGCGCGGCAGCGACCGCCTCACGGCCTACGTGCTGAGCGCGACGCACGAGGCGGGCTACGCGCTGCCCGACGGCACGCGCAATGCCATGCTCGACGGGCTGGCCGCCTTCGTCGAAGGTCGCCTCGAGAGGCGTTTCCCGTCGCCCCGGCCCGACCTCGAGATGCGCAAGCTTGCCGCGCTGGAGGCGCTGGCGCGGCATGGGCGCGCCGATGCGCGCTGGTGGGGTTCGATCTCCTTCACGCCGGCGGCCTGGCCCACCTCGTCGCTTCTGGACGCCTGGGGCGCGCTGGCACGTTCGCCGCAGGCGCCCGACCGCGACGCCCGGCTGGCGGAAGTGCAGCGCCTGGTTCGCAGCCGCCTCACCGAGGGCGGGACGACGCTGCGCTTCTCCACCGAAGCCGACGACGACCAGTGGTGGTGGCTGATGGAGAGCGCCGATGCCAACGCGGCGCGCCTGCTGCTGACCGCGCTGTCGGTGGCGGGGCCGGCCGCTGCTCCGACAGCGCCGACAGCGCCAGGCACCTGGAAGGACGACCTGCCGCGCCTCGTCAACGGCACGCTGGCACGCCAGAGGGGCGGCGCCTGGCGCACGACCACCGCCAACCTCTGGGGCGTGCTGGCCCTGCAGCGCTTCACGAAGGCCTATGAGAGCGAGGGCGTCGGCGGCCGCAGCGTCATCGAGATCGCACAGCGCGCACGCACCGTCGACTGGGGCGGCACCACCGGCGGGCAGGGCGCGACGCTGCTGCTGCCCTGGCCGGCCGGCGCCGGCACGGCCGCGCCCGGCTCGCCGAGCGCGACGCTGACCGCGCGGCACGAAGGCACCGGCCGGCCCTGGCTCACCGTGCAGTCGCTCGCGGCCGTGCCGCTGAAGGCGCCGCTCTCTGCCGGCTATCGCGTCGGGCGCAGCGTGACCGCCGTGCAGCGGCGCGTGCCAGAGGCCTGGAGCCGCGGCGACGTGATGCGCGTTCGCCTGGAGATCGACGCGCAGTCCGACATGGCCTGGGTGGTCGTCAGCGACCCGCTGCCCGCCGGTGCCGCGCACCTGGGCACGGGCCTCGGCCGCGATTCCGCCATCGCCACGCTGGGCGAGCGCCGCGAAGGAGCCGGCTGGCCGGCCTACGAGGAACGTGCCCACGATGCCTGGCGCGCCTACTACGCGTGGCTGCCGCGCGGTCGCCACGTCGTCGAGTACACGATCCGGCTGAACAATGCCGGCCGCTTCGGCCTGCCGCCGGCGCGCGTGGAGGCGATGTACGCGCCCGAGAGCTTCGGCGAGCTGCCGATCCCGCCGCTGGAGGTCAGGCCGTGAGGTCCGGGCCCGGGGCGGCGGCGCGTGCCGCCGTCCTCGCGCTGGCCGCGTGCGCAGGCGCCGCAGTTGCCGCCCCGGCGGCAGGCGCCGCCGGCGCACCGTCGCGCTTGCCGAGCTTCGACGAGGTGCGCGCAGCGCATCGCCCGAGCGACATCCCGCTGCTCGACCGCCGGGGCACGGCGATCCAGTGGCTGCGCGTCGACACCGCCGTGCGCCGCGGCCCGTGGGTCGCGCTGGCCGACACGAGCCCGGCGCTGCGTGAGGCCATCGTGCTCAGCGAGGACCGCCGCTTCTGGGCGCACGGCGGCGTCGACTGGCGCGCGCTGGCCGCCAGCGCCTGGGCCAACGCGTGGAACACCCGCACCCGCGGCGCCTCCACCGTGACGATGCAGCTGGCCGGCCTGCTCGATGCCGAGCTCGCACGGCCGCCCGGCGGGCGCGACCTGCCCACCAAGGTGGCACAGATCGTGCGCGCGCAGCAGCTCGAGGCGCGCTGGTCCAAGACGCAGATCCTCGAGGCCTACCTCAACGCCGTGCCCCTGCGCGGCGAACTGGTGGGGATCGGCGCCGCGTCGCAGCAGCTCTTCGGCAAGCACCCGAGCGGCCTGGATGCGCTCGAAGCCGCCGTGCTGGCCGTGCTGGTGCGCGCACCCAATGCGCCTCCCGAGGCGGTGGCGCGGCGAGCCTGCGAGGTGCTGCGCCAGCAGCCCGGCGCCCCGGCCGGCGCCGATGCCTGCGCCGGTGTCGCCACGGTGGCATCGCAGGCGCTGGCGCGCCGCCCCGGCCCGATGCTCGGCGAATCCCTCGCGCCGCACCTCGCCCGCCTGATGTGGCGCGAGGAGGCTGCGGCGCCCGCCGCCGGCGGGGCGGCCGCCGGCTCCCGGGCGCTGGCGAGCACGCTCGACGCGCGGCTGCAGCGCGTCGCGCGTGACGCGCTGCGCCGCCAGCTCGCCGAGTTGCGCGGTCGCGAGGTCGACGACGGTGCCGTGCTCGTGCTCGAAAACGCGAGCGGCGAGGTACTCGCCTGGGTGGGCTCGGCCGGCTTCGCCGCGCCTGTCGAAGCCGCGCGGCCCGCTTCCCCGGCCCACTCGGGCGGCCGCGCCGGCGCCGGCTCCTCGGAGGTGGACGCGGTGCTCGCCCGCCGTCAGCCCGGCTCGACGATCAAGCCCTTCGTCTACGCGCTGGCACTCGAGCGTCGCCTCGTCACCGCGGCCAGCCGCATCGACGACGCGCCGCTGCAGCTGGCGGCCGGCCCCGCCGGCCTCTACGCGCCGCGCAACTACGACCACGCCTACCGCGGCGGCATCACCGTGCGCGAGGCGCTGGCCGGCAGCGTCAACGTGCCCGCCGTTCGAGTGGCCGCGATGCTCGAGCCCGAGGCGCTGTTCGACCGCCTCAACGCGAGCGGGCTGCGCCTCTCGCACGACGCGGGCTACCACGGCCACGCGCTGGCCCTGGGCAGCGCCGACGTGACCTTGCTGGACCTGACGAACGCCTACCGCATGCTCGCGCGCGGCGGGCAGTGGACACCGGTGCGCTGGCAGCGCGCGGAGAGCCCTGACGGGGCGACGCCCGCGGGCCGCGCCGGCGGGCACGCACGCCGGCCTGCCCCCGCGCTGCCGGCGCCCGGC
>Ga0073934_10010986_pt1 | contig 11082 bp, 14 predicted proteins | sample LarsenN4metaG_FD_76834 | JGI IMG/M metagenome (GOLD analysis project Ga0073934, IMG submission 76834) | Hot spring sediment bacterial and archeal communities from British Columbia, Canada, to study Microbial Dark Matter (Phase II) - Larsen... ...
AGGCCAGGAGCACGAGGGCGGCGAATCCAGCCCCGACGGCGAACGCGATCGCGCGCCTCGCGCCTGGGGACGGCGGGGGGGTCACCGAGGGAAGGGTCGAGACCAGTGCCACGATCGCGGCGATCTCGAGGGCGGTCGCGATGACGCCCCAGAGCTCCACCGGCTCGGGCTCGGGGGCCCCGGGCGGGGGGATCAGCCGCGTGACCATCCAGGTCAGCGCGATCAGCGCGCTCCCCCAGATCCCGATCCGGTAGACGCGCGGGCCCGGCATCAGGAGCAGGGCGAAGACGAGCCACAGCTGGAACAGGGTCGCGGCCAGGAAGAACACGCCGAACTGCGGCCCCTCGCCGAAGTGTTCCGGCGTCAGGAGAAGGTGGACGTTCGCCGCGGCGAGAACGAGCGTGGCCGTCAGGACGGTCGCTGCCGTGGAAGGGCGGACAAACTCGTCCCGTCGGCGCAGGGAACGGGGTCCTCTCACCTCCAGGGAAGGACCCGCGTCACCGATGCCGGCCGACGTCTTCACATGGGCATGCTACTACGATGCCGTAGGAGTCAGCTCCCGCAGCCATCGGGCCCCCCACCCGGAGGCGCCGCACGGCGCCTCCGTCCGCCATCGCCTTTCGGCCAGGCCGCAGTGCACCTCGACGCCTGGGTAACGGCTCCGTGGTTCGATGTCCGAGGTGGATGACACCGATGGTCATCTCGGCCCGTCAGACGGGCGCGGTGATCGTCCCTTCCGAGACATCCTCGGTCCGGGGCAGTGGCGACACGATGTAGCACTCGTCGAGGAACTCGCAGACCTCGTCGACGAGACCCAGCCTCAGGCACTCCTGCGCCGACAGGTACCGCTCCTTGCCCGAGTAGACGAACCGACGCCACCAGGCCGGTGTGTGCAGGCCGGTTCGCCGGTAGAAGAGCTCGGCGCTCATCCGCTGGTAGAGGTCCGACAGCTTCTTCAGGTCCCTGAAGATCTCGCTGTCCCGCCCGCTCACTTGCCACGACGCGCTGTGGAGCATCATCGTGGAGAAGTAGCCCATCCTCCGGTGGTCGCCCGCCTGGAAGACGTTGGCTCCCATCGAGTACGCGTAGCCGAGGATGACGGTCTCGACCGGGATGCGAAGCTCGCGCTTGATCTTGTACAGCATCTCGATCATCGCGAAGCCGGCCCCGACCGAGCCGCCGCCACTGTTGATGTACACCGTGATCCGGCCGTCCGGATCGCGCGCCAGGAGGTTGGCCCCGGCCCACAGGCCCGAGCAGAAGCGCTCCGCCTCCGTGTTGTCGATGTCCTTGAACAGGTAGTAGGAGCCCGCGTGCCCGGGCACCTCGACCGACGCGGCCTGCGGGGGAGCCTCTTCCGGCGTGGTTTCGAGCCGCTTCGCGCTCACGGAAGGTTGGTCGCTGCCGGCGCGAGGACGGGGCGTCGCCGGACGCGAGGGCTCACGCGCCCACGGTCCAGCTCGCGGCTCAGGCCGCGCAGCACGAGAGCTTGTGCACGTCCCGGGTGAACGTCTGCGCCGTGAGCTTGAGCCCCTCGGCCATCGTGAGGTACGGCGCCCACGTCTCGGCGAGCTCCTGGACGGTCATCTTCTTCTTCACCGCGTACACGCCTGCGAGGATCACGTCCCCCGCGTTCTCGGCGAGGATGTGGACCCCGAGGACCCGGCCGCCTCCTTGCTCGGCGACCACCTTGAACAGCCCGCGTGTCTCCCGGTTCACCAGCGCCCGCGGGACCACGTCCAGCGGGAGCACCCGGGACTCGACCTTCAGGCCCGTCTTCGCGGCCTCGTCCTCCGTCATGCCGGCGGAGGCGACCTGCGGGGTGGTGAAGGTGACCCGTGGGAGCGCCGTCCAGTCCACGGTCCGGCCGACCTTTCCGATCGCGTTGTCGGCCACGACGGATCCTTGCGCCGCCGCCACGTAGACGAACTGCGGACCCCCGGTCACGTCTCCGGCCGCCCAGATCCGTCGGTTGGTGGTCCCGAGGAGCTCGTCGACCTTCACCGCGCCCCGGTCGGTGAGCTCGACCCCGGCCCTGTCCAGTCCCAGTCCCGCCGTGTTCGGGCGCCGCCCGGTCGCAACGAGCACCTGCTCGCACTCCGCGCGACGCTCCGTCCCGTCCTGCTCGAACGCCACCGCTCGGCGTTCACCGTCTCGCTCGACCCGAAGAACCTTCACGCCCGCGTGGACCTCGGCACCCTCGTCGGAAAGGACCTTCGTCAGAAGGCCCGAGATCTCCGGTTCCTCGAAGGGCGCGATCCGCGCCAGCGCCTCCAGGACCGTGACCCGGCTCCCGAGATGCCGGAAGAGCTGCCCCATCTCCAGGCCGATCGCGTTCGCCCCGATCACCACCATCGACTCCGGGAGGTCCTTCAGCTCCAGCGCCGTCGTGCTGGTCAGGTATCCGGCCTCCTCCAGACCGGCGATCGGCGGGATCGATGGCGAGGCCCCCGTGGCGATCACGAACTGGTCGGCCCGGAGTTCCTCGCCGTCGCAGCTGAACGTCTCCGGCCCCGTGAACTCGCCGTGCCCGCAGAGGAGCGTGAACCCGTACTCCTCGGCGAGGTTCTCGTACTTCTCGTACCGCAACTGGTCGACGAGCTCGTCCTTCGCACGGACGAGGGCGCCGAGGTCGAGCGAGCCCGCCGACGTTCCCACGCCCGGGAACGGGCTGTGGCCGGCGCGGTGGTAGAGCTCGCCGGCGGCGAGCATCGCCTTGGACGGAACGCAGCCGATGTTCACGCACGTACCGCCGATCGTGTTCGACTCGCACAGGGCCACGGAGGCGCCGAGGTCCTTCGCGCGGATGGCGGCGGCGAAGGCGGCGCTCCCCGAGCCGAGGATCAGCAGGTCGTATGCGGGCTTGGGCTCCGGGCCCCGGCGGTGGGCCGGGCCCTCGGTCCGGTCGGGGACGTCGTCGATCCCCACGACGCGGTATCCGGCCGCCTCGACGGCCGTGGTCAGGCCGGACTCGGATGCCCCGGCCGGTTCGAATGTCGCCTCACCGGCCTGGAAGTCGGCCCGAACGCGGATCGCGCCCGCGCCGGTGAGCGCTTCCGCCACGGCCTCGTTGCACCCCTCGCAGGTCATGCCATGGATCCGCATCCGCTTCATGGCCACCTCCTTGGTCGCCCACCGGCGTCTCCGCGACGCCTCCAGCCCGATGTAGTCCTACTCGACCGTAGTAGGCTGACGCAAGACACGGTCTCACGAGAAGGCGTCAGAAGTGACGGAACAGGCTCGCCGCGTTGGCATCGGCCCTGGAGACCCAGGCGAGCGCCACCGCTCCGATCGGCACGGCCATCACCAGGTGGGCCAGGAGCGGCCAGAGCGGGAACCACTTCGGGAAGCCGACGGCCGGCATCATGATCGGCATCGCGATCATCATCGCGAGCCACACGAACACGCCCCAGGCGAAGGCGAGGCCCCAGCTCCCGTCGCCCGCGAGCATCGTGTACATGATGCCGAAGCTCACGCCGTTCAGCGCGTGCCAGGTGTAGCCCCACAGCGCCACCGTGGCTCGAGGGGTCCCCGTCTCCTCCAGCGTGTCGGGCAGCGCCCGGGAGGTGAGGTGACGGAACGTCTGCATGGGGATCCTGGGCAGACCGCGAGGCTGCGCATAGGGGAACCCGTCCACGCCTCGGGCGGCCTCGTCCATCGTCCGCATCAAGGTCAGGCGCGTCTCGTGGGGGAGCTCAGCGAGGACGGCCATCTGGGTGGCCATGACCTCCCGCCGGGCCGCCTTGGGGAGGCGCCCCAGCCCGGCCATCATGGCCCCCACGACCGCGAGCCGCTTGTTCTGGTCCAGCCTCGCCACGGCGGGGAGGCGGACGGCCATCATGCGCCGGCGGTCCGGTTCGGGGACCCTGGAAAGGTGCTCGACCAGGCGGCCGATCATGTTGCGCTGGAAGCGTGGGGCGTGGCCCAGGGCGATGACCCCGAACATCATGGGCATGTCCATCGGGAAGAGGCCCAGGCCCAGCCCGATCAGGCGTACGACGTCCAGCGCCACCGTCGCCAGGAACCCGCCGAGGGCCCCCCAGGCCACCAGCCGGACAACCGGCTCGTCCTGGGCGATGCCGTAGGCGATCAACGCCACGAACGCGAGCAACGCGGGCAGCCCCAGGTAGCGGATCACCTTCGGCGCGGGGAGACCAAGCATCCGATCCGCGAGCAGCAGGGTGATGGGGCCAGCCGTGAGAGCGAACAGCGGGATCCACAGCCACCAGTTCATGGCGCACCTCCGAGCAGACGTTCCTCTGCTCGTTTGGTCGACGTGGGGACCGCATCGGGTCCCGGGTTCCGCCTGCTCTTCGACGGGCGCTGCGGGGTGTGCCGCCGGATGGCGAGGGTCGTGGCGCGGCTGGACCGTCGGCGGAGGCTCGCGCTCCTGGGGTTCGACGAGCCGCTCGCGGCGGAAGATCTCGCCCGCCTCCCAGACGAGATGCGCTTCTCGGGGTTCCACCTGGTGGCTCCGTCCGGAGAGGTCCGGAGCGGAGAGGACGCCGTCCTACCCACCCTGGAGCTGCTCGCCGGCGGGAAGGAGATGGCCCGCGTGCTCCGCGTGATCCCCGGCGGAGAGCGGGCGGTGCGAGCCGCGTACCGGTGGGTGGCGCGGAATCGAACGACCCTCGCGCGGTTGTTTACCGATGACGGGGGACGCCGGGGACCCTGCCCCCTTGGACGACATGAAGGGTGAGCACCACATGGCGAGCCAGACCGATTGGACCCGGCTGACCGACGAGGAGCTGGCGCTCCGGTGCTCGGAGCACGTCGCCGGGTGCATGGACGAGCTGGTCGAGCGGTACGAGCAGCGAGTGCGGGACTGCGCCAGGCGGATGAGCCTGGATCGGCAGGACGCCGAGGACCTCGTGCAGGAGATCTTCCTGCGCATGGTGACCTCGCTCCCCCGCTTCCAGGGCAAGTCCGCTTTCGCCACGTGGATGTACCGCCTGTCCCACAACACGTGCATCGACGCGTTCCGCCGGGGTGCCCGAGACCGGGCGCGCCGGCTCACGAAAGCTGCCGACGATCAGCAGGAGGACCCGCTCGATCGCCTCGCGGCGCGGTTCGGCGACCCTGAGATCGAGCTCGACGCGACCATCCAGGAGTGCTACCTGGGTCAAGCCCTCGCGGAGCTGCCGGAGAGCTACCGCGACATCGTTCGTCTGCGCCTCGGCGAGGGCCGATCGAACGAGGAGGTTGCCCGGCTCCTCGGAGCGACCGTCGACTCGGTGAAGTCGAAGCTACGGCGGGCCCGCAACCTGCTGCGGGGGCGCCTGCTCGAGCGGAGATCGTGCCCGATCTGCAAGCAGATGGGGGCCTTCAGGGTGGAGGCGTCGGGGCTCGACTGAGCGGGGCCTTGCGACGATCGCCATGCGGCGCTCCGACGCGAGCACGCGTGCCGCGATCCGGCGACGGATCAACGTCACCGTGATCATCGTGTTCGGGAGCAGGGCCAGCGGGACCGAGACGATCGTGACGGTGTCGCCGATCTCGATCCCGTGAGCGAGGTACAGCGACATCGAGACGAGCAGGAGCCCGTAGCTGAGGAGCGAGATGTCGCTTCCGGGAGCCCGGCGGAGCTTGAGCACCTGCGGCCACGCGACGATCTGCCCAAGCACCAGCCCGATCCAGCCGTAGACATCGCCCATCGTGCTCGCCACGGCGTTAGTCGTGCTTCGGTCTGGCGTGAGCCACCGAAGGTACCGAGTCGCGACTAAACCGTACGGAGGTACCGAGGATGGCGACTAACCGTACAGGAGGTGCCGAGGATGGCGACGATCAAGTGCCGGGAGTGCGGAGACAAGGTCGCGGTCCCGCCTCACCAGATCCGCCTGTGGAAGCGTCCCGATGGCTGCAACCTGCTTCGGTTCACGTGCCCGGCATGCGGTCGCGGAAGCGGTGGATGCGTCGGGGCCGACGCCGTGGATCTCCTGCGATCCGAGGGCGTGACGGGCATCGACGTTCCGGCCGAGGCCCTCGAAGACCACCAGGGCCCGCCTCTCACGCTGGACGACCTGATCGATCTGCACTTCCTGCTGGAGTCGGGCGGCTGGCGCGGGCGGTTGGGGCAGACGACGGTGCGGAGGATGCGACGTATCACCCGCACACGGGGCGAGCGCCGGACCGCAGCGTGAGGGGGCCCCGGAAAGGCGAACGATGAGGCAGATCAGGATCCAGAGATCCAAGCTCTCCCGGGCGAAACGGGACCTACCCGAGGTGCTGCCCCTGGACCCTCGTGACCCCGACATCGTTCGAGCCAAGCGGACCCGCGACCGGCTCATCCGCGAGTCGTCCGAGAAGCGAGCAGCCTGACAGCGGTGGAGCGACCGATCGATTCGCACGCGCGTTCTACGCAGCTCCAGATCCCCTCTTGGAACGTCCTGACGTGGAAGCGGTTGTCGCTCCGAGCTGTCCCAGGTCGTCCTGTGAGGCACCATAGCATCCGACTCGATGATGTTATGATGCGTCCATGCGTACGACCATCACCCTCGACCCCGACGTGGCCGAGCGGGTCCGTCGCGTGATGCGGGAGCGCGGCCTGAGCTTCAAGGAGGCCGTGAACCAGGCGATCCGTGCCGGGCTCTCGCCGGAGAGCGGAGGCGCGTTCCGGACCCCGACGCACCGGATGGGCTTCACCCAGGGACTCCCGTGGGACAAGGCCATCCAGATGGCCGGGGAGCTCGAGGACGAGGAGCTCGCCCGCAAGCTCGCGGCCCGCAAGTGACCGTCGTCCGGGAGCCCTCGTGAGGATCGTCGATGCGAACGTCCTCCTGTACGCCGTGAACGAGGACGCGCCGCTTCACGGGCGGGCGCGGCCGTGGCTCGATGCCGCGCTCGCCGGCCGGGAGGGCGTGGGGCTGGCGTGGATCGCCCTACTCGCGTTCGTGAGGCTCTCGACCCGGGCGGATCTGTTCCCCCGACCGCTTGACGTCGGCCGGGCCATGGACGTCGTGGAGGCGTGGCTCTCGGCGCCGGCTGCCGTCGCCGTGCAGCCAACGCCCCGCCACGCGGCCGTGCTCCGTGGACTCCTCGCCCCCTTCGGCACCGCCGCGAACCTCGTGAACGACGCGCACCTCGCGGCGCTGGCCGTCGAGCACGACGCGGTGGTCGTCTCGTTCGACCGTGATCTCGGCCGCTTCCCCGGCGTCCGCTGGGAGGAGCCCCCCGCCTGATCGGCCCGCATCGCGGGAGGTGGTAGGTCCCCATCCCATGCGCGAGCGCGCGGAAGATGTCGCTTGAGCGCCGGGTGCTCGGAATCGGCTCAACCGCGTTGGTTGCGGCCCCCAAGCGCCGTCGTCAGGCCAGGACCCGAGCGACCGGACATCAGCTACAGAGCTCCAGGAAGTGACGAATGAAAGCGCGGAGGGCCCTTGCATCGGTCCCGCGACGGCACGGAGCGGTCCTCGACTCACCCGGCCACACCATCATCGACGTGGAATGGCACGAGGCGGCCGTGTTCGACGGGGCCGAAGCGGCCTGAGGCCGTCGGCGTCGCGTCTACACCCGGCTCGCCAGCATCCCAACCAGGACCCAGAAGACGAAGGAGAGAGCGAGGGCTGTCGCGATCCCGCCCATCGGCGCGAGGTCATTCTCCGGTCGGCGCGCCTGCTCGAACCAGGGATCTGTGGTGCCAAGCGGGACAACTACCTTCGTCCCACCTACCCGTTCCCCTTTCATGGTTGGACCGTAGCCTTCGATCGTGAGCAGCGGGCGTCGGCGGGGGGCTGCCCAGTGACGGGACATCGAACACTGAACGGCGCGCGGATCAGGAAGGGCCTACGGACCCGCTGGCGGGCACCGAGACCAGTGCACCCGCAGCCCGATCCGACCGCCGCGGGTCCTCAGCGTTCGGTCGCAGTCGACATGACCCCCCTCCTCGTAGCCTCCTATCCTTTCAAAACGAGCGGGGGGCGTCGGACTCATCGCTTGACTCGCGGCGACATGCCGCAAGCCACCCGGGACCTCCGCTCCTCGGGCGACCGGCTCCTCGCCGCTGCCCGCGCGGGCGACGAGGGCGCGTTCCGCGGGCTCGTCGAGCCTCACCACCGGGAGCTCCATCTCCACTGCTACCGGATGCTCGGCTCACTCCACGATGCCGAGGACCTAACCCCAGGGGACCCTGCTCCGGGCATGGCACGCGCTGCCCAGGTTCGAGGGTCCGTCCGGTATCCGACTGTGGTCCCCCGGCCGCTTCGACCCGTGGCCGGTCGGCGAGCCTCTCGTGGCGAGGTGCAAGCCGAGGGCGGCGTCGATCGAGCAGACGACCGACGGCCTCCGAGGCGAGCCTCATCCGTCGCCCGCCCCCGGCTGCACGTGCGGGATCTACGGGGCTCACGAGCCGTGGGAGGTGGGGGCGGTCCCCATCCGAGCACCGTTAATGGCGGTGCTGGCGCGGATCCGCGCCTGAGGCCTGATCATCGTGGGTCGCGAGGGATTCCGTGCCGAGGTGGCCGAGATCATCGAGCTCTCCCCGGCATCCGGCGAGGTCAGGAGCCAGCGGACCGTCGAGCTCCTCGCGACGACCTACGGGGTTCGGCTCCGGACCTGGCCCGACGAAGGCTGATCGCTCACCGCTGGTCGATGTGGAGATGCGACGTCTGGTCATGGAGCGTCTCGAGCCCGCGCTCCGCACCTCGGTCGACCGCGTGACCGGGTTGGTCTCCGCGGCCCCGAACGTGGGGGTGCGGGTCCCGCGCGCGGAGTGGACCGGGCTCGACGTGCTCTCCCATCTGGTGACGGTCACCCCGAGGTACGCGAGGTGGCCGGGGGCCGACAGGTCTCGGTGGTTCGGCCGCCGGAGCTCGCGGAGCTGAATGCCCAGGACCTGCGTGAGCTGGGGATCCACGACGTCGAGACGCTGCGCGGGCGGCTCCGCCAGGGCCTGGAAGACCTGCTGGCACAGGTCAGGGGCTACGGCAGCGATCAGCCCTCCTACGTCTTCCACGGCGGAGGGAAGGTACGGGCGGACTCGGCGCTCGGCATCCTGCTCGGCGAGTTCCTGATCCACGGCTGGGACATCGCCAGGGCCCTACGCCGTCCTTGGCCCATCGATCGCGCATCGGCCTGGATGGTGCTCGAGTCGCTCCAGCCGATCCTGCCCGGTTGGGTGGATCCTCGGCCGGCCCGCGGTCTCACCGCGACGTTCGAGATCCGTGTCCGCGGATCGGGCCGTTTCGTTTGGGCGTTCCGCGACGGCGTGCTGGACGTGGAGCCATCCCGGGCGGGTCGCAGGGACGTCGTTCTGTCCGCCGAGCCCGCCGCCCTGTTGCTGGTCGTCTACCGGCGCCAGTCGCAGTGGAAGCACGTCGCCGGTGGCCGTTTGGTGGCATGGGGCCGCCGGCCCTGGCTCGCGCTCACCCTGGTCGATCGGTTCCATACGCCGTAGCGAGGGGGCGCCGTGGTCCGACGAGCTCGGCCTCGGCGCCGGGGTTCCGGGTTCCGGGTCGTGTCGAAGGCTGGTGCACAGGGCAGATGAGTTCTCGGGTCGCGCTCCGTCTACCCTGCTGAAGCGATCCCGAGGGTCGACAAGGAGGACGTCATGCAGAAGATCACACCGAACCTGTGGTTCGACGAGCAGGGCGAGGAGGCTGCCAACTACTACGTTTCCGTCTTCTCGGCCCGGCCCGGAGCGCCGGATCGCCCCGAGTCCCGGATCCTGAACATCTCCCACTACGGGGAGGCAGGGCCCCGACCGGCCGGGATGGTCCTGACGGTCGACTTCCAGCTGGAGGGGCAGCGGTTCACCGCCATCAACGGCGGCCCCGAGTTCAGCTTCACGGAAGCCGTCTCGTTCCTCGTGACCTGCGAGACGCAGGAGGAGGTCGACTACTTCTGGGAGACGCTCTCCTCGAACGGCGGACAGGAGGGCCGGTGCGGCTGGCTGAAGGACAGGTACGGGCTGTCGTGGCAGATCGTGCCCGCGGGGATGGAGGAGATGCTGACCGACCCCGATCAGGAGAAGTCGCAGCGGGCCATGAAGGCGATGCTGGGGATGAAGAAGCTCGACCTCGCGGAGCTGCGGCGCGCGTTCGAGGGGTCGTAGGCGTTTCAGCCGCCGGCGCTAAGGGGAGCCGGCATGCTTGACAGGTCAGAGGTACCTCGGGTCCGCGTCCTGGGGTGCCGCGGGCGGCTCAGAAGCCGCGCGCTCGCTCGGACTCATCCGTCATCTCGGTTCAGTCAACCCGGGCCGATCCGAGGTTCATCCCGCTCAGACGGGAGGCCCCCGTTGCGGTGCCGGGGGCCTCCCAGATGCCGGATCGGATCAGGTATCGGAACGGCCGGGCTCGCTGCCACGACTCATAGGTCCCTGGCCACGAACAGCGTCAGCCCGCCATCGGTCGGGACCAGGTCGTCGAAGTTGATCGCCCCGGGGAGATCGAGCGTGATCCCCTCCTCCGCCTCCGGGGGGATGTCCTCTACGGAGTCCCCGACCAGGCAGGTGATCGTGAGCACGCCATCCAGCCCTGCCGCGCCCGCAGTCACGTTGACCCCAGACAGGCGAACCGCGAGCGTGAGGACGCCGCCACAGAAGTTGGGGGGCAGCTCGGTCCCGTCGCCTGCCACCCCGCACCCGAACGGCTCGAAGTCCATGACCCCCGTCGTCGTCCACCTGCCGAAGCCGATCAGGTTCCCGTCCGCATCGGTGTGCGCGAACGAGCCACCGCCACCGGCCCTTCCCGTCGAGGCGTTGAAGCTGCCCCTTCCGAAGACCCTGGCGATGTCACCGTTGTCCGCCTGGGCCTGTGCGCCGGTCTGCGGGAGTCCCGTCCCGGTCTGGATGAACGCGTTCGCGATGTGGAACCGGAACTTCACCGGTTCACCGGCAGATGCGTTCGACACGACGAGGATGGAAGCGAAGAGCAAGGGAACGATCACGAACGCTGCGATCCGCCTCTTCATCGGAAGCCCCTCCTTCGGTCGGATGGCGTCACGAGACCGCGGACCGAGCGGGTGGCCCGCGCTGTCGGGACCGTTGGCCTGGAGGGGAAGCGATGGCCGGCCTCCGCTGTGCATCCCGAGCGGGCAGCGGGACCCTATCATGCTCCGGGGCGGTCGTCGATCCGCAGCTCCCGGGAG
>Ga0073934_10010987_pt1 | contig 11082 bp, 6 predicted proteins | sample LarsenN4metaG_FD_76834 | JGI IMG/M metagenome (GOLD analysis project Ga0073934, IMG submission 76834) | Hot spring sediment bacterial and archeal communities from British Columbia, Canada, to study Microbial Dark Matter (Phase II) - Larsen... ...
CGCCGCAGCGCCACAGCCAGCACGCGGTCTCGCCCAGGGCCCACGGTTGGTCGTGCTGCAGCGCGAGGTCGAAGCCGCGCCGCGCCTCGACGGCGCAGCGGGCCGCGTCACCGGCAAGCCAGGCCGCCTCGGCGCGCGCCGCGGCCACCGGCGCCACGCGCTGCAGCTCGCCGGTAGGCAGCGCGTTGGCGAGTGCTTCGTCGAGCAGTTCGGCGACGCCGGGGTCGCCGCGGCGGGCGCGCAGCCGGCCAAGCGCGGCCTGCGCCGGAATCAGCGAGATCGCGGGCACGCCGCTGCGGCCGAGCACTGCCTGGGCGTCGGACGCCGCTTCATCCCAGCGCCCCTGTTCGAGCCGCAGCTGAGCGCGCCAGGCCAACAGATAGAGCGACCAGGAGTCGAGGTCGCGGTCGATGCAATACGGGATGCCTGCCTCGAACGTGCGCGCCGCGGCGGCGTGATCGCGCACCCTCACGGCCTGGCTGGAAAGGTTGCAGTAGGCACGCGCGGCATGCTCCTCGAAGCCGTGCTGCAGCGACAGGGCGAGGCTGCGCTCGAGCATCGGCGCGCCGTCGGGCTCGCCGGCCATCAGGCGCGCGGTGCCGACGTTGTTGAGCGCATGCGCCAGGATCTCGTCGTTGCCCAGCCGCTCGGCCAGCGCGATCGCCTGACGCCCCCATTTCGTTGCCGGCGCCGGCTCGTTGGCGAGCATGTGCAGCTGGGACTTGTTGCTCCAGGCCATCGCCAGCTCCGGGCCGGGCGGCAGCGCCTCGAGCACGCGCACCGCGTCGTTGGCATGCGCGTCGGCCTGCGCCTTGTGGCCGAGGAACCAGTGCAGCCGCGACAGCCAGCGCAGCGTATCGCCTTCCTTCAGCGGCTGGCCGAGGCGGCGCCACAGCGACAGCGCCGCTTCGCGCGCCGTGATGGCCTGCTCGATGGCGCCGATCAGGTAGCACTCGTAGGCGTGGTCGTCGTGCAGCTCGGCACGGCGTTGGATGTCGAGTCCGTTCGCGTGCGCCAGCGCCGTCGCCCAATGCGCCGCCGCTTCGCGATGTGCGCCTTGCGCCGCGGCCTGGCGCGCCGCCTCGGGGGCGAAGCGCAACACCGCAGCGCTGTCGCCGGCACGTGCGGCGTGGTGCACCAGCCGCGCCAGCGGCACGCGCTCGCCGTCCGGTGCCGACGACAGCCGGGCCAGCAGCTGCGCATGCAGGCGCTGCGCGTGCGGCGCGGCGATCGAGGCCTCGATCGCCTGGCGCGCCAGTTCGTGTCGGAATGCGAGCGAGTGAGCGTCTGCGACCAGCAAGCCCGAGTCCAGGCAGGCGTCGAGGTCGGCCGGTGCCGGCGCGAGCACCGCCTCGACCAGCGCGCGCTCGATCTGTGCCGGCACGACCGAGACGAGGCGCACGATCGCCTGGGCCGCGGGCGGCAGGCGTGCAAGGCGCGCCAGCACCAGTGCCTGCACCGTCGGCGGCACGCTGTCGACCTCGTGCCGCAGCAGCTCGGTGACGAAGAACGGATTGCCCTGCGTCAAGGCGTGCAAGCCCTGTGCCGGGCGGGCAGCGCGCTCGGCCAGCGCGGCCACGCCTTGCGGTGACAGGCGTGCCAGCGAGATGCGCGTCGTCGCCGCGCCCGGCAGGTCGCCGAGCACGCGCCGTAGCGGGTGCGTCGCAGTGACCTCGTCGTCGCGGAAGCTCACCACCAGCAGCGCGCGCGTACGCTCGATGCGGCGGCCGAGAAACTTGAGCAGGTCGAGCGTGGCATCGTCGGCCCAGTGAGCGTCTTCGACGATCACGATCGTTGGCGTCGCGCAAGGCCGCAGCTCGTCGAGCACGGTGTCGAACAGCGCAGGCCGCGGCCCGTCCAGGCGCGCACGCAGGCGCGGCGCTGCGCTGCGAGCGATGTCGTGCAGCGGCGCCAGTGGGTGCGGCGTCTGCAGCGCGTCGCAGGCGCCCCACCACAGACTCACCTGCGGATGCGCACGCGTGAAGGCGTGGAGCAGGCTGGTCTTGCCGATGCCGGCCTCGCCAGCGACGAGTGCGATGCACCCGCAGTGTTCTGCCGCGTGGCGCACACAGGCGTCGAGCGCGGCCAGTGCCTCGGCCCGTTCTACCAGTTCGGTGGTCACGAGCGCGGCGCGTGCGCGTCTACCGCACGCGCAGCCCCGGCTCAGCGCCGGGCCACGGCTCGAGCAGGAACAGCCCGGGGTTCGACTTCTCGTCGGCGTGGCTGGCGGCCAGCACCATGCCCTCGCTCACGCCGAACTTCATCTTGCGCGGCGCGAGATTGGCCACCATCACCGTCAGCCGCCCGACCAGCTGCTCGGGCTCGACCGCCGACGCGATGCCGCTGAAGACGTTGCGCGTGCGGCCCTCGCCGACGTCGAGCGTCAGCCGCAGCAGCTTGGTCGAGCCCTCGACCGCCTCGGCCGCGACGATGCGCGCGATGCGCAGGTCGACCTTGGCGAAGTCGTCGATCGTGACGGTGGCGGCGATCGCCTCGCCGCCGGGTGCGGGCGCGGCCGCGTCCGCCGCGGGCAGCGCGTCGGCGGGCGGCTCGAACAGCGCGTCGAGCAGCTTCGGGTCGACGCGCTGCATCAGGTGGCGGTACTCGCCGATGGTGTGCGCGCCCAGCCGCGTGCCGGCGTCGGCGAACGCGAGCGGCGGCACGCGCAAGAAGCGCTCGACCTCGGCCGCGAGCGCGGGCAGCACCGGCTTGAGGTACACGGTGAGCAGGCGGAACGCCTCGATGCAGGTGGAGCACACGTCGTGCAGGTGCGAGGCCTGCGCCGGTTCGCGCGCCAGCTCCCACGGCTTGTGCTGGTCGACGAAGGCGTTCACGCGGTCGGCCAGCAGCATGATCTCGCGCAGCGCCTTGCCGAACTCGCGCTGCTCGTACAGCGCCGCGATGCCGTCGCGCGCGTCGGCCAGCACCGAGACCAGCGCGTCGCCCTCGGCGCCGAGCTCGCCGGCCAGTCGCCCGTCGAAGCGCTTGTGGACGAACCCCGCCGCGCGGCTGGCGATGTTGACGAACTTGCCGACCAGGTCGCTGTTGACGCGCTGCACGAAGTCGTCGGGGTTGAAGTCGACGTCTTCCACGCGCGAGTTCAGCTTGGCCGCGATGTAGTAGCGCAGCCACTCGGCGTTCATGCCGAGCTCGAGGTACTTCAGCGGCGAGATGCCGGTGCCGCGGCTCTTGCTCATCTTCTCGCCGCTGACCGTGATGAAGCCGTGCACGAACACGTTGTCCGGCACCTTGCGGCCGCTGAAGTGCAGCATCGCCGGCCAGAACAGCGTGTGGAAGTAGACGATGTCCTTGCCGATGAAGTGGTACTGCTCGACCTGCGGGTCGGCCATGAACTGCTCGAACGTGCGCGCCTCGCCGTGCTTGGCTTTCGCGCCGCCGGAGTCGAACCAGGCCTTCAGCGACGCGAGGTAGCCGACCGGCGCGTCGAGCCACACGTAGAAGTACTTGCCCGGCGCGTCGGGGATCTCGATGCCGAAGTACGGCGCGTCGCGGCTGATGTCCCAGTCGGCCAGGCCGCCGCCCGTGCCGCCGTCGTCGCCGCCGAACCACTCCTTGACCTTGTTGGCCACCTCGCTCTGCAGCTTGCCGGGTGCCTGCGTCCACTCGCGCAGGAAGTCGACGCAGCGCTGCGCGCTCAGCTGGAAGAAGTGATGCTCGCTGCTGCGCAGCACCGGCGTCGCGCCGGTGAGGGTGGAGTACGGGTTCTTCAGCTCGGTGGGCGTGTAGACCGCGCCGCACACCTCGCAGGAGTCGCCGTACTGGTCCTTCGCGCCGCAGCGCGGGCACTCGCCCTTGATGTAGCGGTCGGGCAGGAACATCGCCTTGACCGGGTCGAAGAACTGCTCGACGTTGCGCGTGTAGACGAGCCCGGCCTTGCGCAGCGCGCGGTAGATGTCCTTGGCCAGTTCGTGGTTCTCGGGCGAGTCGGTCGAGCCCCAGTGGTCGAAGCCGATGTGAAAGCCGTCGAGGTAGGGCCTGCGGCCCGCGGCGATCTCGGCGACGAAGGCCTGCGGCGTCTTGCCCGCCTTCTCGGCCGCGATCATGATCGGCGCGCCGTGCGCGTCGTCGGCGCACACGAAGTGCACCGTGTGCCCCTGCATCCGCTGGAAGCGCACCCAGATGTCGGCCTGGATGTATTCCATGATGTGGCCGATGTGGAAGTGGCCGTTGGCGTAGGGCAGCGCGGTGGTGACGAAGAGCTGGCGGGTCATGTCGTGAGGGCCGCGAAAGCGGGGCCACGATTCTAGGCGGGCGCGTCCCTGCGCAGCGGAGGGAGCCGGCCGCTCCGCTAGACTCCCTGCGCCGCCGAGAAACCCACGCGCGAGAACCCCATGTCCATCGTCACCGAAGCCGCCTTGCTCGAGGCGCTGAAGGCCGTCGTCGATCCGAACACCGGCAAGGACTTCGTGTCCGCGAAGCAGGTGCGCCACCTCAAGATCGACGGCGGCGACGTCTCGTTCGACGTCGAGCTGGGCTATCCGGCGAAGAGCCAGATGCCGGCGCTGCGCCGCGCGCTCATCGCCGCCGCGCGCGGCGTGCCGGGGGTCGAGAACGTCAGCGCCAATCTCGCGGTGAAGATCATCCCGCACGCGGTGCAGCGCGGCGTGCAGCTGCTGCCCAAGGTGAAGAACATCGTCGCGGTGGCCTCGGGCAAGGGCGGCGTCGGCAAGAGCACGACGGCGGTGAACCTCGCGCTGGCGCTGGCCGCCGAGGGCGCGGCGGTGGGCATCCTCGACGCCGACATCTACGGCCCGAGCCAGCCGATGATGATGGGCATCGACGCGCGGCCCGAGAGCGCCGACGGCCAGACGATGGAGCCGCTCGAGAACTACGGCGTGCAGGTCATGTCGATCGGCTTCCTGGTCGACGCCGACAACCCGATGATCTGGCGCGGCCCGATGGCCACGCAGGCGCTGGAGCAGCTGCTGCGCCAGACGAACTGGAGCGACCTCGACTACCTGATCGTCGACATGCCGCCGGGCACCGGCGACATCCAGCTCACCTTGAGCCAGCGCGTGCCGCTGACCGGCGCGGTGATCGTCACCACGCCGCAGGACATCGCGCTGCTCGACGCGAAGAAGGGCCTCAAGATGTTCGAGAAGGTGGGCGTGCCCATCCTCGGCATCGTCGAGAACATGGCCGTGCACGTGTGCTCCGCCTGCGGCCACGTCGAGCACATCTTCGGCGCCGAGGGCGGCAAGCGCATGGCCGCCGAGTACGGGATCGACTACCTGGGCGCGCTGCCGCTGGCCCTCACCATCCGCGAGCAGGCCGACTCCGGCCGCCCGACCGTGGTGAGCGACCCCGACAGCGAGATCGCCGGCCTGTACAAGACCGTCGCGCGCCAGGTGGCGGTGAAGATCGCGCAGAAGGCCAAGGACTTCAGCTCGAAGTTCCCGTCGATCTCGATCTCCAAGAACACCTAGGACGCCGGCGATGCAACGGCCCTCGGTGCGCGTGGCCGTGGTGATGGAGCGCGAGGCCCGGCCCAACCGCTGGGAGGACTGGCGCCACCGCGTGGCCGAGGTCGTGCCGCACGAAGAGGCCTTCGGCGCCGGGCCGCGCGTGCTGCGCGACGACGGCAAGCTGGCGCGCGTGCTGCACCCGGGCTTCACGGTCGAGCTGTTCCGCGACGAAGGCGAGGGCTACCACCTCAACCTCACCAGCGGCGCGCCGGTGTGGTTCGTGATGTGGCGCGTCGACGACGACGATCCGTCGCGCGCCTGGCCCGAGATCGTGAGCGTGTCGTACAACGAGGCCGGCCGCTGGCTCGACGCGCAGGAGCGCGTCGACAACGTGCCGCTCGATGCCGCCACGCGCGAGTGGCTGCAGCGCTACACCGACGAGCACTACCGGCCCGAGCCGAAGGAACGCAAGCGGCCGCAGTCGTTCCTCCGGCCGTCGGAGCGGGGGCCCAAGCCGTGAGCAACGACGGCTTCCTCGCGCGCTGGTCGCGGCGCAAGCAGCAGGCGCAGCGCGGCGAGCCGCTGCCGGCCGAGCCGACCGGGCCCGCCGCGCCGGCCGCTGCGGCGGCGCCCGCACCGGCGCGGGCCGCACCACCGGCCACCGCTGCCGCGAATGCCGCGCCGGCCTCGATCGCCGCGAACGCCGCGATCGCCGCGCCGGCCGATGCCGGCGCGCCGCCGCCCGCACCGCCGCCACCCACGCTCGACGACGTGGCCGCGCTGACCCGCGAGTCCGACTTCTCCCGCTTCGTCAGGCCCGACGTCGACGAGGACGTCAAGCGCGCGGCGATGAAGAAGCTGTTCTTCTCCGACCCGCACTTCAACACCATGGACGGGCTGGACGTCTACATCGACGACTACTCGAAGCCCGACCCCATTCCCGCGGCCATGCTGCGCAAGATGGTGCAGTCGCACGCGCTCGGCCTGTTCGACGACGAGAAGCCGGCCGCGCCCGAGGCGGGTGCGCCGCGCGAGGCCGCCCGCGACAGTCTGTCGCCGCCCGCGCAGGGTGAGACCGCATTGCCCCCGGACGCCGCCGGTGCCGACAATCGCGGGTCCGCGGCCGGGTCCGGCGCGGCACCGCCCGACACTGCCGCGCCGCGCGCGGCGGAGCCCGCACCCGATGAAGACGCTGATCTGCGACTGCAACAAGACGATGCCGCTGGACGCGGCGGCGGCGAGCCGCCTGGCCCAGGCGCTGCAGAAGGTCCCGCAGGCCAGCGCTGACGGGCTCGACACCGTCCACACCCTGCTGTGCCGGCGCGAGGCCGGCGCGTTCCAGCGCGCGGCGAAGTCGGGCGAGGACCTGCTGGTCGCGTGCACGCAGGAGAGCCGGCTGTTCCTCGAACTCAACGCCGAGACCGAGGGCGCGCCGCGCGTCGAGGAGCGGCCGATCCGCTTCGTCAACATCCGCGAGACGGGCGGCTGGTCGAAGGACGCCGCGAGCGCCGTGCCCAAGCTGGCGGCGCTGATCGCCGCCGCGCAGCTGCCCGACCCCGAGCCGGTGCCCACCGTCACGTACCGCAGCGCCGGCCGCTGCCTCGTGATCGGCCCGGCCGACGCGGCCGAGCGCGCCGCCGAGATGCTCGCGCCCGTGCCCGGCACGGGTCTCGACGTGGTGCTGCTGGTCGATCGCGCCGGCGGCGCTATCGCGCAGCGGCACGAGCGCGCGGTGCACACCGGCCGGCCGACGAGGCTCGCGGGCTGGCTCGGCGCGTTCGACGTGCGGTGGCAGAGCGGCAACCCGATCGACCTCGAGCTGTGCACGCGCTGCAACGCGTGCCTGCATGCCTGCCCCGAGGACGCCATCGACTTCAGCTACCAGGTCGATCTCGCGCGCTGCAAGTCGCACCGCGCCTGCGTCAGCGCCTGCGGCGTGGCCGGCGCCATCGACTTCGAGCGCGCGCCGCAGGAGGTCGACGAGCGCTTCGACCTCGTGCTCGACCTGCGCGAAGAGCCGGCGTTCCCGATGCACCAGCCGCCGCAGGGCTACTTCCACGCGCCCGTGCGCTCGGGCGACGGCGAGCGCGCGCTGGTCGACGCGGTGCTGAAGCTGCGCGACCTGGTGGGCGAGTTCGAGAAGCCGAAGTTCTTCCGCTACCGGCAGAAGCTGTGCGCGCACACGCGCAACGAGCGCATCGGCTGCACCGCCTGCATCGACGTGTGCTCGACGCGCGCGATCCGCAGCGACGCGTCGCTCAAGGGCAAGGCCGGCGGCACGGGCGGCGTGGTGGTCGAGCCGCACCTGTGCGTGGGCTGCGGCGCCTGCAGCACCGTGTGCCCGAGCGGCGCGATGAGCTTCGCGTACCCGGGCACCGAAGACCAGGGCCGTCGCCTGCGCACCTTGCTCGGCGCGTACCGCCAGGCCGGCGGACGCGACCCGGCGCTGCTGATCCACAGCGAAGGTGCCGGCCGCCGCCTGGTCGAGGACCTCGGCCGCGCGGCGCGGCTCGACGCAAGCCTGCACGGCGTGCCGGCGCGCGTGCTGCCGGTCGCGGTGTGGCACACGGCGAGCCTCGGCCTGGACCTGTGGCTCGCCGCCATCGCGCAAGGGGCGAACCAGGTGTGGGTGCTGCTCACCGCGGAAGAGGCGCCCGAGTACCGCGACGCGCTGCGCGAGCAGATGGCGGTCGCGCAGGCCATCCTGAGCGGCCTCGGCTACGCCGGCGAGCACTTCCGGCTGATCGAGGCGCGCGACGCGCGCGACCTGCCGTCGCTCGACGCGGCGCTGCGCATGCCGGCCGCGCAGGGTGTGGCGCAGCCGTCGAACCTCGCGGTGCAGGCCGACAAGCGCGCCACGCTCGACCTCGCGCTCGACCACCTGCTGCAGCACGCGCCGCAGGCGTCCGACGAGATCGCGCTGCCGACGGCCAGGGCGTTCGGCGGCGCGCCGTACGGCACGCTCGTGGTCGACCCCGACAAGTGCACCCTGTGCCTGAGCTGCGTGGGCGCGTGCCCCGAGAGCGCGCTGGCCGACAACCCCGAGCGGCCGCAGCTGAAGTTCATCGAGAAGAACTGCGTGCAGTGCGGCCTGTGCGCGGGCACCTGCCCCGAGGGCGCCATCACCCTGCAGCCGCGGCTGTGGCTGGCCGACGGCGGCAAGGCGCGCAAGCAGGCGCGCGTGCTGCACGAGGCCGAGCCGTACCGCTGCCTCAAGTGCGGCAAGCCCTTCGGCACGCTCAAGGCGATCGAGAACATGATCGGCAAGCTGGCGGGTCACGCGGCCTTCCAGGGCGCCGCGGCCGACCGCCTGAAGATGTGCAGCGACTGCCGCGTGGTCGACCTCTACAGCAACCCGAACGAAGTGAAGATCACCGACCTATGAGCGTCACGGGCAAGCCGGTCGGTGTCGTCGCCTTCGCCGGCGGCGACGAGGGCGACGAGCTCGCGCGCGCCGAGCTGTACGGCCTGCTGTCGCGGCTGTGGTTCGCGCCGCCCGACGAGGCGCTGCTGCAGCAGTTCGCGGTCGCGGTGACCGAGGCGCCGCAGGCCGGCGCCTTCCTCGAGGCGCCCTGGCAGTCGCTGGTCGCGGCGATGCGTGCCACCACCGTGCAGGCCGCCGCCGACGAGTACGACGCGCTGTTCCAGGGGGTCGGCAAGCCGGAGGTGTTTCTCTACGGCTCGTACTACCTCGCGGGCTTCCTCAACGAGAAGCCGCTGGTGCAACTGCGCGACGACCTGGCCGAGATCGGCCTCGAGCGCGACCCGCAGCGCGGCGAGACGGAGGACCACGTGGCCATCGTGTTCGAGGTCATGCGCTACCTGATCGCCGGCGACGACGTGGCGGTGTGCAACCTCGAGCGGCAGCGCCGCTTCTTCCGCGCCCACGTGCAGAGCTGGGTCGAGGCGATGTGCGACGCGCTCGAGGCGCACCCGCGCGCGGGGCTCTATCGCGCGCTGGCCGGCTTCACGCGCGCGTTCGTGCAGGTCGAGACCCAGGGCTTCGACATGCTCGAGTGAGCGGCGCGGCGCGCGCTCAGTGGCGGCGCGCCAGGGTCTGGCTCGGCGTCTCGCCGAAGTGCACGCGGTACTCGTGCGCGAAGCGGCCGAGGTGATAGAAGCCCCAGCGCAGCGCGACGTCGGTGACGGTGGTCGCGGCCTCGGCCAGCAGCAGCTCGTCGCGCACCTTGTGCAGCCGGATCTCGCGCAGCAGCTTCATCGGCCCGATGCGCCGGTAGCGCTGGAAGCCGAGGAACAGGCTGCGCACGCTCACGCCGGCCAGCGCCGCCAGCCGCTCGGGCGTGACCTCCTCGTGCGGATGCGCGACCAGGTAGTCCTCCACCGCACGCACGTAGCGCGGCGCCAGCGGCGGACTGCTGGCCGCGAGGCGTTCCTGCGCCGAATGCGGCTGCGTGCCGAGCAGCGCGGCGAGCAGCCGGTTCTGGATCTGGATGACCGACAGCGGATAGCTGCGGTGCGCGCTCGCGCCGTCGGGGCTGCGCGCGGCCAGGTGCAGCATCGACAGCAGCAGCTCCTGCAGCACCGGGTGGCGCGCCGGCTCCAGGCGCGGGTCGAACACCGGCGGGCGCAGGGTCTCGTCGCCGCACCACGCCACGCCGTAGCGGCGCACGAGGTCCGCGTCGAGTCGCACGATGAGCTGGTCGTTGCCGTCGTCCCACGACATGCGCAGGTCCGGCTGCGGCGACAGCAGCGACGCGCACGCCGGCGTCGACTCGAAGCTGCCCACGCCGGTCTCGATGCGCGCGCGGCCGGCCAGCGGAAGCTGCAGCAGGTAGAAGCGCTCGAGCGGTCCGGGCACGATGTCGACCGAGCGGCCGTAGCGCAGCCGGCTCAGGCTGAGCGGGCCCAGCGGCAGGTACTCCATGCGGGCGTGCAGCGGGCGCTGCGTGCCGCCCGGCACGTCGAGGCGGTGCGGCCGGAAGACGTGGCCGACCGACTCGCGCGCGCACTGCGGGTCGTCGGAGTCGAACAGGCAGCGCACGCCGGGCGTGCCGGCCCACGCGGCCTCGAGGGCGGCGGCGGTGGCTTCGCTGGCTGTGTGCTGCGTCATTGCCGGAATCGCGTTCTCCGTCCTTGCCCGAGGTCAAACCGGGTGCACCGCGCACGGCAGCGGGCTTGCATCAAGCGCGCCGCAGTTCCTTGCACTTTCCGGATAGGGCTTGCGGCGGCCGGATAGAGCATCGCACCGCAGCACGACCAGACTGCCTTCGCATCGGCACATCGACGAAGGAGGCAGTCATGCAAGGCATCGCGGGCAAGGTGGCCGTCGTCAGCGGCGGCGCGACCCTGATCGGCGCGGCGGTGGTGCGCGCGCTGCGCGGCGCGGGCGCGACGGTCGCGCTGTTCGACATCGACCGCGCCGGCGGCGACCGCGTCGCGTCGACCGACCCGGCGGGCATCGAGTTCCACGCGATCGACATCCGCGACGACGCGCAGGTCGGGGCCGCGGTCGACGACATCGCACGGCGCCGCGGCGGCGTGGACATCCTGGTCAACCTGGCGTGCACCTACCTCGACGCCGGGGCGGCGTCGGGCCGCGCCGACTGGCTGACGGCGCTCGACGTGAACGTGGTCAGCGCGGTGATGCTCGCGCGCGCGGTGCATCCGCACATGAAGGCGCGCGGCGGCGGCGCGA
>Ga0073934_10010988_pt1 | contig 11081 bp, 8 predicted proteins | sample LarsenN4metaG_FD_76834 | JGI IMG/M metagenome (GOLD analysis project Ga0073934, IMG submission 76834) | Hot spring sediment bacterial and archeal communities from British Columbia, Canada, to study Microbial Dark Matter (Phase II) - Larsen... ...
GGGGGTGGCCATCAGGGCGTCATATAGATTATCAAATTGGATAATGGCCAGCCCTGTTTTAGGCGGAACCGGCGCCAGGTTAAGCTTGATCTCGGTCATCACTGCCAGGGTACCTTCAGAGCCGCAAACCAGTTTGGCTAAGTTAAAGCGCGGATCCTGAGGGTACAGAAAAGAGACCCCACCATCGACAAAGCGATCCAGATTGTAGCCGCCACAACGCCGCCAGTGCCTCGGCGTGCCGGCCCGAATAGTATCGGCCTGATTCTGGGCAATGTCCCAGATACGCCGGTAGATTTCACCTTCAAGCCCACGTTTTTGGCGGCGCCAAGCCAACTGCTCACCGGTCAGCGGTCCAAAATGGGCCGGTGTACCGTCACTTAAAATAACATCGGTTTCTAAGATATGATCGGCGGCCATACCGTAAAGAATCGAGTGGCTGCCGGTTGAGTTATTGGCGATAATGCCGCCCATAGCGGCCCGGTTGCTGCTGGCCGGATCCGGCCCAAACTGCAAGCCCAGCGGCTTCAGGTACAAGTTGAGTTCATCCAGCACCAAGCCGGGCTGCACCCGGACCCATTTTTCCTCGGCATTAACTTCTAAAATCTGGTCCAGATGTTTAGTAGTATCGATGACTAAAGCTTCGTTAACTGCCTGACCGGCCAGGCTGCTGCCGCCGGCGCGGGCCAGAATAGGAACTTGATATTTAGCAGCCGCCTCAACGGCGGCGTGAATATCTTCAACAGTCTTAGGAATTAGCACCCCATAAGGTTTTACCTGATAGATACTGGCATCGGTGCTGTATAGGGTTAAGTTGTAGGCATCGGTTCGCAGCTCGCCGCTAACATTTTTTTGTAAATGGTTGAGAAAATCTTGAATAATCGTTTGTTTCATGGAGTGTTTTGAAATTATAAAAGCCCTGGCCGGGCTTCAAATCAGGTGGAATAAAAATCACTCTTTCCGTGGCAGAAGATAAAATGCTTTCTTTAATCTATCATTAAAACGAGGAATTGTCCAGTCTCAATCTTGAGGTAAATGGCCTAAATTTGCTGATATTACCGGCGCAACTGGGGATCAAGAATATCTCGCAGGCCATCGCCAACGAGGTTAAAGGCTGCGACTAAAAGTAAGATACCGATGGCCGGACCACCGGTCAGCCACCATTGAGTCGTAATATAGTTACGCCCCTCGCTAATCATCACCCCCCATTCCGGTGTCGGCGGCTGAGCGCCAAAGCCGATAAAGGAAAGCCCGGCGACGCTAAGAATAGTTGTCCCCATATCAAAGCTGGCCTGGACCAGGAGCGGCGCTAAGGTGTTTGGCAGTAAATGGCGCAGGATGATCTGCCGGTTTGAGACGCCAATAGAGCGGGCCGCCTGAATGAACTCCCGCTCGCGCAGCGCCAAGACTTGACCGCGGATTAACCGGGCATAAATAGGCCAACTTACCACAGCCACCGCAATCAACGCATTGCGCAAGCTGGGGCCTAGCGCCCCGGCAATCGCCATCGCCAGGATCAGGCTGGGGAAGGCAAAGAAGATGTCGGTCACGCGCATGAGCAGTTCATCCGCCCACCGGCCCAGGTAGCCCGCTAGTAAGCCGACAAAAGTCCCCAGCCCACCGGCCAAAGCAACCACCGCCAGCCCTACCGTCAATGATATTCTGGCCCCATAGAGCATGCGGCTGAACATATCGCGCCCTAATTTGTCGGTACCAAGAGGATGGGTAATCGAGGGTGGGCTGAGACTTTCCGGGATACTTTGGGCCAGCGGGTCATAGGGGCTCAGGACGGGCGCCAGGAGCGCCAACAAGACAAACAGAACTAACAGCACCAACCCGGCCATTGTCGTCGGTTCTCGAAGGAAGCGAGACAGAAAGTCGTAACGGCGCGACTCTCGTACTATAGGTTTAGTCGAGTTTAATGCGAGGGTCAAGGAGATGGTAACCTAGATCAACTAACATATTGACTGTTGGATAGACGATCGCAGCCACCAGCGTCACGCCCATTACTGCCGGGAAATCCAAACTGGTGACCGAGGTGGTGGCATACCGCCCCAGACCGGGCCAGTTAAAGATTGTTTCGGTCAGAACGGCGCCGCTGAGCAAGCTGCCAAAGGTAACGCCGACCGTGGTTAAGACCGGCAGCATGCCATTTTTAAGCGCATGGCGCAGCACCACCCAGCGTTCACGGAGCCCTTTGGCCCGGGCAGTGCGAACATAATCTTGAGATAGAACCTCTAGCATCGCCGAGCGGGTCATCCGCAGTAGAACGGCGGTTGAGTAATAGCCCAGAGTCAGAGCCGGCAAAACGAGGTGGGCCAGGCTATTTTGGAGGACCGGCCAATTGCTCGTTAAAACGGCATCCACGGTGAACATACCGGTGATTTGCGTTGGCGGCGGCATAGTGGTATCCAGCCGGCCCGGCCCCGGTAACCAGCGGAGCTGGCGGTAAAATAGCCCCAGCCCGAGCAGCCCTAGATAAAAGATCGGCAGCGAACCGCCTACTAGGGCAAACAATCGGGCCAGGGCATCAAGCAAACCATTACGTTGAGTTGAGGCCAATATCCCCAGGGGGATGCCTAAAAGCAGCGAAACCAGCAGCGCCGCCAGCGACAATTCAATTGTCGCCGGCAGAAAATCCAGGAGATCGGCGGCAACCGCCCGGCGGGTCCGGATTGAGTTACCTAAATCACCCTGGAGAAGCCGCCTGAGATAAATAAAGTATTGTTCGACCACCGGGCGATCCAGGCCAAGTTCGGCCCGATAGGCGGCAATCTGTTCTTCTCGCGCATTCTGGCCTAAGGCCACCACGGCCGGGTCAACCGGTACCAGTTGGGCCAGGCTAAAGGTAAAAACTGAAACGCCTAGCAGCACCAATAGCAGGCCCAGAATGCGGCGGAAGATAAAACGAGTCATAACAATTAATTCTTACTAATAGCGGCAAAGGTTATATTGGGTGTATCGATCGGATCATACTTGAAACCGCTAATATTGCTTCGCAGCCCAAAAATCTGGGTGGGTTGATATAGCATAATGTACGGCCCTTCGTGCATGACTCGTTCAACCAGTTGTTGATAGAGTTCGGCTCGCCTCTCAGGGTCTTGCTCAATGGCTGCTTCTTTACCCAGTTGGGCAATTTCAGGATTATCCCAGGCATTACGCCAGGCAATCGATTGGGCCTCAAAATTGGTAAAGGGCGTCACATTGCCGTCAGGGTCGGGAAAATCAGGACCCCAGTAGATAAAGACCATCTCCCCTTCCTGGGCTCGATAGATGTTCAACAACTCGGAAACTTCAACCTGCTGGATGTTCAGGGTCAGCCCGATTTGCTGCACATCGTTTTGAATTTTAGCGGCCAAAGTACTAAATTCTATTCCACCTGGGGCTAAACCTGTCGGCACCAAAAATTCGATCTCGGTTCCTTCGGCTACGCCGGCCTGGGTCAGAAACTCCTGGGCCTTGGCCAGGTCTTGCTGGAAGGGGTTCTGGCCGGTATGTCCCAGAAAGCCGGCCGGAATGATCTCCTGGACCAACTTACCACCGCCGCCCAGGAGGGTAATGATTTCATCATAGTTAATGGCATAACGGATGGCCTCTCGAACTTCAACCTTATCCAAAGGCGGTGATTGAGCATTCATCCCAATATAAACTAAGATTGTCGAATCGGCTGAAACAATCTGAATATCGGGATTGCCTTCCAGGGCCTGAACTTGTTCAGAGCCAAGGCCCTGGACGATATCGGCATCGCCCGTTTCAATGGCCGCCTGTAGATTGGCCAGTTCAGGCATATTTTGCATAATCACCTGCTTCAAGGCTGGGGCCTCACCCCAATAATTGGGATTCACCCGGAGTCTTACCTGGGCGTCTCGTTCCCAGGCTTCCAAAATGTAGGGGCCACTGCCGGCGGAATTATCATTCAGCCAGGTTGAGCCCATATCCTCGCCAGCATTAGCTTCAACCTCGGCCTGATCGACCACGGCCCCAATGGTAAAGCTGAGAATAGATAGAAAGACCTGCGGGCTAACCGTTTTGGGCAGCTTCACTTCCACGGTCTGCTCATCCACGGCCTGCATATTTTCTTTGGTTAGTTGGGCGACATCGATCAGCAAGAAGGCGGGCGACTTATTCAGATCGATCGCCCGGCTCCAGGAATAGACCACATCGGCTGCCGTGACCGGCCGGCCGCTGGCGAATGTGGCCGCCGGGTTGAGGTTAAAGGTAACGGTCCACATATCGCCGCTATCTTGAATATCCCAGGACTCGGCCAGGAGCGGCTTGATCGTGGGGTCGCCGGGGTCAAAGCTGACCAGGGTTTCATAGACATTGCCGACAACCACTATCCCGCCAAACTCATAAACCACCGCCGGGTCGAGCGACAGCAGGTCGGTTAAATCCTGGGCAAAGATCAGAGTCTCTTCCCGGGTGGCCGGCGCTGACTCGGCTGCGGCTTCCTCGGCTGGTTGAGCCTCCTCGGTTGGGGCGGCCTCTTCAGCCGGTTCAGCCTCTTCGGTTGGGGCGGCCGCTTGTTCAGCCGGAGCCTCAGGCTGACTGGCCGGGGCAGCGGGCTGCACGCCGGTACAGGCGGCCAGTAGACCCAGTAAGGCCAATAAAGACAACATCAAATAAATAGCTCTCTTCATACATCCTCCTTTTTTAAATGACTTCACCCACATTTTGTTATGGCCATCTTTGCCATTAGGTCTGGAAGCGAAGTATTACAGATAGGCTATTGATTTTGCGGGCTAAAATTTTGAAATCCGAGCTCGATTTTTAAATGGTGGCAGAAGCGCAAACCGAACAAACGGCAAAAGACGGCTGTAATTTTCGATTATACAGCAGGGCAGACTTAGCAAGCAAATAAAGTTGTTTTAGCCAGTCGTGGGTGTTCAGCAAGCTTACGAGAGTTTATTTCGCAAAAATTGGACGCTGTTAGCAACCTGGGCTTCACTCAGGCTGTGCAAAATGAGGCCGCCGGTAAAGCCGGCCCGGCGCAGCAACGCCAGATAATGATCATAGTCAAGTAAGCCGGTTCCGGCGGCTTCCTGGCCGGCCGCCCCATCCTGGCTTAAATCTTTGGCATGGGCCAGCACGATATCCTCACCCAGTAGATCAAAGGCCTCGGTCAGGATCTCCCGCATGTGGGGCAACTCCCCCGTATGAAACAGGTTAGCGCCATCCATGATGATCTTCAAGCGGGGGGAGCGCAGTTCGTCAAGCAAGCGGCGGGCCTTAGCCGCCGAGTCAACCACGTTGGAAACTTCAGGTTCAACCCCCAGCGTAACCCCGTACAGTTCGGCCAGCCGGACGGCTTCCGCCATCGAGACGACCAGATCGCGCCATGCTTCTGGCGAGTCGTTTGCCGGGTGGCGCCGCCACATATTGTCTGGATCGCGGGTACCGGTACAAAGGGTAATCAGCGAGGTTCCCATCCATTCACAAGCGGCAGCCAGAACCTCCAATCGCCGCAGCCCGCTTTCCCGTTCTTGCGGATCAGGATGGATCATATTAAAGGTGCCGGAAATGGCGGCCATGCTAAGGTCCCGGACCGCCAGGGCCTGGCGGATGCGGCCGCTCAATTCAGGCTCGATCCGGTCCGGTAAATTGGCGATGCCGGCGCTGCTCAAACTAAACTGTACGCAGCTCAAGCCATAGCTCTTAACCGCATCAAGGGTCTCTTCCAGGCTAGGCCGGACAAATGTCCGGGTCATAATTCCAAGCTGCATCAAACACCTCCTGTGACTTCAGCCAACCTGACGGCCTGACCGGTCTCGACCGAACGGGCCATCGCCGCCATCGCTCGCATTCCCGCCAGCCCATCTTCCACCCCGGCGCCCAGCATCGGCCGGCCGTGCAAAATCGTATCGGCAAAGCCTTCAATTTGAAGTTTGTAGGTATAGGCGTCCTGGCCCAGGGGCCGGCGAAACAAGTCATCTTTGATCGAAAAGCATTCGACCTCACCGGCTTTATGGTACCAGGGCAGATAGAGCCGGCCATTCACGCTGCCAAATTCGCCGTAGACCCGAAAACCCTCTTCAAAATCGCCCCGCACCGTCACGGTCAAATCAAGCTGGCCCAGGCTGCCATCGGCAAACTCAACGCCGGCAAACCAGCAATAAGCGCCAAATCGTTCGACCAGCCGGGCTTGCAGGCTAACCAGCTCGCCGCCTAAAAAGCGGGCCATGTCGACCAGATGGCTGCCGTGGGCCCGCATAAAGTAGCGGCGTTTATCGGCTTTTGGGTCGCCGGCCGGCCGCCTGGCGCCGGCGCCGGTCAACGGAATAGGCTGGAGATTATCGGTCATGGTGTAGCGGTGGATCGAGTCACAGTACCAGGCTTTGAGCGCCATCAATTGCCCCAGCTCTTCCTGGATAAAGCGCCGGGCAAAGGTCACGCCGGGGTCAAAACGCCGGTTGGTCCCAACTTGCAGCACCACTCCCGCTTCCCTGACCCGGCGGCGAAGCGTCTCACACTCTTCAACCGTTACCCCCAGCGGCTTTTCAACCAGCACATGTTTCCCGGCCTCGACCGCCTGCAGGCTCAACGGGACATGAAAGGCGTCGGCTACGGCAATAATGACCGCCTCCACCTGGGGGTCGGCCAGCATCTCAGCATAATCATGGTAGCTGACCTTTGGCTGGTGAATCGCGGCCATGCTCTCCCGCAGCGGATCGGCCACATCACAAATGGCATAAAGCTCGGCATTGCGGGCCTTACGGCAGGCGTCAAAATGGGCAAACTGGGCAATCGGGCCGCAGCCCAGCACCCCCACCCGTAGTAGGCGTTTCTCTTTAGTCATAGCCATAAGCGTTACAGCAGCCGCAGCAAGGGGCTAATCGTTTGGCCAGAATGGATACGCGAAATCGCCTCGGCCAGAAGCGGCGCAATCGAAATGACTTTAACCTTAGGGTGCTGTTTTTCAGGCGGTAGATAAACAGTATCGGTCGTGACCAGTTCGGCAATCTCGGGCCGGTCGAGCCGGTCCAGGGCTGTTTGCAGCAGAATGGGGTGGGTAATCGACAGATAGACAGGCGTCCTGGCGCCAGCTTCGATGAGGGCCGGTATCTGATCGAGCACGCTGCCCCCGGCAATCATATCATCGATGATAATGGCGGTTTTGTCTTCAATATCGCCCACCACCGTCGTTGTTCTGGTTTCGCTAAAGCCGAGCCGGCGCTTGTGCATCACCACCAGGGGCAGTCCCAGTTGCTCGGCGTATTTACCGGCCATCCTGGCCCGGCCCACATCGGGCGACACAATAACGGTCTGGTCTCGGGGAAAGCGGGGATCATTTTGAAAATAGTCGGCCAGGACCGGCACCGCGGTCAACGGATCGACCGGGATATCAAAAAAGCCCTGGATTTGAAGCGCGTGAATATCGACGTAAATCACCCGCCCGGCCCCAACTTCCTCTAGCATGCGGGCGACAACCTTGGCGCTAATCGCCTCACGCCCCTGGGCCATTCGATCTTGCCGGGCGTAAGGATAATAGGGGATGACGACATTGATAAAACGGGCCGACGCCCGGCGGCAGGCGTCGATCATTAACAGCAGTTCAACCAGGTGATCATTGACCCGTACGGCGCAGGGCTGGATCAGAAAAATATCCTGGTGCCGGACCAATTCATCGATCTGCACATGGATTTCGCCATCGGGAAGGCAGGTAACCGTCGCCGCTGACAGTTCAATCCCTAGCTCTTTGGCAATGGCTTTAGCCAAAGGTTGGTTGGCGGCGCCTGAAAAAATCCGCAAATCCTCAGGTTTTTTCAGCGGCAGATGTTTAACCTCTTCCATAGCTTTCGTTCACCTCACTTTCAAAGACTGCCGGGCCAAAATCCTCAGATTTCTAACGAAATTCATACGTTTCTCCCATTCGGTTTTAAGCCCTTTTGTGCTATATTATCCCAGGTATTTTCAGGAAATCCAAAATTCGGGAGAAAAAATGTACGGTAAAGCAGACACCCACATCCACACCAGCTACAGCGACGGCTTGATGTCGCCTGAAGCCGTCGTCGAATTCGTGGCCAACGAGACGGATCTGAATGTGATTGCCATTACCGATCACAACACCGCCGAAGGCTCATTTGTGGCCCAGGCCTATGCCCGGCGTTACGCGCCGCGGTTGGAAGTGATTATCGGCCAGGAGATCACCACCAAGGAAGGCGACATCCTGGGCCTATTTTTAACCGCCTCCCTGCCCTCCTTTGAAACCGCGGCCGAAGCGATCGCCGCTATTCATGCCCAGGGTGGGCTGGCCATCGCCGCCCATCCATTTAGCCGCCGAGTCACCCTGAACAATATGAAGGGGCTGGGCGAAAAGATCGCGACGCTGCCCCTGGATGGCGTCGAGGTACGCAACGGCTTTCCGGCCAACCTTTTCAGCAATCTCTGGACCACCTGGTTTAACCGTTACCGGGGCCAAAACCTGGCCGCCATGGGCGGAACCGACTCCCACGTCTCTTACACCATTGGCAGCCCCTGCACCCTCTTTCCGGGCCGCACCGCCGCCGACCTGCGCCAGGCCATCGAAAGCCGCACCGTCCGCCCGGCCGGCCACTTCTGGACGCCGCTCAGCATCGCCCGCTCAATCCCTCTCCTGCTCAAGCATCGGGGTTTAGCCCGATACGAACAGGCTTTTTCCGATTAGTAGCTTATTACCACTGCTCGAAGGGGATCGACAGATCTCCGACATTACCCACGCTCGAAGGGGATCGACAGATCCCCGTTTGGGTGGGCAGGGCCGGGACTGCCAATCCCTGGCAAGCAACAAGGTGAAGTCACCGTCTAAAGTTAGCCCCACGCTGGAGTTGATCGACCCAGGGCGCGGGGCAGTTGTTATTCACCCGGCCTATATTGACGTTATTCTTCCAGGTAAATATAATGTCATCAAGTAGATTTTGATTATGACATAATCATAATTGGGGTCTCGTATCTCAAATATCCATAACTTTGTCCTTGAGTTAGTTCAATGAGTGATTATCAGGTTGATTATGACAGTCCTTGGAAGGAGGCCCTGGAACGTTACTTCGAAGCGTTTATGGCCTTTTTTTTTCCTCAAGCTCATAGCGATATCGATTGGGCCAGAGGTTATGAATTTCTGGATAAAGAACTGCAGCAAGTGGTTCGTGAAGCTGAGGCAGGCCGGCGTCTAGCCGATAAACTAGTCAAAGTTTGGCGGAAAAATGGAACAGAAACTTGGGTCTTGGTTCATATTGAAATTCAGGGGCAGAAAGATGTGGATTTTGCCCAACGCATGTATGTTTATAATTACCGCCTGTTTGATCGTTACCAACGATGGGTAGTGAGCCTGGCCGTTCTGGCCGATGAACAGATAAACTGGCGGCCTGATTATTATGGCTATGAGTTGTGGGGTTGCCAAACTAGTTTAAGGTTTCCAATTATCAAGCTTTTGGATTATAAAACGAACTGGGCTGTTTTGGAGCAAAGCGACAACCCGTTTACCATTATGATTATGGCCCATCTACAGGCTCAGGCCACCCAATACAGGCCGGAACAGCGGCTGGCCTGGAAAGTAAGCCTGGTCAAGCGCCTATATGAACGGGGTTACGAACGCCAAGATGTTCTGGAACTGTTTCGGTTCATTGACTGGGTTATGGTACTGCCTGAAGCGTTGGAAGTTGATTTTGAACAAACGTTACTGGCTTACGAGGAGGAACAAAAGATGCAATATATTACTCAGCTTGAACGTAGAGCTATTCAACAGGGGATTGAACAAGGGATTGAACAAGGGATTGAACAAGGGATTGAACAAGGGATTGAACAAGGGATTGAACAAGGGATAATTCAAGAGGCCCAGGAGGCTGTTCTTGAGGTACTGAGAACTCGATTTGAGGCTGTCCCTCAAACTATTATCACCAAGCTTCAGAATATAGGTAACCCCACAAAGTTAAGGCTATTACTCAAGCAAGCCGTAATCGTTGGTTCATTAGAAGAATTTGAGCAGATGATTGTGGAAGCGCAGCAGCAAGTAGACAAAACCCAGGATCTGGAAGACTCCGTCAATCCTCGAGCGAGTGAATAAAATCACTCTCATTTCACCCCGGCTCGGAGGGGATCGATAGATCTCCGTCGGGATGGATCAGGGCCGGGATCTGTCCAGCCCTGGCGAGCAGCAAAGTGAAGTCACCGTCTAAAATTAGCCCCGCGCCGCGGTTGATGAAACCCAGGGGCGCGGGGCAGTTGCTATTTGCCCGGCCTGCCCCGTTGGGCAGGGCTCGGCCAGGAACAGGCTCCGCCATTTCTTTTTTTGCCTCGGCCCGGAAGCCATAGCCGCCGGGAATTTCTGGCAGAATTTGCTCAAAGAATTGTGGACCCCGCCAGCGCCGCCCGAAAACCGTTGTTCCTGTTCCTGTTATCAGGGTTGTTCCTGTTGCGAAACGCGCAGCGGGCGTTCTGACGATTATTGTTGAACGACCCGCCCCGCACCACCCGGCGGGGTTGATGAGCCTGCCCCCGCAACAACGGCTCCAAGAGCCGCGAGTTGCCTATGTTATTAACGACAGATGGTATCCATCATATTCATTTAAGCCGCCAAGGCAAATGGCGCCTGCCCGGCTGCTCGACCAGAGGGGGCACAGCCCCCTCTGGACTCCCCCTCCAGAGATTCAGAGGCCAGAGGGTCCAGAGTCCAGAGTTATGGGGACCCCGCCAGCGCCGCCCGAAAACCGGCGTACCTGTCCCTGAGATCAGGGCCGTTCCTGTAGCGAAACGCGCAGCGGGCGTTCTGACGATCATAGAAGAACGACCCGCCCCGCACCACCCGGCGGGACTCAGCCTCATCGTACCAATCCTCACACCACTCCCAAACGTTACCGGCCATATCCAGGCAGCCGTAAGGGCTGGCCCCGTTCTGAAAAACGCCGACCGGCGTGGTATCTCCCAACCCTAATTCGAAGGTGTTACAGCGGGTGGCATCGAAAGCGTCGCCCCAGGGATAGGCCCGCCGGTCCTGGTCGCCCCGGCCGCTCTTTCCCATTCGGCTTCGGCCGGCAGGCGGATAGCTTTGCCGGTCACCTCGCTCAACCAGCGGCAATAAGCCTGGGCATCATCCCAACTTACAGCCACAA
>Ga0073934_10010989_pt1 | contig 11081 bp, 11 predicted proteins | sample LarsenN4metaG_FD_76834 | JGI IMG/M metagenome (GOLD analysis project Ga0073934, IMG submission 76834) | Hot spring sediment bacterial and archeal communities from British Columbia, Canada, to study Microbial Dark Matter (Phase II) - Larsen... ...
ACCGCGCCCACGAGTACATCCAGAAGTGCGCCCTCGAGATCGTCGACGGCCTGTTCCTCCATCCGCTGGTGGGCGTCACCAAGAGCGACGACGTACCGGCCGATGTGCGCATGCGCTGCTACGAAGTCTTGATCGAGAAGTACTACCCCCAGGACCGGGTGATCCTCGCCATCAATCCGGCGGCGATGCGCTACGCCGGGCCCCGCGAGGCGATCTTCCACGCCCTGCTGCGCAAGAACTACGGCTGCACCCACTTCATTGTCGGCCGCGACCACGCCGGGGTCGGCGACTACTACGGCACCTACGACGCCCAGCACATCTTCTGGGAGTTCGAGCCGGGCGAGTTGGGGATCACTCCGCTGATGTTCGAGCACGCCTTCTACTGCAAGATCATGGGCGGCATGGCCACCACCAAGACGAGCCCCTCCGGCCCCGAAAACCGCATTCATCTGTCGGGCACCAAGGTCCGCGCCATGCTGCGCGAGGGAACCATGCCACCCCCCGAATTCACCCGTCCGGAGGTCGCCGAGATCTTGATCCAGGCGATGCGGCAACCGAACGCAAACTGAAACCGTACCCGCTGCGCAGCGTTTCCGTATGCGGGGCGCAGGGGAGTACGCAAACTTCACGCATCGCTGAACAGTTCTTTAAATTCCCTTCACGCTCGGCTTGCTGGCTGGGCGTATTTTTTTTTCAGGTGGTTGAGAGTTGACCGATGAACCTCGAAGACGAGTTCTACGCCAATTGCCAGTTGCAGCTGCAAAAGCGCGCCGGACAGCGCCGCAACGCCCGGGTGCTGCTGCAGCGGTCGGCCTCCTTCCCGCGCCGGTGCGAACGCCGCCCCAGCCCGCGCAACCTCGGCCACGAACTGCTCAATCTGGGCTGCTGCGCCCTCACCGGTCTGGTCTGGCACGTCTGCATCGTGCCGATGCTCCACTAAAGTCTCCACTAAAGTCGGCCGCGCGCCAGACACCAGGCGGCGATCGTGATGCCGCACCAGATCTCCCCCGCCGCGATGAGTGCGTCGATCTGCTCAGGCGGGACGGCAAGCGGCACAGTCACCTCGAACGGATCATCGGCCACCGCAGCTTCCGGCGTCAGGGCACGGGCAAGAAAGATCGTGCACCACTCGTCGGTGACACCCTTGCAGGGATTGAGTCCCCCCAGCTTTTCCCACTGTCCGGCGGTGTAGCCGGTTTCTTCTCCCAGTTCCGCCTGGGCCGCACTGAGGGCATCGCTGCCCGGCTTCTGGCCGCCCCCGGGAAATTCGAGTCCTTCGCGGCGGTTGAGGTAGCGATATTGACGCACCAGCAGCAGCCGACCGTCGTCGAGCACCGGCACCACCATCACCGATCCGGCACTCTGGACGTAGAAGTAGGTACCTTCTCTGCCGTCTGGCAGGGCAAAAGCATCCCGCACATAAGACCAGTAAGGGTTGGTGGCAAGCACCTCGCGGCGCAGGGTGCGCCACTCGTCCGGAGCATCCGAAGCCATGCGTCTTCCCAATAAAAACAGCGCGGGAAAGGGGTTTCACAAAACCCGCGCTGCCAGCCAACAGTGCATGCGCAATGCGCTCATTCTGGCATTGCGCGCCACCGAAGGCAACGGGCGGGGATTTACCTGCCCTTGGTCCATGGGGCACCATGAGTAAAGCTTTGCGAAAACCGCCGCCATGGATACGATTGCGAGCCGTCCGGCAGACGAAGAGCCCCTGGTTGCAGGTGTGCGCAACTTTATTCCCCAGAAGTTGTACGACCAGATTCTGCACAACATGCCGATCGCCTGCGTCGACGTGGCGATCGTCGCCGGGGGAGCCGTGCTGCTCGTACACCGTAAGGATCCACCGGCCGCCGGTCAGTGGTGGGTTCCCGGCGGGCGGGTCCACAAGGGCGAGATGATGCGCGAGACCGCCCTCAGAAAGGCCCGCGAGGAGGTGGGCATCCTCTGCCATGTCGGGCCGATCATCCATACCGCCGAGACGATCTTCCCCGACGGCCCCCGGGGCATCCCGATCCACAGCATCAACAGCTGTTTCTTCCTCTACCCGGCCGAGCCCGACTTTCAGCCAATCCTCGACGATCACCACGCCGACTTCCGCTGGGTGCGCACCATCCCTGACGATGTCCATCCCTACGTGGCCCGCTGCCTGCAGGGCGTCGGCCTGGATTTTGAATAGTCGCAGGGCTCCGCAGTCTCTGGTGTGCCTGGCGGAAGGCTTCGCGCAAGGTTTCGCGCAGGCCACCGGGTCGCATCTGTCCTCCGGGGCGGACGGCACACTATAATCGGCTCACCGGCCGGTGTGGCGAAACGGTAGACGCAGTCGACTCAAAATCGACCGGGGCGACCCGTGTCAGTTCGAATCTGACCACCGGCATCAGTGTCAAGCACTCGGGCGTCGGACACGTCGGAGCAGAAGCACGGTCCCTGCAGGTGGAGTGCAGGGGCAATCTATGTGTCGCTGGTGACATCCGACCTCCCGCGAGAAGAACTGCTATTTTTCGCTCCTGAACGGGACAAATTCGAATTCGCAGATATAGTCAGTATGTCGAGCCACCTGAGGGGGTCGACCGCTTCGACTGGTAGTGTGTTTCCAGGGCGGAACAGGTTTATGTATCGCTTCCAGATCATTGCCCACACGCACATGGGCGAGTCAATCGGTCTGGTTGGCTCCCTGCCCGAACTGGGCGCGTGGGAGCCGAGCAGATGTGTGCGCCTGCGCACGAGCCCTGCGCAGTATCCCCTGTGGTCGGCTGACGTCGCACTTACCTCGCTGCCGCAGTCGGTGGCGGTCGGTGGCTGGCGGATCGAATACAAGTATGTGCGCCTCGGCAAAGACGGCAGCGCCGCGTGGGAAGGCTTCGGTCCTAATCGCTGGGTGCCGGGCGACAGCCATGATCCCGCCCGGACGCTGATCGTCGACGATGGTGCCTTTGGCTACCTGCAACCCTATCCGTTCGGCTACCTGATCGGCTCGCCGCGCATCGAGCCGCAGGCCGAAGCGCCGAACGGACTGAAGGTCGTGGTCGTTGGCAGCTCCGTCGCCCTCGGTCACAAGGCGTGGTTGCTGCGCGGTTGGGCCTCGCTGCTGGAGCACACCCTGAGGCAAACCTACGGGCACCGGCTGGTCAATTGCTCAGAGGCCGGGGCAAACGTCGCACGGACGATCGAACGGTTCGGGGCGGTGGTCGCCCAAGAGCGGCCGGATATTGTGATCATCGCCCTGTCGCTCGGCAACGAAGGGTTTGCCCACTGTCGACCCCACGAGCGCCGGGTGCTGCAGCGCCGCTTCGAGAGCGGGCTCAGACAACTGGTGAAGATGACCCGCGAACTGGGAGCCCGTCCGATCCTGGGCGGGGTCTACCCCCACGGCGACTACACCCCCGACCATCGCTGGCTCCTGCAGGACACCCAGCGGCGGATGCTGCGGTGGGGGGTGCCGGTGATCGACTGGTTCGCCGCCCTCGACGACGGACAGGGGCGCTGGAGGCCGGGGATCTCCTTCGACCCGGCCCATCCCAACACCCCCGGGCACCGACTGATGTTCGAGGCGATCGACCTCGGGATGTTTCGCATCGACCGCGAAGCGCTGGAGCAGGAGCGCCGACGGCGGGAAATCGTCGTCTACAGCGACAGCACCGGTTTCGAGGTCGTCGCCCACAGCAACGGGCAGGGCCTGCGGCTTGCCAACCGCTCGCCCTACGACTACACCGTCGCTCCCTACTGGGCGGAGTTGCAAACGGCCCTGCGCCGCGACGCCGGATTGATCCCGGGGGTGTACATCGCGAGAGAACCGCGCCGGGGCGTCCTGCCCTACTTCGCGGTGGGGGACGAGGGAGCAATCGAAACCACGTTCGATCTTCCACCCGACACCGAACTGGAGTACTGTCCGGCGAGCGAACTGTTCGGTCCACACCGTCCTCAGGTGCTGTTCGACAACGGCGAGTTGGGGATCGTCCGGGAGGGCGAAGGGCGGGTGTGGATCGTCAACGAGTCAGACCATGTCTACAACGTGCATCCCATGTGGCAGGAGGTGCGCAGTGCCCTCACCGCCCTGCCCGTGGGGGTCTACGAAGATCCCCTGCACCCCGACCTGCCGTTTCGGACGATGATGATCGGCCCCGACGGCCTGGAGAGTCGGGTGAAGATTCCGGCGAAGGGGGCGGTGCTGTTCGCGTACCGCTCAGCGCTGGCCGCTGTGAAGCGCGTGGCGATCGTGCCGCTGGGGGATCGCTGCGCCGTCCGCATGATGCTCTACAAGATGGAGTTCGATGGCCCGGCCTTTCCCTTCGATCTCACCCGCACCACCCAGGTGTCCGACGTGGCCCACATGATCGAGGAGGGTTTTCGCGACATGTGGAACCCGGCCTTTCTGCGCTACGATCCCGGGGCGCGGCGCATCTTCCACAGCCGCTGGTCGGGGCTCTCCTTCGCCCACGAGGTCGAGGACGACGACGATCCGCTCCACGACATGACCCCGGTGCACGAGCGCATGCGCACCCGCTACAGCGCCCGCTCCGCCCGCTTCTGGTACACCCTGCAGACCGCCGACAAGCTCCTCTTCGTGCGCACCGGGCTCACCGATCGGCTCAGCGTGCTCGACCTGATGGAAAAACTGGCGAAGCACTGCCAGGGCAAGCCCTTTCACCTGCTGCTCCTCTCCGCCCAGCCGTCCGACGAATTCTCGGGCATTCCCGACCTGCTGCACTACGCCGTGGAGTTCAATCCCGACCGGATGTACGAGGATCTGGGCTACTGGCTCAACTGCACCGACCAGATGCGCTCCATCCTCGCCTCGTTGGGGGTTTCGACCAAAAATCTTTTCTGGTGTCCGCCCACCCCGCCCAACCCGGCCTGAACACGGCGTCGACGGAGCGAAACGGATCAAAAAAACGCCGTGCTCCGGTGTGAAGCACGACGCAGTGGAGTGATCCCAATGCACAGGTCTCAGACGCCGGTCTGCCGCTTTCTCAAACGGGCGAAGGCGAGCAGGCCCGCGAAGGGCACCAGACCGGCGAGCGGCGAGGGCTCAGGCACAGGCTGCGGAATCGAGGTGAGTCCGACAAAGCTCGCACCGGTGGCACCGATGAGCGAGGCGGTACCCGTGCCGAGGTCGATCGAGTAGAGGTTGCTGCCGCTCGTGGCAAAGGCGAAGTTGGCACCGTTCACCGTGGCGATGTCGAAGCCGACTTCGGGGCCAAAGTCGATCCCGAGGCTGCCGACCGCCACAAGGGTGCCGTCGTTGGGGGGATTCTGGATGAACAACTGGTCGGTGACGTAGTCGATCGTATAGAGCGTGGTGCCGGTGTTCGGGTCGATGTCGACGTTGGTGTAGGCCGCCGCTGTGAGGTTGGGATCTCCGGGGTTGATCGTGCCGTCGACGATGACCGCGCCGGTGTCGACGTTGATGCGGAAGTTCTGGTCGTTGGCTCCGACGACGCGCAGGCGGTCGGGCACCGGGTTGAAGTCGACGCCGGAAATTTGTCCGCCCGTGAAAGGAACGGACAGGGTGCTCACGAAGGTGGCGGCGCCGGTGAACGGATTGATCGAGTAGAGGTTGTTGGTGTCTGTCAGGCCGTAGACCAGGCCGTTGGCCGGGCGGAAGTCGATCCCGAGCAGGGTGCCGGTCACGCCGGTGACGGAGACGGTGCTGGAGGCGCCCGGGGTGGCCGAGTCGAACAGCACCAGCGAGTTGGAGTTGGTCAGGCCGACCAGACTGATGGCTTGGGCGGCAGGGGCCACCGCCAGCAGCAGGGCGGCGACGACGCCCAACCCGGCAATCCTATGCAGCTTCATCTGGAAACTCCTTAGGTAAGCAACTCGAAGCGCTCCGTACCGGACGCCCAGGTGCCCGAGCGGAGGCTTTTTGTCTGCCGCCCTCATTGATTCATATATACCGGTCGGGTACCAGTTCAATTGCTGCTCATTTTCTGCTCATCCGGCAGAACCACCCACTCAGTACGAACAGAAGCGCTCGGTGCGCAGGCGCTCGGGGGCAAAGCCGTGGGCAAGAAGAGCCGCTTTGATCTCGTCGACCCGCCCTTCCACCGCACAGATGTCGCAGCCAAGCCCGGTGGGGCGCTTGATGAACTCGGGAACCGCCCGCTCGGGTAGCCCGGCCTCGAACTCGTCTCCGGCGCCGTCGAGCACCAGCGGAATGTAGCGGAACTTGAGGTTCTGGGCGGCCAGATCCTTCCAGAGGGCGTGGTAGGCGATCTCGTCGGGGTTGGCACCGCCGTAGAAAAGCCAGACGTTGGGCGGGTTGTCCTGGGCGAAGAGCCATTCGATGTGGCTTTTGATCGGGGCGATCCCCGAGCCCTCGGCCACGTAGACGAGGTCGTGCTCGGGCATCCGGTCGAGGGTCATCATGCCGTAGGGGCCGCGCACGTCGATACCGTCGCCGGGCATCAGATCGCACATCACCCCCGACGCCCACCCCACCCGCGAGATGCACAGTTCGACCTCCGGCGCGAGCGCCGGACTGGAGGCGATCGAATAGATCTTGGTGAACGTGCGGCCATCGCGGGTGAAGCGCGGCCAGATCGCCTGCCCCGGCAGGAATGCAAACTCCTGATCCCCTTCGAGACCGAAGTGGATCGACCAGATGGTCGGCGTCATCTGCACGGAGCAGAGCACGGTGGCGCGGTAGTCGGCGGGCTGGTTCGGCATCGTGGGCACTGGAAGTTGACAGCGTTGGGCAGGCGTGTGAATATAGGAAAGCGCTTCGGGGCTATAGCTCAGTTGGTAGAGCGCCTCAATGGCATTGAGGAGGCCAGCGGTTCGAGTCCGCTTAGCTCCATTAACTCCTGAAAGCGGCCCGGGTGGACAATTCCATCCGGGCGCCAGTGTCTTTGCCGGTTGGATCAGCGCACCCGCGAGCGGCCGAGCTGCCGGGTAGCGGCGGCGACGATCGCTTCGACGCCGATGCGCTCGACCTGAGTGCGCTCGGGCGAGACGATCGGAACGAACAGCGGGTCGTCGGGCAGCAGCCGGGCGGGCAGGGTGGGGCCGAAGAGGGCGACCAGAGGCGTGCGGGTACCGACCGCCAGATGCATCGGGGCGCTGTCGACGCACAACAGCAGGGCGCTGCGGGCGATGAGGGCGGCGAGCTTGCCGATGTCGGGGGGGCTCACGAACTGCACCTGATCGCCGAGGGAGTCTTTGAGGGGTGTGACCAGTTCGCGGTCGTCGGGTCCCTGCAGCACAAGCACCGAGAGGGCCGGGTCTTTTTGTACGAGTTTTTGAATGACCTGGGCCCAGTTGGCCGCCGGGTAGAGCTTGTGGATGCCCTTCTGTTCGGCGAGCTTGCTCGCGCCCGGATGGAGGGTCAGGGGTTGCTTGACCCCCAGGGTGGCAAGGGTCTGCTCGGCCCAGCGGGCGTCGTCGGCGGTCAGCACCACCTCGGGGGCGCTGAACGGACGGTCGATGCCGAAGCCTTTGAGCAGGTCGTAGTACATGACGGCGGCGTACTGGTCGCGCCGCAGGGTGACCGGGTCGGTGAGGAAGCGCTCGGTGAGCCAGGCGCTGTAGCCGACCCGCTTGGGGATGCCGGTCATCCACAACAGCAGGGCCACCGCCGAGGAAGAGCCCACCGAGAGCACGGCGTCGTAGCGCCGGTCGCGCAGCACGCCGATCAGGTTCATCCAGTCGGCCAGACTCGGTTCGGCCTTGAAGTCGAAGGTGAGTGTCTCGTCAACCCAGGGGCAGACCCGGTAGGCGCCCTGGGAGCGGGGTTCGACCACCACCTCGATGCGTGAGCGCTCGAAGCGTTCGCGCAGGCCCTTGAGCGTCGGGAAGAACAGAACCTGGTCGCCGATTCCTCCGGGGTTGAGAGCTAGGATGCGGCCCATGACAGATAGGGGTACTCCATGGAAAAACGTTAGCGGACCGTCGACTCCCCGCCCGGGGCGTCGTAGCGGGCCAGGGCGAAGACGTAGAGGGCGTGGACCAAAAGCAGTGTAATCCAGATGAGCCCCAGCCATAGGGCCCAGGGCCAGTCTGAGCGCCACAGACGGGCGAAAAAGGCAATTCCAGAGTTCACCGCTGCGAAGAAGGCGACGTGCAGGGCGAAGTTGATGCGGTCGCGCAGCTGCCGGTAGGTGGGCGAGCGGGGGTCCGGTGGGCTGGAGAGCTTCGGGGGCATAGCGGCGTCAGAGGTTGTCAAGGTTGGCCCGGGGACGGAAAGATTCGACCCGCGCAAGCTTTTCGTAAAGCTCGCGCTCTTCGCCGGAAGGACTTTGAGGCGTCTCGACGCGCACCCGCACAAGCTGGTCGCCGCGGCCACCGCCCTTGAGGGGCAGACCGCGCCTGGCAAGGCGCAGGGTGCGTCCACTGGTGGTCCCGGCCGGGATGGTGAGCCGCACGCGCCCTTCCAGGGTCGGCACCTCGATCTTAGCGCCGAGCACCGCCTCAGAAGGCGTCAGCGGTATCTCGCAGAGCAGATCTTCGCCCTCGACTTTGTAGAAGCCGTGGGGCTTGTGGCGGATGCGCAGGATGAGATCAGCCCCCCCCTCGCCCTCACCGGCCACCCGCATCTTGCCGCCCGCGTGGACCCCGGCCGGGATCGTCACGTCGATCGACTTGCCGACCGGGGTGCGGATGCGCTTGCGGGTGCCGCGCACGGCCTCTTCGAGGGTGAGTTCCAGTTCCATTTCGCTCGTCGCGGCGGGAGGCGGGGAGGCAGAACGGCCGGTGGCGCGATTGGCCGCCCCGCGCAGGTTGCCCATCAGCGAATCGATGAATTCGTCGAAGCTGCCGAAGCGGCTGAAGTCGAAGTCGAACCCCTCGAAGCCGCCACCGGCCGGAGCGTCGCTCGGGGCGGGTGCCCCGCCCGGCCGTCCGCCGCGCTGCTGGAAGTAGCGGCCGTACTGGTCGTAGCGGCGGCGCTTCTCCGGGTCGGAGAGCACCTCGTAGGCTTCGGAGACCTGCTTGAACTTCTCTTCCGCCTGCTTGTTGCCGGGATTGAGGTCCGGATGGTACTGCCGGGCAAGCTTGCGGTAGGCGCCTTTGATCTGCTGCTCATCGGCAGTTCGGCTCACGCCGAGGATCTCGTAGTAATCCCGAAATTCCATCGCTGGCAAACATTCCTGACACCTTCCCCATGATAAAGGTGCCCTACACCTGACAGCGTGCGCACCGCCGCTAAGGCTTAGTGTTTGCTCAGTTTTGGCTCGACGGGCGCTGGTTGCGGCAGCGCTCGGAGCAGTATTTGACCTCCTCCCAGCAGTCGGCCCACTTGCGCCGCCAGTCGAAGGGACGGCCGCACACACGACAGATCTTGCTCGGCAGATTCGCTTTGGTGTAGCGGCGGCGCTCAGCGGGCATGGCCCACCACCTCCAGGCGTTCGAGGGCGCGGCAGGCAGCCTCCAGGGTACGGTCGCTCTTGGCGAAGCAGAAGCGCAGGCGCTGGTTGGCCTGCCCTTCCGGGAGGAAGCAGTCGCCCGGTACTGCGGCGATCCCGGCCCTGTGGGCGAGCAGGTGGGCGGCCTCGCGGGCGTCGGCTCCACCGAGCACCCGGGCGTCGGTCCAGACGTAGTAGGCACCCACCGGGGCGAGGGGCTGGAAGCCCGCCCGGGTGAGGGCAGGGAGCAGCAGGTCGCGCTTGGCCTGGTAGAGATCGCGCAGGTGGCGGTAGTACTCGGGTCCGGCTTCGAGGGCGGCGAGGGCGGCGTGCTGCAGCGGCGCCGGGGCACAGATGGTCAGAAAGTCGTGGAGCTTGCGGATGGCCTCGGTGAGAGCCGTCTGGGCGACCACGTAACCGAGCCGCCAGCCGGTGACGCAGAAGGTCTTCGAGAAGGCGCTGACGGTGACCGTACGCGCAACCATTCCCGGCAGCGAGGCGATCGAGACGTGCTCGGCCCCGTCGTAGAGGATGTACTCGTAGATCTCGTCGGCAATCGCGTAGGCGTCGTAGCGCTCGCAGTAGCGGGCGACCAGATCCAGTTCGGTTCGCGACCAGACTTTGCCCGTCGGATTGGTCGGGGTGTTGATGATCACTGCCCGGGGCGGGGTTCCGGCGAAGCCCTCGGCGAGCACCGCCTCGTCGACCACGTAGTCGGGGGCGCTCAGGGCGACGAAGCGCGGTCGAGCGCCGACGGTGGCCAGGTTCGGCCGGTAGTTCTCGTAGAACGGGGTAAAGATAAGTACCTCGTCGCCCGGGTCGAGCAGGGCCATGAGCGCCAGGTTGAGCCCCTCGGTGCCGCCGCAGCAGATGGTCACTTCCCGGTCAGGATCGACCGTCATGGCGTTGTCGCGGGCGTACTTGGTGGCGAGGGCAGCGCGCAGCTCGGCCAGTCCCCAGGGATCGGTGTACTGGTTGCGGTCGGATGCGATCGCCCGCCGGGCCGCTTCCTTCATGAATTCGGGGGCCGGGAAATCCGGCAGACCCTGGGCGAGGTTGAGGGCACCCAGTTCCTGACAGTAGCGGGAGGCATCGCGGATGAGGGAGGGAACAATCGCCTGGGCGCGCGCTGAAAGCTTCACAATCGGTGACGGATCACAACTTCCGCATTCTACAAGGATCGTCATGCAACTCGACGCCATCGTGATCGGCAGCGGCATCGGCGGACTATGTACAGGCTGTCTGCTCGCCCGCCACGGCCGGGCGGTGCTGGTCGTCGAAGCGCACTCCCGGGCGGGGGGAGCCGCCCATGGCTTCGAGCGCCGCGGCTTCTGCTTCGACACCGGGCCGTCGTTCTACTGCGGGCTTGCCGACCCGAACGGCTGCAATCCCCTGCGCCTCGTGCTCGCCACAGTCGGCGAGACGGTGCCTGCAGTCCCCTACGATCCGCTGGCCCACTACCACTTTCCCGAAGGCAGCTTCCCGGTGTACGGCAACCTCGCGCGCTACCAGCGCGAGATCGCCCGAGTCCGTCCAGGCGGTGCCGAGGAGTATGGTCGCTTCGCCCGGCGACTCCTGCCCATCTACGAGGCACTGCGCGAGATCCCGATGCTCGCGTTGCGCGCCGACCTCGGACTCCTGCCGACCCTGGTGGGCAACTATCTGGGGCCGACCCTTCGCCTTGCAACCCTCGCCCCCGACCTCATCGGCTCGGCCGGTCAGATCCTCGAGCGGGAAGTGCGC
>Ga0073934_10010990_pt1 | contig 11080 bp, 10 predicted proteins | sample LarsenN4metaG_FD_76834 | JGI IMG/M metagenome (GOLD analysis project Ga0073934, IMG submission 76834) | Hot spring sediment bacterial and archeal communities from British Columbia, Canada, to study Microbial Dark Matter (Phase II) - Larsen... ...
GCAATGGCCGCGTCCCGGCGCGCGGGTTCGTCGTCGATTTCGAGGAGGAGATTGATGGCGTCTTCGGCCATGTCGATGGCTTGCTCGATCACGAAGTAAGAGTCGAAAGGACTCGCATCCGCGGTTTCGTAGTCGGCTTTGACTCTGATTTCGAACAACTTGCGTAGCCGCGTCGCGATTACGGTCAAATCAGACACGGCAGTGCGTTCAAATTGGTGCCGAATCGCGGCATGAACTTGAAACTGTTGGGGAAGCTCAATTCCCCATTGCGTTAACATGTCGCGAGATTCGAGCAGAAGCGCGTAATAGGCTCGGCCCGCCGCCGTTCGAAGCGATGCCTCGTCAGTTTCATTGGCAAGGTTTCGGGCAACTGCAAGAAAATGCCTACCGTCCATTTGCGGCAGCCTCTCGAGGGTACATGCTGCATACGACCCATTGCCGGAATTGAAGCGGCATCGTTTCCGCAATCCGCCTTTCCCAGGCTTTGTGTTCCGGGTCGCGCCGAACGTAATTCTCCTTCCAAGCAATCAAGTGCAAGTTGACTTTCATGCCGTCCTCCCAGTCCGTCCATATCTTTACTTCGATTGAATGCAGATTGGAGATCAATTCTTTTGCCATCGCAACGACTCGGTCGATGTCGGATTGCAATCCGAGCTCCACGATGCGTTCGACGGCTGCAGGTTCGATTCGCACGGGCACGGTGTCAATTGCCATGGCGTGTCTCCAACGATTGCACTCATCTTACCGATACTTCTCGTCCGCCTGCAATGCGGCGCGCCACAGATGCGGCACGGTCATGCGATGGTCGCCCTGCACGTAGAAGCTCTCGCCGCCGTCGGCGACGGTGCGCGCCAGGATCGTCTTCCACGGCCGGTAGTAATAGCGCGGGTCCGTCTTCGGCGCCTCGGCACGTGTGTCGCCCTCGAGCGGGATGAGGTCGAATACTGCCGTCGTGAAGTTGGCGATGCGCCTGCCTTCCTGATGAGCCACGTTGCGAGCCATCGCCAGCGCCTTGAGGTAAACTTCGGGGCCCATCACAGCGCTGCCGAAATTCAATGCGACTCCGCCTTCGAGCCGGGTGATGGTCTGCGCAAGAATCAAAAAATCGCGGTAGCTGGCGGCGCCCAGCGCGGCGCCGTCGCAATTAGGGTGCTCGTGCAAGATGTCGTAGCCGATGCCGACGTGGACCGTGACCGGCACGCCGATGCGGACCGCCGCCGCGAGTACGCTCTCGTCGCGGTACGGAAACCGGCTGTGGTAAATCGCCCGGCCGATGCTTTCGCCCAGGCCGATCCCGTCGCGAGCACCGGCCGCGATGGCATCGTTCATTGCCCCGGTCTCGGCCCATAAACCAAATTCGCCGGACGAAACATAGCGAGCAACACTCTCCGTCGTGGCGCCGATCCATGCGAATTCCCAGTCATGGATCGGCCCGGCCCCGTTCATCGCGATGTGATCGATGAGCTTGCGTTCCATCAGGTCGATCAGGAATCGCGAGACGCCGGCTCGCAAGACGTGCGCGCCCATTAGCAGAATCCGAGCAGCGCCATTCCGCTTCGTGGTCGCCAAACGCTCGCCGAGGATCGGCAGGGCCGGATGCTCAAAAGGAGGCAACTCGCCATGCAGCGGCAGGATGCAGTCGAGGGTGAGATCGTGTTGGCGGTTTGCCAACGGCTGAATGCGCAATTTCGAACGATCGAAGGAAGGGAAGGGCATCGCTACTCCGTCGTTACTTCGGCGCCCGGTATTTCGATTGCATAGAATGCATCGCGTACCACTTCTTCGCCGTTCGCACTGACCACCAGGTCGTATCGACCCGGTCGTGGAAACGTAAATGGCACGTCGTGCGCGATCAGTTCATAGGCTTCGAGCGGATCCGGCATATCGTAGGCGCCGGGGATCGTGAACTGGCTGACTTGGTTGCCTTCCACGTCTTCCAGCGAGAATTCCACTTCATATTTGCCGTGGCCGGAGGTCCAACGAAAGAAGATCGGCAACGCGATTCTCGCCGGAAATTTCGTCATTTGCACCGACCGCAGCAAGTCAAAGAGTATCGTCTGGCCCGTGCGCGCATCCTGCACAATCTGCCCGCAAACGAGCAGCGCCTTGCAAAACGGTTTCGGCGGTTTGGGGGCCATGAGTTCAGTCCTCCGCAAACAACCACTGCACCAGCCGCTCGTGCTGTCGATACTCCGGAATCACGATGTCGGCGCCGGCTTGCACCAGGCGGTTGCGCTTCCAGGTGTTGATGCCACGGCGGTTGACCTCGTCGCTGGCGACGGCGACCGCGACGCCGCCGGCGCGGCGCACTTCTTCGATCTCGACAAACCCGTCGCCAAAGCCAAGCAGTTCCTCGCCACGTAGCTCGTTTTCGCGAATGATCCTTTCGACGATCATCTTCTTGGAGAAGTTCTGGTAGTCGTCGAGCGCTCCATAAATGTGTGGGCCGAAGTATTCCGATACGCCTAAAAGTTTCGCTTCCTTGCGGACGAAAGCGATGTCGGTGCCGCTGGCGAGATAGAGGGAGACTCCGCGGCTTCGCAACTGTTCCAGGATCGCGTGGCTGCCCGGCACGGTCCAATCGGCAGGCGGCACGCGGCCCGATTCGAGGTCGGCAATGCGCCCGCGAATGCGCTGCATGAGTAACTCGTGGTAGCGGTGTTTGTATTCCAGCGGATCGCGCGGCTGGCCGCCGCGCTGGCGGACTTCGTCGGCAAGCTGCATCATCTGGTAGATTGTCTGCCGGCCGTTGAGCCGCATGACGAACTCTTCGACTTCGCGGGCCAGTTCGTCATCGGTTTCGTTCGTGCCGGTCTCGCGCAGAATCTCGACCATCATCGGGATCATCACCTGTGGCCAGCCTTCGCGAATGAGCGACAGCGTGCCGTCAAAATCGAAAAGCACGCTCTTGAACCGGCCGCGCGGCAGATCGGAGCGGAGGATTTCGAAATCGGTATCGTGGAGAATGGTCATCGGTCCGGTTGCGAAAACAACTTTGCCAGGCGTTCTTGACGGTAGGCCAACAGCGGCCGTAGCTCTTTATCGATCCGTTCGGCAGTTACCATCAGCCCAATCAATCCGCCTGGCGGCTCGAACTCGATGCACTCGGCAAGCTCGACGCCGCCCGAGAACGTCCTTAATTGACGCACGTGCGAAAAGCGGCGCAACGGACCGCTGCGCTGCTCCTCGACGATGAGCGTCTCGGTTTCAAACGCGGTGACTTCGCTGACCAGGATTTGCGGCAAGCCCCAGCGCTCGGCACGAACGGTCAACCGGGCGCCGACGTGCAGCCGATCCGGCGCATCCAGCAGTTGCAGGCGGATTTCCGGAGGCGAAATCTCGAGCAAATGCGTCGGCCGCGCCAGAAAATCGAACAGGTCGGCGGGCGTGCAGGCCAGTTTCAACGACGTCTCAATGACCGGCACATACCCCGCCTTTCGTGGTGCAGGAGAGGAACACAAAGTTCACTTGTTGTTTATTTCGCAATAATAGTACCAGTGTATTCGTTTCCAGTGTATTGGTGTGTTTCTTGCCTGCTTCGCCGGTTGATTTTCGTAATGTCCGCATCCTGACCGGGCCGACCGGTTCGGGCAAGAGCGAACTTGCGCTGCGGCTTGCCGAACAGTGGAACGCCGAAATTGTTTCGATGGATTCCATGACGCTCTATCGCGGCATGGACATCGGGACGGCCAAGCCGTCGGCCGAGGATCGCCTTCGAGTTCCGCATCATCTCATCGACGTGCTCGATCCCTGGGAGTCGGCCAGCGTCGCCTGGTGGCTGGACGAGGCCGCACGGTGCGTTCGCGATATCGACTCGCGCGGCAAAACGGCCATGCTCGTCGGCGGTACGCCGTTTTATTTGAAAACGGTGCTCTTCGGCATCTTCGAAGGTCCGGCGGCCGACGAAAACATCCGGCATCGACTGATGGTCGTCGCTCACGAGCAAGGCGTCGAGGCATTGCATGCCCGACTGGCGGCAGTCGATCCCGTTATTGCCCGGCGCTTGCACGCCAACGATGTTCGCCGCGTCGTGCGGGCATTGGAAGTTTTCGAACTCACCGGCAAGCCGATCAGCGAATTGCAGCAACAATGGCATGGCAAATCGGAAGTGCACACTCCGTTTTGCATGTGGATCGATCGACCGCGCGAAGAGCTCTACGAACGGATCGACCACCGTGTCGAAAAAATGCTCGCCTCCGGTTGGATCGACGAAGCCCGGCGGCTGCGCGAACTGCCGAAACCGTTGAGCCGGCAAGCGCTGCAGGCCCTTGGTTATGCCGAATTGTTCGAGTTCCTCGACAGGCGGCAGTCGCTGGTGGAAACCACCAAGCAGATCCAAACGAAAACGCGCCAGTTTGCCAAACGCCAGTTGACCTGGTTGCGGAGCCTGCCGAATTGCCGCCGCATGCCGGTTACCGGCAGCGAGTGGCCGCCGGAACTGCTTTCGGCATTCGACGCCGTCGGCAAATCGTCGAATTGATTGAAGCCGACGCGGCTTATGTGTTATAAACTCGGATAGGGGAACGGAAACGGATGCACCCAGGACGAAGTATGAAGACGATCACCTTTCAGGTTCTGGAAGGCGTAGATAAGGGCCGGGTTTTTCGCGATCTGCCCGTGCCGGTGACGATTGGCCGCGAGGAGGGCAACGTGCTTCGTCTCAACGACGAACGCGTCAGCCGCTATCACGCCAAGGTGCAACTCGACAACGAAGACATCATCATCACCGACCTCGACAGCACGAACGGCACCCGCGTCAACGGTTCGCCCGTGCAGATTCGTCGACTGCGTCCCGGCGACCAGATTGCCCTGGGCCGGTCCACGCTGCTCTTTGGCTCGCACACCGAAATCGCTTTGCGCAAGGTGACGATGAAGGCGCTTTCGGAGCCGACGGCTTCACCCGTGGACAAGACGGTCGGCGACATGAATCCGCTGGGACCGGATCCCGAATTCGTGTTGAATCTCGAAAACGCTCAAAGCGAACCACCCGAGTGGCAGCCTCGCGACCATGACCTGCCGCCCTTGCCGCAAAAACTCACCCCGGCACAAGCCGCCCGCGTCGCGGAAATCTTCGACTACCTGCATCGCGGTCTGGCCAGCGCAACGGAAAACGTCTCCGCGACTGACGACGGGACGCTGGTCCGGCTAAATTTCAACGACTGGCAAAAAATCCAGGCCGTGCAAATGCTCCTGGCCCGCTATCTGCGCGGCATCGCCGAACCGGATACGTTGACGGAGTGAGCTGGCGCGATTTGTCGTCATTTTGAGCAGTCCACCGATCGACAACCTCCGGAAGTCTTGCGAGCGAATCACGAATGCTCTACATCGTCACTACGGTGTAGGGCTTTTTCATTTCCGCCGCTCGCGCGACTGAAAGAGGATTATGAGCCGCAATTTCGTTCATCTGCATTGCCATAGCCATTACAGCCTGCTCGACGGCGCCAATCGCATTCCCGAGCTGGTCAAGCAAACCAAAAAGCTCGGCATGAACGCCCTGGCGCTGACCGACCACGGCAACCTGTTCGGCGCGATCGAGTTCTATCGCGAATGCAAGGATGCCGGCATCAACCCCATCGTCGGCTACGAGGCCTACGTCGCGCCCGGAAAACGAACCGAACGCGAGGCCCGCAAACGCGGCGACGCCGGCTACCACCTCACGCTTCTGGCGCGAAATACCACCGGTTTCAAGAACCTGGTCAAGATGGCGTCGATCGCCTTTACCGAGGGCTACTACTACGTGCCGCGGATCGACAAGAATCTGCTCGCCGAACACAGCGACGGGCTCGTCTGCCTGAGCGGGTGCGCATCCAGCGAGTTTTCGGAGTTCATCCTGCGCGATCATCTCGACGAGGCGGAGAAGGTCGCCGAGTGGTTTGCGGAATTGTTTGGCAAGCACTTTTACATCGAGATTCAAAACAACGGCCTCGACATTCAACGGCAGTGCGCGGCGGGCGCGATCACGATTGCCCAGCGGAAGGGCTGGCCGCTCGTGGCGACCTGCGACGCGCACTACCTGTGCCAGTCCGATGCGTTTGCTCACGAAGTGCTGCTGGCGATCAACACCGGCAAGAAACTCTCCGACGAAAAGCGCATGAGTTACGGCAGCGACCAGTTTTACGTGCAGGGTCCTGACGAAATGTATGAGCGCTTTTCGGACCATGCCGACGCCGTCGCGCGTAGCCAGGAGATCGCCGACGGCTGCGATATTCAACTCGATTTCAAAAAACGGCATTTTCCGGTCTTCAGGCCGCCGGGCCGCAAGTCGGCGGAAAGGTACCTGCGCGAGTTGGCCAATGCCGGGTTGAAAGAGCGTTATGGCGATCCGCCGCCCAAGGCCGCCGTCGAGCGGCTCGAACATGAACTCAATGTGATCTGCGACATGGGCTTTGCGGGGTACTTCCTGATCGTGTGGGATTTCGTTCGCTTCGCGCGCGAGCGCGGCATCCCGGCGGGTGCGCGCGGCTCGGCCTGCGGCGCCATCGTCAGCTACGTGCTGTATCTCAGCGAAGTCTGCCCGCTGGAATACGACCTGCTTTTCGAGCGCTTCCTCGACCCGAAGCGCGGCGAAGCGCCCGATATCGACATCGATTTCTGCCAGGATCGCCGCGACGAAGTCATCGCGTACGTCAAGCAAAAATACGGCGAGGACAGCGTCGCGCAAATTGCGACGTTCGGCACGATGGCCGCGAAAGCCGCCATCACCGACGTGGGCCGCGTGCTCGACATTCCGCTCGACCGCGTCAACGCGCTCAAGAAGCTGGTGCCGTCTCGACTCGGTGTGACGCTGCCGGAAGCGCTCAAGGAGTCGCCGGACTTTCGCAAGGAATACGAGAACGACGCCGATGTGCGCCGCTGGGTCGATATCGCGATCAAGCTCGAAGGCACGAACCGAAACGCCGGCACGCATGCCGCCGGCGTCGTGATCGCCAACGGCCCGCTGACCGACTACGTGCCGGTACAGCGCGTCGTCCGCAAGAACGACGATTCGTCCGGCAAAAACGGGGAAGCGGTTCTGACCACGCAGTGGCAGATGGGCGACCTCGAAAAGGTCGGCCTCTTGAAAATGGACTTTCTCGGCTTGCGCACGCTCACGGTACTCGATAACACCGTGAAAATGATCGAGCGAACGCGCGGCGAGAAGGTCGACCTGCGCAAGCTGCCGCTCGACGACGCCAAGACGTATCAATTGCTGCAACGCGGCGACGCCAAGGGCGTGTTTCAATTAGAGTCCGAGGGCATCCGCGAACTGTTGAAACGAATGAAGCCGGACAACATTCGCGACCTGATCGCAATCATGGCGCTCTATCGACCCGGTCCGTTGGGCGGCGGCATGGTCGACGCCTACGTCAATCGCAAGCATGGCCGCGAGAAATGGGAAGATCCGCACCCGGTCATCAAGGAGATCCTGGCCGAAACCTATGGCGTCATGGTCTACCAGGAACAGATCATGCGCATCCTCAACCGATTGGGCGGCATCGAACTCTCCAGTGCCTACGCGTGCATCAAGGCCATCAGCAAGAAAAAGCAAGAAATAATCGACGAACGCAAGGCGGAATTTATCCGAGGCGCCCAGGAACGCGGGCTGTCGCAGGCGCAAGCGGAACAGATTTTCGAACTGATCGTGTTCTTCGGCGGCTACGGCTTCAACAAGAGCCATACGGCCGCTTATGCTCTGGTCGGCTACCAGACCGCGTACCTCAAGTGCCATTACACGCCCGAGTTCATGGCGGCGCTTCTTTCCAGCGAAATCGAAGACGGCAACAAGCGCGACGTGTTCGTCGAACATATTGCCGACGCCAAGCATCTGGGCGTCGACGTGCTGCCGCCGAATGTGAACGAGGGCGAACCCAACTTCACCGTCAAGGATGGCAAGATCGTTTTCGGTCTCGTCGCAATCAAGGGCCTGGGCCGCGGCGCCGCGGCCGAGATCGTCCGGGCCCGGCAGGAAAAAGGCCCGTTCCGCGACATCTACGATTTTTGCGAACGGATCGATCACAAAATCGTGCCCAGGTCCGCGATCGAGAAAATGATCAAGGCCGGCGCCTTCGACACGTTCGGCAAGCGCTCCGCCTTAATGCAAGTATTGCCGCGAGCGATCCAGACGGCCGAAGAGCAGGCCATCGACCGCAAACGCGGCCAGCGCAACTTCTTTGACGTCATGGATGACGGCGAAGCGGCCGCCGAATTCGCCGCTGCCGAGCCGCTGCCGAACATCCCCGAATGGCCGGAAGCCGAACGCCTGAAAAACGAAAAAGAAGCGCTCGATTTCTATCTGTCGAGCCATCCATTGGCCGAGCACGAAGCCGACTTGGCGCGCTTCGTCACGTATTCCGTCGAACAAGCGCGAAGGCTCGACGGCGGCGAGGTCCGCATTGGCGGCATGATGACGCAGGTGCGCTCGTTCGTGTCGAAGAAATCGAACAAGCCGTACGTCCGCTGCAAGATCGAGGACTTCACTGGCGCCGCCGAGTGCGTGATGTGGCCAGAGAATTACGACCGCTTCCGCGAGATGTTCGTCGAGGACCGCATCTGCCTGGCCCAGGCGATGCTCGAACGCGGCGACCGCGATGAGCCGATCTTTGTGCTGTCGAAAGTGCTCACCGTCGAGCAGGCCCGCCGCGAGCTAACCACCGGCATGCTGCTGCGGATGAGCCTTCGCAACCACGAGCCGGAGCACGTCGATGCCCTGGCGCGCGTGTTGCGCCGTTCGCCGGGTTCTTGCCCGGTGCAAATGCAAATCACCGACGCCGGCGGCCGCCGAGCGAGGTTGAAGCTGGGCGAGGAATTCCGCGTCGATCCATCCCGCCTGGCGCTCGACGAACTCGAAATGATCCTCGGCCGCGGCGGCGTGGTGTTCACGGGGAGGTGAGTGGACATAGTGCCCAATACATGGGTCACTTCCCCAGCCACGACCGCAGGCCTAGCCAAATCAGCATGCTCATCGAGCGAACAGCTTCTCGGAAGTTGACTTTCGACGCGCCGGCGCGGCGGTTCTCGAAGATGATCGGCGTTTCGCCCAGTCGGCAGCCGGCTCGGTGGCAGCGGTGCAGGACTTCCTGCTGGAACGAATAGCCGCGCGAGCGGACGAGGTCGAGTCGGGCTTCGCGCAGTTTGGCGACGCGATAGCAGCGAAAGGCGCCGCTGGCGTCGCGCACAGGCATGCGAAAGAGGATGCGAACCAGGCTGTTCACACAGCGACTGATGATGCGGCGCGGCAGCGGCCAGTTTTGCGTTCCTCCGCCGGCGACATAGCGCGAGCCGATCATTACGTCGCGGCCTGACATGCCGGCGAGGATGGCGGGGATATAGCGCGGCGGATGGCTGAAATCGGCGTCGAGGTTCAGCAGGTAGTCATAGTTGCGGTCCATGGCGAACTGCATGGCAGCCAGGGTGGCCGTTCCGAGGCCGAGCTTGCCGGGGCGATGCAGGACGTGGATGCGCGAGTCGTGGGCCGCCAGTTCGTCGGCGAGTTTGCCGGTTCCGTCCGGCGAGTTGTCGTCGATTACGAGTATTTCCGCGTTCGGCACGTATTCGTGGACAGACTGGATCAGCGGCTCCAGGTTATCGCGTTCGTTGTAGGTAGCGAGACTAACGAGTAAGCGCGACGTTGCGGGTAGTATTGCCCTAATTTTGCCGCTAGGATCACGAGTTGCCGCTTGCATCCGGGAAGGCTCCGCTACTATTCTACATGTTCGGCGACGCAGGCTCGCTTTTTGTATGATGAACCCAACGGCGGCCGTATTCCCCGCCATGAGGTAATTTCAAGATTATGGCCACGATCGACATTGTCTGCCCATCCTGCCAACATGCCAGCAAGGCGCCGGCGGAACTCAAAGGCAAGAAACTGCGCTGCAAACAATGCAAAAACGTCTTTGTTGCGGGCACCGTCGCCGCCGAGCCGGTCCGAATGCAGCAGCACCTCGACGCGGAAATCGACCGGAACCCCTACGGCGTAACGACCGAGAATCTGGCCGCGCGCTGCCCATTCTGCGCCATGGCGATGGATCCGCCGGACGCGCGCATCTGCCTGCACTGCGGCTATGACATGGTCAAACGGCGCCGTGTCGACAGCCGCAAGACGTATGAAACGACCGCACTGGATTACATGCTCTGGCATCTGCCCACGGTCGCCTGCTTTATCGGCATTTTTACCGTCATTGGTTTTTGCGTGTTTTGCGGCTGGAACATGGCCGAGTGGACCAAAGAAACGTGGTTCGACGAGATCATTCCGCCGGGCTGCTATACGACGTGGATTTCGATTGTCGGCATCGCGCTCATCTGGTTCCAGGGAAAATTCATCTTCAAACGGCTCGTGTACAATCTCCATCCGCCTGAGAAAATCAAGAAAGAGAAAAAGGATTGATTTCTCAACGCGGACATTGTCTGTGCCTTTTGGTGCTGTTACACTGCCGCCCACATGCTCGCGAAACTCAACACTTTTGCCCTGGTTGGCATCGACGCGCTTCCAGTCGAGGTCGAAGTCGATGTTTCCGGCGGACCGTACAAGACGGTCCTGGTCGGACTGCCGGAAATGGCCGTGCGCGAGAGCATTCATCGCATCGAACGCGCCCTCGTCAACCTCGGCTATGAACGTCCGCGCGGTCGAACGGTAATCAATTTGGCCCCGGCCGATCTGAAAAAAGACGCCGGCGCATTCGATCTGCCCATCGCGCTGGGCATGCTGGTTGCGACCCATCAACTGTTGCCGGAGAAACTGGCCGATTGCGTGACCGTGGGCGAACTCGCGCTCGACGGCAGCGTCCGGCCCGTCAAAGGCGCTCTGTCGATGGCGATGGCTGCCCGCGAACGCGGTTTGAAGAAGTTGATCGTTCCCCAGGACAATGCCCGCGAGGCCGCGGTTGTCGAAGGCGTCGAAGTGTACGGTGTCAACAGCCTGGCGGCCGCAGTCGGCCTGGTGTCCGGCCAGATCGAGGTCGAACCGTTGCCGGCCGGCATGGACGAACTCGTCACGAAGATGAATCACTACACCGAGGACTACGCCGACGTGCGCGGACAGGAGTATGCCAAGCGAGCGTTGGTCGTCGCGGGCGCCGGCGGGCACAACGTGCTGATGATCGGC
>Ga0073934_10010991_pt1 | contig 11078 bp, 12 predicted proteins | sample LarsenN4metaG_FD_76834 | JGI IMG/M metagenome (GOLD analysis project Ga0073934, IMG submission 76834) | Hot spring sediment bacterial and archeal communities from British Columbia, Canada, to study Microbial Dark Matter (Phase II) - Larsen... ...
CGCGGTCGGGAACCGGATGCGGGATCTCTCCGCCATGCCGTGGATCCGGCGGGTGACCAACCGCGTGATGTCCGCAACGATCAGCCGTTTGTGCGGCCAGCCGATCCCCGATTCCCAATGCGGTTTCCGGATGCTCCCGCGCGCGGCGATTCCGGTGGTCGATTGCCCGACCGACCGGTTCGATTACGAGACCGAGATGCTGATCGTCGCCAGCCGGGCCGGGTTCCGCGTGGTCCCGGTGCCGGTCTCGACCATCTACGCGGGCGAGAAGAGCAAGATCCATCCGGTCCGCGACACCCTCAACTTCATCCGTCTGGTGCGGCGGTACTCGGGAAGGAGTGCGCGGCCATGAGCGAAGCCGAGTTCGACCGGTTTGCGACCGATTACCGCCAGGTGCTGGACAAGACCCTGGCGGTATCCGGGGAGAACGCATCCTACTTCGCCTCCGGCCGCCTCGCCTGGTTGCGCCGGGTGCTGGGCGCGGAAGCCGATGCCGTGGCGCGCCTCCTCGATTTCGGGTGCGGACCCGGCCACGTGACCCCGTTCCTTTTGGAGAGCTTTCCGTCGGCCGCCCTGATCGGGATGGATGTCTCCGCCAAATCGATCGCCGAGGCCGCGGCGCAGTACGGGGGGCCGCGGGCGCGGTTCGTCACGCCGGAGGAATGGGCGTCCGGCGAACGGGTCGATCTCGCCCATTGCAACGGGGTGTTCCACCATATCCCGGTGGCTGACCGGCCCGGCGCGCTGCGGGTCATCCGCGAAGCGCTGCGGGAGGGCGGACGCTTCGCCCTTTTCGAGAACAACGCGCTTAATCCGGTCGTCCGCTGGGCGATGGACCGCTGCCCGTTCGACACCGATGCGATCCCGATCCGCCCGGGCGAAGCGGTGCGGATGGTGCGCGAGGCTGGGTTCGTGGTGGAGCGGGTCGATCATCTGTTCTTCTTCCCGCGTCCGCTCGCATTTCTCCGCCCGATCGAGCCCGCCTTCCACAAGATCCCGATGGGCGGACAGTACCTCGTCCTGGCCCGCCGCTGAGGCGCGGGGGTCAATCCACGAATCGCTGGGCGAGGGGCATGCGACGTCCGGCGCCGAACGCCTTGCTGGTCACGCGCAGCCCGGGCGCGGCTTGCTCGCGCTTGTATTCGTTGAGGTCGACGCGGCGGGCGACCCAGCGGACGGTTGCTTCGTCGTATCCCAGGGCGATGATGTCCGCCGCGGTCCGCTGTTCCTCGACGTAGTGGGCGAGGATCCGGTCGAGCAGATCGTACGGCGGGAGCGTGTCCTGATCGACCTGATCCGGTTTCAGCTCGGCGCTTGGCGGTTTCTCGATGGTCCGGCGGGGGATCCGTTCGCCGTTGCGATTGATGTGGTCGGCGAGCCGGTACACGAGGGTTTTGGGGACATCGCTGATGACCGCGAGGCCGCCGCACATGTCGCCGTAGAGGGTGCAGTATCCGACGGCCAGCTCGCTCTTGTTGCCGGTCGAGAGGACGAGGTGGCCGAATTTGTTGGAAAGCGCCATGAGGGTCATGCCCCGAAGGCGCGGTTGCATATTCTCTTCGGTGATGTCCTCGGGCAGCCCCGCGAACAGGTCGCGGAACTGTTCGCGGAACCGGTCGAAGGCGTCCTGGATGGGGATCAAGTGGAACCGGATCCCGAGGCGGTCGGCGAGCTGCCGGGCATCTTCGATGCTGTGGTCCGAGGAGAAGCGGCTCGGCATGGCGACGCCGGTGACGTTCTCTGCGCCGAGCGCCTCGACGGCGAGGGCGGCGGTGACGGCGGAGTCGATGCCGCCGCTGAGGCCGAGGACCGCGGATCGGAACCCGCATTTGGCCATGTAATCGCGGAGGCCGAGCACAAGGGCGTCGTGGAGTTCTTCTAGCTCCGACTGGAACGCCGGGGGATGGGTAGGCCCCGCGAGATCGACGACGCGGATCTCCTCGCGGAACGCGGCGAGATGGGCGAGGCAGCGGCCCCCGGCATCGACGGCGAGGGAGTTGCCGTCGAACACCAGTTGATCGTTCCCGCCGACTGCATTGCAGTACGCGAATGGGATGCGGTGTTTCCGGGCCTGGTCGACGAGCATCCGCATGCGTGCGGAGGGTTTGCCCAGGTGGAAGGGCGAGGCGCTGAGGTTCAGCAGCAGCGTGGCACCCGCAGCGGCGAGATCGGCGACCGGATCGGCATGATAGAGCGGGCGGTGCAGATATTCGGGCGGCCAGATGTCTTCACAGATGGTGATGCCGAGCCGGTGCGCGCCGAATGGGATGGGGGTGGAGGAGGATGCGGGCTGGAAGTAGCGCCCTTCGTCGAACACGTCGTAGGTGGGGAGCAACCGCTTCCCGATCATCCGAATCGGACGTCCGCGCTGCAGGAATGCCGCCGCGTTGAGGAACGGGTTTCCGCCGGGCTCGGGGTTCCTCACAACCGTGCCCACCAGCAGCGGCGCCTCGCCGATGGCCGCAGCGAGGGAGTCGAGGGTTTCGAGCGCGCGCGGAACGAACCGGGATTTGAACACCAGATCTTGCGGCGGATACCCGGTCAGAGCGAGCTCCGGGGTCATGACCAGTTCCGCGCCCCGGCCAACCGCTTCGCGGTATGCGGCGAGGATCCGGTCCCGATTGGCCGGGAGATCGCCGACGGTGGGATTGATCTGCGCGAGACCGAGCTTCATCGGGAGCCGCTCACGGGGGTCGGGAGAGGGGTGCGCGGAACCCGGGAACCGCGCGGAGCGGGTCAGCGCTCCGAACCCGCGACCCCGTAGCGTTCGCTGTACCCCTTGTTCACCGCTTCATCGGCGCCGATGATGAAGGTCTTGTAGAACTGGAACAGGCTCGCGACCAGGAACCCGGCGACGATGGCGATGATCAGTTTGTGGAAGAAGGTGTGTTCCATCGGATATACCAAACCGTAGCACGGCACGGGGGTTGGGTCACCAAAAACCCCACTGGCCGGTCCGCACAATGTAAACGCCCAGGAGCAGGTTCGTGACCGCGTGGGCCACCACGCAGGACCCGAGGCTCCGGGTCCGGACCGCGAGTGCGTTCCAAAGGAGGCCGGTGAGCAGCGCCGGGATCCGGTCGGGCTGGCTGTGGACCAGTGAGAACCCGAGCGCCACGCCGAAGAACGCGAGGGGGGCGTAGCTCCCGAACGCGACCGAAAGAAACCGGTCCCGGATCAGGTAGCGCATCAGGAACCCGCGCCAGAAGATCTCCTCGAGGAGAGGGACGATCAGGACCAGACGGAGGAACCGGAAGATCAGGGTGGTCCAGTAGAGCGCCGGGGTCTCGGCGAACAGGTCGGGGTTGAATCCGTCGGGCCGAGGAGGGGCGCCGAACCACTGCTGCGGCGCGATCCAGATGAGAAACGCGATCACGCCCGCCGCAATGCCGGCGGGTAGAAACGACCAGCCGTGGAAGTCGTAATGGCGCCACCACCGCAGCAGCAGAAAGCCGCAAACGAGGGTCTGGATCGGGTAGATCCAGTATTCCGGGTTCGCGAGCCAGAAATTCCCCGGCAACAGATCCTGGGAGAACTTCCCGATCAGGCTCGAAGCCAGCAGGAAGAGCATGAAGACGATGAAGGGCCCCGCCCAGATCCGGAGGGCGCGGTCCTGCGGGAGCGTGGCAGCTTGCTCCGGGCTTGGAGCTGTGGGAGGATGCACCGGTTGTTTATAGGAGCCATGGAGCCCTCCCCACAACCCGAAATCCCCGAGGACCAGAAACGGCAGGCCGAAGCGCAGGCACGCCGCATTCTCGAAGAATTCCAGCAGCAGGCCCGTCTGCAACGGGACGCCGACAGCTCGGAACGCACCCGGTTTCTAGTTCGGGCCTTCGGGATCGTCTTCCTGCTGCTGCTCGGACTGGGCGGCGCCTGGCTGCTGCTGCAGACCGCCGCCTCGCTGCCGCCGGTCGCGCCGCCTCGCTGAAACCGTCGGGCCCGCGGGGGTGGGTGCTTAAGGCTTCCGCGGAGCGGTGCGAGTCGTTCGGTGCCGCGTGAGTCGGTACCGGAGAAAGGCCTCGCCACCCGCGATCTCCATCGACTCCAGTTTCGCTGCGCGGCTCGTCGGCAAGGGCAGCGCGGGAGTCCCGCAGAGCGTGGGGGCAAGTTGACCGCCGAAAATCCGCGGCGCCAGGGTGAGATGGAGCGTGTCGATCAGGTCTTCCGCGAGCAAGGCGCGGAGGAGACGGGGGCCGCCTTCGCAGACCGCGCACCGGACGCCATAGCGCGCTGCCAACACCTCGAGCAGCTTCCGGAGCGGCAGGGCGGTGCCGTCGAACAGCAATAGGTCGGCCCGACCGACGAGCGCGGCCTGGACCGCGCGGGGCATCCTCCGCGTGCTTGCGACGATGAGCGGCGCGCCGCCGACCCGGAACAGCCGGGCATCAGGATCGATCCGGCCCGAGTTTGTGAGGAGCACCCGTAGCGGCGCCGCGGGTTGGCCTCGGGCCGTGCGGGCCTTCCGCAGATCCGCAGCCGGGAGGCCGAGCGTCATCTGGTCGGCATCGACCGTCGCGGCCCCCACCAGCACCGCATCCTGCTGCGCCCGGATCTCGAGCAGGCGGCGTTTGTCCGCCGGCGAGGTGAAGAGCGAGGGGGTGCGGTTGCGCGTCGAGATTTTCCCGTCTGCGGTGATCGCGAAGTTGGCGCAGAGCCGCGGGAGCCGCGGTCTGGGGATGGATTCAGGGCGCGGCATCCGAGGTTTTCCGTCCGAGCCGTTTCCTCAGGTAGTTGGTGAGCGCCACCGCGAGGAGGATCAGGGCGAGTCCGCCGAGTGCCTTGCCCCCTTTTCCGGCGAGCAGGGCCCCGCCGGAGATGACGAACCCAGCGGTGAAGATGCTGGTCAGGCCGACCGAGAGCAGCAGGTAGAGGCGGAACGGGACGTGGAGAAACCCTAGGATGAGGTTTTGGACGAAGAACGGGAAACCGGGGGTGAGGCGGAGGATACAGATGAGCTGGACGGCGCCGCCGGTTTTGAGGGTGGGGATTTTGATATCGTACCGTTCGATGAGGCGTTCGACGAGGTTGCGCGCGGGCCGCGAGGCGATCCACCAGGTCCAGGACATGTTGATGGCGAGGGCAAGGATCGCGAGGCCCACGGCTCCGGGGGTGCCGATGAGGGGGGTGTAGACGACGCCGAAGAGGATGATGAACGGGCTGGCCGGGACGGGCAGGGCCGGGAGGATGCAGGTCGCGAGGAAGAGCAGGGCGGGGTGGAGGCGCAGGAAGGCGAGAAGCCCTTCACCCCAGCGCTTGAGATCGGCCGGAGTGACCCCGGACTTCCAGGCCACCACCGCGAGCGCGAGCGCGGCGAGGGTCCCGATCGCAATGGCGATCCGGATGCGGGGATCGCCCAGCAGGCGGATCCATTTGGCGAGGCGGGGCGGGTGGTCGGGGTTCATTCTCCGAAGCGTTCGATCCAGCGGGCGCGGGCCGCGAGGATTTCTTCGCGGGACCTGCGCGGGCTCATTTCCCAGACAAACAAGCAGTTTTCGGGGAGCAGGGGAACGAGTTTATCGTAATCGATCGAGCCGGTGAACGGGGCGCGGTGGTCCGAGGCGGGCCAGGCGACATCGTGCAAGTGGCATCCGAGGGTCCGCGGGCGGATGGTGCGCAGCCACTCCGCGTGATCGACAAACCCGAGGTTTTCTTTGAGCTGGATGTGGCCGATGTCGTGCCAGTACCCCGCCCATGGCGAGTTGAGTTCCTCCAAGAGAGCGGGGAACTCGCGCTCGGAAGGGAGCTCTTCGTACGACTCCCGTCCTTCGATCCCGAGCCGGATGTTTTTATTTGCGGCGTGCTCGAGGATCGGGAGCAAGGCCTCCTTCGCGCGCGCCATCGCCCTGGCCGAGGCGGCCTCGCGGTGTCGGACCGCGGCGAGTTTGGTGCGGATGTAAGCCCGCGAGTTGAGTTCGCCCGCCTCGGCCATGGCGATCAGGCGCCGGGTGCGGTCGGGTCCGGGAACGCGCCCCAGATGCAGGATCACGAGGGAAGCGCCGAGTTGGGCTGCCCAGTCGATGGTCTGGAGGGTCAGCTTGATGGCGCGACGGCGGTCGGCCGGCCGGTGCGAGGTGAACTCGTAGCAGTTGGGTGAAGCCCGCTGCACCTCCACGGGCAGCGGACAGAAGTTGTGGAGGCTGGTGATCCGGACCCGGCCTTTCTCATGGAACCGGCGCACCCCTTCCATGAGCGAGAGCCGGATGCCGTGCCCGAGTTCGACATGCGTGAACCCGAGCTCGGCGATCTCGTTGAGCATCGCCTCGCCCCGCTTGTGGCGTCCGGAATTCCAGCAGGTCGAAAAGGAAAGCACCCGCGCACGGTGTCACCGCGGGGCGCGGGACTCAAGCCCGCGCGTTTCCGCTCATGCCCGCGCCCAGGTGATGAGCCGCAGTTCGTGCGGCTGGGTGAGGTGGGCGTGGTGCGGGATGACCCGGACATTGAACCCGTAGGCGCCGCTCTCGCGGGCCGGGATCTGGCCTTTGCAGAGGTAGTTGCCGTCCCCGTCGAGCTTCTCGACGGAGTGGAAGTCGAGGCTGGTCGGGTTGTCGATCACCCCGTCGCTGCACTCTCCGTAGTAGATCTGGACGCGGACGTGTTTCGGATCGACCGGCCCGAGGTGGATCTTTGCGGTGAGCTCGACGGTTTCGCCGACGGTGACGTTCGCATGGGACGGGCCCGAGGTGCGGACCTCCCAGATATGCACGCGGGGCCAATCCTCGCGCATTTTCTGTTTCCAGGCGCTGAGCTCGATGGCCGGTTTCCCGGAATCGGCCGCGAGGGAGTGGTGTCCGCTGGCGGCCGGCTCGTAGAGGCGCTCGGCGTATTCTTTGACCATCCGCTCGGTGTTGAAAACCGGCAGGACGCTGCGGATCGATTCGCGCATCAGCTGGATCCAGGCGACCGGCAGGCGGCCGTCGGGCTTGGCGTAATACAGCGGGACCACCTGGGTCTCGAGCAGGTGGAAGAGGCTGTTGGCATCGACGTCGTTCTGGAGGGCTTCATCCCCTTCGGCGATATCGGCGCCGATGGCCCAGCCGTTCTTCTGGTTGTACCCCTCGCACCACCAGCCATCCAGCACGCTCAGGTTGAGGCCGCCGTTGGGCGGAAGCTTCATGCCGCTGGTGCCGGAGGCTTCGAGTGGGCGCAGGGGATTGTTGAGCCAGAGATCGACCCCCTGATACAGGCGACGCCCGATGCAGTGGTCGTAGTCCTCCACGAACACGATCCGGCCCTCGAACCCTTCCTTTCGGGTGAACCGGTAGACTTCCTGGATCAGTTTCTTGCCGCCCTCGTCGCGCGGATGGGATTTCCCGGCGAACACGAACTGCACCGGATACTGCTTGTCGGAGAGCAGCTTCATCAGGCGCTCGGGCTGGCTGAACAGGAGGGTGCCGCGCTTGTAGGTCGCGAACCGCCGGGCGAACCCGACCGTGAGGATCTCCGGGTGCAGCAGTTCGCTCGCACGCCGCACCATCTCGGGGGCCTCGCCGAGTCGCACCCGCTGGCGACGGACGCGGTCGCGGATGAAATCGATCAGGCGGGCTTTGAGTTTCTGGTGGGTGCTCCAGAGCACCTCGTCGGGAATGTCGATGACGCCGCGCCAGTAATCGGGGTCGGTGAGGCGATCGGTCCAGTCCTTGCCGAGGTACTCGTCGTAAAGTTCCGCGAAGTCTTCGGCCACCCAGGTCTTGGTATGGACGCCGTTGGTGACCGCGGTGATCGGCACTTCGTGCTCGGGCACGCCGGCCCAGACGTTTTTCCAGAGCCCCTGGCTCACCTTGCCGTGCAGCGCGCTGACCCCGTTCGCGTGGCGGCTGCTGCGCAGCGCCAGGATGGTCATGCTGAACGAGTCGGTCGGGTGGACGCTCTCCTGCCCGAACTGGAAGAAGCGGTCGAACTCGAGCCCGACCGATTCGGCGTACTTCTTGAAGTAGAGCCGCATGAGCTCGCGGGGGAACGCGTCGTTGCCTGCCGGCACGGGCGTGTGGGTGGTGAACACGTTGGAGGCCGCGACGATCTGGAGCGCGGAGTAGAAGTCCATCTTCGCCTCGCGCACGAGCCGCAGGATCCGCTCGAGGGAGAGGAAGGCCGAGTGGCCTTCGTTCATGTGGTACACGTGCGGGGTGATCCCGAGAGCTTCGAGGGCGCGCACGCCGCCGATGCCGAGCAGGATCTCCTGCCGGATGCGCATCTCCAGGTCGCCACCGTACAGCTGTGCGGTGATGAGCCGGTCTTCCGGTGTGTTCTCCGGGATGTCGGAATCGAGCAGGTAGAGATTGACGCGGCCGACGGCGAGTTTCCAGACCTTGGCGAACACCTCGCGGTCCAGCATCGGCACGGAGACCAGCAGCGGCTGCCCCCCTTTCTCCGCGGGCACGATCGGGAGATGGTGGAAGTTCTGGTTGAGGTTGACGTCGATCTGCCAGCCTTCGCGGTTGATCTCCTGGCGGAAATACCCGTGGCGGTAGAGGAGCGAGACGGCGCAGAAATTCAGGTCGAGATCGCTCGCCGATTTGCAGTGGTCGCCCGAGAGGATCCCGAGACCGCCCGAGTAGTTCGGGAACGATTCGTGGAAGCCGAATTCGGCGGAGAAATAGGCGATGGGTCCCTCGGAGAGCCGGCCCCGGCAGGTCTTGCCGTAGGTGTCCTTGCGCGCCATGTAGTCGCGGAACTTCTTGTGGATCGCTTTGAGCTCGCGCAGGAAATCATCGTCCTCGGCCACCTCTTCGAGCCGGGCCTGGCGCGTGAGCTGGAGCATGCGCAACGGGCTGTGGTTCACCCGGTCCCAAAGCTCGATGTCGAGCTCGCGGAAGATGCGGCGGGCGGCCGGTTCCCAGCTCCACCAGAGGTTGAATGCGATCTCGCGGAGCGGCTCCAGCGCGGCCGGAAGCTTGGGGCTGACGTTGAAATGAAACAGCGGTTGCATGTCCTTGATTCCCTTCTGCGTTGGTGTGGTTTCCCTGCTACGGCCCCCGAGATAGAGGCCGCGTGCCGCGCGAGGCAAGCAAACAAAACCGGCCACCCGTGCCCCGTTCAACCCGCGCGACCGCCAGGCGCGCCCCGTCCCGCGCGGCGCGTGGCGATCGTCACGGAGCGCAGGCGGATGGAGGTGGTCGGGGCGGATGCGTTGACAAGGCCGCATCGCGTTCGGATAGTGTTCTGGATGAGTCTCGATCTGAACGACCTGCTGGAGGGTTGGCCGCATGAACCCGGTCAGGTGAAGGTGCGCAAGATTGCGGGCAGCGATGGCCGCGAGAAGCTGCAGCTGCGCATCGATCTGGGCGTGATCCAGATGGAGGTCTCGGGTCGTCCGGACGGGCTCCGGCCCGAGGGCTTCGAATCGCTCCTCCATTTCCACCGGAAACAGGCCGAGGACGCGGCCGCGGCCGGCGAGGAGTATTCCCTGGACGAGGAGGACTGCGCGGCGCTCCACCAGGAAGGGATCCAGTATTACCACCGCTACATCGCCCTGATGCAGATCGAGGATTACGAGGGCGTGATCCGCGACACCGCGCGCAACCTGGAGCTTTTCGATTTCGTCACCGGCCATGCCTCCGATGCCGAGGTGGCCGGGTCTTTCGAGCAGTTCCGCCCGTATGTGCTCATGATGAACGCCCGCGCCCGCGCGTCGGTGCGGCTCGCGGTCGACGATCTCGACGGTGCGGTGGATGCCGTCGAAGCCGGCAAAGGCAGGATCCGCGAGGTGCTTGAGCGCACGGGGCGGGCCGACCAAATCGCCGAATGCGCCGAGATCCAGTTCCTCGATGATTGGATCGAGGAGGTGCGTTCCGAGCGCCCGATGTCCCCGCTCCAGAAGATGCAGCGCGAGATGGCCAAGGCGATCGCCGAGGAGGCCTACGAGCGGGCCGCCGAACTGCGCGACGCGATCAAGGCGATCCGTCCCGAGAAAGAGTGATCGGTCGGCCGGGCGCCGGTGGAACGCCGGTCCGCAGATTGGGCGGGGATTGTCCCGCGGTCAGGGTCAACCGCAGCCGCATCCGCCGCCGCAGCAATGTCCGCCGGAAGCGGGTTGGGGTGCGGGGTCGCTCTTGCCGACCCCCATCAGACCGAACCCTCCGCTGATCACACGCCGGACCGGGCGTCCGGTCTCGGGATCCCGATCGAGCGGTCGATCGTTCATGCTCTGCCGGATCTCGAACCGGTGCACAGGAGCCGCATCGGTGGTTTCGTAGACGTACGTGGCCATGGCTCTAAAATAGCGTGCGCCGGGCGCGCTGCCAAGCTCCGGGAGGTCAGAGGTATCGGGAGAGCCGCTCGCGCAGCTCCGTCCGGGCCCGGAACAGCAGGCTCTTGACCGAGGGGACGCTGGTGCCGAGCACTTTCGCGATTTCCTCGTAGGGGAGGTCCTCGTACCGGCGGAGGATCACGGCGGCCCGTTGTTGTTCGGGGAGTGCGGCGATCGCATTGCGGATCGCATCCTGAAGTTCGGAGTCCAGCGCCTCCTGACTGGGGGACCGGGTGGCGTGGTCGTGGAGTTCGGCGGCGCGATCGCCCAGTTCGGTCTCGATCGGCGCGACCGGATGGCGCCGGCGTCGGCGGAGTTCGTTGAACACCAGGTTGCGGGTGATGGTGAGCAGCCAGGTGGTGAAACGCGCGCGGGGTTCGTACCGTTTGGCGGATTGCCAGACCCGCACGAAGACCTGTTGCGCCAGGTCCTCCGCCTCCGAAGTCTCGCCGAGCATCCGAACGACGGTGCCGTACACCCGGTTGCGGTGGGTTTCCACGAGCGCCCGGAACGCCTCGGTATCGCCGCGCGCCGCCGCCGCCATCAGGCGCCCATCCCGGGCATCCGCTTCATCCATCAGGGGCGGTGTCTCGTCGGCGCTCGGCATGGATGGGGCGGGATCCGGAAGGGTAGGGATTGCGATGGCGCTTTGGCAACTCATCCTCCCGGGAGCAAACCCCGCGGGTCCGCAGGAGTTGCGCGGTTAAAATCCGGCTTGCGCCCCCCGCCCCGATTCCTATGATGCCGAATTCCCGATTCGCATCGCTAGCTCAATGGTAGAGCAGCTGACTCTTAATCAGCGGGTTGTAGGTTCGAGTCCTACGCGATGCAC
>Ga0073934_10010992_pt1 | contig 11077 bp, 10 predicted proteins | sample LarsenN4metaG_FD_76834 | JGI IMG/M metagenome (GOLD analysis project Ga0073934, IMG submission 76834) | Hot spring sediment bacterial and archeal communities from British Columbia, Canada, to study Microbial Dark Matter (Phase II) - Larsen... ...
GATAAGTCACTGTAAAAGTGATTTTTTCCTGCCGGGCAAATCACACCTACCGCAGTTCATTGCCTAACAGGAAATCACTAAGTTTACACTTACTTATCTGTAACTTTAGTACATACCTAAAAGACACCGCCTATCTTCTGACCGGGCATAATAAAGCCGGTATATGCAAACACTAAATAGGCTGTGCTGCTTTGATAAGGAAAACTTGCAGCTAAGAAATCATAAAATATCTATGGTTTTTGTTTTAAACAAAAGGAAAAGTCAGGTATAAAAAATAGGAGATAGGGAGACGCGATGACAGAAGAGAAAGCCATAATGGAAACAGGATGGAACCTGGATAACAGTTATGCCCGCCTGCCGGGATTATTTTATACCAGTCTTGGACCAACTCCTGTAAGCTCACCGGAGTTGGTCATACTCAATCATTCTCTGGCAGAATCCCTGGGGTTGAACGTCCGGGCGCTGCAAAGTGAAGATAGCATAGCGGTGTTTGCCGGCAACCGGATCCCCGAGGGTGCTTCGCCCCTTGCCCAAGCTTATGCAGGGCACCAATTCGGGCATTTCACCATGTTAGGGGACGGCAGGGCTCTATTGATTGGTGAACAGATTACCCCTTCAGGCGAACGGTTTGATATTCAGCTCAAGGGTTCGGGCAGAACACCGTACTCCCGGGGTGGGGATGGCCAGGCGGCACTTGGACCTATGCTGCGTGAATACATCATCAGCGAAGCAATGCATGCCCTTGGTATTCCTACTACCCGAAGCCTTGTGGTGGTGACAACCGGTGAGACGGTAATACGTGAAACCGAACTGCCCGGTGCAATTCTGACCCGTGTGGCTGCCAGTCATCTCCGGGTCGGGACCTTTCAATACGCTGCAAGATGGGGTACGGTTGAAGAACTCCGGGTTTTGGCGGACTATACAATAAGTCGCCATTTTCCAAACATTGAGGCTAATGAGAACCGGTATCTTTCGATGCTTCAGGAAGTGATCAAATGTCAGGCCGAGCTGATTGCCAGATGGATGCTTGTTGGATTTATCCACGGGGTGATGAATACCGATAACATGACCATTAGCGGAGAAACCATTGACTACGGCCCCTGCGCCTTTATGGATGCTTATGATCCGGCAACGGTATTCAGCTCTATTGATATACACGGCCGCTATGCCTATGGTAATCAGCCGGATATTGCCGTGTGGAATCTCACCCGGTTTGCCGAAACCCTGCTGCCGCTGCTGCATGTCAATCAGGAGCAGGCTGTCAAACTGGCTGAGGATGCAATTTCAGGTTTTGCTGAGCTGTATCACAGGAACTGGCTTGCAGGAATGAGAGCAAAGCTTGGTATTTTTGACGAAGAACCACAGGATATATCCCTTATAGAAAGCCTCCTCGGTATGATGCATAAGTATCGTGCAGACTATACAAATACCTTCCGTGCATTAACACTTGAAACACAGGAGGAAACAGCTCTTTTCGGGACATCGGAATTTACTCGGTGGCACGAGATGTGGCAGGCAAGATTGGGCAGACAGCAGGAGTCAAAAGCTGCTTCCAAACAATTGATGAGGAATAGCAATCCTGCACTGATCCCCCGCAACCACCGGGTAGAAGAGGCACTGGAAGCTGCAATGAAACATGGAGATTACGGGGTGATGGAGAGGCTTCTTAGTGTTCTTACCAGTCCCTATGCGTATTTGCCCGAACAGGACGAGTATTCCGCACCGCCTGCACCATCAGCCTGCACCTACCGGACCTTTTGCGGCACCTGATTCATAAGCAGTACAACGGATAATTAAAAGAAAAAACTTCAAATTTTTCTTGCTTCACTTTGATAACAGATAATCATGGTATGGCTCTACACCGGTAAATCAGACAAAGGGAAGGGCGCTATACTTCCCTTTTCGGTTGTTCGTAAAGAGTCTTTCCTGCAAGACATCCAAGCCGGTAGAGCCTCCAACCTACCATGATATGCCATATCATAAGGAACAACCCGGTTTATTTGCAGCATCTGATTTCTCTCCTTTTCTTAGTTCCTTCTTAATAACTTTAATATAAATGGTATATATTAGCAATCGACTCCTGTATTTATTGACTATTTATAGGAATATAGTATAATTTAATTAAACATGTTTAAAACATGTATAAACAACTGGAGGTTACCGCAATTGAGCTTAGAGAATATAGGTGCAAAGGAAAAAATTTTTCAAGCTGTATTAGAGCTTGCAGCAAGTGAAGAAAACATAGAAAATATAACTTCAAGAAAGATAGCCAAAAAGGCAAATGTTAATTTAGCGCTTATAAACTACTACTATCAATCAAAAGAGAAATTGCTGAAGCAAGCAGCCGAAATCAAGATGGCAAGCATTATTAACCAGGTGCTTGGACAGAATGACGGGAATGAAGATGCTGTCGTGAAATTGAAAAGACTGTTGGGTACTACTGCAGATTTCAGCTTCAGGCACAATGATATTTTCAGGATTGCCGTGGCCGGAGAACTGAAGGAAGGGTGCAAGAATTCCTGTGAACTGGTAATGCCGTTTTTGAGGGAAATATTTAAAAATAAAAGTGAATCGGAATTAAAAATAATTGTTTTACAGCTGATGTTACCTTTCCATCATATTGTTTTATACCCCGATGTATACAAGAATTACTTTCATACTGATTTTTTCGATGAAAAGCAAAGAACGCAAATGATAAATAAAATGGTAGACAGCATTTTGCCCAAGATGGAAGAAAAGTAAAAAGAATAACGGTCATAGATAGTTTGAGGATTTCAGGAAGGTGATTTGGATGGCTGCAGAGATTTATTATTTTTCAGGAACCGGAAATTCATTGTTTGTTGCAAAAGAGCTTCAAAAAAGGATTCCCAATTCCAGTCTGATACCGATTGTCAGCCTTATGGATGAAAAAGCAGTACGGACCAAAGGTAAGACAATAGGTCTTGTATTTCCTGTACACGCTCTTACCATACCTGTTGCAGTCAAAAGATTTATCAGGAAGGCTGACTTTGCTTCTTCGGAATATCTTTTTGCAATAGCAACACGTGAGGGTACTATTTTCAGAGGTTTTGAAAAAATAGACCGGTTATTGAAAAAGAAAAATAAACAGCTTGATTCTCATTTTGTTCTCAACATGTACAACAATGAATCCCGGCATGAAGGCTATAAGGTTCCGTCCGAATCCGATATCCTGTCATTGGAAAGTGCTGTTCTTGCCAAACTTGATTATATTCAGAACATAATTAATAATAGAATGGCCAGCCGGGAGAAAGACCTGGACTACACTATAGATTTCGGGCACCATCCGTTTATAAACAAATTATTGGAGAAAACTGTTCTGACAAGTATGGCTGTATCAGAATATATTGGAGGAGTAAATTATTTCTATTCGGATTCAAATTGCACCGGTTGTGGAATTTGTGAGAAAGTGTGCTTGTCGAAAAAAATCACTGTCATGGGTAAAAAGCCTGTTTGGAACAAAAAGGTTCTGTGTTATATGTGCTTTGCCTGCCTGAATTTCTGCCCTCGTAAATCGGTACAGATTAAGGATATACCGGGAGTGAAGTCTTACAGCACGGTTAACGGAAGGTATACCCACCCTTATGCAACAGTTAAGGATATTTATGATCAGAAGCAGAAATTATAGTTTAGCAGGAGGGAAATATGTGAAGCGCACAGGCCGGTGCAGTTCGGAAGTATTCCGATATGCGGCATCGGCAGTGCCTTTTTTTATTTTGTTAAACTGTATTGACATTTCATGGAATATGGATTATAATACTTTTAGTATATTAGAAAAAACTAATATAATAAAAATAAAGCTTGAAATGGGATATAGTTTAAGTCTGTAGATCGAACTAAAGATTGGCGAATAGCCTTTTAGAATGGAGAAAAACTTATGTCAAATATGGGAAATCAACTGATTTCAAATATTTTCAAAGCCTTATCACATCCCACAAGGCTTCAAATTGTCAGGCTTCTAAAGGAAAAGCCGCTGTGCGTCTGTGATATTCTTCCCCAATTGGAGTCGGAGCAGTCCAATACCTCGCAGCATTTATCCGTACTGAAGAATCAGGGGATTGTTGACAGTAAAAAAGATGGGCTTATGGTAATATACCGCATAAAAAGTCCCGAAGTGTACCAAATGATTGATATTGCAGAAAATATTATTCTAAGGCAAATTGAAGAAACTAAATCTTCCTTGGAAAAGAATAAATAATTATTTGAAAGGGATTGCCGGAGAGGTTCAAGATGTAGTATTTATAGGGAGATGATTTTTTGTTTGTATTTGAATGGTTAAACAGCCAATTGCTTAAAATGGAGTGGCTGTCCAGCCTGATAAAGCTTCTGGTGGAAAAGGTATTCGGATTAAGCACCCAGGAAAGATTGGGCGGAAGCATCCATTTCTTCATTTATGACGTGATAAAGATATTTATATTGCTTTCAGTACTGGTTTTCGTAATCTCATATATACAAAGCTTTTTTCCTCCTGAAAGAACCAGGAAGATATTGGGCCGGTACAATGGAATATCTGCAAATATATTAGGAGCATTGCTTGGCACTGTCACACCTTTTTGCTCATGCTCATCAATTCCGCTGTTTATAGGTTTTACAAGCGCAGGGCTGCCGATAGGGGTTACATTTTCATTTTTAATATCATCACCCCTTGTAGATTTAGCGTCTGTTATCATGCTTGCCAGCATATTCAGTTGGAAAATCGCCATTGCTTATGTAATAGTAGGGATTGTACTTGCAGTTATTGGGGGTACCGTTATAAGCAAGGCAAAGCTTGAAAAATATGTGGAGCCCTTTGTTTTTGGCAGCAAGGCAACCGAAGTCCAACAGGAAGAGCTGACTATCAGCGATAGATTGGATTTTGCCAAAGACCAGGTTCGGAATATAATTAAAAAGGTTTGGATGTACATTCTGATTGGCGTAGGAATTGGTGCGGCCATTCACAACTGGGTTCCTGAGACTGTTATAACTGCAGTGCTCGGTCACGACAAATGGTATTCCGTTTTATTGGCAACTATTGTCGGTATTCCCATGTATGCGGATATCTTTGGAACACTGCCTGTCGCTGAAGCGTTGGTTTCAAAGGGTGTGGGAATCGGCACGGCATTGTCCTTTATGATGGCTGTTACCGCACTTTCACTGCCATCCATGATCATGCTGAAGAATGTGGTTAAAACAAAGCTGTTGGTTATATTTGCAGGTATTGTTACATTGGGAATAATGATTATCGGCTATACCTTTAACGCCTTTGGGTACCTTATAGTTTAAAATAAACGGAGGGCTGTTGATGTACGGATAGGGAAATGGGAATGAGGAAAAATATTGAAGAATAAATATTAAGGAGAGATTTGTAATGGTAATTAAGGTTTTAGGCTCTGGGTGCAAAAATTGTGTAACCTTGAAGGAAAATACCGAAACAGCACTGAAAGAAGCAGGCGTTGCTGCAGAGATTGTTAAGGTGACGGATTTTAAGGACATAATGGCTTACGGTGTAATGTCAACCCCGGCACTGGTAATTGATGAGAAGGTTGTTTCCTTCGGAAAAGTTTTAAAGCCGCAGGACATAGTTAAAATACTCCAAACTTTGAAGTAAAACCGGATGCAGCTTTAATTGTCTGCAAACCAGGTCATTATATTAGAGGGTATTATGAATATAAAGCCTGATAAATAGCCGGCTGAGGTATCAAACTGCCCTGACCGGTCTTTTTGTTATTGATACTATAGAAAGAAAATAAAGATGTGCTTTGAAATCTTCACGGAAATAAATCTCAGGAATATATTGATAATAGGATGACATAAACAGGATGAAAAGTGATGCCTTACCATGATTTTCAAAACCAATACGTCTACAATGAAAGATATTATCAACAAAGGTTTCTTGAGCATGCAGCCTTTTCAGAGCATCATGCACGGTTAAAAGCGGCCAATGCGGGCAATTTTCAGGAATATTACAAATATGCGGAACTGGAGTATTTTCATAAGTCAAGGGCATTGCATTACAAAGGATTTTTCAAGGCTGAATCTACTCTAAAACCACAGGGGATGGGTTTTTGACACTATAGAGATTAATGCTGTAAAACCAGTTGAGACGTGAAGGAGTAAGATTTCCTTCACGCTTCTTTTTCGATAGCGCTGTCAGTTTTTATAAATTCATCCGATTATATGGTTATTAATATATACACTTGAAGTAAAATAATGTATAATTATAACATATTTTAACTATAGTTACATATATTTCACATCAAGTATATCACAGTACAATCATTTTTCCGAGAGGAGAGTTTGCCATGTCCAGATTAAAACCCACAAACGACAGCAGAACGGCATTTGACAGTAAGAACGGGGCTGTACGGAGCTTTTTCGGGCCTGAATTGATTGAATTGACTCCTGAGGCGCAAAAACTGAAAAGTGTATCTACCAAAGCAGATAATTTCATTAAAACAAACGAGGACCTCTTCAAGCTTGCCAGCATCACTTTGAAGAAAGCCGATACCAGAGAAGGCGCCGCTACAAAGTCGGTACGCTACATTCAGCACCACAACGGCACACCGGTATACCGTGCGCAATTTGTGGTGGGAATGCGCAAGAGTGATATTGCCGTCATATCGGCCGTCAACAAGGTTGACTACGACATCCCGGCAGGTATGGGAAAAAATAACGCCGCCCTGAGCAGCCAACAGGCAGTTGCGGCTCTGAATGCAAAATTATCTTCACGGTTTGCAAAAATCACCACCGGGACCCCTGTACTTTACATATATCGCCATATAAATGATGATATTATCGAGCCGTCCTTCATGTTCCCGGACATACGTAAGGAGATGCTGGATCTCAGCACCGGTACCGAAGGCCAGGTCTATCTGGTCTGGCAAATCATGACCGATACCCGGTCACCCGGTGGCTGCTGGGAGATAATAATGGATGCATCAAGCGGGAACCTGGTGGCAGTCAAGGACCGCCGCCGTTATGACACACGAAAGGGGAATGTATACTATCCCGATCCCATCCGTTCCTCACAAAACCCATCTCTAAGTTCAAATTCCAGTGAAAGCACCCTGAATAATGAACTGGTGGAAAAAGATATTTTAAATCTCAATGCCCCTGTAGACGGAAAATATAAGCTGCAAGGCACCTGGGTCAAAATACTGGAAAGGGAAGACCCGGTTTTCGCTCCTCCCGAAACTACGGTTGACTTCAAGTACAACGCCAAGTCACGTGAGTTCCTAAGTGTGATGGCCTATTATTATCTGGACCGCTTCATCTCCGACCTGCACGGTCTGGGAATCATAGGATATAACGATGCCGTAACCGGCCCTATCGAGGTTGATGCCCAGGGTTATAACGGACAGGACAATTCACACTTTGATCCGACTGTTTCGGTTCCATTTATTGCTTTTGGTGAAGGCGGCGCTCCGGATGCCTCCGATCCGGGTGTAGTAGTACATGAATACGGTCATGCCATCCATTATTTCCTGGACAGCAATCAAAGCTATTATAATGAGCATATGCTCTGTGATTTCCTCGCTGTCGGCTGGGTTGACCGGTATAATGAACATCAGTATAAGAGGGAGGAAATGTTTCCCTGGGATAATAACGCCACCAATCAGTGGGAAACCTGGAGAAGGGTGGACCTGACCGAAAAGTTCAGTGATCCCGGCTATAGCAGCTATCCCGCCACCAAGAAAGGTGCTATTTGCGCCACAGCCCTCTGGGATGTTTTCCTGAATATCGGCGGTAATTCGTCCAATCCCAATGTACGCAGGTGGGCTGCCGACGAAGTTATCGCAACCTACCTTGAAATGCTTATAAATACTGCTGCATATTCTTCTACCTCCGATTTGGTCAACGGGCTCCTTATTGCTGATGACACCCGGACCGGAGGATTGTATAAAAAAGTCATATGGGATGCCTTCCGCCGCCGTGGCCTCGCGCTGTGCAACAACTTTACACCGGTGGGCAATGTCGATCTGTACATCCGCGATAGCGATACCGACAGTGGGGAACACGCCAGTCCGCAAATCCATTGGGCCTCTCCCGATATATGGGTGCGCAATAATCCGCCACCGGCCGATCCCAATGACCCTAACGACCCCAACCACGGAGAAAACCCTGATAACGGGCATCAATCCCCAATCAACGATGTTCCAAACTACCTGTATGTGCGGGTATACAACCGCGGTTCACAGGCGGCACCTGCAAATACCTTCTCCCTCGAAGCCTTCCACTGCAATCCCGGTACAGCCATGCTTTGGCCCGATCACTTCCACTCCATGGGAACCCTACCCATTACTCAGCCTATTCCGGCAGGCGGCTCGGTACGGGTCGGTCCCTTCCTGTGGACACCGAATATCGTCGATCATGAGTGCCTGCTGGCTGTGGTGAAGGGTGCCGGTGATATGACCGTTGCCGATACCGTAAAAGCAAAGGGTTCGGTAGATCACTGGAAGCTGGTGCGTTACGACAATAATGTAGGACAGCGCAATGTAAAGCCCGCACCCTCCACTCCCGGTGGAAAAACCAGGACAACTCTGGTCATCCGCGGCACCACCCAGGCTTCGGTAAACACATTGAGCATTGATGCCGGTCCGCTCCCGTCCGACACCAAAATCAACGTCCGTGTATCCAGTAAAATTGTAGACCAGGCCGAAAGCTTATCCAACTTAACCATAAGCAGCAGGAATGACCGTTGGACCAATCTGGCATTGGCTGGAGGAGCAAGGGGTATCATCAAGGATTTCCCTCTGGCGGCAAATGAAGAGAAAAGTGTCACCCTTGAGATTGACTTCTCATATGAGGCAGAAAACATGAAGCGGTATCCCATCGTTATAGGTCAGGAACAGAACGGTGTGCTGGCCGGGCAGCTGACCGTAGAGATCACCGCGGTCAAGGATTCGGAAGACTACTTCTACGGCAATGCAAACAGCCGGGAACTACACAAGCTGAATTGTGAATTCAGAGCAAAAATGAGCCCGCGTAATCAGGTGCCTTTCTTCTCCATTAAGGATGCACAGGCACGCGGGTATAATGGCTGTGCCTTCTGTATGCCCGAAATAAACAACGGGTGATTTTATAATAAATAAAACCTTTACAGCGGGTGACTACTAATCACCCGCTGCTCTATTAATGAAGGAAAGAGGGTCATTGTATGCACAGATCACCAAACGAAATCTATCCTCCACCAAATAAACGGGATCGGCCGCCTGAACCAATTACCAGATTTAAATCCCAGAAAAGGAAATGGACCGGAACACTGCCCGATAAGTATATCGCCGCCCTGGTAAACCAGGTGTCACAGATGAGGATACAGCAGTGGGTCGCCGACCTGTCGGCTTTTCACACCCGGCATTCCTTTTCCACCTACATTAACCAGGTGGCCGACTGGCTGGTAAACGAGTTCCGGGCTATGGGATACACTGATGTGATACTGCACCCCTATACATACAGTGGAAAATCGTTAAATAATGTGGTATGCACCAGGCTGGGGTCCTTTAATCCGGAAAAGATCATCATGCTCTGCGCACATTATGACTGTATAATGGAAAACCATAGCGATGCCTCTGCACGGGCACCCGGCGCCGACGATAACGCCACTGGTGTGGCTGTCATGCTGGAATTGGCTAGAATATTGTCCCAGGTAACCCTCGACGATACCCTTTGTTTTGTTGGTTTCTCAGGGGAAGAGCAAGGACTGCAAGGGTCCAAGGCCTATGCTCGGCATGTGCAGGACAATGGGATCAACCTTCACCGCCTGATCAATCTGGATATGATCGGTTATCCGCCGGCAGACTTCAGTATCCTTGTGGAGAGGGACACCGGCAATACTGTATCTTCCAATAATGTTCCTTCTCAGGAATTTGGCGCAGTCATGGCCCAGATGGCCGTAGACTATACTTCAATGCCGGTTCAGTTGGGGCCTATCTATGCAAGTGATTACATGCCCTTTGAAAGCCGCGGCTATGTTGTCATAGGAGCCTATGAGGCAGGTGATAATCCCAATTACCATACCGGCCGCGATACACCCGACACCGTCAACTACGCCTATGTGGCAGATGTCGCCCGCATGGTTTTGGGAACTGTTTTACACGAAACGGCTTCGGTTACCGATGAAACCGGGTCCAATATCGACCTGTACATCCGGGACAACCCCGGGGATACCGGCCTTCAGCCCAGTAATTCACCGCATTGGACCTCACCTGATATATGGGTGCGCAATAATCCTCCACCGGCAGATCCCAATGACCCTGCCGATCCGTTTTTCGGTGAAGACCCTGAAGCAGGGCATCAGAAGCCAATCAACGATGTTCCCAACTATCTGTACGTCCGTATCCATAATAGGGGTTCACAACCTGCCATGGCCGGTGAGTATACCGTTGAAGCCTTCCATTGCAATCCCGGTACAGCCATGCTATGGCCCGGTGATTTCCACTCTATGGGTATCCAGACCATCACCAAGTCCATCCCTGCCAACAACGGATCGGTGCGTGTCGGTCCCTTCGTATGGACGCCTCACATTATCGATCATGAGTGCTTGCTGGCTATTGTCTCTGGACCGGGAGACCATGCTGTCACCGATATCTGCAAAGGCAAGTTGGACCACAGTCTATTGGTGCGCTTTGACAACAATGTAGGCCAGCGCAATGTAGAGCCTGCTGCATCCACTCCCGGGGGAAAGATAAAAACCAGCTTCCTTGTACGTGGGACAACCACTGCTTCCGTCGATACACTAAGCTTCAACGCTGTACCTCTTCCCCCCGATACCAAAATCACTATCCGGGTTGCCAATAGTATAATCAATAAAGCGGCCAGCCTTTCGGGGTTGACCGTCACCGGGCAGAATTCCCGCTGGACTACCCTGGCGCTTAAGGGAGGAGTAGAAGGGACAATAAAGGATTTTCCGCTTGCTGCACATGAGGAGCGAAGTATTACCATGGAAATCGACTTCTCCTATGAAGCAGAAAACCTGAAGCGCTATCCCATAGTCGTAGGACAGGAGCAGAATGGGGCTCTGGCAGGAAGGCTGACCATAGAGATCACTGCGGTCAAGGAATCGGAGGATTATGTTTACGGA
>Ga0073934_10010993_pt1 | contig 11077 bp, 6 predicted proteins | sample LarsenN4metaG_FD_76834 | JGI IMG/M metagenome (GOLD analysis project Ga0073934, IMG submission 76834) | Hot spring sediment bacterial and archeal communities from British Columbia, Canada, to study Microbial Dark Matter (Phase II) - Larsen... ...
AGGTTCCAGTGAACGGCCTGAACGGGCGTCGTCGTGAACGGGTTGAACGGCTGCAGCGTACCCGAATTAGCGGCAGTGAGAACTGCCGTGCTGATCGTCCGGATGTCACTGCCGCCGCCGTTGTTGAACACGGTTCCTCCACATCCGCACAACTGGAACTGGTTGAATACGTTCAACACCTCGCCCCGGAAGAAGACGTTCGCACCGCCGGCCAGTCGATACTGGTAATTGATCGACAGGTCCGTGCGGTACTGAGGTTCTGTCCGGTACTCGTCTCGCTCGAAGAAGTAGTACTCGACGCTGGTCACAGGAGTGGCGTATCCCGGATTCGTCACGTAAGGGCTCGAGTTGATTCTGCCGACGCCCGTGCCGGGCGAGGCCGATGTCGCCCCACCGAAGGTATACGGCGTCCCGGAGGCGGCGCCGTAGACGACACCGACGTCCAGCGAGCCCGCGGTGGTCCCGACCGGCACTCTGTAGACACCCCAGATGCGCACCCGGTGCCGCTGGTCGGACCCCAGGTTGCCCTCCGGCTGATTCCACCGCTCATCGCGATACTCGGGATACGAGAACAGCTGCCCGGTGAGGGGGCCGCTCGCCGGGTTCTCGCCGTCGAAGTTTCCCCAGGTGCGCGACAACGTGTAGTTGCCGCCGATTTCCAGGCTGTCGATGAAGCGATAGTTGGCCTGGAATGCGCCCGCCTGGTAACGTCGCTCGAGGTCGTTCGAGTTCTCGATCAAGTTGATGTCGAACCTCTGGCCCAGCGAGTTCGTTGTCTGGCCCGTTCCGAGATCCGTCCGGGTGATGTAGAAATCGTTGAAGTCGCGAAATACGTAGTCGACGCGCACGCTTCCGCGCTGACCCAGGAGACGGCTGACCCCGGCGGCGTACTCCAGCGCATTCGGCGATTTCAGCGCATCGCCGATGAAGGTGTTGACGCCCGGAACGTCCGCGCTCCGGAAGGGCCGGTTCGTGCCGCCGTTGGCATTGAACCAGTTGAAGAGCTGCTGAATCGCGACATCAGGCGTGACCAGTGCTCCGTTGGGGTCCGGGTTGATCGATGGCCCTTGATAGAACCAGGTGTACTCGGCTGGGTTGCCTGCGGGCGAGGTTTCAGCGATAGCGCTGTTGATCCCGCTCACGTAACGTCCCGTGCTGGCGTTGATGGTCCACACCCCATCACGGCGCGGATCCCACACGAGCCCCAGGCGATGGCTGAGCGCGCTCGCGTTCGACACGAGATTCCCCACCGCGTCGGTGCCGTTGTTGCGGTCCCACCGCAACCCGAGGTTGAGGGAGATGCCTTCGTTCAAGCGCCAGGTGTCGTTGACGAACAGCGCGTGGGTGCGAATGTTCGAGCCCTGGCTCGCCAGCGTGATCGGGTTCCACTGGATGATGGTCGAGTTGTTGCTCAGGAAGACCGGGTAGATCGTCTCGCCGCGGACGACAGCTGACGTCCCGAGAATGCGATAGTCGCTGCCCGACTGGTGATTGTCTGCCCGGCGCTGATCGTTGTAGCGATCGTAGCCGAACACCATCGTGTGAGCGCCGCGGCGATTGGTTGACAAGAAGTAGGTGGCCTTGGCGAGCACTTCGTTGTTGTTGCGTTCGTCGATGTTACAGGTGCAGAACGTCGGGGACCAGTACCTGAACGACGTGCCCCCGCGCGAGGTGTCGATGAGCAGCGTGCCATTGATCAGATCGGTGGCGCCGTTGCCTGACGTGACGATCGAGAAGTGGCGCTGCGAGTACTGGCCCTCGAGGAACAGCTTCGTTCCCAGGACGCCGTTGTAGTTCAGCGACAGCAGGTCCTGCGGCTGCTCCTGGTTGTACAAGCTGCGCGTGTCCATCACGTTCTGGAAGTTGGTGTTGGTGATCGCCTGCTGGATCTTGGTAAACGACCCTTTGACGACCTGGCCCGGCCGCACGGTGTAGGTCAGCTTCCCTTCATAGCGCTTCTCTTGATCGGTGCGGGGATAGGAAACGGTCGTGACGAAGGTCTGCCGAGACTCTTCCGCGGTCCGGAAGCGTCCCGCGTTGAAAAACCAGAGCGCGTCTCTGAAGACCGGGCCGCCGATCGTGTACTCGTGCGTCGGCACGACGGTATCGACCTTGGGCTCATTGAACGGCGTAACCGCACGCCAGTTGTCGTTGTTCATCCCCAGGCGATAGGAGCCGCTGAACTCGTTGCCACCCGACTTGGTGATCGCGTTCACCAGGCCGCCACCGAATCGTCCGTATTCCGCCGAGATCCCGGAGGTCGACACCGTGGTCTCCTGGATGGCGTCCTCGATGAAGAGGTTGAAAGGCTGGCCGCGGATGTTCTCTGTGATCGCCACACCGTTCAGCAGGAACACGCTGTCATACGCCATGGCGCCGGCGATCGTGAACGACCCGTCACCGCCGCTGGTACCGCCAGGACCGGTCGCCTTGACATTGGGAGCCATGCCAATCGCGGCGGTAAGCGTTCGGCTGCTGGGAAGCGTCTCCAGCAGCGATTGCTGCAGCCGGGTGCCGGTCTGCACCGTCTGAGCGAAACTGCGCGCCTCGCCGACGACGGTGACTCGTGTCTCGATGCCAGCCACGCCGAGCGTCACGTCGAGCGGTACGGACTCGGTGCCGGCGACGTCCACCTCGTGTGAGGCGGACTGAAATCCCGAGAGATCGAACTGCAGCCTGTACGTACCCGGAGGCAGCAGCGGTAACACGTAGTCGCCGAACGCCGACGTCACGATGACGCGTTCTCCCTGAAGACTGGGAGAGGTTGCAGTCACAGTCACACCCGGCAGCACGCCACCCGACGAATCGGTGACTCGGCCCGAGATGGTCCCGGTCGGGACCTGAGCGCCGGCTGCTGCGGCGGAGAAGATCAGACAGACAAACGCCAGCCATACCTTCACACGCATTCACCACCCCTTTGTCATCCAAGGCGCGGAGCACGGCCGCACGGAGCGCGATGACGTATCAGGTAACGTCCGCGCAGGCCGCACAGAACCATCGGCGCACCTTGTCCGGCGGACGCCAACGTCGCCAGCCATTTCCTGCTGCTTTGGTCCCAGAGTCCCACAATCGAGGGCGAAGAACCAGCGAGAACTAGGCAAAATGCGAGAGAATCGTCACGAAAAACCGGTGTTTACGCCGTTCGTCCCAACGTTCGTCCCAACTGTTTGACGAGGGATTCGGAACGGTGCGGTGCGACGGTGCGAGGGTCCGAGAGACGGTCACACGCAGTGCAGGGCAGCAGACAACGGACACGCCGTCAGTGCGGTTCCCTGTCCGCCGACCGGGTCTGGTCACGCCCCAGCATCGACCGCCACATCCGCACGAGAACCGGCGCGCGATCGTTCCGTGACGGGCCTGCCTGCCGCCGTTTCCGCTGGTCGATGTCCACCGAGTACACGCAGATCCCTTCTGGGGCCGGCTGAATCCGCAGCTCGAACCAGTGCCTGGTGCCGTCGGGAAACGTGAACTCGTTCTCGAGCACCTGCGGGACCCGGTCCTCCATACAGCGCCGGAGCGCGGAGAACAGCGGCGTGGCGTCGATGCCGGGATATTCCTCGAAGATGGAGTGGCCGATGAGCTCCTTGGCGGGACGCCGCCCGTGCCGAGCGGCCGCGGGGTTCACGTAGATGTAATGCCAGTCGTATCCGATGATCTGGAATCCCTCCTGGAGACAGTCGAGGGCACGACGGAGCGGATCCCGTTCGACCGAAGGCGGCAGGAGATGATCCAGCTCGGACATGACGTGGCGCGCCCCCCGACTATAACCCGAGCCCACCTTCGGCAGACGAGAACGTCGGGCATCACCACTCGCAATAACACAAGCCCAGCCCTGACGACTCGACCCGGTGAGACGACGCCGTTGCAGGACCCGCGAATCTGGCATCCTGGCGCGCGAGGCCACCCCTGGATTGGCGTCCGCAGTTTCTCGAGTCTTAGTACCGCCGCCTCTGTGTGTCGTAGCGTGGGCGTTCGAACTACTTGAGTCCCACGCAGTTCGCGTAGTACGTCACCGTCGCCGGCCAATCCGAGAACACGCCCAGAACCCCGACATCCTTCGCGAGCACATCGAGTACGGACATCACGTCGCCTTCGCGACTGATGCCGCTGTCGATAGTCTGATAGTAGAAGCCGTTGTCGCCGTCGGCGAGGATGCCGGAGCGCTCGAGCGTCCAGGTGATGATCGCGAGACCTGCCGCCCGGGCGTTCTTCGCGGCTTGCGACGGGACGATACGGCCGGCGAGATCGAGATCGAGCAGCGCGAACGTCGGCGGCGCCCAGATGTTGATCCCCATCTGCCGGTAGCTCACGAGGTCGGCCATCGACGGCAGATCGGCGACGGTGTTGGCGTCATCGAGGTAGACCGCCTGCTTGCCGAATTCCGGCTCGTTCTTGATCCAATACAGGACGTCCGCCTGAGCGAATGACTGCGGGAACACGTCCCGCGCACGAACGCCGGCCTGCCTGTACTCGTCGATCATCTTCTGCGCGTACATTTCCTGGGTGAACCCGTTGAACGGCATCGCGACGCTCGGCGCCTTGAGCTCCGGTGTCATCTTCACACCGAGCCGCTTGAACAAGGCGATGCTCTCTTTGTGCGTGAGCAACTGCCCGCTCGTCGGTCCAGCATGGAGGTCGGTGCGGAAGTTCGCCGTGCCGTCCATGTACTCCGCCACAGTCCTCGCGCGCGGATTGAAGGCGTCCATCTTTCCGCGCAGCGTCTTGAATTCGGCGAGGGTGATGTCGCTCGTTCTGCACTCGGCCGAGGCCGGCGCGATCAGGTTGCCGCTCGCGTCGAACGACGCCGGCGTGAACGGCTGGGTGCACTGCGCCGCGAGCGGCGTGGCCAGAATATTCGTGGTGGTATGGAGGTCGTTCTGCGCGTGACGGCAGACCAGCTCGAGGTCTTCCGTGAACGTCACGTCGCATTCGAGGATGCCGGCGCCCATGCGCGCACCCGCCTCGTACGATTCGCGCGTGTGCTCGGGAAACTGCAAGGCCGCGCCGCGATGGCCGATTGAGAACGTGGTCGGCTTCACCGGCATTTCCGAGCAGCTCTGGAGCCGCTTCTTCAGCGAACCGTCTTTCATCTCGTTGACGAGGAAGTACGGGCGTGGACCGAGTTGAACGGCCACGGGGCCTCGATCCCGCGATGACGCCTTCCCCGAATGTGCCGCGCCGACCGCGATCGACGCAGATGCGGCGGCGATTGCCGTCAGGCCGAGAATGATGAGGATCTGGTGGCGCATGTCTGCGAACTCCCTGTCCATGAACGCCGGCAGGCGGTCCCGTCGACTAGTGTCTCTCCACCCTGGTCGCCGGCCAGGAGTACAAGGTAGCGATGGCGCCAGCAACGCAGGTTCAGATCCGTAACCGGTCGCAGATTACGCCGCCCACGAGCCGTTGCGGAACAGCGTTAAGGGCGATTCGTAGACGCGATAAGGACCGGACAGCGCGACCAGTGATGGGTCGAAGCGGCGCTCGATGCGCTCGAGTCAGGTCGGCGGAGCCCGGCAGTGGCCTCCAGACAGACGAGGAGCTCGCCTTGCTGGTTCGACGGCGAGTCCGTGACCGCTGAGCGTCTCCGGTCATCGGATTTGGGATTTAATACTCGGCGTTCGGACATATCCCATGCGACAGACGAGCGACACACTGGCAATCATCCTCGGCGGCGGCCAGGGCACGCGGCTGTTCCCGCTCACGGCCACCCGTTCCAAGCCCGCGGTTCCCATCGGCGGCAAGTACCGGCTGATCGACGTTCCGATCAGCGGATGCCTGCATGCCGACATCCGCCGCATCTTCGTTCTCACACAGTTCAACTCCGCCTCCCTCAACCGTCACATTTCCAATACCTATCGCCTCGATCGCTTCTCCGGCGGCTTCGTCGAGATCCTGGCCGCCGAACAGACACCCGACAACCCGAACTGGTATCAGGGCACGGCCGACGCCGTCCGCCAGGCGACCCGACACTTCAGCCAGCATCCGGCAGAATACGATTTGATTCTTGCCGGCGACCACCTGTACCGGATGGACTACGGCGAGCTCGTGGACGCGCACAAGCACTCGGGCGCCGAGATCACGATCGCCGCGCAGCCGGTCGACGCGGAAACCGCCACGCAGATGGGCATCTTCCGGTTCGACACGGAAGGCAACATCATCGCGTTCGAGGAGAAACCAAAGCCGGCGCGGCTCGAACAGATCGGCCGCAGCATCCCGCCCGGTTCCACCTTCGGCGACCACAGCGACGGTCAGCCGTTCATGGCGTCGATGGGCGTGTACGTGTTCACGCGCCGCGTGCTCCTCGACATGCTGGAACACGAACCCGGACACGATTTCGGGCGCTCGCTGATCCCGAACGCGCTCGGCCATTACAAGGTGAAGTCATACGTCTTCAGCGGCTACTGGGCGGATGTCGGCACGATTGAGTCGTTCTACCAGGCGAACATCATGCTCGGCCGGCTTGACGCCCCGTTTCATTTCTGGGACCGGGACCGGCCGATTTACACACACCTTCGGCAACTGCCCGGGTCGCTGATGCCCGAAGCGCGCATCCGCGATTCGCTCGTGTCAGAGGGCTGTTATCTGGCGGGGTGCGACATCGACACTTCGGTCGTCGGCGTTCGCATGTGCGTCCGCGAGGGTTCGCGCGTCAGCCGGTCGGTCCTGCTTGGCGCCGACTTCTACGAGTACGGGCTGCCCGCCGACCACACTCCCGGTCTCGGCATCGGCCAGAACGTCGTCCTCGATCGCGTCATCGTGGACAAGAACGCCCGCATCGGCGACGGCGTGCGCCTGGTGAACGAACAGAATGTCGAGAACGCGGACGGCGATGGCTTCTACATCCGCAGCGGCCTCATCGTCGTGCCGAAAGGCGGCGTGATCAGGCCAGGAATGGTGGTGTAGACGTGCGTCAGAAAGACGGAGCGCCACCAATCGACAGATCGATCTTGTTGCGCAGCGCCGTGAGCGTCGCCTCCGATCCCTCGAACAACTCCTCCGGATACCGCACGTCGCGAATCATCGCCCGGTAGATGGCGTCGCTCTGGTACAGGTTGAGCCCGAGGCCGGCGAGGTACTGCAGCTTCAGGTTGCGATCGGTGTTGATGATCGCGTCGCTCAGCCAGTTCTGCATGTCCGAACGGCGGCCGGCATAGGTGCCGAACAGATCGACGGCCGAGAAGATCCCGATCTCGCGCAACGACTGCGCGATCGCCGCGTTCGCCGGATCGTCGAGCCGCGCCTGCACTGCATCCACGTCGATCTTTCTGTCCTCGAGTTGACCGAACAGCACCAGATCGTAGCCCTGTCCGTTGACGGTGTTCGCGAAGACGGCGCCGTTCGGGAAGGCTTCGAGGAACGTCGCGATCTCGCTCTTCACCGCCGAGTCGGTGCTCTCGTACAACTGCACGAACAGCGTCACGACCCCGCCGGGGTTGAGATGATCCTTCACGACCTGGAAGAACTCGCGCGTGTAGAGCGTGGCCGCTCCCTTCACCCACGGATCGAGCGGATCCGACGTGATGGCGTCGAACTTCTCATCCGTCGTCAGCAGGTAGTGCCGCGCGTCGTCCAGGTGGACCTTGACCTTCGGGTTCCGCACCACGTCGAAGTTGTGTTGCGAGAAGTGCGTGGACACCACTCGGGGGACGAGCGGTTCGATCTCGGCGATCGTCTGATCCTTGACCATCGGATCGATCGACACGGCGCCTGCGGTGACACCGGCACCGCAGCCGATCACCAGCACCTTGGTCGGCGTCTTGGGTACGAGCGTCGTAATGTGCCCGAGCATCCGCTGCAAGCGCATGTCCTGCGGCTCGCTCGATGCCTGAACCTTGCCGGCGTTGTGATAGTTCAACACGCCGGTCGGCGTGCGGGAGACGGCGACCGATGCCGTCACGCCTTCACCCACGTAGACGATCTCGTTCTGCCCCACCCACGTCGCCGCATACCGTCCATAGGCCACGAGGATTCCCGGAAGCGGAGGCACCGTACGCGCCAGCAGGCCGGCGACGAGCGCGATCCCGATGACCACGACCGGCGTGGATGTCAGCGTCGATCGCTTCTCGCCATTGGCCGGCATGAGCATCAGCAAACCTGACATCGCGGCGATGCCGATGAGGGCCTGCTGCGTCACCTGGCTCCCGACGGTGCCCACCATCGCGAGGCTCGTGACCGACGCGCCGACGATGGCGCCGACCGTATTGGCCGCATAGACACCACCGACCAGGCGGGCGGAGTCCTGACCCGGTTTCGCGACACCAGCGAGCGCCAGCGGAAAACTTGCTCCCCAGAGCAGCGCACCCGGCAGCATCACCCAGATCGCTCGCATCAGATCGAGCTGGAAGTTGAACGCGGGCGACGTCGAGATCGACGGGTTGATCGGCCAGAAAGGCAACGATTCCGCTGTCGAATACGCCGCCCACGCGATCGTCACGCACAACCCGAGCTGCACCCACCCGAGCGCCACCCTCGGGTTCGGCACGCCACGCGCCAGGGCGGCGCCAAGGCTGCTGCCGATGCCGAGGCCCACGAGGAACACGGCAAGGATCAAAGAGAAGGTATACGCGGTCGCGCCGAACAGCAGCGAGAGGACTCGCGTCCAGACGACCTCGGCACCGAGCGCCGTCAGCCCGGAGAGCGCGATTGCGATGTACACCAGGCGTGCGCCTTCGGCCGAAGCGGGTGGCGCCGGATGAGCCGAAGAATCAGAGAAATCGGCGGTGATGACGGTGTGGGGCGTGCGGCCGGCGACGAGCGCCGCCAGGCCGGCGACGAGCAGGTTCAGCGCGACCGCCACCGCGGTAGCGGTCGGCATGTCGTAGACACGCAACAGGTAGAACCCGGCGACGAGGCTGCCGACCACTGCCCCCGCGAGGTTGCCGCCGTAGAAGTACCCCAGCCATGAGACCCCCCGCGGCGTTGTCTCCACCCATCGTGCGATCGCGGGCAGCGTCGCTCCCATGAGCAACGTCGGCGGCAGCAGACAGATGCCTGCGACGATCGCCCGGAGGAAGAGGCTGAGCTGTCCCGTGCCGGCGATTTGCGTGTAGAGCTGACCGATCAGCGGCACGGCGAACAGCACGATCACGCCGAAGACGCCGATGCCCACCTCGAGCGCGGCATACACCCTCAACGGGTGGCTCGCGGGATTCAGGTAACGCGGAAGCAGGAGGCTCCCGAGGCACATCCCTCCCATGTAGATCGCGAGCAGAACACCGAGCGAGACCGCCGAGGACCCGATCGAGAGCTGAAGCAGCTGAAACCAGACGACTTCGTAGATGAGGGCCGCGCAGCCTGACCCAATGAACAGCAGCAGGAGCGCTGGTAGCCAGCGCTGAGCCACCGCGGGGCTGGCTGCCGGCCCCGTGGTCTCTCCCAGATTCGTCATCGTTCGTGAATCCTACTTCATCAACTGGTTTCGGCGCCTTAACCCAGATTTAACTCCGACGTCATGCACCAGAAACCCCGATTGCCTAACGTGATGCCTGCACTCTGCAGCTTGCTTGGCGGTTGCCGCCCGACACGCCCCTGACAAGACCGCCACGGGTCGTTGAAGCCGCGTGTCGCCCGCATCGCCCTCACGAGCGAGTCTGGCGAGTAGAGCCCAGATGGATATGGAGCACCAGTGCAATACAGCCCCGAGTCCGGCAGCGTTTCCGATCCCCGCATGATCGCCCGAGGCACGGCCCGCACTCACGTGCTGGTCGTGGAGGATGAACAGGACATCGCCGGCCTGATTAAACACGGCCTTGAAAAAGCCGGCGATATTGAGGTCGAGATCGTCGGAACCGGCGACGGCGCGCTGAAGTCGGTCAACGAACGCACGCCGGATCTGATCGTACTGGATCTGAACCTTCCCGTGCTCAGCGGCCTCGAAGTCTGCAGAATTCTCCGGTCGCGCCCCACCACCGCGGGGGTGCCGATCATCATGCTCACCGCCAGGACCAGCGAGAGCGATCGCGTGACCGGCCTCGATGTGGGCGCCGATGACTACATCACGAAGCCATTCAGCCTTCGCGAGCTGGCTGCGCGGGTGCGCGCCGTGCTCCGTCGTGGGCGGGGCGAGTCGGCCAACGGCGCCCGCGGCGGCGAAGCATTCGTCTACCGCGGCAGGCACCTGGTGGCCGACTTCGACGCGGTCGCCATCAGCGTCAATGGCGAACCGATTCGGCTGACGCGCCGCGAATTCGAGCTGTTGCGATACCTGGTCGAGAACCGGAATCGCGTGCTGTCACGCGACCGGCTGCTCGAACGGGTCTGGGGCTACGATCGTTTCGTGGAGACCAGGTCGGTCGATGTGCACGTCGGGCGGCTGCGCGGGAAACTTGGCGAGGCGGGGCGGCAGATCGAAACGGTCGTGGGCCTGGGTTACCGTTTCGTCGAGTGACTCAGGATTCCTTCCATCCAGCGCTGGCCAGCGAATCGGCCTCGCGAGCGAACGTCATCCGTGCCCGTTCCACCCGATGCCAATCGGTGTAGCGGGTGCTCCACACAACCTGACTGTCCTGCTCTTCGCGAACCTCCCACCCGAAATTGCCCGCGACGGTGATGCTGAAGCGCTTGGTCTGGCCAGCCTTCTGAAACATGCGATGGTACATGCCTGATCTATACCTCTGCCCGAGAATGCGTGGCTGTAAACGTTGTGTAAACTCGCTAATTACTGAAAGCGCTGGAGTTAACAGATCGGCCAGTAATAACCCGTAGGGCCCCGGCACGGACCGAGGCCGCGATGCAAGTGCCCGCGACGTGAGGCTCTCCATCGACGTGGTACACGAGCGGCGCGTCCGAAGAAATCGCAATAGAACTCGCCCTGACCATCGAGACTCCGCGAACCTGAGCCACCGCCCCCTGAAAGAGCCGTGGAGAGTTCATGAGCACCCGCCACGGCGGTCGATGATCGACCACCACGACGTCGAGCATCCCGTCATCGAGCCTGGCGTCCGGCGCGATGAGCGTGCGGGTTCCGAAAATTCTGATCACCTCCTTTCCGGAAATTCTGATCACCTGCCGGTAGCCCAACCGGGTCAGAAGATCGTCGGAGATTCGGCCTCCGGCGAGGGAAAGGATGATCGAGATG
>Ga0073934_10010994_pt1 | contig 11077 bp, 10 predicted proteins | sample LarsenN4metaG_FD_76834 | JGI IMG/M metagenome (GOLD analysis project Ga0073934, IMG submission 76834) | Hot spring sediment bacterial and archeal communities from British Columbia, Canada, to study Microbial Dark Matter (Phase II) - Larsen... ...
ATCCGTCCCCCGCGATATAAGGTTTAGGCGCTGCTGGCAGCGCTGCCAGGGGATCGAAACGCTTCGTCTGGGTTCGTAGTGGAAAGTAACCAGATAGTTGGATCCAAGAAAAATATCCAGTTCTTCCGTAAACAACCCCTCCTCAAGCTTTTTAACCGCGATCCCATGTAAAATGATAAACAGATATTCCCCATAATCGTCCACCTTGGGATGGTGGCTCTCCTTTAAGCAATCCTCAATGGCTAAGGGGTGAAAATTAAAAATATCGGATAACAACCGAACTTCGGTTTCTGTGGGGTTATCAAAATCTACCCATAAAATGGTTTCTTTGGCGCTCAGGATAGCGGGAATATATCCCGGATCTTCGACCTCCACAACTCCCTTGTCAAGCATATATGCCTGTATGCGGATCATAACTCTCTCCTCTTTTCTCTTTACGGAAAGCCTCAGGGAAGGTAAGTGCCTCTCGCCGGCCGAGATTCCTCGGCGAACCTCTGAAATTTAATTATAGATTGATAAGAAGATCCTAATCAATAAAAAAGTTACCGGGAGGAATACCCTTCTAAGCAGAACCTTTTGGTCCGTAACCCTGTTTTTCTCGTTCCCAGGCTCTGCCTTAATGCCAGGGACTTAAGAATACATAAAAAGATCGAAGCCCTTGTTCAGCTCCGGCAGGAGCGACCTGATTGTAGCAAAGGCCTGGCCCCTCCCAATCTTTTTAGCTCCTGCCGGAGCTAGATGGATTTTTAGAGCTTCCCTAGCTATAGACAGGCCGCCTCTCCGGGGCGGTTTAACCCTTAAGCCAGCCCCATGGAGGCTAAAGCCTGGGAGCGAGGCGCGGACCAAAAGGTTAGGCATACTATATGCCCCTCGCCCATAAAAATTTCTTGCAAGGCCGGGCTGAATCAGATTAAACTGGAGATTATGGTCCTCATTTTTTTACTTCTTACGCAGCTTGCGATCGGCAGCATGATAACCCTCTTGTTTGTTCCGCTTTATGAAACGGGAAGAGGCTATTTCAGGTTTACGAGTATGACCTGTTTGATCCTGCTAGGTATCGCTTTCTTTCTCTGGCCGTATCCCTCCATTTCTTGGAGGGAGATCCTTTTCAATCCAGGAGAGGTTTTTTTCAAAGATTGGGTCGGCTTGACGCTTCTCCTTTTCAGCGCCTATACGGTCCTGGTTTTAGGGTGTTTTCTGGTTATAAGCCCAGAGCGTCCCTCTCTGAGCCGGAAGCTGCTGGGGATTTCCGTTCTGATAGGCCTCTTAGCTTTGGTTTGTAACGCCATGGTTTACCGTAACCAGCTAGGACAGATGTTCTGGTGGGAAAATCTTCTCTTCCCGGGAAATTTTCTGGCCTCCGCCCTTTTGCTTGGATCTGCAAGTTCTACCATGGTTTTAGGCCATTGGTACCTGGTCACCCCGGACCTCTCCATTGATCCCCTCAAGACGCTCTCCCTTTTATTCATTAACGCCCTGGCCCTGCGACTTCTGCTCATTCTCCTGACCATGGGGCTTTACTGGACCGGCGGCGAGACAGGTAACCCTTTGATACCGGCCCTTTTGAACTTGTATCGCTACGGGGTTTTTTTCTGGTCCCGCCTTATGTTTGGGCTTATCACTCCCTTAGTTTTCGCTTATATGATTTGGGAGACCGTTAAAATCCGCTCGACCCAATCTGCCACCGGAATCCTTTATGTCACCATGCTCTTTGTCTTGGTCGGCGAGCTTATCGCAAAGTTTTTACTCTTTGTTACAGCAGTACCGATGTAACGGAGCTTAAAGGTTAGAAGCCGGCGATTAGCCGCCGACCTCTAGTCTTTAGGCTTTCAACAAAAAGAGTCGTGAAAATTACTTTTCCTTGTAAAGCCTGCAAAGCCCTTCAATCCGTTATTCTTTCTGAGAACCCCTCTAAGCTCGTTTGTCCCCGGTGCTTCGCGGAGACGCCCCTTATAGCGCCCGCATCTCTACAAGCTGGGCGTGTCGTGGAGCGCTGTGCGATCTGCGGTCGAGATAAATTTTACGTTCAAAAGGATTTTAGTCGTAAGATAGGTCTCACTCTGGTTTTTATCGGCATCCTATTGAGCAGTTATTACACCTACTATGAGGGTCTTCCCGGGCTTTTCGTCCTCATAGGAATCGCTCTGCTGGATCGGCTCGTTTATTACTTTTTGCCCTGGATGACCATCTGTTACACCTGTCGGGCCGAGTACAGAGGGTTTAAGAAAAATCCAAACCACGAATTTTTTGACCTCAAGGCCGAGGAACAGTATGGCAAGTATTAGAATGGAAAATCGGCCCCATTTGGGGGAGTCGGCATGGGGTTGAGACGACCCGTTTTCCCTTGACATGGCTTAAGAGAAATGATCTAAAATTTTTAGTAGGGCGGCTTTATGCGCCCGCCTAGGGAGGGTCCCGCCTTATCCCTCGCCCGTTCCACAGGGGAAGGGACCGGGCTTCAAAACCTCTTCCCCTGCGAAGCGGGAGAAGGCCAGGAAGAGGGGGGTCGCCGGGCGCGTGGGGGGGGGGCAGCCCCCTGCAGCTGTCCGGTTTAGGGGGGAGCTCCAGAGGATCGTCCCTATATCGTTAACCCACATCTTCGGAGGGAAGTCGTATTAGAGGCCGTATAACGATGCAGGAGATATAACCAGCTATGTTGTGCAAACATTGTCAACTTCCCCTGCCTCCTCCCCGGAGGCAGGAAGCGAGGGATGGGAGAGCCGGAGAGCGGGAGGGGGGGAGGATTCAGGAGGACAGGTTCTGTTGCTATGGGTGTTACCTGGCGTACCGGCTCGTAGGGAACCAGGGGGAAGAAGGGGAGGCCTCCTGGATTTTGATCAAGCTAGGGGCCGGCGTGTTTTTTTCCATGAACGCGATGATGTTCAACCTCCTGCTGTACCTGGAGTATTTTCAAGGGATGAGCGCGGATCTCCGCGCGGCCATTCATTATCTCCTGTTTGCCCTCTCGACCCCGGTCATGTTCCTGCTGGGCTTTCCCTTTCTTTATAAGGCAGGGCAGGGTCTTTTACGGACTTCTTTTACCATGGATAGCTTGATCGCCCTGGGAGCGCTTTCCGCTTACCTTTATTCGACCTATACCACTTTTACCGGGCAGAGCGGCGTCTATTTTGATACGGGGAATATGATTTTAGTCTTGGTGACCCTGGGAAGGTTTCTGGAGGCGAAAGCCAAGGCCAGGACTTCCGAATCGCTCCGGAGATTTCTTCAACTGAGCGTTTCAGAGGCGACTCTGCTAAGGGATGGAGAGGAGCACAGGGTTCCGGTACAGGACATTCGCGTCGGTGACGTCGTTAAGATCCTTCCGGGGGAAAAAATCCCGGTGGACGGAAAAATTATCGAAGGGGAGACCTGGGTAGACGAGTCCATGCTGACCGGGGAATCCAGACCTGTTCAAAAGGGCCGGGGGGATGAGGTCTTCGGTGCCACCCTTAACCACGAAGGTTATATCCTGGTAGAAGCGGTCCACGTGGGGGAGGATACGGTTTTATCCCAGATTGTAAAACTTATCGAAAAGGCCCAGCTAAGTCGGGCTCCCCTTCAAAAGCTGGTGGATAAAATCTCCAACCTGTTCGTTCCGGTGATCCTGGGAGTTGCTTTAATGACTTTCATGGCCTGGGCTTTCCGTGGAAACCTGGAGGCTGCGCTATTGAACTCCCTGGCGGTTTTACTCATCTCATGCCCCTGCGCCCTCGGCCTAGCGACGCCTATGGCGGCCTGCATCAGCCTTGGAAGGGCTGCGGAGGAAGGGGTTCTGATCAGGACCGGCGAGGCGCTGGAAAAACTTACGCAGCTTCACGCCATCTTCTTCGATAAAACGGGGACCCTCACCCAGGGGCGGATGGTCTTTTCCGGCCTCTGGCTTCCGGCCTCTGGCTTCCGGCCTCCGACGGAGGACCAATTCCTTTCCGTTGCCGCTTCCTTGGAGGCCTGTTCGGAGCACTCTGTAGGAAAAAGTATTGTAGAAGTGGTCAGGCAAAGAAATTTGCCCTTTTACAACATCTCAGAGTTTAAGGTAACGCCGGGGATGGGCGTTCAAGGGAAAATTAAAATTATGACAGAAAGCCAGGGAGAGCCCGGCATAGGCCCCTGGCTCCCGGCTTACATCGGTAACGAGCGTTATTTCCGGGAAAATCACCTCGCCCTCTCGGAGTCCCTTTTATTGGAGAGGGAACGCTTCCAATCGGAAGGAAAGACCGTGGTTTTTTGTGGCTGGGGTGGGGAAGCCAAGGGCATTTTAGGTTTCTCCGATGAGATCCGCAAGGAGGCCCCTCAGGCGATAGAAAGCTGTCGCCGGTTAGGGTTAGAGCTTTTCATCCTGTCCGGGGACCATCCCCTCGCCGCCCAATCGGTTGGCAAAGCGTTGAACATCTCGGCAGTTCAGGCTCCGCTGCTTCCTTCCGAGAAAGTCAAGGCGATTCAGGGGGTCCAAAGGGCGGGGTATCGGGTCGCTATGGTGGGAGACGGCATGAACGATGCCCCCGCTCTGGCTCAGGCCGATGTGGGCATCGCTATGGGTTCCGGTACGGATCTCGCTAAAGAAACCGCGGACCTCAGCATTTTAGGTGGGGATTTACGGAAAATCCCCTGGGGGATCGAGCTGGCGATTACGACCTACAGAAAGATTAAAGGGAATTTATTCTGGGCATTTATTTACAACGTGCTGGGGATAGCTCTGGCTGCGATGGGGGTTCTAACCCCCGTTCTCTCCGCCACCGCCATGATCCTCAGCAGCCTCTGCGTGATCGCCACTCCCTCCGGCTAAGGAAATTTGCCGGCCACAAAGAGCGCGAAATCCCCCCCGCACTGTAAGTATCCCCTTCGTCGTAGGGTGAGGATCTTTATGGCTCAGGGCTTTCCGGCATGGCTTCGATCTCTTCCAGGAGCTGTTTCAGCTCGTCCCCTGTGACCACGTAGTTTTGTTTACAAAACTCGCAGGAAGCTTTGGCCTCTCCTTCTTTAACCAGAATATCCCTGATTTCCTCAGGGCCCAGAGCGATCATGATCCGGATGACCCGATCCTTGCTGCACCGGCACTGGAAGGAGATTTCTTTTTCTTCCAGGAATTTAATCGTAATTCCTTCCATGACCCGGGCGATGATATCCCGGGGTCCCAGACCGTTCAGGATCATCTCGCTGCAAGGTGGGAGCGCAGCGATATTTTCTTCCACAATGGCAATTTCCCTGTCCTGCGCGCCCGGTAAAGCCTGGACGATAAATCCCCCGGAAGCCGCCACGCGGGTATCTTTTTCGATATAAACGCCCAGGGCCACGGCAGAGGGAACCTGCTCGGAATTAACCAGATAAGCCGTTAAATCTTTAGCGATCTCGCCGGAAACCAAAGGGACGATGCCCCGGTAAGGCTCCTTCTGATTGGTTTGAATTTTTAAAACCTGGAGGGTGCCGGCTCCGATAGCTTCCTTCACGCTGATCTTCCCCTCTCGGAGGGGCATCTGGGTGTGGGGGTGGCGGACAAATCCCCGAACGTGGCCGTAGGCATCGGCATCGACGACGATGCTCCGCAAAGGCCCTCGTCCGTTGATCTGGAGGTTAACGCGTTCGTCCCCCATCAATAGACCTCCCAGGAGGATCCCTCCCGTTAAAGCCCTTCCCAGGGCTACCGTTGCTGTGGGGTAGGTATCGTGTCGGCGGCGCGCTTCTTCCACGAGATGGGTTGTGACAGCCGCCATACATCGAATATTTACATAAGCGCCGATGGCTCTTACAAGAGTATCTTGCATAAAAAACTTGAGGCTAGAGGGCTTGAGACTGGAGGCTTGCAAACCCAGTCTCCAGGCTCAAGCCTCAAGCCTCTTGTTTATTAATATCTTACTTAATGGCGCCGGCTGTCAAGCCCGAGACGTAATAATCCAGGAAAAATACGTAAGCGATAACGATGGGAACGGACCCCAGTACCGCTCCGGCCATCAGGGAACCCCAGTAGAAGATATCCCCGCGGATAAGATCCGCCGTAATCCCCACCGTGGCGGTTTTTTGAGCTGTGGAAGAGATAAACGTCAAGGCGTAGAGAAATTCATTCCAGGAAAGGGTGAAGGCAAATAACGTGGCACAGATGATCCCTGGAAGGGCGACGGGGAGGACAATTTTAATCAAGGCTTGAAACCGGGTGGCTCCGTCCACCATGGCGCATTCCTCGATCTCTTTAGGAACGTTTTTGAAGTAACCCAGGAGCAGCCAGGTACAAAAAGGGACCAGAAAAGTTGGGTAGGTCACCACCAGGGACCAGATGGAGTCGGAGAGCCCTAGTTTATGAACGACCTGGGACAGGGGGAGAAACAGGAGTGCCGGCGGGACCAGATAGGTAATAAAGATGATGATCCCAAAACTGTGGGCTCCCAGAAAATTTAATCTGGCCAGGCTATAGGCGGCCATAATGCTCATGGTAACGGAGATCATCGTACTTAACGCGCTGGCCAGCAAACTGTTGGAAATCCAGGTCAAAAAGGGCGTCTGATTTAAAAGAAAGCTATAGTGTTCCAAAACGACGCCTTTACGTATCCAAAACGGAATCGCGCCCAGCTCGTAGAGTTCTGCATCCCCCTTGAAGGAGGTCACCATCATGAAGTAGAAGGGAAAGAGGGCGAAAATTAAGAAGGGGACCAGCGGCAGGTAGACCTCGAAAATTCGTTTAACAGGGTGAGAGTTCTTTTTAGCCGACATTTGCCTGTTGTTCGAGGTCCGTGTTCCGTTACAGAAGACCCAGGACAACGGCCCTGGGCAACGGATACGAAGCAGTTTAGTCTTTTCGGATCATCTTCAACTGAAAATAAACCGTAATGACCAGAATCGGAAATAAAAAGAGGGAGATCGCGGCTCCTTCTCCAATATTTCCGGAGACCAATCCCACCTGGTTGGCCAGCGTAGCGAAGAGATGGGTGGAATTCACGGGCCCTCCGCGGGTCAATACGTAAACGATATTGAAATCGCTCAGGGTAAAGATGGTCGAGAAAAGGACCACAATGACCAGAACCGGCCTGAGCAAAGGCAAGGTGATGTAGAAGAACTTGCCGACCCTCCCGGCCCCATCGGTTTCAGCCGCTTCATAAAGCTCCTGAGGAATAGCAACCAGCCCTGCCAGGATGGAAATGGCAAAAAAGGGAAGCCCTCTCCATACATTGACGATAATCACGGCGGCCATGGCCAGATGGGCGGTGCCTAGCCAGTTAAGCTCAGAGGTGGAGGCAATCACGCCCAGATGATACAGAGTCCAATTGACCACGCTATATAACGAATCGAACATCCACCACCACCCCAAGGTGCTGAGGGCTGTGGGAATTACAAAAGGAAGCAGGATGGCTCCCCGGATGAACCTCTTGAACCGGAGTTTCTGATTCAATAACAGGGCCAGGGTGAGGCCCAGAACCGTCTTAAAAAAGACAGAGATGCCGGTAAAGACAAAGGAATTTTGCAGGGTTTGTAGGAAAATGCTATTATCGAGGAGATTGATGAAGTTGCGTAGACCGACAAAGGAACCCGGACTTCCCACCATCGTATTACTGACGCTAAAATAAAGGGCAATCCAGAAGGGGTAAGCCACCAGGATGAGGAGCAGCGTCATGGCCGGGCTTATCAGCAGATATCCCACGACGGCATCCCGCTGAAGATACACCCGGAGCCGCCTCCATAGGGAGTCTTTCTGGATATAAATCGGTATAGCCGTTCCTTTAGGTCTGTCGATGATCATAATCGGTTACCGGAAATAATCTTTATCTTACCAGTAAACTACGGGAGGTTGTCAACAACTTATTTTATCTGTCGCTCAAGTTTTGATAGAAATCCGGTCATTTTCCGTTATCAGGGCTCAAAGAGGCCCATCCGGTAGATCGCGCGGAGGATCCGGTTGGGTAGTTTGCAGGGATCTCGTCTAGAGGGAAAAGGGATAAGCCCCCGAGAGGATTTGAACCTCCCCACAGGGATCCGGAGTCCCTTGCTCTATCCGGGCTGAGCTACGGGGGCTTACTTAGGGGAGCCTCATTCCAGAGAGGATAGTGTCTTTAATAAATTACTTCGCAGCGTCGAGATCGTCAACTAAAAATTACTCGAACAAGAGAGCTCTTTTGAAATCTGCCGGGTTATCTGACGCACTTAGGGCCGTTTCTATGGAAATTTTACCTGCATTATAAAGATCCGTAAGCGCTTGATCGAAGGATTGCATTCCATATTGGCTCCGTCCCGCTTCGATAGCGTCTTTAATCAGGGCGGTCTTTTCCGGTTCTTCAATGTAGGCCTGGATCGTTTTGGTGCTGATCAGGAGCTCTACGGCGACGACGCGCCCCTTGCCATCTTTCTTTGGCAGTAATCGTTGGGAAATGATCCCTTTGATGTTCGCCGAGAGTTGTAACCGGATCTGAAGTTGCTGATGGGGGGGAAAAGAATCGATAATCCGGTTAATGGTGCTCGCGGCATCCGTCGTGTGTAAGGTGCTCATAACTAAATGGCCGGTCTCCGCCGCTTTAATGGCTATGCTGATGGTCTCGGTATCCCGCATCTCCCCCAGCAGAATGATATCGGGGTCCTGACGCAGGGCCGCCCTCAGGGCCGTTGAAAAGTTCTCTGTATCCTTTCCTACCTCCCTTTGGTTGATAGAGCATAAGCGATCCTCATAAAGGAATTCTATCGGATCTTCGATGGTGATGATGTGGGCCTTCTTGATAGCGTTCAGGTGATTAATCATGGCCGCCAGCGTCGTCGATTTACCGCTTCCGGTAATGCCGGTAACCAAAATTAAGCCCCGTGGCTCTAGGGCCAGTTCCTTCACTTTCTCCGGCAAACCCAGGTCTTCTATGGAAGGAACCGTGTAGGGAATGACCCTGAGAACGATGGCAATACTCCCTCGCTGGCGAAAGACGTTGACCCGAAACCTGGAGACGCCGGCCACGCTGTAAGAGGTATCGTACTCAGATTTACTTTGAAAGGCCTCCCATTCCCTCTGGCTCAATAAACTTTTTGCAAGGGTTTCCGTATCCTGGGGCGTTAATTTCCTGAGATTCGCAGGGACCAGTTCCCCCTGCATGCGCACCAAAGGAGGACTTCCGGCTTTAAAATGTAAATCCGAAACATTTTCTTTCACGAGAGAAACGAGCAATTTATCCACTTGAGCGGCTGACATAGTTCTTTAAAGGCGAACGTGGTCTACAAAAGCTCCGGCATAGGTTCCATACATGTTATGGACATAGCTTCTGTGCCGGAGCTTCTGACCTGATTTAGTACCTGGGCCTGGACACCGGATTTAAATCGAAGAGGATCCCTCCGGTCACTTGATAACTGCTGGCATTATCGCCATCAAAGTCAACAAAATTCCGCCCTCCTTCTATAACAAAATTGATAGGCCGATCCTCGAACATCTTAAGCCCGCCAAAAATTCTGACCCCGAACTCTGTGCTTGATTCGCTGCTTCCATTTGCAAAATCCCGGTCAAAAAAATAAGGACCCAGCCCGATACCCAGGTAGGGCGTCATGTAGTATCTGGGAAGGAAATTGTACTGGGCGCTAAAAACGATGGGGAAGATGGTGACGTCTCCCCCTAACCGGGGATCTCCGCTGTCGGCGCTATAATATTCCACACTGATCCCCAGTTGTAGGCCCAGATTGCTATCTAATCCAAGAGTACCACCTAGCAGAAGATCGGTATCAAATTCACTATTGAAAGGAGCATCGCTGGGAATATAAGCTCCGACTTTAAAACCCAGTTCGATTTCCGCCGAGCATACCTGTACGTAACTGATTGTCAAAAGCGTAGCTAGCACCAAGGACTTTCGTATAGATTGCATAAATTGTCTCTCTCCTGTCAGAGGGTAAGGATACTCTCTTCTCTAAGAAGTGATGGCCTAAAACTCCCGAGTCATCTTGCCATTCTAAAGCTATGCCTGTATAGCAGAATTGCCGTTGTCTGTCAAGGGATTCCTTTGGATTTTCCTTAATTTATCATGTCCCTCTAATTTAATCTTGACTTTGTAGGCCCTCCTGGTCTAAAAATATAGAAATACGCAATGTAAACAGGATATCGGGTAAGTTGGGTGGGCAGACATTTTAGTATGGTTGTCTTAATAAAATTTGGAGGATCAGCAAATGCGTGATCCGGATCAAACTCATATACCTTATACTGAGGATCGGGAGACGGGCAAGGTTTTAATCGCCGAAACCGCCGTGGAGGTAAGAAGCTATATTGAAGATCTGCTAGCGTCTAGGGGCTATGAAGTCATCTCTGTCGGGGATGGTGAAGAAGCCCTCGATAAAATCGAGGAAGATCGCCCCGACCTGGTTATTATAGACCTGATGCTTCCCCGAGTAGATGGGCTTCAGTTATGTAAGGTTTTAAGAAACAAACAAGAAACTAAGCTCCTTCCCATCATTCTCTTGACGTCTAAACCGGAATTAGAGGATAAAGCCGCCGGTTTTGAAAGCGGCGCTGATGATTATATTGTAAAGCCTTTTCATCCTTATGAGTTGTTGGTTAGGGTTAAGTCTCTCCTGGCCATGCGCAGGTTACAGGTCCAGGCTACGGAGGCGGAGAAGCTGGAGGTCATCCGGGAATTATCTAGCGCGCTGGGGTTTGAGATTAGCCACTCGATCAATACGATTTTGGACTGCGCCAATAGCCTGGAGAGCGAACTTAAAATAGATAAGGATCCCAGGTTGCTTTCACGGGTTCAAACCATCACCTACCATACCCGCAGAATTAAGATGATTCTGGACAAATTAGCTGAGATTGCAGGGGATTCGAGTACAAGGGTCAAACTCGGCTAACTATACCTCCTTTTGACCTTACCCAGAGTTGTAAAACCGCAAAGGCGTAAAAGCGTCACAGGGGACGCTTTCCTGTTTTCAAAAGCAAACGACGATGACCTCCCATAACGAGACCCTTTTCTGCACCCGCGATTTTGTAGAGCTTCTCCACAAAGAAGGGGAGCTATGGGTCTTAGAGGACGAAGTAGACCCCCATCTGGAGCTGGCTCAGATACAGCGCGAGGTCTGCCGGAGAAAAGGGCCCGCCGTTCTATTTACCCGCGTCAAAGGGACGGATTTCCCTGTGGCGACG
>Ga0073934_10010995_pt1 | contig 11077 bp, 9 predicted proteins | sample LarsenN4metaG_FD_76834 | JGI IMG/M metagenome (GOLD analysis project Ga0073934, IMG submission 76834) | Hot spring sediment bacterial and archeal communities from British Columbia, Canada, to study Microbial Dark Matter (Phase II) - Larsen... ...
GCGCCTCAACGTGACCACAGAAGGCAGTAGGCAGGCGCTCCTTCTTCCAACTGCGCTGTTCTCATTATTTCTCTCGCGTCGTCGAAGACGACATGAAAGACTCCTCAGAAAATACTCCGGGAGCGCCGCGACGAGAGAGGGTGAGGGCGCCTTGCCTGCTCAGCCTTGCACTACCTAGCAAGGCGGGCAAGGATGAGAGGCGCTCCCAGGCTTTTCATCATTTCTCTCGCGTCGCACGAGCCGTCTGAAAGACTCCTCAGAAAACAGTAGGCAGTAAGCAGTAGGCAGACGGCAGACGGGCTGCAACCCAACTGCGCTGTTCTCATTGTTTCCGTGCGTTGTCGCCGACCGTCTGAAAAACTCCTCAGAAAATGTACAGTAACCTGTCAGGTTGCTGATAGTGCGCGACCTATCAGCAACCTGACAGGTTACTGTACATCGCATTTTCATCATTTCCGGGCGTCGTCGAAGGCGACATGAAAGACTCCTCAGAAAACAGAAGACAGTAGGCAGTAAGCTCCGCATCAGCCTTCTTACGACTGAGACTAGTCAATCCATAATCAATTTCGTTGCTCCGTTTGGCTTTCTTGACCTCAAAGACTGATCGCTCTACCACGGAAGACTTGTTCCACCTTTGCTGCCAAAGAGTTGTGACGAAATCCTCAACAACTGCCGAAATATTATTAGCAACCGCCTCCCGGATTCAAGTGGCCAGTTGCCAGTGACCAGTGACCAGTCGCCAGTTGCTGCTGACCACTGACTAACGCGCTATGCCTGTAGTTGAGAGAATCCTTCTCATAATCAACCGAACTGCCGGGACTGGCCAGGGCGACTCTGTTGCCGATCAACTCCGATCCACACTGGCTGATTGTCTGGATGGGCGGGCGACAGTGCGGATAGAAATTGTAGATGACCATCCGGCGGTCAAAGCTTGTGTGACAGATTTCCTGGCGGCATCAAGCGCCCCGGCAGCGATCATCGCCGGAGGCGGAGGCGGAACTCTGCGAGCAGTAATTGAAGGCATCTGCCGGGGAAGCGCGCCTGACTATCTGCCCGGACCAGATCGAGTGCGTGTTGGGGCGCTCCGAATGGGATCAGGAAATGTGCTGGCTCGACAGTTCGGGGCCCCCAAAGATCCGGTGGAAGGGCTCAAGGGCATAATCGCTAATCTTCAAGCAGATCGCACTGCGTGTTGTTGCGTCATGCAATGCGAGATTATCACGCCATCGGGTGATTCAGAGATCCATTACGGTGTGACACTGGGAGGCTTCGGGCAGTTTGGGCGCGTCCCTGGCGACCTTGCTCGCTGGCACAATCGATTGCCTGCTCTGCAAAGGCTGGCTGCCAGACTGCTGGGCATTGAGAATTTGACCAGTATCGAATATGCCCTCGCTCTGTTGATTCGATCTCTATTGTGCGCAATTGTCCCTGGCTTTGTTGATAAAGTTGAGGTGCAAACCAGCCATGGGAAGAAGTCAATGAAGTTGCTTGCAGGCAAGGATGCCTGCGCTCCCAGGTCCAGCCATGGGAAGAAGTCAATGAAGTTGCTTGCAGGCAAGGATGCCTGCGCTCCCAGGTCCAGCCATGGGAAGAAGTCAATGAAGTTGCTTGCCGGGCTTGCAATGAATTTTCCCTTCAAAGCCATTCCTATCGATCCGGGAGTCGGTGTAGAAGATGAAGCTATCTCGTTGCAGTTGATTCCGCTCAAAGGGAGGTTGTCTGCGCTGTCGCTGGTCGTTGCGCCGCAGCGCCTCATTCGACGGAGCCTACAAATCAGGATTGAGAGATCAGACTGTGTGAGATTGAAGTTAATAGATCGCCCGTTCGCAGAGTTCTTCCTCGATGAAGATCCAATGGTCTTTTATCAAGAGTTAATCATAAAGATTGCCGGTTCTCTGCCCGTTGTGCCCGGGCCCGAATACTCCTGGTCCAGGCAAGAGGAGATTACTGTATGACTCTTCAAGTTTGCATATTGGGAATTGATGGCAGTGGCAAGAGCACTATCACTGCGGCGCTGCCGAACATTCTATCTGCTGAGATGGGTGTGCTGGCAGGCTCGGCGGCAGATCAATTTCGCATTGTGGGGCCCGATCAAGATCATCTAGCTCCGGAGTTTTATCCAGACGGGTTGCCGCTTTCGGCTCATCTCGCCATGCGATCCAGGCGGATTGCCAAACGATTGGTTGACAATCGCAGCCTCTATCCCATCTTTAAGCTTGCGCAGATGATCTTTCAGGGCAGCGCCATCAATCGTCTGGGCCAGCGTTACGGCGCTGATATTATTTGTAGCGATGGAAATACACTGATGTCGGCGACAGGGCGCGCAGCAAACTATCTGCGCCCGGCGAGCGGCGGAAAGCAGGAAAGCAGGCCGGCGCCCGACGCGGAGGACCTCAAGGCGGTATTTGCTTATATACTTGATAACCAGCCGCTGCCGGAGAAGAGCCAGGGCAAATTGCCTCGACTCGGGAGAGCGAGGCTCATCTACAAGCTGACTCGCCTTCTGGGATTGCGCGCAGCCTGGCTGCCTGATCTGGTTATCTTTCTCGATCTCTCTCCTGAGATTGCTGTGTCACGCATCGCGTCACGAAGACAAAAGATTGACCGCCATGAGAACGTAGCCGATCTAGCTCAGGCGCGCGAAATGTACCTGAAGACGCTGGAAGCGTTTAAGCAGTACCGAACGCCCGAAGTAGCGCATTGCATCAATATTGACAGAATGGCCCCTGGAGAGGTGCTGCGAGCGGTTGTTGATATTCTGCTCCCGCACATTCTTGCCCAGCAGAGCGAGGTAACAATCACTAGGGCCCCATTAGGCACAACCCGCCTCAACAGCAGCGCGATCCAGAAGAAGGCTCTCAATTATCGCTACTTTGTCCGATACTTGCTGGCCAAGTGGTTCTCCGGATCCTGGCGAGAGCCCACATTCTTCTTCTCCCGTCTGGGACGACTGTTTCTCAAAGAGGGGTACTCTGCCAATGTAATGCGAGTTATCTATGACAGAGATGAGAAGCAATATGGAATGATGGATCGCATCTTTCTGGAGTATCTGCTGCATCGAGCAGTCTATGATCGATTGCAGATCCTCTCGAGAAAGATCGAAGTTGAGCTGGAGGCGCGGTTAAGTAGTGGGCAGTGTGTCTCTATTTTCCCTGCTCCCAGCGGATTCGCTTACGATCTGTTTCGCCCGCTTGAATCGATTGCCAGCCGTATGCCGGAAGCGATGAAGCGAGTGCGATTGCTGGCGGCTGATCTTGATCCGCATAATAGCCTGTCCGATGAGCTTACCGAGCGCGCAGAGAGACTGGGAATCCAGTTCAAGTTCTTGCGCGGCGATATAACAGATGATGAAATGCGGCGCAAGTTTCAAGAGATGGCCCCCTATGATATGGCGCTATTTGTGGGCCTTTCGAGCTGGCTGCCGAAGCCTCAGACGATGCGCCATCTGCAATGGCTGCGCGAGAACCTGCGCAAAGATGGCTGTCTGGTGACGGATTCGTTCACGCCTGATGCTTACGCGCTGTCGGGCCGTTACGTAGGGTACAAAGCGCATTACTACACGCCAGAGGTATACAGGGCGCTGGTGGATTATTGCGGGTTTGATGGCCTGGGCGCAGCAGTAGAGTCCGGTCGGGATGCGATCAATCATGTACTGATAGCTTCACTGCGCGCGCGCAAAGACAATCAGGCAGATTCACAGCAGAAAGAGACGAGATGCTCAGATGACAGCATTGAGCAGGATATGGATGATTTCTTCAATAATCTCGTCCTCGATTGCATCAAGTCGGAAGAGCCGTCAGATAGTATCACTTCCAGCAAAGATAATGCAGAAGGAAGAAGTGAAGATCGGGAGACCAAAGAGGAGCCAATAATAGATCTTGTCTAAATCGAAACAACCGGGATTGCTACAGATACGCGCCACAGGGCTCACGGGGAGCACAGGGAAATGCGATAACGATAATTGTCCTCGTGTTCCCCGTGGTTGAATCTTCTGTGCCAAGACGGCTTGGCCTGATTTAACAGCTACTGGGTCTTTTCAAAAGGATTTCTTGATGGGAGCAGTGCTTAGCTGCGGTAGGAGCAACCTATTTATAGAATTAAATTGGTTAGCAGGTCGCTCCCACCGCAGCTAAGGAAGATTTTATTCACTGCCTGCTATAAATAGGTCACCCCTGCCGGGGCTAAGCTGAAATTGAGATTGTTATGAACCTCGAAACATTCAACCGGCGGTCGCGCCCATTGCTATTTCAGAAGCTGTCCAGCGAACCATTTGATCTGCTGGTCATAGGTGGGGGCATCACCGGAGCATCTATATTTCGCGATGCCGCGCTCCGCAAGATGCGAGTTGCGCTGGTCGAAGCCAGAGACTTCGCTTCGGCTACCAGCGGGCGCAGCTCAAAACTGATTCACGGCGGGTTGAGATATATAAAGAATCTGGGATTGGGCCTGGCGTGGGAGTCCTGCCACGAGCGCAATCTTCATATCCGGCTGAATAAGCGGCTGGTGCACCCTATGCCTTTTCTCGTGCCTCTCTATCGCGGCCGTGGAGAATCTCGCCTGATGATGCGGCTGGGCATGCTGCTCTATGAGGCACTCTCCGGTTTCGGGAGCTATCGGTTTCATAGCTTTCTCAGTCGTGAGGAGACGCTCAGTCTAGGGCCCGCTCTGCCTTTGGGAGGCTTGATAGGAGGATGCATCTATTACGATGCGGTTGTCAGCGACGGCCGCTGGACAGTGGAGATAGTCAAGGATGGGGTGCGTCACGGCGGCGTGGCGGTCAATTACTCTCCGGTAGTGAGCTTGTTGAAAGAGCAAGGAAAGATAGCTGGAGCGCGAATAGAGGATCAGATCAGTGGCAATCGCTACGAGCTTCGGGCGAAAGCAGTAGTTAACGCTACCGGAGTGTTTGCAGATAAGATCCGCCAGATGGACAGACTAGATGCGCCGCGCCTGGTCAAGCTATCGAAGGGGACCCACCTGGTATTTTCTGAAGAGGATGTGCCGCTGGAGATGACAACGGTCTTCTCTTCGCCGATAGATGGGCGCCCGCTGTTTTTGGCAAAGCATAATGGCTGTTTCCTCTACGGGACTTCTGATGATTGGGAGGAGACCAGCCCCAGCGCGCCTGTGCCGGGCAGAAAAGATGTTGACTATTTGCTGGATTCTCTAACTAGCTTCATGCCTGAAGCGCAGCTTGATCGAGAGAAGGTCCAATTTGTCTATAGCGGTTTTCGCCCGCTCCTGTCTCTAGGAGATAGAGAAAAAGATTCTGTTTCGGTCACTCGTGAAGATTACATTGAAACTTCGCTATCGGGATTAATCAGTGTGGTTGGAGGCAAGCTCACAACAGCGCGAATCATGGCCATCCGAGTACTGGCTCAGGTTATCAAGAGAATTGGGCGACAACCTCACTGGGCAAAGTGCCAGACGCACAGGCTTTCAATCGGTGGGACTAATGAAGCAGTTGCCGAGGGGTTGTCATATTGGGTGAGGCAATGTCCCAGGCTGAGCTGGTACTTCAGAATTCTCTATCAGAGATACGGCCTTGATGCGCATGATATTTGCGCTGAAGCGATGAAGATATATTTAGGTAAGCACGCGGATGCGCGAGCCGAGCCCATCCGCGCAGAGGTTGAATATGTTTGCCGCAACGAGATGGTCTGTACATTGGAGGATCTGATTGATCGTCGCGCCGGATTTCTTTACTGGAATGCTGAGAAACGGCTTGAGCGATTGCGTTATGGGGCCCATGTGATCCGCGCTGAGCTGGATTTGACTGAGAAAGAGTTTGAAGAACAGTTCACATCATACCGGGAGCATTTAGCTCGATTCCATTCACTGCCTGAGAGTCATTAGGTTGAAATTGAATCTCGCAGCGAGCCGCAAGTCGGGGGTATCTGATGCCAGATTGAAATTGAATCTCGCAGCGAGCCGCAAGTCGGGGGTATCTAGACCTGAAGCATCTCGCGCAGCTTCTTTGATTGTCGCTCGCTCACTTGAATCTCGCTCGCTTCTCGATCATTCATGATCAACACATGGGTCCCCTTTGAAAAAGGCGCGATCTCTTTCACCTTCCTCATATTGACTATCACCGAACGATGAGCGCGAAAGAAAGGCGGATCGAGCAATCGCGCTTCCAGATCCCCCATCTGGTAATCAGTCCAGTAAGTCTCCCCATCAGTCCTGACTTTCACCAATCCATCTTCAATGCGAAAGAAGAACACTTGATTAAAATGAAAGCTCATCGCTAAACAGCCTTCTGCCTTACTCTCCTGAGGCAATAGCAAGCAGGTACATCACATCAGCATTCACCTGAATTGGGACGAGCACTTCCGCTTCCGGCTCTTTCAATAACCTTCGAGCCGGATGATCAGGCCGAACCTGGATGACGTCGCTGCAGCGCAGGCTCGATCTGCCCGCACACCATTTTTGCTTCGACAAATGGAATGATTCGCGCGACAGCCACGCCCAGCGTCTCTTGTACTTTCTGCTCAGCCAGAGCGAACAGTTCGCGTTCATCTTCAATCGATTCAGTCTCGCGGGCGAATGCTTGCGCCAGTATTCGGTAATCAGGCCGCCTGAAGAGCCAGCGATCAGCGGCGCGGCTCACTGCGCGTTCGAGCCAGGGAAAGAGCAGCAGCAACGCACACCAGAGAGCGGTAGTAGCAATCAAGACTTTGGTTTCAGGATACAGCGCAGAAGCGCGAAGGACACGCGCTAGCGGCGCAACGACGAACACAGAAAAGATCAAGGCAATGACCACCGCAGCCAGAATTAGTCAGGCTGCGCTTGACGAACAGATCAGCGAAGCGAAATCGCGCCAGCAAAGCCAGAGCCGCGATTGCAGCGGGAATGCTCGATTGTTGAGCCAGCACGTTGAGCACAGTTTTGAAAGGGGGACCTGCCGCTAGATGGATCAATATCAACAGGCACAGAGCCAGACCCGCGCCGAGCAGCGCCATCGTGCGCGAAAAAGTGCGCTCGGCTGGCGTTGGTTCCACAGTGCCGCAAAACACAACCACGCCAGCAACCACATGGAGCATCAGGTTGTAGGCCGAAAGCTGCCTGAAGGTGGAAGCGCCAATCGGGAAGCTGGGCGCAATGGCAGTGGTGAAAATCCCCAATGTCAGCCAGATGGCATTCGCGCAGGAAAAAAAGCGCAGCCAGCGCGTCGCGCGGCTGCCACGGGCGAGCCCATCGGATGGGTTGCGTTCCCATCACAAATGGCGTCGGCAACACGGCTGTGGCAGCGTAGGCAAAAGTGTGAGCCAGGCGAAAGAACAGCCATGTTGAGTCAAAGCCGAAAAGCGATGACAGGTATACAGCCAGTGCCCCCAGATTCCAGACCAGTCCGGCAACGGCTGCTAGCAACCCCCAGTGCGGCTCGCCCGATAACCGCTCGGCTCTCCACACGAGCACATTCAGCAGGCCAAACAGTATCACCTCTATGGCAAAGCCCAATGTTTGAATCAATAGATAGATATCACTCAACATCCGAACGCCTTTCTGTTCCGGCTCATTGTGTGTGGCAGACAGCACATCAATGCCAGTGCAGCCAATTTGATTCTCTTCATCATGACTCCTCCTTACAATCTTGATTTGGTGTGATCTGCTACTGAGTCTATGAATCCGGCCACTGATAGCGATCTATTTCCAGGTGAGCGCAGAGAAATAGCAGATGAGCGCAGCGACTGCGACTATCAGTGCAGTTTGTTTGAAGTACAAGCTTCAGCTTGCTTTTATTGGCTGATAACCCAGGCTAAAAGCTTGTGCTCCAAACTCATTCTTCCTTACTAACCTTCTCAGCCCCAGAGGGGCAACCTATTTATAGCAAGCAGGTGAATGAAATCTTCCTTAGCTCCGATAGGAGCAACCTGTCGACTTACAGGCCGCTCCTACCGGAGCTAGCAAGGTCTTTTATCTCTCAATTCTATAAATAGGGCGCCCCTACCCCAGCTAATCTCTGCTCTACTGAGTAGTCACTCTTCCTTTAGTTACATGAATGTAGTTCTGTTATTCTAAGACAACAGTTTTGTCGGTCATTGCTGAAAACCAGAGATAATAGCATCAATAATCTTCTCTTCCTAATCCCCTTTGAACTTCGCGATGGGGCACAGTTTCCAAAAGTCGGTAATGCTCTGGGCGCGGTATTTGTTTAGCATGGTTGGCTATGGCCGCTACCTGTCCTCAAAGCTGATAGCTGCCTTGAGCATCGGGCTGGAAGTAGCTCGCTATCAATCATCGAATAAATTGTCGCTACAATTTTGTTGTTGCTAATCTCGTAATCTACATCTATGTAGTCATAGATCGACAAGCTATCGCTTGAGTCTCAGATGCTCATTGCGAGAAAATTCAATAAACACGCGGGTTTCCGTCTCACAGCCCGGCTACTGTCTTCTTTGGCATCGCGCTTGCCCTGTACTGGTTGAGCTTGCACAAGGCGCAGATTAACTGCGAGACAATCCATCTCTGCGCCCGGGCGAGAATGCGCAGCACACCGAGAAGGGTGCTGGCGCTGGTGGTCGCCTCGCGCGATCAAGAGATACCTCAAAAGAGTGAGGAAAGGAGATATCAACCTATGAGCCTTCTTCGGAGAAGATTTTTTCCCCTACTAATCCTGTTCTGGTCCATTGCTATTCCGGTCGGCGCATTGGCCCAATCGGCCAGCGGGACTGTAGATGAACGATTGGCCAAACTGGAGACGGCCGCCAGCAGCGCGCAATCGGCAGGCGATAATGCCTGGATGCTGGTCTGCTCGGCCCTGGTGTTGATGATGACGGGGCCCGGTCTGGCGCTCTTCTATTGCGGATTGGTGCGCAAGAAGAACGTCCTGGCGACAATGATGCAGAGCTTCATACTCATGGCCGTCGTCACCGCGCTCTGGGCCCTTTATGGTTACAGCATCGCTTTCGCCGAGGGTACCCCATTCTTTGGCAACCTGAGCTATCTGTTCCTGCGCGGCGTAGACGCCGCGCCGAACGCGGATTACGCGGCGACAATTCCGCAGCAGACATTCATGGTATTCCAGTTGATGTTCGCAATCATCACTCCGGCGTTGATCACGGGGGCATTCGCCGAGCGCATGAAGTTCAGCGCAATGCTCGCATTTATGGTGCTGTGGGTGACGATAGTCTACTTCCCTCTGGCGCACATGGTATGGGGCAAGGGCGGCTTTCTCAACGCTGTGCTTGGCGGCCGGGTGCCGGCTCTGGACTTCGCCGGCGGAACGGTGGTGCATATCTCGTCAGGCTTCTCGGCCCTGGTCTGCGCAATATATCTGGGCAAGCGAATTGGCTACCCCAAGATGTTGATGCCGCCTCATAACCTGGTGCTGAGCGTTATTGGCGCGTGTCTGCTGTGGGTAGGCTGGTTCGGCTTCAACGCCGGCAGCGCGCTCAGCGCCGGATCGCTGGCAACAAGCGCCTTTGTCGCCACTCACTTTGCGGCGGCTTCAGCAACTCTCGGCTGGGTAATTGCAGAGTGGATTCGCCAGGGCAAGCCAACCGTGCTGGGAGCGATCTCAGGCGCGGTCGCCGGCCTGGTAGGGGTCACTCCGGCCTCCGGATTCGTCACGCCGATGTCGGGATTGATCATCGGCTTCGTCGCCGGAGTAGGCTGCTTCCTGATGGTCACAGAGGTGAAGAAGCGATTGGGCTACGATGATTCTCTCGATGTTTTCGGCGTACATGGCGCCGGGGGCACCATTGGCGCAACCCTGACAGGCGTATTTGCTACCAGCGCGATAAACCCGATCTTCAAGGATGCAGCGGGCAATCCGTTGCCTGTCGGCCTGGTGGATGGCAATCCCTCGCAGGTCATAAATCAATTGATCGGTGTGGGTATCTCGATAATCATTGCTGTCGTTGGCTCGCTAGTCATTCTCAAAATTGTTGATCTGGTTCTCGGTGTGAGAGTGAGAGAAGAAGAGGAGATTCAGGGGCTCGATCTCAGCCAGCATGGCGAAGAGGGATACAATCTGGAGCTGGATTTAATTTCAGGCAGCGTCCCGGCTCGCAGCTTATCGCAGCCGTCATTGATTCAAACCGCAAGCCCTGTTGAGGAATAGACCGGGCGATTTCAGATTTTGAATTTCAGATTTTAGATTGGATTTCGGGTCTACTATAAACCTTAAGAAAAGATTTCATCTGGTTTGGGCGCCAAGCGCCCTCAAAACAGGTTAAATTTAAAACTGTTTTGAGGGCGCTTGGCGCCCGAGCTGAAGAAGGACTTTTTCTTAAAATTTGCGGTTGCTCAGCTTTACTGCTCGCGAATATCGGTGATTTCAAGTTTGCAGCAATTTCAGATTGCTGAGTTATTTAGTTCCCAATGATAAGCTCAGGAGATACAATCTAACAGTCTGAAACCCGAAATCAGCGCAGGGGGGATAGGCTATGAAAAAGATCGAAGCGATAATCAGGCCGCACTTGCTTGAGAACGTCAAAGATGCATTGCAGGCGCTCGGCGTCCAGGGCATGTCGGTCACTGAAGTCAGAGGCTTTGGCCGTCAGAAGGGCCATACTGAAGTCTATCGGGGAAGCGAGTACAAGGTTGAGTTCGTTCCCAAAGTGAAGATCGAAGTGGTGCTCGATGATGAGACTGTCGAGAGCGCAATTGATGCCATTATCCAAGCGGCCCGCACAGGCAAATTCGGTGATGGCAAGATATTTGTCATTCCCGTCGAAGAGGCAATTCGCATCCGCACAGGCGAACACAATGAACGCGCCGTGTAGTTAAGCGCGGCAGCAGGGGTGCAGAGGAGTCTTTCAGACGGTCTCAGGCGACGCCCTGAAATAATGAAAATGCGATGTACAGCCGTGGCGGTCAGCCTTGCTGATAGTGCGCGACAGGCAGCAAGCTAAGATGTACAGCCGTGGCGGTCAGCCTTGCTGATAGTGCGCGACAGGCAGCAAGCTAAGATGTACAGCGACCTGTCAGGTTGCTGATAGTGCGCGACAGGCAGCAACCTAAGATGTACAGCGACCTGTTAGGTTGCTGATAATGCGCGACAGGCAGCAACCTGACCGCCTCGCTGTACACTTTCTGAGGAGTCTTTCAGGCGGTCGGCGACAACGCGAGA
>Ga0073934_10010996_pt1 | contig 11076 bp, 8 predicted proteins | sample LarsenN4metaG_FD_76834 | JGI IMG/M metagenome (GOLD analysis project Ga0073934, IMG submission 76834) | Hot spring sediment bacterial and archeal communities from British Columbia, Canada, to study Microbial Dark Matter (Phase II) - Larsen... ...
ACCGTTCTGCTTTCCCACCCCCCTCTCCCACAGCGTGGGAGAGGGGCCGGGGGTGAGGGCCGAAAATCACGCAAAATTAACTTTCCTAAAGTACTACTCACCAACCCCTTTAGCGCCTTTGTTCTTGATGGCAATGGCCCGGGCCATGCCGCCGCTTCCATCGATAATTTTGGGATGGATGCTAATAAAATAGGCTCCCCGCGCCGGGAGTTTTCCCAGGTTGGTACAGAACTCCGTCCAACTCATTCCGTATTTTAACCCCGCCACGTGGGTCGGTTGACCCGCTTCGACCGGCCCCATGCTGGGACCATCCGTCGCTACATGCCAGACTCCCTTGCTATGCAAATATTCCATGACCTCCGGAGTCGGAGCGGGCCAGCCCGGCGCGCTCTTTAGAATCAAAGGATCGAAGGCAAGCCGGTTGCCTTCCGGGAAAGGTTTATAATACTTATCGCTGTAACTACTATAAAACGCCACCACATCCCCCTTTTTAATCTCCCCGTTCTTCTTCTCCCAGTCCTTGATCATATCCACAGTAATCGCAGGGCTTTTTCCATTGTCTGCTTTATCCAGAATGCTTCGAACATCAATGACGTCCACAGGTCCCATCAGGCGATCTAAGGGGTAATTGGAAGCGGTCATAGTCCCCGTTTCCCCTGCAAAGGGAAGCCCGCTATCCTTGGGGGGGATAAAATGGGCCGGAAAATCGGTTTGGGTGCCTGTATGCTCGTCGATGACCATCCGCTGGCCGTAGTAAGGAAAGACGCTCTGGGCCAAGTTATTCTCATAGGGGCCCTTGATGGGCTTGAACCAGTTAAAGGTCCACCTCTGGAATTGATTGTGGGTCGGCCAATGGGCCGGGTAATTTTCGGCAATGGTCACGGTCAAGTCGACAATTTCCCCTCCCGCGACGACCGCAGCAATGGCTTCTCCGGCGGACATCTCCGCAGCAGAAGCAGAAGGACCTCCTCTCAAAAAGCTTAAAACCAACACAAAGCCGATTAAAACTACAAAAAATCTCTTTTCCTTCATAGAGAACCTCCTCTTTAGGTTTAGGTTAAAACTCAACGGGGTAAGTTACCTCAGAACTTGAAATCGAACGGCTATGATTTAGAATCACCCCCTTTCAAGACTCCAGAAATACTCCTTCCTAGCCTATAGTATAAAAGAACTTCACAGAGTCAATAAGAATTTGATAGGGACTTATAGACCCCCTAAAACATTTTTAGGGCTCCTTCACTAAAAAAGCTTGACTTAAATTCTGACCTATGGAACTGTTGTTTCATAGAGAAAAAATATGCCTATTACAATAGCTTACCCATAGAAAATGCTCATAGCAGTTATGTCTTTATCGTTTTATCAGTTCTCCAACCGGGAGAGACTCTGATCGTAACTATTAACCTTATACATGAGCTTTTAGCTCTTCTAGAGAGAGGAGAAGAAGATATTATGGACGAGCACACCCAGCCAGATCATAAACAGGATGAAGGGGATGCGATCCCTTCAGGCGCACCTCAATCCCTGACACGGCGCCAATTCATTAAGACCGCGGGAGTGATTGCGGGCGCCACGTTGGCCGAAGGTACTCTACTTGCAGCGACCCCCAAGATCGCGGCGCCGGCTGTTCTAAAAGGCACCAAACTGCACCTTTTGCAGTGGAGCAACTTTGTGCCACCGGCAGACGATGAGCTGCGGAGGCAGGCGGCTGAATGGGGCAAGCAAACCGGAGCGGAGGTGACCATCGAGACCATCAATGCTAACGATCTACAGGCCCGTATTGCAACCGCTATCGAAAGTGGTACCGGGCCGGACATCATGCAAATGCTCCACAATTGGCCACACCTTTATGCCGAGGGATGCATCGAGGTGGATGACGTGGCAGAAAAGGTGGAAAAAACCTACGGGGGGTATTACAAGCAAATCCGCGACGTTTGTTTCATCCAGGATCATTATAAAGCGGTGCCCTATCACATCGTAGGTGCGGCTCTGGCACACCGGGAAGATTGGTTTAAGGAGGTGGGGGTCGAAAAGTTTCCAGAAAACTGGGACGAGTATAGAAAGGTGGGTAAGGTCCTTAAAGACAAAGGGCGTCCGTTTGGACAAACCCTGGGTCACACGTTTGGGGACGCCCCCGCCTTCGTGTATCCTTACTTGTGGAGCTTTGGGGGCAAGGAAGTGGAGGAGGACGGTAAGACCGTCGCTTTGGGCAGTAAAGAGACCCTGCAGGCCGTGGAATTTATGGTGGCCCTCTGGAAAGAGGCTTTCGATGAGACGGGACTCTCCTGGGACGATAGTAGCAACAACCGGGCCTTTTTAGCCGAACAGATCTCCTGTACCCTCAACGGGGCCAGCATCTATTTTGTCGCGAAGAAGCAGTACCCGGAGCTGGCCAAACGCATTAATCATGCCGCCATGCCCGCCGGTCCAGCCGGAAGATTCCATTATAACGTGACCTTCGAGCACGCCATCATGAAGTACTCGAAAAATATAGAAGCTGCCAAGGAATTTCTGCTGTTTTTGATGGATAAGCCCAATTTTTATAAATGGTTTGAGGTGGGAGAAGGATTTAGCGTCGCCCCGGGCCCGGATCATGAAACCCATCCCATGTGGGAGAAGGATCCCCGTATGCTCGCCTATAAAGAGGCGGCAAGCCTGGGCCGTGCGATCGGCTATCCGGCCTCTCCGACTCGAAGCGCTTCAGAAGTCTTATCTAAATATATCGTTGTAGACATCTTTGCCCGGGCTGTTAGCGGCGAACCTCCTAAAAAAGCCATTGAATGGGGCGTTAATGAACTTCGCAACGTTTATAAAGCTTGAGACAGGTACGGGCGGGTGTCAACCCCGCCCTTACTCTCCTTCAAATTTTAGCAAGAGAGGAATAGGGTGAGAATCCCGTGATCTTCAAGGAGGGGAAACAACGTGAAACCCAATGTAAAATCGCTAGAAAACCGTGCGGAACAGGTCGCTCCTTACGGAGATCCTGTACCAGTTTCCATAGGTCACGTAGAACGGACCGCGGAAGGGGTCTGGGAAAAGCGGCACGTTAAGGCAAAGTCCGGATACCTGGAACAGGAGCATATCCTGGCCTACTTACTGGTGGCGCCGGCTCTGATCATCCTGACTCTTTTCATCGCCTATCCTTTCATTCTCGGAATATGGCTGAGCATGACCGATAAGGTGGTGGGACAGGAGGGACATTTTGTAGGATTACAAAATTTTCGCAATATCTTACAAAGCCAGATCTTCTTGCAGACCGTCAAGAATACCTTCGTTTATACCGGGGTGGCGACCCTCTTAAAACTGGTTTTTGGGTTGGCTTTAGCCTTGGTCCTTAACCACCACTTTAAATTTAAGCGGCTGGTTCGCGCTTCCATGTTACTTCCCTGGATTATTCCCACCGTTTTGAGTACCCTGGCCTGGTTATGGATGTTCGATGCGACGTTCAGCGTGTTCAATTGGGTTTTGCTCAAGCTCGGCCTTGTCCAACGAGGCCTCATCTGGCTAGGAGACCCTCAACTTGCTATGGTATCGGTCATTCTTGTCAACGCCTGGCGTGGGATTCCTTTCTTTGCCATTTCCCTGTTAGCCGGACTTCAAACCATCTCCCCAGATCTGTATGAAGCGGCAGATATAGATGGGGCCGGCAGCCTGGCTAAATTCTGGAATATCACGCTTCCCATGTTACAACCGGTCCTCCTGGTGGTCCTGATTTTCTCCGTGATCGTGACTTTCGCCGATTTCCAGGTCGTTTACGTTTTGACCCGGGGGGGACCCTCTAACAGCACCCACCTTTTTGCTACCTTAGCTTATCAGGTCGCTTTAGCTTCTGGGAGACTCGGAGAAGGGGCCGCCATCTCCTTGTTTATGTTCCCGTTCCTCCTCCTGATAGTCATTTTTCAGCTATGGTATATACGAAGGGAGAGATAGCATGAGCGTTGGTGAAACCTTTACAAAACGTCTATTTTGTTTTTACCTTCCCCTCTTTTTCTTTATGGTGCTGATGCTCTTCCCCTTTTACTGGATGTTCATCACCTCCATTAAACCGAATAAAGAGCTTTATAACGTGCGAAGCCTCCCCTTCTGGGTCTTTCACCCGACCCTGGAACATTGGATCTATTTATTTAAGAAGACACTTTTTACGCGATGGGCGTTAAACACCCTCTTCATTTCCATCACCTCCACGGCGATCTCCCTGGTGAGCGGAATTATGGCAGGCTATGCGCTGTCACGGCTGAACTTTAAAGGGGCTTCGATCTTTGGAACGGGCATCTTTATTACCTACCTGGTTCCGCAAACGCTCCTCTTTATCCCTCTGGCAGAGGTCGTTCATAATTTCCATTTGTTGGATACTCCCTGGGCCCTGATTTTAACCTATCCGACCATTTTAATTCCCTTCTGCACCTGGCTCCTTTCGGGCTACTTTAAAACGATTCCTAAAGAGCTCGAAGAGTGCGCCCGGATAGACGGAGCCACGCGCCTTCAGGCTATGATCTGGATCATTCTTCCTCTGGCCATGCCGGGCATCCTTTCAGCCGGGATTTTTGCCTTTACCCTTTCCTGGAATGAGTTCATCTACGCGCTGGTATTCTTATCCTCCCCCACCGAGAAAACAATTCCCGTGGGGGTCGTCAGTGAGCTCATCAAAGGGGATGTGTTTTTCTGGGGATCCCTAATGGCGGGGGCTTTACTGGGTTCCATTCCGGTGGCTTTGATCTACTCATTTTTTGTGGAACATTACGTGACCGGATTGACAGGGGCGGTGAAAGGATAATTTTTTGTCCGCTGTCCGTTGTCCGTCGTCCGGGGTCACGCGGACCCAGTGGGGCGTGCTCCTACGGATGACGGTCAACGGACAACGGTCAATGGACCAAAAAAATGGCAGATGTTATACTGGAAAAGCTAACCAAGCGCTTTGATGATAACGTCGTAGCTGTCAAAGCTATTGACTTAGAAATAAAGGACAAAGAGTTTATCGTTCTCGTCGGACCCTCTGGATGCGGGAAGTCTACGACCCTTCGCATGGTCGCCGGCCTAGAAGAAATATCCGAAGGGAACATCTACATCGGGGGGCGGCTCGTCAATGACGTGGCTCCGAAGGATCGAAACATTGCCATGGTGTTTCAGAACTACGCCCTGTATCCCCATATGAACGTCTACAAAAACATGGCCTTCGGGTTAAAACTACGGAAATTCCCTAAAAGTGAGATCGATGAGCGGGTGCGGAGAGCCGCGAAAATTCTCGGAATCGAAGAGCTTTTGAATCGAAAGCCGAAACAATTATCGGGAGGCCAGCGCCAAAGGGTGGCGGTGGGACGAGCTATCGTCCGGGACCCGGAAGTCTTCCTCTTCGATGAGCCTTTGAGTAACCTGGATGCCAAGCTGCGGGTGAATATGCGAAGCGAACTGGTCAAGCTCCACCAACGGTTAGAAACCACCATGATTTATGTCACCCACGATCAGGTCGAAGCCATGACCATGGGAGATCGTATTGTGGTTATGAAAGACGGGCTGATTCAACAAGTGGGAGCCCCTCTGGAAGTGTACGACCACCCGACCAATGTCTTTGTGGCCGGATTTATTGGAAGCCCTCCCATGAACTTCTCTCCGGGCCTTCTGGTTTCTGAAAAAGATAACTTCTTTATAGATCTGAAAAGTTTCAGGCTGAGAATACCGGCTGAACGCAAAAAGCGTTACGAAAAGTACCTGGGAAAAGAGGTTATTTTCGGGATGAGACCGGAGGATATCGTGGATTCTAAGCCTGAAGATACGCGGGGGGACTGGGATAAAACGGTGGCCATGGTCGATGTGGTGGAACCCCTGGGATCCGAGGTTATCCTTGAGCTCTCAAAAGGGGATCATAGCTTCATTGCCCGGGTTGAACCCCACACCGGTTCAAAAGTTCATCAAGAAGTCAATATCTATTTCAATATGTCTAAGATGCACCTTTTCGATTCGGATACGGAAAAGGTTATTTAGTGCATCCCGGGAGGGAGTCGCGCCGCGAAAGGGAAATCCCGGTCTCTTGGAGAAACCGGGATTTCCTGATGGGAAATCTAGGGAAGGCGTTACCTTTTTTTTCACCAAATACAGAATAAATCCATGGGATTTGACCGCTAAGTTCAGACAAATCGACTAAAAAACGGATGAGGTCAGCCCATGGAGCCGCTTACCTCATCCTTCGAAAGCGAGCTAGAGACTTCTCACGTTTCCTTTTATTCCTCCCAACGGTTCAAGAGAACCTTACTTACCCATAAAGTTTCGCCTACTGACCGGATTTCTCACCTTTCATATATCCTAGATGTACGGTAATCCTATCTCCTTCTTTAAGATCCTTCGAGGCACCGGGTAAATGTACCAGGAGGGTCCCCTCATCGGTCCTCAGGCTGACCAGATCCTTATCTTTATCTATCTTGGTGATGGTGCCGGTCATGTTGTGTTCAGCTTTGAAATTCATCGCTCCAGCCGCCCCGGTTCCCCGTTCTTGAGAGCCGGTAGCTCTGGTCTCACCGGTTCTGGTTTCAGGTTGACTCCCGGTTGTAGCGCCAGGCTGAGCTTCAGGCTGTTGGCTCTGCATCGTCCCGGGCTGGGTTCCAGGTTGACCAGGCTGGGCTTCAGGTTGACCCGTTTGGCTTCCACCTTGTGCGCCGGTAGCTCCGCCGGGAGCCCCTCCCTGCGCACCCCCCGATTGCTGGGCCTCGCTAACTCCTGCCCAGACGGCGGCTACGACTAAGACGAGAATAAGGATTCCTAACCTCTTCATCATAACAACCTCCTATCTTATTAAAGAGTCAACATAAAATAACTTTTACCTCGACTCCTAAACTTCCCGTTAACAGGATGAACTCGGATAGCCTGGCCGCTACATCACCTAAACCAGCTATCCCCTCCCCTTAAGGGGGAGCAATTTCTATACCAAACTAGATCTCCTGAGTAAAATCCCGGCTTAAGTACGAGTAATTTATCTAAAAAGCAATCTTGTAGGGGGTTTAATCCCAAAGAGGTAAAATTTTACCTTAACGCGTAAAACCCCCTGGATCCCGGTAAGTTTAATTGGATGAAGGACAAATCCTGTCGGGCTTTGTTCTAAAGATTTAAAACTGGGTAAGCTCTTACCCTCCCTCCAAAGAAAAACGGATGAGACAAGCCATTTCAACGCTTGTCTCATCCGTTCAGTGCCGGGCCAGGGGATCCCTCAGAGTTTCTCTAGGTTCTGGACCTGCCGGTAATGTATTTTTCGGTCCCGAGAGCCTCTTATCGATCCTCTAGCCGGGGTCGCTTACCGGGATTGTCCGGAAGGACCCTACCGCTGTTGCTGTTGCTGCTGGGTACCCGGCTGGGTAGTAGGAGCACCCGCGCCAGTCGCCGCGCCGCCGCCGGTGGGAGACTGGAAGGCTAGAATTTCATGTTTCCCCGCGGATTCCTTAACCTGGACTCGGACCTGGTCGCCGGGCTTGAGATCCGATAAGGATTTCCATTGGGTCCCTTCCCATTTGGCCTGATCGGAAAGGTTAAAGGTCATCCGCTCGCCTTTTTGCTTGCCGCCATAAGGTTCAGTTAACTCAAGGCTTATCGTCTTCTTAGAAGGATCTACGTCCCTGACGGTGCCCATGACGGTTTTTCCTTCCATCGCCCCACCAGGTTGTTGTTGTTGTTGACCGGTCTGTCCAGGTTGAGCGCCCGTCGTCGTCCCAGGCTGTTGGCTGGTCTGGCCGGGCTGCTGCTGGCTCTGTTCAGCGTAGCTGACCCCTGTCCATGTTGCAGCTACCACTAAGGCTAGAATAACCACCCATAATTTCTTAATCATATTTGACCTCCTTAGATTTGGAATTTGAGAGCTAAAGTAAAACAACTTTTACCTTAACCCCCTTTTACTAAACCAAGTATGGGTTATTTAGCTACCGAGGTTACATGAGACGAGTGTTTATCACTCACCCTATTAAAAACAGCAAATTTTGTACCAATCGTCCCATCCGCCGGGATTAACTTTATTTACATCTAAGAAGATTTTTATTGATTTTTTCTGGAACCCAGGGATACAATTTCAAGCGAATTTTTAAGGCCGCCCTCTGAAGCTGACACCAGGTCTTAATACCGCAAGAACGCCCAGAGGATTAAAGACTCTAAAATTTTCCTTAAAATTTCTTGACACAGGTTCGCCTTTTATTTACCCTTGCAACATGATGCCCTACGTACAAGTAGCTGTTCCCTTACCCATCTATCAGACGTTTACCTATAAAGTTCCCGAAGATCTCCAGGAAGAGGTCGCCCTGGGCAAACGGGTCTTGATCCCCTTTGGGAGTCGCCAGATAACGGGATACCTGGTTGGCCTGAGCCCTTCCCTGGATCCCAATCTGGTAGATGTGACCAGTTTAAAGGAAATTACCGACGTTCTGGACACCGAGCCCATCTTGAACGCCAACCTTCTGAAGCTGACGGAATGGATGGCCGATTATTACCTCTGCTCTTGGGGAGAAGCCATTAAAGCAACCCTGCCCGCAGGATTGGAGAGCCTGGAGGTCTCCATTATTAGGGCAGGGGGCAAGGCACAGGGCGCAGGGCGCAGAGAGGCACAGGGAACCCCCCCGGTCCTCCCGGCCCCCGGCTCCAGGCTTTCGGCTTTAACCCCCACGCAGCGCAGGCTTCTGGAGCTCCTCGGGAAAGAGGGAGAACTCCCACTCCCCAGGCTGAAGAAGAAATTAGGTAAAAAAGGTCTCTATTCGGCGCTCCATACCCTGGAGAAACAGGGACTTATTTGCATAGAACGGGTTATCCAGTCCAGGGTTAAACCCAAAATCTTAAAATGCGTACGACTCCTTCAGGAACCCTCCCAGGTGGCGGAGCACGCTGCTCGTTTAAAAACCTTTGCCCCCAACCAGGCGGCGGTACTCACCTACCTGAGCCACCAGCCCTCCCAGGAGGTTACGTTGGCAGAACTCGGGGAGGAACTTGGATTTGATCCCTACAAGGTGGTCGGATCTCTGGAAAAAGCAGGGTGGGTAGCCGTTTACTCCAAAGAGGTTTACCGGGACCCCCTCGAAGATATCGCTTACCAGAGGATCCCGCCTCTTCCCTTAGTCGAGCCTCAGGCCCGGGCCTTGGAAGAAGTTAAGGCGGGAATAAACTCCGGCAAGTTTTCCACTTTTTTGCTTCACGGGGTTACAGGGAGCGGCAAAACGGAGGTTTACCTCCAGGCCATCGAATACGTCCTGGCTAAGAACCTCGGAGCTTCCAAAAAGCAGGTTATTTTCCTCGTCCCGGAGATCTCCCTGACCCCCCTGTTGGTCAACCGCGTCCTGGCTCGTTTTGGCAATCGCATCGCCATTTTACATAGCCGGCTCTCCCTGGGGGAACGATTTGACCAGTGGCAGAGGATCCAGCAGGGGACCCTGGATATCATCCTTGGCGCGCGTTCGGCCATTTTTGCCCCGGTTCCCAATCTCGGGCTCGTCATCGTCGATGAAGAGCATGACTCCTCCTATAAACAGGAGGATTTATCTCCTCGCTACAACGGGCGCGATGTGGCCATCATGCGGGCGAAAATTGAAAACGCCACGGTCGTACTCGGAAGCGCAACCCCCTCCCTGGAAAGTTTTTACAACGCCCAACAGGGCAAATACAAGCTGATCACCCTCCCAGAACGGATCGACCAGAGGGAGTTGCCCCGCGTTTATATCCTGGACATGAGAAAGGAGACCCGAGAGTCTCCTCGAATCTTTTCCCCTCAGCTCGAACAGGCCATGGAATCCCGGCTAAAGCGGCGCGAGCAGATCTTGCTCTTCTTGAACCGCCGCGGATTCGCGACCTTTTTCCTCTGCCGGGAATGTGGGTTTGTCTACTATTGTCCCCGCTGCAGCGTTACGCTGACCTACCACCTCCCGGGGGAACGCCTGCTCTGCCATTATTGCAACTTCTCGAAAATAGCTCCTCGATCCTGCCCGGAGTGTGCCGGCTCGGAGGTGGGGTATTATGGAATGGGAACCCAGAAGGTGGAAAAAGAGGTTCTGCTCCTCTTCCCGGAGGCCCGGGTCGCCCGAATGGACCGGGATACCATGACCCAAAAGGGATCCCACCGGGATATTTTAACCCGGTTCGAGAACCGGGAAATTGACATTCTCATCGGTACTCAGATGATCGCTAAGGGCCATGATTTCCCTTACGTGACCCTGGTGGGCATCCTTGCGGCAGAGAACATCTTACACCTGCCGGATTTTCGTGCCAGCGAACGAACTTTTCAAGTGTTGACCCAGGTAGCAGGCCGGGCAGGACGGGGATCTCTCCCCGGGGAAGTCCTGGTCCAGACTTTCACCCCCTTTCATTACGCTATCGTTGCCGCACAAACCCATAACTATACCGGGTTTTACGAAAAGGAAATTCACTTCCGTTACCAGCTCAGATATCCCCCCTTCTCTCGGATCGTCAATATCCTCCTCCAGGGACCGGATGAAGACTTTACGGCAGCCCTGGCTAAGAAGTTGGCTAACTCCCTTCGGGCGCAAAAGCCCGAGGAGATTATCCTCCTCGGCCCCACCGCCGCCGCCCTGGCCAAGTTGAAAGGCAAGTACCGCTATCAAATTCTGTTGAAAAGCCTCAGCTCGGGAACTTTACGCTCTTTTGTCGGGGAAGGCCTCGAAGCCTTCCGCAAGGTGGAGCCGATTAAGGATGTGAAAATCTCCACCGATGTGGACCCGGTCAATTTGTTATAGAGGGGGGAAGGTTAATCAAAAACTTGTCGGATGAACGTAAACACGCTTGCAGCAAGAATGGCTACGGAGACCCCCTGAATAATCCGATGGCTCCCCTTCCGTTGGTTCAGATAACCGAGGACAGGAGCTAGAACCAAAAGCATCAGACTCTGCCCGATCTCAAGTCCGGCATAGAGGGCAAATACAGCGGACAGGTTGCCCGGAGATACCAGGCGGAGTTCGTGGACGGCCTCCGCAAAATACAATCCATACACCAGCCCGAAGGCTTCCGCCGAGATCCCTTGCGCGATCGCATCTTTCACCGCTAAGTTTTCCAGGGCCATATAGATGATACTTAAAGGAGTCAGGGCTCCGATGAATTGCGGGGCCGGGC
>Ga0073934_10010997_pt1 | contig 11076 bp, 11 predicted proteins | sample LarsenN4metaG_FD_76834 | JGI IMG/M metagenome (GOLD analysis project Ga0073934, IMG submission 76834) | Hot spring sediment bacterial and archeal communities from British Columbia, Canada, to study Microbial Dark Matter (Phase II) - Larsen... ...
CAGGTCACCTACCACGGCCCGGGCCAGGTGGTGGCCTACCCGCTGATCGACCTGCAGCGGCTGCACATCTTCGTCAAGGAATACGTCTACCGGCTCGAGCACAGCGTGATCAAGGTGCTGGAGAGCTTCGGCGTCACCGGCCATCGCGTCGGCGGCGCGCCCGGCATCTACGTGCGCCTGGACGACCCGTTCGGCCACGCGGCGCTGACCGGCCCCCGCCGCGACGCGTTCGAGGGCCTGGGCAAGATCGCGGCGCTGGGAATCAAGGTCTCGCGCCACTGCACCTACCACGGCGTGGCGCTCAACGTGGCGATGGACCTGAGCCCCTACGACGGCATCAATCCGTGTGGGTACGCCGGCCTGGCGACGGTGGACTTGGCTAGACTCGGGGTTTCCACCGACTGGGACACCGTCGCGGCGCGACTCGGAGACAAGCTGGCGTCGCACCTCAGTCCCTGAGCCAGGGCCACGCGCATGCCGACCGACAACGTCACCCACCAAGCTCAGCCCGCCGGCGAATACGACGCCACCGTGAAGCAGAAGTCGCAGGCCAAGACGGCGCGCATCCCGATCAAGATCGCGCCGGCGGAGACGCTGAAGAAGCCCGACTGGATCCGCGTGAAGGCCGGCTCGCCGAGCACGCGCTTCTACGAGATCAAGCAGATCCTTCGCGAGCACAAGCTGCACACGGTGTGCGAAGAGGCTTCGTGCCCGAACATCGGCGAGTGCTTCGGTCACGGCACGGCCACCTTCATGATCATGGGCGACAAGTGCACGCGGCGCTGCCCGTTCTGCGACGTCGGCCACGGCCGGCCCGATCCGCTGGATGCCGAGGAGCCGCTGAACCTGGCCAAGACCATCGCCGCGCTGAAGCTCAAGTACGTGGTCATCACCAGCGTCGACCGCGACGATCTTCGCGACGGCGGCGCCGGTCACTTCGTCGAATGCATCCGCCAGGTGCGCGAGCTCTCGCCGGCCACGCGCATCGAGATCCTCACGCCCGATTTCCGTGGCCGCATGGACCGCGCGCTGGACATCCTCAAGGCCGCGCCGCCCGACGTGATGAACCACAACCTCGAGACCGTGCCGCGCCTGTACAAGGAAGCGCGCCCCGGCTCGGACTACGCCTTCAGCCTGAACCTGCTCAAGCGCTTCAAAGAGTTCGCACCCGGCGTGCCCACCAAGAGCGGCCTGATGGTCGGCCTGGGCGAGACCGACGAGGAGATCCTGCAGGTGATGCGCGACATGCGCGAACACGGCATCGACATGCTGACCATCGGGCAGTACCTCGCGCCCTCCGGCCACCACCTGCCGGTGCGCCGCTACGTGCACCCGGACACCTTCCGCATGTTCGAGGCCGAGGCGGCGAAGATGGGGTTCACTCATGCGGCCGTCGGGGCGCTGGTGCGCTCCAGCTACCACGCCGACCAGCAGGCGGCCCAGGCGGGCGTGGCCTGACGCACTGGCGCGATGGCCGTCGCCACCCGCAGTGAACCGGCGATCGCCTGCGGCAACTGCCACGAGCCGATGCAGCGGCTCATGCTGCCCGGGCACTACGGGCGCAGCGTCGAGATCGACCTGTGCAGCCATTGCCATCTGGTCTGGTTCGACCAGACCGAGACGGCGCGACTCTCCGGGCCCGCGCTTCTCGAACTGATCGGCGCCATGGCCGGTTCGCAGAGCCTGGCGCACCGCACGCTCGATCCGAAGGCCGGCTGCGCGCGATGCGGCGCCGCGCTGAAGACGGTCCACAACCGTTCGCGCTGGGGCCAGTCGTTGCACCTCGAATGCCGCGCCGGCCACGGTGCCTACCAGACCTTCTCGCAATTTCTCCAGGAGAAGGGCCTGCTGCGGCCGATGTCGCGCATCGACCGGGCGCGGCTGATCGAGAAGCAGGGCCGCATCGACTGCGTCAACTGCGGTGCCTCGGTCGGCCGCGACGAGGAGACCTGCGCCTACTGCGGCTCGGTGCCCAGCCTGCTCGACGTGGCGCGGCTGTCGCGCGCGCTCGATCCCGAGGGCGCGCTCGAGCCGCAGGCGGTGCACCGCGACGCCGCGAGCCAGCAGGCGCTGCAATGTGGCGCATGCGGTGCCGCGCTGCCGCCGGGCCTGTCGGTGGATTGCGCGCAGTGCGGCGCCACACTGGCCATCAGCCGGCTCGCCGAGGCCCACGAGCGCGTGGCCACGCTCGGGCCGGCGCTGCGCGCCCACGCCGCCAAGCCCTCGCCGGATGTGGTGAAGCGCCGCCTCGAGGCGCTCGATGCCGACCTGCCGCGCCGTCGCGAGTTCGCCGCCAAGATGGAAGCCGAAGCGGCCGCCCAGAGAGGCCGGCACCGTTTCGGCGAAGAGATGGACTGGAGCGATCTGCTCGGCCGCGGCACCAACCCGCTGCGTGCCGTGCTGATCGCGCTGGTCGTGTGGTTTGTCTGGTACTTCTGGGGCTGAGACGGCGGACTGTTCAGGTCTCGGCGATCAGCTGCTCGATCAGCGCGTGCAACTGCGCGAAGTCGGGCTGGCCGACGATGCGCTTGACGACGCGGCCGCGCTTGTCGACCAGCAGCGTGGTCGGCGTGCCGCGGATGTTGCCGAAGCCTTCGGCGATCGCGCCGGTGTTGTCGATCGCCACGCCGAACGGCAATTGGCGCGTCTGGGCGTAATGCGCCACCGAGGCCGGCGGGTCGTACTTCATGGCCACCGCCACCGTGTCGAAACCGCGCGACTTGAACCGCTGGTGCGTCTCGACGATCGCGGGCATTTCCTGCAGGCAGACGGCGCAGCTGGTTGCCCAGAAGTTGACCAGCGTCACCCGGCCCGACCACGACGCAGTGGAGGCGGTGTTACCGTCCAGCAGCGTGTACGAGACCTGGGGCACGGGCTGCGGCGGCCCGGGCCGGTCGAAGCTCAGGTAGGCGCCGGTGCCGATTGCCACGGCCAGCAGCGGCAAGGCAAGATGGCGGGAGACTTTCATCGGGAGATCAGCTCATGAAGCGCAGGCAGTTTACGGCGGGGCTCGTCGTGGTTCCCGGCCTGGCGGCAATGACCCCTGCGGCCTGGTCGCTCGACCTCAACGAGAACGACGCCGCCTCGGGCGTACGGGCGGCGCTGGAGAAGGGCGCGGTGTCGGCGGTCGGCCTGCTCGGCCGCACCGACGGTTTTCTCGGCAACCCGAAGGTGCGCATCCCGCTGCCCGGCTTTCTCGAGGACGCGGCCAAGCTGCTCAAGGCCACCGGCCAGGGCAAACGCGTCGACGAGCTGATCACCGCGATGAACCGGGCCGCCGAAGCCGCCGTACCGGAAGCCAAGCCGCTGCTGATCAACGCCGTCAAGTCGATGAGCGTGGAGGACGCGCGCAAGGTCATCACCGGCGGCGACAACTCGGTGACGCAGTTCTTCGCCGGCAAGACGCGCGAGCCGCTGGCCGAGAAGTTCCTGCCCATCGTCACCCGTGCCACCGAGAAGGTCTCGCTGGCGGCCAAGTACAACGCCGTGGCCGGCAAGGCGATGGGCCTGGGGCTGGTGAAGAAGGAAGAGGCCAACGTCCAGCAGTACGTGACCGGCAAGGCGCTGGACGGCCTGTTCCTGATGATCGGCGAGGAGGAGCGCAAGATCCGCCAGAACCCGGCCGCGGCCGGCAGCGCCATCCTCAAGAAGGTGTTCGGCGCGCTGAAGTGACCCGGCGCGCGCCGGTGCCTACAGCCCCTTGGAGAGCTCGAACATCAGCGCCGAGGGCAGCGAGCTGTCGATCACGTCGCGGCCGACGCGCGCGACGTTCGAGCCGCTGAAGCCCGACATCTCGAAGGTGTTGCCTTCCTCGATGATCTCGATGAACACGAAGTCGGGGACCTCGTTGCTGATCTCCTCGCGCAGGCTGGCGAATTTCTCGCCGCGCTGGATCGACTCGATGATCATCGCGTGAGGCAGGCCGTCGCGGCAGAACTCGGCGGCTTCGTCGACGCTGCCGACGAAGTCGATGATCAGGCCCATGTTGCGCAGCGCGTCGCGGATCTGCACCCGCAGCTCGCGCCGCGACGACACCACCAGCACGTGGCTGCCAGCCAGCGGCTTGGAATTGGTCGACGGCGCGAAGCCTTCGTCGAGCTCGACCGTGGTCACGCCTTCGATCTCGTCGGACGCCGTGCGCGGGAACTCGATCGTCAGCGTGGAGTGCAGCGCGTCATCGCGCCGGTCCAGCGGCAGCCCCATCGTCCAGGCGGTCTGCTCGAGCAGACGCCAGGCCAGCGACTCGAGTGCCGCCGGCTCCGGCGGGCGCTGGTTGTCGGCGACCTGATCGGCCGGGCGATGGGCGAAGCGGCACACCAGCTGGGCGTGCTGCGGCCACGCCTTCATGTCGATGCGGAACTCGATGTTCGACTGGGCGTGCGCCAGAGCCCAGTCCAGCACGGTGTTGAGCAGGCTGAACAGCAGCGAGGCGTCGACGATCACCTCGGCCTGCTTCAGAGCGGGCTTGAGCACGATGCCGCGCGACTGCGTCTCGCGATGGCGATGCGCCAGCACGCCCTTGATCGTCTCGTCGAGCTGGAGCCGCTCGTGCGACTGGCGCAGCCGGCCCGAGGCGAAGCGGGCAATCTGCTGGCCGATCATGCCGGCCTGGCGAGCGCCGTCGACTTCCTCGCGCAGGGCGCGCAGGCTGGCTCGGTCGATCTTGCCGCTGGTGATCAGCGTGTGGATGCGCTCCAGCGCCGAGGTGAGCTGCGTGGCCGTGGCGGCACCGATCTCGGTCACGAGGCGATGCCAGCGTTGCGTGGCCTCGCCTTCATCGGCTGCGGGCGCGGGGTGCGAGCGCGGGCTGGGCGCCGTACCGGGGCGTTCGAGGTCTGACATGTCCATGCCGTGTTGTCCTTCCCTTCGGCGCGCTTCAGTGGCCGGCCGGTCGCTCCTCTGGCGGGAGCGGACGGGCGGGAGAGCGGGTGCGAACGCGCCGAGATGTATGGGCCGCAGTGTCGCCGCGCGCACAGCCTGATTCCAGGGGCAGGGCTGCCGATTCCCTCGGACCTGGGGGGTACATATGTCACAAAGTGTGACCGCGACCCTTCGAGCCGGCTCAGACGACGCCGGCCGCCCGCAGTGCGGCGCGCTCCTCGGCGCCGACGCCCGCCTCGGCGAGCACCTCGTCGGTGTGCTCGCCGAGCAAGGGCGGCGGGCGGCGGTACTGCACCGGCGTGGCGGAGAACTTCATCGGGCTGGCCACCAGCCGCACGTGCTCGGAAAGCGGGTGGGGCATCTCCACTGTCATGCCGCGCGCCTGGACCTGAGGGTCGGCGAAGACCTCGGCGAGGTCGTTGATCGGGCCGCAGGGCACCTTCGCGGCTTCCAGGGCCGACAGCCAGTCGGCCTTCGTTCGCGAGCGCATCACCTCGGCCAGCAGCGGCACCAGCACGGCGCGGTGGCGCACTCGGTCGGCATTGCGCGCGAAGCGCGGATCGCGGGCCAGTTCCGGCCGCCCGGCCACCTCGCAGTACTTGGCGAACTGCGTGTCGTTGCCGACCGCCAGGATCATGTGGCCGTCGGCCACCTCGAACACCTGGTAGGGCACGATGTTCTGGTGCGCATTGCCGGCCCGTTGCGGTGCCACGCCGGTGGTCAGGTAGTTGGCGCCGAGGTTGGCCAGCATCGCCACCTGCGTGTCCAGCAAGGCCATGTCGATCGCCTGACCCTGCCCGGTGAGGTCGCGATGCCGCAGCGCGGCCAGGATGGAGGTGGCCGCGTACATGCCGGTGAAGAGGTCGGCCACCGCCACGCCCACCTTCTGCGGGCCGCCGCCCGGCGCGTCGTCGGCGATCTCGCTGCGCGACGGGCCGGTCACGCTCATCAGCCCGCCCATGCCCTGCACCGCGTAGTCGTAGCCGGCGCGGTCGCGGTAGGGGCCGGTCTGACCGAAGCCGGTGATCGAGCAGTACACGAGGCGTGGGTTCAGGGCCAGCAGGCTCGCGCTGTCCAGCCCGTAACGCGCCATGTCGCCGACCTTGAAGTTCTCCACGAAGACATCGCTGCGCTGCGCCAGTCGCCGGATCAGCGCCTGGCCCTCCGGGCGGGCGATGTCCACCGTCACCGACCGCTTGTTGCGGTTGGTGCCCAGGTAGTACGCCGCCTCGGCGGTGTCGCGGCCTTCGCGATCGCGCAGGAACGGCGGACCCCAGCCGCGGGTGTCGTCGCCGCCGCTGCCGTTGCGCATCGGTCGCTCGATCTTGATCACGTCGGCGCCGAGGTCGGCGAGCGTCTGGGTGCACCACGGGCCAGCCAGCACCCGGGACAAGTCGAGCACGCGGACGCCGGCCAGCGGCTGGGGGGAAGAAGCGGTGTCGGTCATGCGGGCATTGTGGCGGTGCCGTGCCTCGGATAATCCGCCGATGCGCCGTTTCGGCCTGCCCTTGACCGCCGCGTCCGTGTTCGGCCTCGCCGCATGCTCGCCTGCGCTCGACTGGCGCGAGTTCCAGCCCGAAGGCAGCGGCATCGTCGCGACCTTCCCCTGCAAGCCCGATCGGCACGTTCGAAGCGTCAAGCTGGCCGTGCAGACGGTGCGCATGGAGATGCTCGTCTGCGGCGCTGACGACGCCCAGTTCGCGCTGAGCTTCCTCGATCTGGAAGACCCGGCCAAGGTGTCCACGGCGCTGGCGGAGCTGCAGGCGCTGGCCGCCGGCAACCTCGGAGCGACGCGCCGCGAGTCGCGGCCTGCCGCTGTGCCCGGCATGACCCCCAACCCGGAAGCGGCGCAGCTCCGGCTGGAGGGGCGGCAGCCCGACGGCACCTCGATGCAGGAGGAGGCGGTGTTCTTCACCCGGGGCCTTCGCGTCTACCAGGCCACGGTGCTCGGGCGGCGCCTGCGTCCGGGCGCAGCCGAGACCTTCTTCGCCGGTCTGCGCTTGCCGGCATGAGGTCGCTGGCGCTGATCTTCCTCAGCTTCGCCTTCGCCTACTTCCTCTCGGCGCTGGTGCGGGCCGTGACCGCCACCCTGGCGCCGGCATTCAGCGCCGAACTCGGGCTGACGGCGGGCGATCTGGGCCTTCTTGCGGGCGCCTACTTCCTTGGCTTTGCCGCCACCCAGTTGCCGCTCGGCCGTGCACTCGATCGCTGGGGGCCGCGCCGCGTGCTGCTGGCCCTGATGGCGCTTGCGGTGATCGGCTGCGCGGCCTTCGCGCTGGCCGATCACTTCGTGGCGCTGACGCTGGCGCGAGCCCTGATCGGGGCGGGCCTGAGCGCCTGCCTAATGGCGCCACTCACGGCGTTCCGGCGCAGCTTCAGTCCCGTCGCGCAGCTCCGGGCCAACTCGTGGATGCTGATGAGCGGTTCGCTGGGCATGGTGGCGTCGACCCTGCCGGTGCAATGGCTGCTGCCCTCGCTGGGCTGGCGCGGCCTGTTCTGGGGGGTGGCGCTGTTGCTGCTGCTCGCCATGCTGGCGATACGGCTGTGCGTGCCGGCCGACGACGGCCCTCCGACTTCATCCGCCGACGGTGCCGGCGGGGGCTATGCGGCCATCGTGCGCCATCCCGTCTTTCTGCGCTATGCGCCGCTGGCCTTCTTCCACTATGGCGGCATGGTCGCCATTCAGACGCTGTGGGCGGGCCCCTGGCTGGTCCGGGTGTGCGGCTGGACGCCGCAGCAGGCAGCGGGCGGGCTGTTCGCGATCAACGTGTCGATGCTGGTGGCCTTCTTCGGCTGGGGCATCGTCGTGCCGCGGCTCTATCGCAGCGGCTGGTCGGCTGCGCGGCTGGTGGCCTGGGGCGTGCCGGCCAGTCTGGGCGTTCTGGCGCTGGCCATCGCCATGGGCGAGCAGGCGACCGCGGCCACCTGGGCGCTCTTTTGCGTGAGTTGCACGGTCATCTCTCTGAGTCAGCCGGCGGTCGGTCAGGCGTTTGCGGCGGACCTGGCGGGGCGGGCTCTGTCGGCCTACAACCTCGTGATCTTCGCGGGCATCTTCGCGGTCCAGTGGGGGCTGGGTCTGGCCATCGACGCATTCGCAGCCGCCGGCGTGTCGACCCTGTCGGCGTTCAGAGGCGCCATGGCGTTGTTGGCCGTGTGTGCCCTCGGCTCGTACCTGTGGTTTTTGTGGCACGGCCGATCGGTCGACGCCGCCCGAGTGGGCGCCTGAGTGTCAGGCGCCCATAATTCCCGCTCCATGCCCGGACTGCTCATCATCGCTCATGCGCCGCTCGCCTCCTCCTTGAGGGCGGTGGCCTGCCACACATTCCCCGAGTGCGCCAGCCGGCTGGAGGCGCTGGATGTGGCGCCGGACATGAAGCCGGAGCAGATCGAGGCGCTGGCGCGCGAGATGCTGGCGCGTGTGCGTCGTCCCGAGGCGCTGATCTTCACCGACGTGTTCGGTGCCACGCCGTGCAACGTCGCACAGCGCCTGGCCGACGGCGTGCAGGTCAAGGTGCTGGCCGGCGTGAACGTCCCCATGCTGTGGCGTTCTCTGTGCTACGCGGACGAACCGCTTGATGCGCTCGTCGCGCGCGCCATGGCCGGTGCCACCCAGGGCGTGATGCAGGTGGCCACCTCCAGGCCGCAGAACCAGACCTACAAACCCGGCGGCAATGATCAAGACCACCGTCACCATCAGCAATAAGCTCGGGCTTCACGCCCGGGCCTCGGCCAAGCTCACCAAGCTCGCCGGCAGCTTCAAGAGCGACGTCTTCATGAGCCGCAATGGCCGGCGCGTCAATGCCAAGAGCATCATGGGGGTCATGATGCTCGCCGCGGGCCTGGGCAGCGAGGTGGAGATCGAGACGGCCGGTCCGGACGAGCAGCAGGCCATCGACGCGATCACGGCGTTGATCAACGACAAGTTCGGCGAAGGCGAGTGAGGGCCCGGTCGCGGCCTACAAGAACTACGGATGGCGCGGATGGCCCGAAGGGCTAGCATTCCGCCATGAGCTTCCAGCTGTTCGGATTGCCCGTCTCACGCGGGGTCGCCATCGGTCGGGCCGTGCTGGTGGCCTCCAGCCGCGTCGACGTGGCCCACTACTTCATCGACGACGCGCGGGTCGAAGGCGAGATCGGGCGCCTGAGGGTCGCCCGCGATGCGGTCGCCGGCGAACTCAGCCAGCTCAAGCGCGACATGCCCGCCGAGGCGCCTGCGGAGCTCGCGGCGCTGCTCGACGTGCACCTCATGCTGCTGCACGACGACTCGCTGACCGGGGCAACCAAGCAGTGGATCGTCGAGCGGCACTACAACGCCGAGTGGGCACTGTCCGCCCAACTCGAGGTGCTGGCGCGCCAGTTCGACGAAATGGAAGACGACTACCTGCGCGAGCGGAAGGCCGACCTGGAGCAGGTGGTCGAGCGCTTGCTGCGGGCGCTGGCGCACGGGCCTGACGGGGCGTTCGGCGCTGCGCCGACGGTGGGCGCGCGAGACTTCGCGGGCGAAGACCCGCTGGTGCTGGTCGCCAACGACATCGCCCCGGCGGACATGCTGCACTTCAAGGGGGGTGTCTTCACCGGTTTCGTCACGGACGTGGGCGGTCGGACGTCGCATACGGCAATCGTGGCGAGAAGCATGGACATCCCCGCCGTCGTCGGCGCCCGCGAAGCCAGCCGCATCATCCGGCAGGACGATTGGGTGATCATCGATGGCGACAACGGTGTGGTCATCGTCAACCCGTCGCCCATCGTGCTCGAGGAGTATCGGTTCCGGCAGCGGCAGGCGGAGCTCGAGCGGCAGAAGCTCGCGCGGCTGCGCCACACGCCAGCGGTGACACTGGATGGTGAGCGTGTCGAACTGCTGGCCAACATCGAACTGCCGGCCGACGCGCCAGCGGCCCTCGAGGCTGGCGCGCTCGGGGTGGGGCTGTTCCGAAGCGAATTCCTGTTCATGAACCGCGGCGGCGAGCTGCCGGGCGAAGACGAGCAGTTCGAGGCCTATCGCGCAGCCGTGGAGGCCATGAACGGGTTGCCGGTGACCATCCGCACGGTGGACATCGGCGCGGACAAGCCCCTGGATCGCATGTCGGCGAGCGAGTTGCGGCACGAGCACGCGCTGAATCCGGCGCTCGGGCTGCGAGCCATTCGCTGGAGTCTGTCGGAGCCAGGCATGTTCCGCCAGCAACTGCGCGCCATCCTGCGGGCCAGCGCCTACGGCAAGGTTCGCCTGCTGATACCGATGGTGGCCCACCTCAGCGAGGTCAAGCTCACCATGGAGGCGCTCGTCCGGGCCAAGCAGCAGCTGGCAGATGCGGGCAAGCCCTACGTCGACATCGAGGTCGGGGCCATGATCGAGGTCCCCGCGGCGGTGCTCATGCTGCCGGTCTTTCTTCGCTACTTCGATTTCGTGTCGATCGGCACCAACGATCTCATCCAGTACACGCTCGCCATCGATCGCGCAGACGAATCGGTGGCCCACCTCTACGACCCGTGGCACCCGGCGGTGCTCGGGCTGATTGCCAGCACGATCCAGCAGGCGCGCGCGCTCGGAAAGCACGTCAGCGTGTGCGGTGAGATGGCAGGTGATCCGGCATTCACCGAAACGCTCCTGGGAATGGGGCTGCGCAGCTTCTCGATGCATCCCGCGCAGATCGCGGCGATCAAGCAGCGCATTCTTCGTGCTGATGCGCGGCGCTGCGCGGGCGCTGTCCCGGCTCTGCTGGTTGGCGACGGGGCCGGTGCCCGCAGCGAGACTGCGGCGCGAGCAGGGCAGTTGACGTCCTGACAAAGCATGCTATAGTCGCGGTCTTCGCTGAACACGGCGCTGCAGACAAAGCAGCAAGTGAGTAGAGAAGACAAGAAAGCCGAGCGCTTGACAGGGTTTTAAAAAGCATGTCAGAATCGCTTTCTTCGCTGATAACATAGATCAGCAACGCCGCAAGGCAAGCTCTTTAAAAACTAACAGCCGATAAGCGTGGGCGTTTGAAGGCGAGTGCCAAGGGTCGCAAGACTCGAGGTCTCTTGGACCTTAAACGCTCACTGAAGTGAAGTTCACTTCAATTCTTTGAGCAAACATTCAAGATCGAACTGAAGAGTTTGATCCTGGCTCAGATTGAACGCTGGCGGCATGCCTTACACATGCAAGTCGAACGGTAACGCGGGGCAACCTGGCGACGAGTGGCGAACGGGTGAGTAACG
>Ga0073934_10010998_pt1 | contig 11074 bp, 8 predicted proteins | sample LarsenN4metaG_FD_76834 | JGI IMG/M metagenome (GOLD analysis project Ga0073934, IMG submission 76834) | Hot spring sediment bacterial and archeal communities from British Columbia, Canada, to study Microbial Dark Matter (Phase II) - Larsen... ...
CACCATCGCCGCGGTGGTCATCAGGATCGGGCGCAGGCGCACCTGGGCGGCGTGCTCGATGGCAGCGCGCCGGTCGCTCTGTTCCTTGATCTGCATGTCGCGGGCGAACGCCACCATCAGAATGCCGTGCTTCGAGATCAGCCCGATCAGCGTCACCAGGCCCACCTGGGTGTAGATGTTCAGGGTCGAGACGCCGAAGAACAGCGGCAACAGCGCGCCGCACACCGACATCGGCACGCTGACCAGGATCACCAGGGGGTCGCGCAGGCTCTCGAACTGCGCGGCCAGCACCAGGTAAATCACGATCAGGCCGAAGGCGAAGGTGTACAGCATCTGATTGCCTTCCTCGATGTACTGCCGGCTTTCGGCCAGGAAATCGCTGGTGTAGCCGCGCGGCAGCGCGGCGGCCTGCGCCTTGAGGAAGTCCACCGCCTGGCCCATCGACACGCCGGGCATGGGGATGGCGCGGAAGATGGCGGCATTCAGCTGGTTGTAGCGGTTCAGGCTGTTGGGCTCGACGTCGGTGGTGAACTTGACCACCGTCGACAGCGGCACCTGCTCGCCCGAGGCGGTCTTGACGTAGAACTGCGTCAGGCGCTCGGCGTTGAAGCGCGCGCTGCGTGGTACTTGCGGGATCACCTCGTACGAGCGGCCCTGCAGGCTGAAGCGGTTGATGTAGTTCTCGCCCACCAGCGTGGCCAGCGTGTCGCCGATGGCCTGCATCGACACGCCGAGGTCGCTGGCCTTGGCGCGGTCGATCTGCAAGCGGATGACCGGGCTGTTGAAGGTCAGGTCACTGTCCACCACCATGAACAGGCCGCTTTGACGGGCCTTGGTTTTCAGCTCCTCCATGGTGGCGTAGATGCTCTCGTACGAGCCCGACGCCGCCACCACGAACTGCACCGGCAGGCCGCCGAAGGGGCCGGGCAGGGCGGGCAGCATGAAGGCGAAGCCCTTCACACCGTCCAGCGTCGACAGCTTGTGCTGCAGATCGGGCGTGATGTCCATGGCCGAGCGGTCGCGCTCGTCCCACGGCTTCAGGTCCATGGCGGCGATGCCGCCGCCGGGGCCGCCCTCGCCGAACAGGATGAAGCGCGAGCGCGCCTCGGGGTAGGTCGCCAGAATCTCGTCGAGCTTCCGTCCGTAGGCGGTGGTGTAGTCGAGGTTGGCGTACTCCGGCGCGGCGATCTGCGCCAGCACCACGCCCTGGTCCTCGGCCGGGGCCAGCTCCTGCTGGGTGTTGAGGAACAGGAACACCACGCTGAACATCACGCCCGCGGCGAACAGGCCGACGACGGGACGATAGTCGAGGCTGCGGGCAAGCAGCCGGGTGTACCAAGCCGTGACCCGGGCGAACGTGCGGTCCACGGCGGCGGCGAACTTGCCCTCGGTCATGTGCGGCTTCAGCAGCACCGAGCACATCATCGGCGACAGCGTCAGCGCGATCACGCCCGAGATGATGACCGCCCCCGCCAGGGTGAAGGCGAATTCGCGGAACAGGGCGCCGGTCAGCCCGCCCAGGAAGCCGATCGGCGCGTACACCGCCGCCAGGGTGATGGTCATGGCGATCACCGGGCCGACGATCTCGCGCGCGCCGGTCAAAGCCGCCTGCACCGGCGTGTAGCCTTCCTCGATGTGGCGGTAGACATTCTCCACCACCACGATGGCGTCGTCCACCACCAGGCCGATGGCCAGCACCATGGCCAGCAGCGTCAGCAGGTTCAGGCTGAAGCCGAGCGCCAGCATGAACACCGCCACGCCGATGATCGACAGCGGAATCGTCACCACCGGGATCAGCACCGAGCGTACGGTGCCCAGGAACAGGAAGATGACGACGATGACGATCAGCATCGCCTCGATCAGGGTGGTCACCACCTCGTCGATCGAGGCCTGGATGAAGTCGGCGACGTCGTACGGAATGGCGTATTTCAGGCCCGGCGGCATGGTGCGCTCGATCTCGGGCAGCACGCGGCGGATGCCGGCCGAGACGTCGAGCGGATTGCCCGAGGGCGTCGGGCCGACGCCGATGATGACCGCGTTCTCGCCGCTTAGCATGGCGGCGGTGTTGCTGTTCTGCGGGCCCAGTTCGACGCGGCCGATGTCGCGCAGGCGCACCAGCGCGCCGTCCTCGGCCTTCACCACCAGGTCGCGGAACTGCTCCACGTCGGTCAGCGCCGTGTCGGCGGTGATATTGGTGACGACGAAGTAGCCCTTCGCCTGGCCGGGCGCCGACTGGTAGTTGTTGGCGCGGATGGCCGCGGCAACCTCCTCGGCGGTCACGCCGCGCGCGGCCATGCGCTCGGGATCCAGCCACAGACGCATAGCGAACACCTGGCCGCCGATGATCTCGACCGAGGCAACGCCCTCGACGGTGAAGATCAGCGGGCGCACCACGCGCGAGATGTAGTCCGAGATCGCCGCGCCCGGCAGCTCAGCCGAGGAGAAGCTCAGGTACATCGACTGCACGCTCTGGCCGACCGACTTGGTGATCACCGGGTCGTTGGCTTCGCGCGGCAGCTGGTACTTCACCTCCTGCACCTTCGACATCACCTCGGTCATGGCGTCGCCGGGGTCGTGGTTCAGCTTGATGTAGGCGGTGACCGTGCTCAGGCTCTGCACCGAGCTCGAGGTGACGTAATCCACGCCGTCGACCGAGGCCACCGCCTGCTCGATCGGCGTGGTGATAAAGCCCTGCATCAGCTCGGCCGGCGCGCCGGCATAGCTGGTACGCACGGTGATGACCGTGTTGGTCAGCTCGGGGAACTGGCGCAGCGGCAGGTCGAACACCGCGCGCAGGCCCACCAGCAGGATCAGCACGCTGACCACCACCGACAGCACCGGCCGGCGGACGAAGAGATCGGTGAAATTCATCATGATGTTGGGTCTCGCTTGCGGGCGTCGGCGTCAGGGCACCGGCACGGCGGCGGGTTTCACCAAGGTCGGTGTGGCGTTCAGCACCAGATGCGCGCCGTCGAACAGCTTGCCCAGTCCGGTGGTGACGATGCGGTCGCCCGCTTTCAGGCCCGACTCCACGACGATGCGGCCGTCGGCGGCGGGGCCCGTCTGCACGGTCACGCGCTTGGCCTTCAGAACGGGCTGGCCCTTGGCGTCCTGGCCCGCTTCTTCCACCACGTAGACCGAGTTGCCGTACAGCGAATATTCCAGCGCCGTCTCGGGGACCGAGACGCGGTCGGTCATCGCCGGCAAGGCCACCTGAACGTTGGCGAACATGCCCGGCATCAGCAGGCGCTCGGCATTGTCCACCACCGCCTGCAGCTTGATGGCGCGCGTGGCCGGGTTCACCTGCGGGTCGATCACCGCCAGCACCGCCGTGAACGTGCGGCCGGGGTGGGCGTCGACGTTCAGGCGCACGTTCTGGCCCAGGTGCAGCTGCGGCCGGGTCTGTTCGGGCAGGGTGAATTCGACGTACAGGTTGGCCATGTCGGTCAGCATCACCACCGCCTTGCCGGCCTCGAGGTAATGACCGACCTCGGTTTGGCGGATGCCGAGCACGCCGTCGAACGGCGCGCGCAGCGTCTTCTTGGCGATGATCGCTTCGGCCCGGGCGATGGCTGCCGTGGCTGCGTCGTACTGGCTCTGCGCCTCGTCCAGCCGGGCCTGCGAGGCCGTGCCACGGGCGACCAGCTCCTGGGTGCGCTTCAGCGTTGCCGCCGCCAGTTTCTGCTGGGCGCGGGCGTTGGCCAGATCAGCTTGCTCGGTGGCGTCGTTCAGCTGGGCGATGATCTCGCCCTTCTTGACGGGCGCGCCGGGCACGAAGGCGATGCGCGACACCTGGCCGGCGATTTCGGGCGCGATCGTCACCTGATGGATGGCCGAAATCGAGCCGATGGTGCCGAGGTCGCGCGCGATCGGCACGGTCTGCACCGTCTCGTAGTTCACGCTCACCGGCGGCGGCACGTTCGCGGCGAAGAACGACTTCATCATCTGGCTGCGGAAGACGTTGAACCCCACCAGCAGCGCGATCACGACCAGAATGGCCGTCCCCGCGATCAGCAGCGCGCGGCGCATGCGCTCGGGGCTTACGCCCGGGCGGCCCGCGGAGATCTCGGCCTTGGTTAGATTGCTGTCCTGGTAATTCATGGTCGGTCCTGTCGTGTCCATGTCGTTAAGCGACCCGCGCGATCGGCGCGGAGCTCGTGCGACCGGCGTGGTTCTTCGTGTCGCTGCCGGTGCGTAGTGCCGCGATGGCGGCGTCGGCGGCTGCGGGCTTCACGCCCAAGCCGCGCAGGATGAAGCCGATGATGTCCTCGATCCCGTCCTCGTCCGCCGCCGCGTCGCGCAGGCCGTCGTGCAGGGCCAGTGCCCCCAGCATGATCTGCAGCAGCGCCATCAGCCGGAAGCCGCGCTCGGCCGGCATCGTCGTCGCCAGTTCGCCTGCCGACCGGGCCGCTGTCAGCGACTGGTGCAGCAGCGGCTGCATCGCCGCGGCGAACACCTCAAGGCCCAGCCGCGCGAACTCGCCGTCGTCCAAAAGGCTCTGCACAAACAGCCGCTGCCGGTTCTGTTCGGCGGCGGTGCGCCGGTTCAGGCCCGTGAAGTAGCGCACAAGGTGATCGACCATCCGCGCCAGCGTCAGGGTCGAGGGCGGCAGGTGGGCCAGTTCCTGGAACCGGCCCGGGTCCTCGGCGCGGCAGTGTTCGATGATCGCGCCGTACAGCGCGGTCTTGCTGGCGAAGTACTTGAACAGCAACCCCTCCGACACCCCGGCGGCCTCGGCCACCTCCTTGGTCGTGGTGCGGCTGAAGCCCTTGCGCGCGAACAGCGGCATGGCGGCATCCACGATCTGGCGGCGGCGGGCGGCGGGGTCGAGGCGGGTACGCATGGCGCGCGTGGTAAGTGCGCGCTCACTAGGTGTCAAGCAACAAGGACGGAGGGCACTTATGCAGATTTGGCAGGGCCTTGCGGTATTGCCATCCCATGGCAATGGCTTTGCGTCGCGCTGCAACCGCCCCGCCGATTTCTACCGCAAGTATCATTTCCTCATGTTTACAATAAGCTACAAGTGCGGCGGAGATCGCCCTTGGCCCGGGGCCGGAGGCGGTTAAACTGCCGCCCTGCGGCCGCGCGGCCGCCGGGCTTGAAAAAGGTTAACACAGGGGTTGGGGATGAGCATGGGTGTGCGTGTCGTCGGGGCGGCGGTGCTAGGGGCAATGCTGGCGGGCCCGAGTCTCTCGGCCCCGGCCCGGGCCCAGGACGACGCGGCGCTGATCGCCAAGGGCGAGTATGTCGCCCGCGCCGCCAACTGCGTCGCCTGCCACACGCTGCCCGATGCGCCCGCTTTCGCCGGCGGTCTGAAGATGGCCACGCCGCTCGGCAACATCTACGCCACCAACATCACCCCCGACCCCGACACCGGCATCGGCGCCTACACGCTGGCCGACTTCGATGCCGCCGTCCGCCGCGGCGTGGCGAAGAGCGGTCACCGTCTCTACCCGGCCATGCCCTATCCGTCCTATGCCAAGATGACGGACGACGACATCGCCGCGCTCTACGCCTACTTCATGAAGGCGGTGCCGCCGGCCAAAATGGCCAACAAGGCCAGCGAGATTCCGTTTCCGCTCAACATGCGCTGGCCGCTCGCGATCTGGAACGCGCTGTTCGTCGATTTCGAGACGTACAAACCCAAGCAGGGGCAGAGCGATGAGTGGAACCGCGGCGCCTACCTGGTGCAGGGTCCCGGCCACTGCGGCGCCTGCCACACGCCGCGCGGTCTCTTCTGGCAGGAGGCGGCCTACGACGAGACCAACCCCGGCTACCTCAGCGGCGCCATGCTCGATCATTGGCTGGCCTCGAACCTGACGCAGGACGTGAACTCGGGCCTCGGCCGCTGGTCCCACGCCGACATCAAGAAGTCGCTGCAGACCGGCGTCACGCCCTTCGGCAGCGCGGTCGGCACCATGGTCGAGGTGGTCAACAACTCCACCCAGTTCCTGACCGACGCCGATCTCAGCGCCATGGCGACCTACCTCAAGTCGCTGCCGCCGGCGAAAGAGAAGAACGCCAGGCCGTGGGCTTACGATACCGCCACCGCCGAAGCGCTGAAGAAACGCGATTTCACCGCCCGCGGCGCCAAAATCTATTTCCAGCAGTGCCGCTCGTGCCATGCCGACGACGGCAAGGGCTACGGCGAGTTCATGCCGCCCATGGCCGGCAACCCCGGCGCGCTCGAGCCCGATCCGTCCACCTACATCAACCTGGTGCTCAACGGCTCGCTGCGTCTGGTGGTGGGCGGCATGCCCGACGGCTACCGCATGCCGCCGTTCCGCGCTGTCCTGAACGACCAACAGGTCGCCGATGTCGTCACCTTCATCCGCAACGGCTGGGGCAACGCCGCGCCGCCCGTCACGGCCGCGCAGGTGGCCGAGATCCGCAAGGCCACCGACTTCGCCACCGACAAAGTGGTGGTGCTGAAGATGAAGTGACGGCGGGGGCCGCGCCATGACCGCCGACCCTCGCCTCCTTGCCCGCCGGGCAGCGCTCGGTGCCAGCCTCGCCGCGGCGCTCGCGCCCGGGTTCGCCCGGGCCAACATGCCCGCGCCGCCCACCACCCTGGGCTACGCCCGGGGGCCGTGGGGCCTCGTCCACTTCCAGGACACCGGCGTGCCTAAAAATGCCGCCGCCCGCGCGCTGCCGCTGGTGCTGTGCCATCAGGCGCCGATGTCCTCGCGCCAGTTCGACAGCGTCTACGGCCCGCTCGCCGCGCGCGGCATCCGCGCCATCGGCATCGACACGCCGAGCTTTGGCATGTCCGACGTCACGCCGTTCGTGCCCAAGGTCGAGGACTGGGCCAAGGCCGTGCCGCCGGTGCTGGACCACCTCGGCCTGAGGCAGGTCGACCTCTTGGGCCATCACACGGGCGCGCTGATCGCCACCGAGGTGGCGCTGCAATTCCCGGCGCGCGTGCGCAAGCTCATCCTCAACGGCCCGCTGCCTGTCACCGAGGACGAACGCAGGAAATTCCTCGAGGGCGTCGAGAAGCGCGAGAAGAACTTCGAGTACAAGCCCGACGGCACGCACCTGATGGACAGCTTCATGGGCCGCTTCCGCATGTACGGCGCGGGCGCCGACCCCCGGCTCACCACCCGGGTCACGGTCGAAAAGTTCATGGGCTACGGGCCGTTCTGGTACGGCCATTACGCCGCCTTCGTTTACGACCACGCCGCCAGCATTCCGAAGATCACGCACCCCACGCTGATCCTCACCAACACCGGCGATCAGATCTACGACAACGCCAAGCGCACCAAAGCCATGCGCCCCGACTTCGCCTATGTCGAGCTGCCGGGCGGCGGGGTGGACATCGTCGACCAGCAGCCCGAGGCCTGGGCCAACGCCGTGGCGGCGTTCCTGAAGGCATGAGCGGCCTTTACGATTTCTCGGCCCTCTCGCTGCGCGGCCAGCCCGTCGCCCTGTCGGCGTTCGCGGGTCAGGCGGCGCTGGTGGTCAACACCGCCAGCCGGTGCGGCTTCACGCCGCAGTATGCCGGCCTCGAGGCGCTTTATCAAAAATACAAGGATCGCGGTTTCGTCATCCTTGGCTTTCCCTGCAACCAGTTCGGCGGGCAAGAACCGGGCGGCCCGGCCGAGATCGAGCAGACCTGCCACCTCAACTACGGCGTCAGCTTTCCGATGTTCGCCAAGGTCGACGTCAACGGCCCGGCGGCGCACCCGCTGTTCGACTATCTCACCCGCGCGCTGCCCGGCTGGTTCGGCCGGCGCATCACCTGGAACTTCACCAAGTTCCTGGTGGGGCGCGATGGCACGCCGCTCAGGCGCTTCGCGCCCGTGACCGCGCCCGCACGGCTCGAACCCGCCGTCGCCGCGGCGCTGGGGACGTAGGCGGATATCCGGCGCGGGACTTTCGGTACCAGTTCGCGCCTCGTGCTGCCGCGCGCCGCGCCACCGTCAGACTAATTCGCCATCAGTGCCCGGCATGCGACCATAACGCCGCATATCCTACACATTGAGTTGTGTTTTGTACGGGATCGGCAGAAAATGTGAATTATTATCGTTAAGCTTCGGTCGCGGTTCTCCGCTACACGGCTGATCCAGCCAGCGTGCGCCCCGGCGGATGAAAGGGCACGGTCATGAACGTCACCGCCCTCGTCGGAGTCGCTGTTCTCGCGCTGGTCATCGTCTTTGCCGCCGTCACCTCCGGCATCCCGCTTCTGGCGTTGTGGAATCTCCCCAGTGTTCTGATTGTCGTCGGCGGCACGCTTGCAGCCACGCTGATCTCGTACAACATGCGCGAACTCACCGGCGCGGTGCGCAGCCTGGCGATCGTCTTCCGCACCGAACACGACCAGTCCAAGCGCGACGCGCAGGACATGCTGACGGTGGCGCGCGCCTGGATCCGCGGCGACATGGCCGCGTTGCGCTCGGTGCTGGGTGGCATCGAAAGCCCGTTCCTGCGCCTCGGGCTCGAGATGATCACCGATAACGTCATTCCGCTTACCGGCGTGGTCGAGACCCTGCGCAAGCGCATCGACAAGCTGCGGGCGAAAGAACGCGCCGAGGCGCAGATCTTCCGCGCCATGGCCGGCTACGCCCCCGCCTTCGGTATGCTCGGCACCCTGTTCGGCCTGGTGCAGATGCTGGGCAGCGTCTCGGCCAGCAACATCACCGCCATCACCTCGGGCCTTGCCGTGGCCCTGCTGACCACCATGTACGGCGTCGTCCTGTCCTATGCGCTGTTTCGGCCGTTCGCGGCCAAGCTCGAGCACCGCACCGAGGTGCGGGTCAAACGCATGCAGATCATCCTCGAGGCGCTCTGCCTCATGGCGCAGACGCGCTCGCCGGGCATTCTCAAGGAGTTCACCGAGTCGGTGAACCTGGAATTCAAGGACGAACTGGCCCGCGGCGGCAGCGGGCCGGACGCGAGGGCGTCGTGACCGTCCGGGGCCGCGCTGCACAACCCGACCGCGATCCGCTGACGCTGGAGGAACGCCTGGCCGAGCTCAGCCGCGCCGTCGCCGCGCTCGACGCCGCGCCGGCAACCGACGACGCGGCGCGCGAGGAAGATACCGACGCCTGGCAGGTCACCTATCTCGACACCGTCACCCTGGTGCTGTCGCTGTTTGCGTTCATCATCAGCCTGATGCAGCTGCCGAGCCCGCAGCGTGCGGCCATCGCCAACGCGATCCAGTCGACCATCCAGTATCCCGGCCTGGTCGGCTTTCCCGACGTCCTCATCGACGTGCGCGAGGCCGAGAGCATCCCGGACGTCGGCAACCTGATCCGCGCAATCGAAAGCAACGGCCTGCAGCGCCAGGTCAGCGTCGCGGTGACTAAGAACCAGGCCGAGCTGCTGATCGGCGCCTCCGTGCTGTTCGCGCCGGGCGACGACGCCCTCAGCCCCGGCGGAATTGCGCTTCTGCGCAGCCTCGGCGCGCCGCTCAGCGACATCGACGGCCGCATCACGGTCGAGGGGCACACCGACAACACGCCGCTCGAGGCCGGGCGCTTTGCGACCAACTGGCATCTGTCGGCGGCCCGGGCGATCGCCGTGGTCCGGTTCCTTGGCTCGCTCGGCATCCCCGAGGCGCGGTTCCGCGTCGCGGCCTACGGCGACACGGCGCCGATCGCCGACAACGCCACGCCCGAGGGTCGCGCGGCCAACCGCCGCGTCTCGATCCGGATCGAGCTGGCGGCGGGCAGCGACTCATGAGGGGCGGGGGCGACCGGATGTAGCGGCAGCGACGGGGGCATCGCCAATTCCGTGCGCGGCCCGCAGGGGTGGGCCGGCCGTACTCAGGCAAGGTGTGACGTTCATGTTCGTGCTGTTCGTGCAGAATGCGGCTATCCTCATCGTCCTCTGTCTGTTCCAGCGCGCGATCGCGCTGTACTGGAAGCGCGGCGAGACGTCGCGCCAGGCGGTGTCCGGCGTGCTGTTCGGGGTCGCCGCGATCACGGTGATGGCCCTGCCGGCGCTGCGGGCGGACGACGTGATCTTCGATGCGCGCAGCGTCGTGCTTGCGGTCGGGGGCCTGCTCGGCGGTCCGCTGGTGGCGGGCATCTCCGGCGTCATGGCGGCCGCGTTCCGTCTTTGGCTGGGCGGCGCCGCCGCGCTGGTGGGCCTGTGCGTCATCGCCACCGACGTTGCGCTCGGCCTGCTGGCGCACGAGATTTTGGTCAAGCGGCGCAAGACCCTGACATGGGCCCACGTGGTGGCGTTCGGCTTCGTCGTGCATGTGGCCAACGTCGCCTGGTTCTACATGCTGCCCGCGCCGGTTCTGCAGCAGTTCCTGTCCACGGCGTTGATCCCCTATCTGGCCGTCCTGACGCTGGCCACGGCGGTGCTGACGGTGTTCCTGCGCGACATCGTGCTGCGCGAAAGCATCGGCCGGCTGCTCGACGACAGCGAGACGCACTACAAGGCGATCTTCGACAACGCCATCGTGTCGATCTGGGAAGAGGACCTGTCCAGGCTCTATCGCGCGTTGCAGCAGCTGCGGGACCAGGGCGTCCGCGACTTGCGCGCCTATCTCGATGCCGATCCGGCGGCGGCGGCGGCCCTGGCGCGGACCATCGAGGTGACGACCGTCAACCGGGCCGCTCTTGCCATGTTCGACGCGGAATCGGCGCAACAACTGACGCGGCGCATCGATCAGACGTTCGGCGCCGGCGCGCTCGACGTGTTCAAGAACTCAATCTGCGCCATCTGGGAGGGCCGACCGGCGTTCCGGGCCGAGGCCGAATTCCGCTCGCTCAAGGGCCGCACGCTGCACGGCATCATCTCCATACCGCTCCCCGCCGACGAACGGGCGGCGCGGCGGGTGCCGGTCAGCATTCTCGACGTCACCGAGTTGAAGGCCGCCGAGCGCGCCACCGAGCACGAGCGCCAGCGGCTGCAGGAGATCATCTGGGGCACCAAGGCGGCGACGTGGGAGTGGAACGTGCGGACGGGCGAGGTGCACCTCAACGATCGGTGGGCCGAGATCGTGGGCTATGCGCTGGCGGAGCTGCAGCCCAGCACGGTCGATACCTGGGCGGCGCTGGTCCATCCCGACGACCTGCAGGAATCGAAACGCATGCTGCGGCGCTGCTTCGCGCGCGAG
>Ga0073934_10010999_pt1 | contig 11074 bp, 7 predicted proteins | sample LarsenN4metaG_FD_76834 | JGI IMG/M metagenome (GOLD analysis project Ga0073934, IMG submission 76834) | Hot spring sediment bacterial and archeal communities from British Columbia, Canada, to study Microbial Dark Matter (Phase II) - Larsen... ...
CTCGAAGTCGAAGAGGGCGCGCGACGAGATGGCCACCACCAGCTGGCCGGCGAGCGAGACGGGCATGCGGGCCATGATAGCGACGGGGTGACCGGGCGCGAAACACATGAAACACGGCCGCGGCCGCGGCGAAGCGCACGCGAAACACGCCTGGCCGACCATGGCGCCAGATCCCACCGCAAGGACGACACCATGAACTCCCTCCTGAGCCTGATGCTGCCGAGCTCCGCCGGTTGGCCGGCGACTGCACGCGCCGTCGCAGCCCGGCGCGCGCAGCCACTGCCCGACATCGTGATCGACGGCGGCCAGCTCTACCGTAGCGAATGCTTCGCCGAGGACCTGCAGGCCGCCTCCGATGCCGCGCTGGCCGACCTGTTCCCGATGCTGCGCGTGCGGCCCGCCGCGCGCGCGGGGCGCTGAGCCATGTTCGCCAGCGGTACGTCACTGCAGCTGCCGGCCGGCTTCGGCCGATATGATCCGCGCTCGCAAGCCTTTGCCGCCGGAATCCACGACGTGAGCGCCCCCGAGAACCAGCCCGTGGTCATGGTCGTCGACGACGAGCCGGAACTGCGCGCGCTGCTGGCCGAGTACTTCGGCCGCCACGGCTTCGTGGTGCGCCAGGCCGAGGACGCCGCCGCGGCGCGCCGCCTGGTCGCCGAGCGGGCGCCCGAACTGGCCATTCTCGACGTCAACATGCCCGGTGAGAACGGCCTGTCGCTGGCGCGCTTCCTGCGCGAGTCGCATCCGCGCATGGGCCTGGTGATGCTGACCACCGCCGGCGAGTCGGTCGACCGCATCGTCGGCCTGGAGCTCGGCGCCGACGACTACCTGCCCAAGCCCTTCGAGATGCGCGAGCTGCTGGCCCGCGTGCGCTCGGTGCTGCGCCGCGCCGGCAGCGCAGCGGCGGCCGCGCCGGCGGCGGCCGCCGAGCCCGCCACGCGCCAGGTGCGCTTCGGCCAGTGCGTGCTCGATCTCGACCAGCGCCGCCTGTTCGGGCGCGAGGGCGCCGAGGTGGAGATCAGCGCCGCCGAGTTCGACCTGCTGGCGCTGTTCGCCCGCCACCCCAACCGGCCGCTGAACCGCGACCAGATCATGGAGCAGGCGCACAACCGCGGCTGGGACGTGTTCGACCGCTCGATCGACCTGCGCATCATGCGGCTGCGCCGCAAGATCGAGCGCAACCCCGACAAGCCCGAGGTCATCAAGACCGTGCGCAACGTCGGCTACGTCTTCGTTCCAGGAGGCGAGGCCGCCTCGTGACGCTGCCGCAGCCGGTGCCGGAAGCGGCGCTGCACCGCCTGCGCCGCAGCTACGCGCTGCTCATGCTGCTGCTCGGCGCGCCGGTGCTGGCCGCCGTCGTCTACGTGCTGATGCTGCAGTTCGAGATCGTCTCGATCGGCACGCAGCGGCAGATCGCGATGAGCACCGACCGCCGCGTGACGCGGCTGGACGCCGTGCTCGCCCCGCTGCGCGACAACCTGCTGCGGCTGCGCAACGCCACGCAGGAGCCGGCGATCGCGCCGGCGGTGGCGGTCGACCGGGAGTCGTTCGCGCCCACCGCCGACGGCAGCGCCTGGACGCTCGACGCGCTGCCCGCCGTGCTGCGCGATGCCGCGCCGCAGGTGCTGCTGGCCGGCGCGCAGCGGCTCGACGCCGCCGGCCGCGACACCGCGATCGGCCAGGCGGCGGTGTTCGCGCAGCAGGCGCGGCTGGTCACCACCGGCACCGGCGGCTTCCGGCGGTTGATCTACGTCGACGCCGCCGGCACGCAGGCCTGGATCTATCCCTGGACGGACAGCGCGCAGTTGCTGGCCGAGCTGCAGGCGGCCAGCGTGGCCGAGGCGCTGCAGCGGCTGGCGCAGCGCCATGCGCGCAGCGGCCTGGTGTTCCGCGACGCCGTGGTCTGGCAGCGGCAGGCCGCGGGCCTGATTGCCGCGACGGTGCCGCTGGACCTGCAGGAGCGCCCCGGCGTGGTGGCCGCCGAGCTGCCGGTGGCGGCGCTCGACGCGGCGCGCGTGGACTCCGGCATCGGCCGCTTCTGGGTGATCGATGCCGAGGGCGCCCTGGTGTGGGACTACAAGGCGCGCAACGAGCCGGCGGGCTCGGCGCTCGACGGCCCGCTGCCCGCGCTGTCGACGGAGATCCTCGCGCAAGCCGCCTCGGCCCCCCTGGCGGTGCGCAGCGGCGCAGTGCTGCTGTCGGCGCGCCCGTCGTCGGTGGCGCCCTGGCGTGCGGTCTATGCCAGCGACGACGCCCACGTGCGCCGCCTGGTGATGGCCGATGTCGGTCCCTATGCCGTCGGCGGCGCCGCGTTGCTGCTGCTGTTCCTGGGCACCGCCACGGTGCTGTGGCGGCGCTATGCGCTGCCCTCGCTGCGGCTGGTCGACTACCTGCACCGCAAGGCGCTCGATCCGCAGGCCGTCGAGCCGCTGCTGCCGTCGGCCTGGGCGCCGTGGGCGCAGCTCACCCGCGACACCTTCGACGCCGCGCGCATCGCGCGCGAGGGCGAGCAGCGCGCCGAGGCGCTCAAGTCGGCCATCGTCGACCACGCGCTGGCGGCGATCATGTCGACCGATGCCCACGGCCGCATCGTCGAGTTCAATCCGGCGGCCGAGGCCATGTTCGGCCGCCGCCGCGCCGATGTGCTCGGCCACTCGGTGATGGAGACCATCGTGCCGCCGCACCACCGCGCCGGGCACGAGGCGGCGATCCGCGCGCTGCGCGAGGGCGGCGCGCTCGAGACGCTGGGTCGGCGCACCGAGATGATCGCCATGCACGCCGACGGCCGGGAGTTCCCGGTCGAGGTGGTGATCTGGCGCACGGCGCTGGGCGGCGAGGCCCACTTCACCGCCTCGCTCACCGACCTCTCCGAGCGCCGCGCCGCGGCCGAGCAGATCGAACGCCAGCGCGAGGCGCTGCGCCAGAGCGAGAAGCTCTCCGCGATGGGCAGCCTGCTGGCCGGCGTGGCCCACGAGCTGAACAACCCGCTGGCCATCGTGATGGGCCGTGCCAGCCTGCTCGAAGAGAAGTGCGAGGGTGCACCCGAACTGCAGGGCGACGCCCGGCGCATCCGCGAGGCGGCCGAGCGCTGCGGCCGCATCGTCCGCACCTTCCTCAACATGGCCCGCGCCAAGCCCGCGGAGCGGCGCAACGTGCAGCTCAACGACCTGGCGCGCGCCGCGGCCGACATGCTCGCCTACACCTTCCGCAGCCACGGCATCGACCTGCAGATCGAGCTCGCGCCCGAGCTGCCCGAGGTCAGCGCCGACGCCGACCAGATCGGCCAGGTGGTGCTCAACCTGCTGGTCAACGCGCAGCAGTCGCTGGCGTCGGCGCCGCCCGGCGGCCCGCGCCGCGTGAAGCTCTCGACCGGCGTCGAGTCGCGGCGCAGCAACCGCGAGCCGCGTGTCTGGCTGCGCGTGGCCGACTCCGGGCCGGGCGTGCCGCCGGCGCTGCACGAGAAGATCTTCGAGCCCTTCTTCACCACCAAGCCCGAAGGCATCGGCACGGGGCTGGGCCTGGCGGTCTCGCGCTCGCTGGTGCGCGACCACGGCGGCCAGCTCGGCCTGGAGATCAGCGCCAGCGGCGCGGTGTTCCGCATGAGCCTGCCGATCAGCGGCCAGCCCGGCGAGGTGACCGAGCCGGGCGCGCTCACCGGCATGGACGGCTCGGGCCCGGCGCGGTTGCTGGTGGTCGATGACGAGGCCGAGATCGCCGAGCTGATGCGCGCGATGCTGGAGGGCGCCGGCTTCGAGGTGGCCACGGCCGAGTCGGGCGCGGTGGCGCTGGAGCTGCTCGAGGCGGCGCGCTTCGACGCCGTGGTGTCCGACCTGCGCATGCCCGACATGGACGGCGCGGCGCTGTGGCGCGAGCTGAAGGCCCGCTGGCCGCTGCTGGCGCAGCGCGTGCTCTTCGTCACCGGCGACACGCTCTCGCCCGGTGCCGAGGCCTTCCTTGCCGAGGCCGGCTGCGACAGCCTGGACAAGCCGTTCTCGCGCGGCGATCTGGTCGATCGTGTCGCCACGCTGCTGATGCGCTGATCAGGCCGCCCGCCGGGCCGCCGGAGCCGCGGCCATCATCGTCGTGCTCACGAGGGCATACATCGCGGCCCAGGCCTCGCGGGTGGCGTCGTCGAAGTCATCCCCCAGGGCCTCGGTCAGCGTGGCGATCAGTGCCTGGCCCACCTTGCGGTAGTCGCCGGGCTGGACGCCGTAGCCGGCATGGCGCGCGCCGAGCTGGGCCAGCACCGGCAGCAGCGACTGAGGATGGTCCAGCAGCCTGACCGCGGCGCCGATCATCTCCATCAGCCGCCGGCCCTGGGCGGCCAGGTCGCCGTGGAACAGGGGCCGCAGCTCGGGCCATTGCTCGAACAGCGTGCGGTAGAAGAGGGCGGCGGTGTCGTCGGCGACCGGTGCGATCTGGTCGAAGCTGCGCCGGATCAGGGCGGCATGGTGGGCGTTCATCGTCATCTCTGAGGGTTGGGGTCTGACAGGAGCTGGCGTCAGCTTCGCGTCGTGACGTTTCACACCGATTTCGCGGCGAGATCGGGCCGGTTTCATGCGTTCTCGCCTCAAGTGACGGAACGGGCGGCCGACGAGCAGAAGATGGGCCGATTCGCCATCTTCCTGCGCTGCTGCGCCGCCTTGCTGTGGGCGTTTGCGGCGCTGCCCGCCGTGGCGGCCTCGCTGCTGCTGGATGCACGCACCGACCGGGCCGATGCCTGGCCCGTCGTGCGCCTGCTGGCGGATGCTTCGGGCCGGGCGACGGCGCAGGAGATGATCGCCCGCCGAGACGATTTCGTGGCGCCGTCCGGCCCGCGCGCCAACCTCGGGCCGCGCCCCGAGGCCGTCTGGCTGCTCGTGCCGCTGCGCACCGACGCGCAGGCGCCGCGGCACTGGGTGCTCTCGGTGGACTATGCCTCGATCGACCGCATCGACCTGTACCTGCCGTCGAACGAGGGCCCGGGTGAAGCGGTGCGGCTGGGCCGCGAGCTGCCGTTCGCGCAGCACCCGCTGCCCAGCGCGGTGCACGCCGCGCCGATCGAGCTGGAGCCGGGCCGCGCGCACGAGCTCCTGCTGCGGGTGACGACGCGCAGCACGATGGCGCTGCCCATCACCGTCTCCGCGCCCCACGCGTTCCACGCCGCCGAGGCGCAGCGACAGTTCCTGCAGGGGCTGATGGCCGGCGCGATGCTCTGCCTGCTGCTGTACAGCCTGACGCAATGGGCCAGCCTGCGCGACGCGATGTTCCTCCACTACTCGGTGACGATTGCCGGCACCGCGGCGTTCTTCGTGGCCTACTCCGGCCTCGGCCCGCAGCACCTGTGGGGCGACAGCCCGTGGCTGAGCCAGCACGTGGCGCCGCTGTCGGTGCTGGTGGCCATCGTCGGCGGCAGCCTGTTCGTCGAGCGGGTGCTCGACGTCGGCGCGCTGCAGCCCCGGCTGTCGCGCGGGCTGAAGCTGCTGGCCGCCGCGGCGGGGGCGACGGCGCTGTGCTACGCGCTCGGGCTGGTCGACTACCGAGTGGCCCAGCGCGTGGCCACCTTCCTCGGGCCGCTGCCGATGATCATGGCCATGCCGGCGGCCTGGACGCGGGCGCGCCAGGGCGAACGCATCGGCCTGTACATGCTGGCCGGCTGGGGCGCCTACGGCCTGTCCACGCTGATCATGGCCGCGCTGCTGCGCGGCTGGATCGACATGACGCCGTGGAGCGAACACGCCTTCCAGGCCGGGGCGATGGTCGAGATGGCGATGTGGATGCGCGTGCTGGGCGTGCGCATCCAGGAGATCCGGACGTCGGCGCAGCGTGCCCACCTGGAGCGCGACGCGCTGCGCTCGCTGGCGCTGACCGATGCCTTGACCGGCCTGCCCAACCGCCGCGGTCTCTCGGACGTGCTCGCCCGTGCGCTCTCGACCAGCACGCCGGACCGCATGACCGCGGTCTACCTGATCGATCTCGACGGCTTCAAGCCGATCAACGACAGCCTCGGCCACGAGGCCGGCGACGAGGTGCTGGTCGGCGTGGCCCGGCGGCTGCAGTCGCTGCTGCGCGCCAGCGACACCGTGGCGCGGCTCGGCGGCGACGAGTTCGTCGTCGTCGCCAGCGGCCTGGCCGGAGACGCCGATGCGCAGGCGCTCGGCCGCAAGCTGCTCGAGGGCTTCCGCGAACCGTTCACGGCGGCAGGCCGGTCCTGTGCCGTCGGCCTGACCGTGGGCTACGCGCTGGCGCCGCTGGGCGGGCAGGATGCCGACGGCCTGCTCAAGCGCGCCGATGCGGCGATGTACGCCGGCAAGCAGGCCGGCCGGCACTGCCTGCGCCGCGGCCAGGCCTCGGTGGGCCTGGCGGGTGCGTGAAGCCGATGACGAGACACGAAGGATGCCGCCCGCGCGAACGCCGCACGCCGTTGCGGCGATCGATGAAGGCGAGGAGACGCAGATGACCACGAAGAAGCCCACGAATCGATGCCGGCGGCCGGTGGCCGCGGTGCTGCTGGCGGCGGCCGCCGGCGCGCAGGCCGACCAGCTCGCCGACCTGCCGCTCGAGGAGCTGATGCGCATCGAGGTGGTGTCGGCAGCGCGCAAGTCGCAGCGCCTGGCCGACGTGCCGGCGTCGATGCACGTGATCAGCGCCGACGACATCCGCAGCAGCGGTGCACGCAACCTGCCCGAGGCGCTGCGCCTGGTGCCGGGCATGGACGTGGCGCAGCTCTCGGGTTCGCGCTGGGCCGTCTCCACGCGCGGCTTCACCGGCCGCTACGCCAACAAGCTGCTCGTGCTCGTCGATGGCCGCAGCGTCTACTCGCCGATGTTCTCGGGCGTGCTCTGGGAGGCCGAGCGGGTGCCGCTGGACACCATCGAGCGCATCGAGGTGCTGCACGGCCCGGCCGGTTCGGTGTGGGGCTCCAACGCCGTCAACGGCGTCATCAACATCATCACCAAGGTGGCGGAGGAGACGCAGGGCAGCTTCGTCGACGCCTCCGTCGGCAACGGCGGCCAGCACTCGCTGCGCCTGCGCCACGGTGCCCGCACCGGCGAGGGCTCGGCATGGCGCCTCGGTGCCCAGGCCGATCGTGGCGACAGCGGCCGCGGCGCCGACGGCAGCGACGCCAACGACTCGTACCGCCAGGCGATGGCCGACCTGCGCTTGGATCGTTCGTGGAGCGCGGACTCCCGCAGCACCTTCGAGGCGCAGCTGATGCGCTCGCGCTCCAACGAGATCCAGCTCGAAGGCAGCTACCTGCCGCCGTACCAGACCCTGCTGCCCACGCGGCTGGACGTCGACCGCGTGACGCTGGTGGCCCGCCACGAGGAGCGTGTGTCCGACACGCTCTCGGCCTCGCTCGCGCTCAGCCTGGTCGACGAGCGCATCCGCTTCGGCGATCGTGTGCACGCGAACCCGCGCACGCTCGATGCGAGCGCCAGCGCCGTGCACCGCCTGGACGACCGCCACGAGCTCATCTTCGGTGGCGGCCTGCGCCATGTCGACCTGCCGGCCTCGCGCACCGGGTGGATCTCGTTCTCCCCGGCCGAACGGCGCGGCTTCGAGTGGAGCGCCTTCGTCCAGGACGAGTGGGCCATCGAGCCCGGACGGTGGCGGCTCAACGCCGGCGTCCGGCTCGACCACGACCTCTACAGCGGCACGCATCCGCAACCCAACCTGCGGCTGCTGTTCACGCCGGGCGAGGACGTGGCGCTGTGGGCCGGCCTCTCGCGGGCCAATCGCAGCCCGTCGCGCGGCGAGCAGGACGGCATCATCCGCATCTTCGTGCTTCCGCCCGGCAGCCCCGGCAATCCCGGCCCGCTGCCGGTCCAGCTGCTCAGCGGCAACGGCCAGCCTGGCCACGCCGACTCCGAGCGCAACCTCGATGCCGCCGAGTTCGGTCTGCGCGCCCAGGCGAGCGCGACGCTGTCCTTCGACGTGGCCGCGTTCTGGCACCGCCTGCGCGACGACATCGGCTCCGGCGTGCCGGCGGGGGCGCCGGTCTTCGTCCCCACGCCGCAACCGCATCTCGAGGTCGCCAACGTGAGCCGGCCCTACACCGTGCGGCTGCACGGCGCCGAAGCCTCGGCCGACTGGCGGCCGGCCGCCGGCTGGCGCCATCAGGCGGGCCTCGCCTACCTCGGCGTGCGCGGGCCGGCGGATGCGTCGGCCATCGGACTGGATCGGCAGCTCCACGCGACTCCGCGCTGGCAGGCTCAGTGGCGCAGCGTGGTCGATCTCGCGGCGGCCTGGCGGCTGGATGCGCGGCTGCGCTACGTCGGGCCGCGCGGCGCGGCGGAAGACGCCACGCAGCGCGTCGACGACTACACCGCGCTGGACGCCACGCTGAGCTGGCGGGCCGGCGCCTCCACCGAGGTCGCCATCGGCGGCACCAACCTGCTCAGGCCGGCGGTGGTGGAGTTCGCCCCCGACTTCGGGCTGGCCAGCGCCACGCTGGTGCCGCGGCGCATGTTCGTGCGCTGGCGCCAGTCGTTCTGAGCGGGCACGTCGGCAATCCTGCGATGAACCGGAGCCCTCTCTTCCGCCTCGTGCTCGGGGCCGCCGTGCTGCTGGCCGCGGCGGCGCCGGCGCGCGCGCAGCAGCGCGTGGCCAACGAGGCGGAGCTGAAGGCCGCGTTCGTCTACCGCATCGTGCTGTTCGTCGAGTGGCCGGCGGCGAGCCCGCCTGCCGGCGCGGCGTTCCAGATCTGCCTGCAGGGCAGCGACCCGGCGTGGGTCGCGGCCTTCGAGACGCTGGAAGGCAAGAAGGTGCAAGGCCGCGCGCTGGCGCCGCTGCGCCCGGTGGCGCGCGGCGACGACCTGCGCAGCTGTCAGGTGCTGTTCGTGCCGGAGCGCGAGCACCGCAAGCCCGTGGCCGCGCTGCCCGGCCTGCTGACCATCGGCGAGGCGGAGGCCTTCGCCGAGGCCGGAGGCGTGGTGGGCTTCGTGCGGCAGGGCGCGCAGCTGCGCTTCGACATCAACCGCGATGCCGCCGCGCAGGCCCAGCTGCGGCTGCCGACCGAGCTGCTCAAGGTGGCGCGCACCGTGATCGAGGGCGGAGGCGCGAGGTGAGGACGACTTCGCTCGGGCGCCTGCTGCGCAACGCCTCCATCGGTTCGATCGCGCTGGCGGTGGCGCTGACGTTCGTGTTCTCGTCGCTGTTCGAGCTGTGGAACGGGCGGCGTCAGGCGCTGGAGGAGGCGCGCAGCGTCTCGGCCGTGCTCGCCCGCAACCTGCAGGGGGCGCTGGCCTTCGGCGATGCGGCGTCTGCGAAGGAGACCATCGGCAGCGTGGCCACGGTACCGTCGATCGAGCATGCGGCGCTCTTCCTGAGCGATGGCACGCTGTTCGCGGAGTACCTGCGCGAGGCGGAGGCGGGCCGGAGCGGCCATGCCCATCCGCTGGCACCGCCGGACGTGGGCGAGACGATCGACTGGCGCCACATCGTGCTGGCCACGCCGGTGAGCGTGGGTCCGCAGGCGCTGGGCACGCTCGTCGTCGAGAAGGACCTGGGCGCGCTGTGGCGGGCGCTGCGCACGAGGCTGCTGCTCGCCGCCGCGGTGGCGATGGTGGCGCTGCTGCTCGGCCAGCGCATCGCCGCGCGGGTGCACCGCGAGATCGTCGATCCGGTGCGCGCGCTGGTCGGCTTCATGGACGAGGTGGCACGCAGCCACCGCTACGACCGCCGCGCCGAGGAGGGCGGCCCCGCGGAGATCCGCCGCCTGCACGAGCGCTTCAACGAGCTGATGGCGCAGATCGGCCTGCGCGACGCCGAGCTGGCACGCCACCGCGCCGAGCTCGAGGCCACCGTGGAAGCGCGCACGCACGACCTGCGGCAGGCCAAGGAAGCTGCCGAGGCCGCCAGCCGCGCCAAGTCGGAGTTCCTCGCCAACATGAGCCACGAGATCCGCACGCCGATGAACGGCGTGCTGGGCATGCTCGACGTGCTGCTGGACTCGCCGCTGACCGATCGGCAGCGGCACTTCGCCCGCACCGCCTTCAGCTCCGGCGAGACGCTGCTGGCCATCCTCAACGACATCCTCGACTTCTCCAAGATCGAGGCCGGCCGCATGCGCCTGGAGCGCCATGGCTTCGACCTGGTGCAGGTGATCGAGGAGACCGTCGCGCTGTTCGCCAAGCCGGCGCAGGCCAACGGCGTGGAACTGCTGTGCCGCGTCGACCTCGGGCTGCCGCGGCGCATCAGCGGCGACGCGCTGCGGCTGCGCCAGGTGCTCACCAACCTCGTCTCCAATGCCGTCAAGTTCACCATGCACGGCGAGGTGGTGGTCTCGGCGCGCGCCCTGCCGGCGCAGGGCGACCAGGAGCCGCGCGTCGAGATCGTCGTGCGCGACACCGGCGTGGGCATCAGCGAGGCGGCGCAGCGCATCATCTTCGATGCCTTCGAGCAGGCCGACGGGTCCACCACGCGCCGCTTCGGCGGCACCGGCCTGGGCCTGAGCATCTGCCGGCGCCTGCTGACCCTGATGGGCGGCGGCATCGCGCTGACCAGCCGGGTCGGCGAGGGCTCGGAGTTCCGCATCTGGTTCCCGCTCGAACCGGGCGCCGAGGATGCGCCGGGCAGTGGCGCGCCGAACGCCCTGCTGGAAGGGGCGCACGCGCTGGTGGTCGACGACAACGAGACCAACCGGCTGATCGTCGAGCACTACCTGAAGGGCCTGGGACTGACCGTCACGCAGTGCGGCGACAGCCGAGAGGCGCCCGGCCTGATCGCGCGCGCCGTGGAACAGGGCCGGCCGTTCGACCTGCTGCTCACCGACCTGCACATGCCGCACGTCGACGGCCTGACCCTGGCCCGTACGATCCGCCGCGACGCGCGCAGCGCCCACCTGCCGGTGGCCGTGCTGACCTCGCTGGAAGCCTCCTCGTTCGCGGACTGCGACGGCGGCCGGGCCGTGCAGGCCTGGCTGACCAAGCCGCTGCGCCGACACCAGCTCGGCGACACGGTGCGCGCGCTGCTGGCCCACGGCGACGCTGCGCTGCCACGGCCGGCCGCGACGACGGCGCCGCAGGGCGAGCGCGAGCGTCTCGGCCTGCGCGTGCTGCTCGCCGAGGACAACGAGGTCAACCAGCTGGTC
>Ga0073934_10011000_pt1 | contig 11073 bp, 6 predicted proteins | sample LarsenN4metaG_FD_76834 | JGI IMG/M metagenome (GOLD analysis project Ga0073934, IMG submission 76834) | Hot spring sediment bacterial and archeal communities from British Columbia, Canada, to study Microbial Dark Matter (Phase II) - Larsen... ...
AAGCCGGCGGTGATCGGTGATCCGGATCCGCCGGCGGCGCTGCGCGGGATCATCGCCGCGCATACGGCGCCTGCGTGCCTGTCCGGACGCCATTTCCACGCCACCCCGGAGGCGGACGGCCGATGGTCATGGGCCGGCGAAGATCGCGAAGGCGCGCGCCTCGTGCTTGCCGGCTTGCCGCAGCCACCACTCGCGCTGGCAAACGCGGCAACGGCGTTGCAGGCGTTCGCGTTGTTGCCATGGCCCATGCTGCCCGCCGCCGTGTGCAGCGCCCTGCAACAGGTGCGATTGCCCGGACGCAACCAGCGCGTGCAGGTGCGCGGGCGTCCGGTGGTGCTCGACGTCGGGCACAACGCGGATGGCTTGCGCTTCCTGCGGGCAGAACTTGCCCGCCATGCGCTGGGCGGCCGTTTTCACGTGGTGCTCGGCATGCTCGCCGACAAGGACATCGAGGCCGCCGTGCGCGAGATGGAGCCGCTGGCAGCCACATGGCATATTGCGCCGCTGCCGACGCCGCGCGGTGCCGGTGTGGCGCGCCTCGCCGAGGCAATCGCCCGGGTCGGCGGCGCCGGGGCCGAGGTTCATGCGCAGCCGTCCGTTGCTGCTGCGCTGGCCGCTGCGCTCGGCGCTGATGACCCACTGCCGGTGCTGGTGACCGGGTCCTTCTACACGGTGAGTGAAGCCATGACGACGCTTGGCCCGGAGATGCAGCCATGATCGACCCGACGCTGAAGAACCGCCTGGTCGGCGTGGTTGTGTTGTTGCTGCTGGCCGTGGTCCTGCTGCCGATGCTGCTCGATGGCGACAACCAGGCGGCGCTGCTTGCGGACACGCGCCTGCCGGTGGCGCCGGAGGTGCCGTCGGCGGAGTCGCTGCTTGCCGAACCGCCGGCCGTTGCGCCCGCCATCGAGGGCGAGATTGCCGCGGCGCACGCCCCTGCCGAGCCCGAAGCGGTGCCGCCGGTGGCTGTCGCCCCCGGTACGCCGCCCGACTACGACGCCGTCGTACCGCCTCCGGTCGCGGAATCAACGCTCACCCAGACCAGCGTGGCTGCGAAACCGGCGGTGGCACCGCCGGCGCCGGCGGCAACGGCCACCGCGGCAGCCGCCAGCCCCGCGCCAACGCCGGCGCCCGCCGAGCCGCGCCTTGCCAGCCTGGCGGAAGCCTGGGACGTGCAGGTTGCCGCGCTTTCCACGCTGGAGGCCGCCAACCAGCTGAAGGCGAAGCTGACCGCGGCGGGCTACAAGGCCCGCGTCCTGGCGGCGGGCAAGCTGTTCCGCGTCGTGGTCGGGCCCGAGTTGCGCCGGGAGGACGCCGTCGCCCTGCGCGAGAAGCTCGCGTCTGACGGCCGCTTCGGCAAGCCGGCCGGACTGCTGGTGCGCTACGTGCCCTGACGGCGCGCCCTGCGCCCGGGTTTCTTTCGTTGGGGGCGGGGGTGCCGCTCTGGTAACATCGCGCGCCTTCACCGCGGCAAGAAAGCGCACGGGCAGACACGCCGAAATGGAACTATCCACCGCCGACTGGAATGCCGCCGACTGGGTGATCCTGGGCCTTGTCGGCGTGTCCACGCTGGCGAGCCTGCTGCGCGGATTCACGCGCGAGGCGATGTCGCTGGCCGCCTGGGTGCTGGCGCTCATGGGCGGGCGCATTCTGTCGCCGTCGATGTCCGCGCTGCTCGCGGGTTACATCGACAACCCGGTCCTGCGTGATGTGCTTGCCTTCGCCTTCCTGTTCCTGGCGATCCTCGTGGTGGCGATCCTGCTGGCGCACGTGTTCGCCGAGGCCGTGCGGGATTCGCCGCTGTCGGCGACCGACCGTGTCCTGGGCATGGCGTTCGGTTTCGCACGCGGCATCCTGGTCGTCGTTGCCGCCATCGCGTTCGGCAGGGCGTGGCTGGCCGTCGAGCCCTGGTGGCAGCAATCCGTTTTCATTCCGCATCTGGCGCTGCTCGAGGGCTGGACGCGGGACACCGCTTTCATGATCGCCGGCTGGCTGAGCGGCTGAGACGCAACCCGGGAGAGTACGCACATGTGTGGCATCGTCGGCATAGTCGGGCGCGCAGCGGTCAACCAGACCATCTATGACGCGCTGACGCTGTTGCAGCACCGTGGCCAGGATGCGGCGGGCATCGTCACCAGCGATGGCGGCAAACTGCATCTGCGCAAGGAAAACGGCATGGTGCGCGACGTCTTCCATACGCGGCACATGCAGCGCCTGGCCGGCAACATCGGTATCGGCCATGTGCGTTATCCCACGGCCGGTTCCTCCAGCGCCGCGGAAGCGCAGCCGTTCTACGTCAATTCGCCTTACGGCATCACGCTGGCCCACAACGGCAACCTCACCAACTCCGCGCAGCTTGCGCGCGAGGTGTACGAAGACGACCTGCGTCACGTGAACACCAGTTCGGACTCCGAGGTGCTGCTCAACGTGTTTGCGCACGAGTTGCAGCAACTGGGCAAGTTTTCGCCGAACGCCGACGACATCTTTGCCGCGGTCGGTGGCGTGCACCGCCGCTGCAAGGGTGCCTACGCCGTGGTGGCGATGATCACCGGCCACGGCATCCTCGGCTTCCGCGACCCCTTCGGCATCCGGCCGCTGTGCTACGGCGAGCGCATGACCGAGAGCGGGCCCGAGTACATGATGGCATCCGAGAGCGTGGCGCTGTCGGCGATGGGCTTCACGATCATCCGTGACATCGATCCGGGCGAGGCGATCTTCATCGACGTGCGCGGCACGGTGTACACCAAGCAGTGCGCGGAAAACCCGAAGCTGATGCCGTGCATCTTCGAGCATGTGTACCTCGCCCGTCCGGATTCGATCATGGACGGCATCTCCGTGTACAAGGCACGCATGCGCATGGGCGAGCGGCTGGCCGACAAGATCCTGCGCGAGTGGCCGGACCATGGCATCGATGTCGTGATCCCGATCCCCGACACCAGCCGCACGGCGGCGCTGGAGCTGGCCAACCGCCTCAACGTGAAGTACCGCGAGGGCTTCATCAAGAACCGGTACATCGGGCGCACGTTCATCATGCCCGGGCAGAACCAGCGCAAGAAATCGGTTCGCCAGAAGCTGAACGCGATCGAGCTGGAGTTCTCCGGCAAGACCGTCCTGCTGGTGGATGACTCGATCGTGCGGGGAACCACCTGCAAGCAGATCGTGCAGATGGCGCGCGAGGCCGGTGCGAAGAAGGTCTATTTCGCCTCGGCGGCGCCGCCGGTGCGCTATCCGAACGTGTATGGCATCGACATGCCGGTGGCGAATGAGCTGATTGCGCACAACAATCGCACGGTCGAGGAAATCTGCCGGCTGATCAGCGCCGACGGCCTGATCTTCCAGGATCTCGATGACCTGGTTGCCGCCTGCCGCGAGGGCAACCCGGAAGTCGACGGCTTCGAGTGCAGCGTGTTCGATGGCGAATATGTGACCGGCGATGTCGATCGCGATTATTTCCTCGGGCTGGAGCGCCTGCGCAATGATTCCGCGAAAGCGGAACGTGACCGTGAGCTGGCGCTGATGCAGATGGATCTCCACATCACCCGGTAGGTTCTTTTTCCGCGTCCGCTGGCGCCGGAAGGGTGCGCGCGGCCGCAGGGCTGTCGTCCGGGCGCCGGGTGTTGGTTTGACGGGTGAGGGGATTCGAGATGGACCAAGAGCAAGACCACAAGGCGCGCTTCGATACGCTGGCGATCCGCGAGGGGCAACTGCGCACGGACCTGCAGTCGCACGGCGACCCGATCTTCCTGACGTCGTCTTTCGCGTACGGCAGTGCGGCGGAAGCGGCAGCACGCTTTTCCGGTGCCGAGCCGGGGCCGATCTACTCGCGCTTCACCAACCCGACCGTCGCCAGCTTCGAGCAGCGCCTGGCGGCCCTGGAGGGCGGCGAGCAGTGCGTGGCGTTTGCATCCGGCATGGCCGCGATTCTCGCCACCTTCGCGGCCCTGCTGCAGCAGGGCGACCATGTCGTCTGTTCGCGCAACGTGTTCGGCACGACGCCGGTCCTCATCAACAAGTACTTTGGCAAGTTCGGGGTGACGGCGACCTTCGTCGACCTCACCGATTACGCCGGCTGGGAGCAGGCGCTCACCGCGAAGACGAAGCTGCTGTTCATCGAGTCGCCCTCGAACCCGCTCGGCGACGTCGCCGACATTCCGCGCCTGGCGGCGATCGCAGCAAGGGCCGGCGCGAAACTCGTTGTCGACAACTGCCTGTGCACGCCCGCCTTGCAGAAGCCGCTCGCGCTCGGTGCGCACATCGTCGTGCACTCCGCCACCAAGTACCTCGATGGCCAGGGCCGCTGCCTGGGTGGCGCCGTGGTCGGCAGCAAGGCGGACATGGCCGAGTTGTTCGGTTTCCTGCGCTCGGCCGGCCCGACCATGAGCCCGTTCAATGCCTGGGTGTTCCTGAAGGGCCTGGAGACGCTTCGCCTGCGCATGGAAGCCCATTCGCGCAGTGCCCTGGCCGTCGCCGAGTGGCTGCGTGCGCAGCCCGGCGTGACGCAGGTTTTCTACGCCGGCCTGGCGGACTCGCCACACCATGCGCTGGCGAAGGCACAGCAGCGCGGGTTCTTCGGCGGCGTGCTGTCGTTCCGGGTGGCCGGAAGCGATGGCGAGGGGCGCGCCGCGGCCTGGCGCTTCATCGATGCCACGAAACTGTTATCGATCACTGCCAACCTCGGGGATGTGCGCAGCACCATCACCCACCCGGCGTCGACGACGCACGGGCGCGTCAGCGAAGAGGAGCGCGCGCGCATGGGGGTGACCGAGAACCTCATCCGCGTGTCGGTGGGACTGGAAGACGTCGAGGACATCCAGGCGGATCTGGCGCGGGGCCTGGCGGCGCTGTGAATCCTGTCTTCGGTGCACCGCGGCGCCGTTGCTCGCCGGAAGCCGCTGCCTGTACGACCGTTTTGCGTTACGCGTGAGACTCCGGCTTTGCCGGGCCTGATATCCGAGCGGTGCTGCAAGGGCCGCGCAACCTGAAGGAGTTGAACAGTTCATGTCGAAGGTACTGATCATCGGCGCCGGTGGCGTCGGCGGTGTCGTGGCGCACAAGTGCGCGATGATGAAGGACACCTATTCGGAGATCATGCTCGCCAGCCGCACGAAGTCGAAGTGTGATGCGATCGCGAAGCAAATCGAGGAAATGCACGGCCGCAAGATCCAGACCGCTGCGCTGGATGCCGACGACCCGAAGAACACCGTCGCGCTGATCAACCAGTTCAAGCCGGCGCTGGTGATCAACGTGGCCCTGCCGTACCAGGACCTGGCGATCATGGACGCCTGCCTCGAAGCTGGCGTGCACTACCTCGACACGGCCAACTACGAGCCGATCGACGAGGCGAAGTTCGAATACAGCTGGCAGTGGGCCTACCGCGAGCGCTTCGAGAAGGCCGGCCTGACGGCCATCCTCGGCTGCGGCTTCGACCCGGGCCAGACCAACATCTACTGCGCGTGGGCCGCGAAGCAGCATTTCGACGAGATCCACACGATCGACATCATGGATTGCAACGCCGGCAGCCACGGCAAGGCGTTCGCGACCAACTTCAACCCGGAAATCAACATCCGCGAGATCACGCAGCGCGGCAAGTACTGGGAAAACGGCGAGTGGAAGGAAACCGATCCGCTGTCCGTCTTCACGCCGTACGACTTCGCCGAATGCGGCGTGAAGGACATGTACCTGATGTACCACGAGGAGCTCGAGTCGCTGGTGCAGAACATCAAGGGCCTCAAGCGCATCCGCTTCTGGATGACCTTCGGGCAGCAGTACCTGACGCATCTGCGCGTGCTGGAAAACGTCGGCATGACCTCGATCAAGCCGGTGATGTACGAGGGCAAGGAGATCGTGCCGCTGCAGTTCCTCAAGGCGGTGCTGCCGAAGCCGGAAGAACTCGGCGAGAACTATTCCGGCAAGACGAACATCGGCTGCTGGATCGAGGGCGTGAAGGACGGCCAGTTCAAGCGCTACTACATCTACAACGTGTGCGACCACGCGGCCTGCTGGAAGGAAGTGCGCTCGCAGGCGATCAGCTACACCACCGGCGTGCCGGCGGCGCTGGGCGGCAAGTTGTTGCTGGACGGCGTGTGGAAGCGTGCCGGCGTCTGGAACGTCGAGCAGTTCGATCCGGCGCCGTTCATGGCACAGATCGGTGCGCTGGGCTTGCCGTGGGTTGAGACGTATCCGGACAAGCCGCTGCCTATCTGAGTCGCTGTCGACAGGAAATCAAACGCAGTCGTGGTGCGCCGCAGGGCGGCCGGCCCGGTTTTCTCCGCTCAGTGTGGCTCGACGGACAGACTTCGCTAGTCCTTCCCTCGCCACATTCGCTGCGAAAGCCGTTCCGGCCGCCCTGCGGCGTTTCGATATGAGTGTTTCGTCCGGATCAACAGCCGGACGGCAACGGTGAGTGTGAATCATGGCCTACGACATCATCCCTGAAACCGCGATCACCGATCTCGACTGGAATTCGGTCGAGACGCCGTGTTTTCTGGTGGATACGCGTCTGCTCGAACGCAACGCGCGCATTCTTGCCTCGGTGCGTGAGCGCGTGCCGAAGGCGCGCGTGCTGCTGGCACTGAAGGGCTTCGCGATGTGGAGCACGTTCGACGTGCTGCGGCCCTGGCTCGATGGTTGCTGTGCGTCGGGGCCAATCGAGGCGCAACTGGCGCGCGAGGAGTTCCGCAAGGAAGTGCATACCTATGCGCCGGCGTTCACGGATGCCGAGATGCAGGAGACGCTCGCGCTGTCCGACCACGTCGTCTTCAATTCACCGTCGCAACTGCGCAAGCACCTGCCGGCGCTGCGTGCGTTCGAAGGGCGTACCGGCCGCAAGGTCGATGTCGCCCTGCGCGTGAATCCGGGCTACAGCGAGGTGGAGACGGCGCTCTACAACCCGGCGGCGCCGGGCTCGCGGCTGGGCTGCATTCGCACCGCGGACGTCGATGCCATGGCGCATGAGCTGGACGGCATCCATTTCCATGTGATGTGCCAGCAGGGCGCGGAGACGCTGGCGCGCGTGCTCGAGCATCTGGAAAAGAACTACGGTGATCTGCTCGCGAAGGTCCGCTACCTCAATTGCGGTGGCGGGCACCACATCACCAAGCCCGGCTACAACCTGGACCTGCTGGTGGAAACGCTGCAGGGCGTGCTCGCGCGCTATCCGAATCTCGAGCACATCTACCTCGAACCGGGCGAAGCCGTCGGGCTCAACACCGGCGTGCTGGTGGCCAGCGTCATGGACACCCTCGAGAACGGCATGCCGATCGGCATCCTGGACACCTCCGCCACCGCGCACATGCCGGACGTGCTGGAGATGCCGTACCGCCCGACCATCCACGGTGCCGGCGAGCCGGGCGAGTTCGCCTACACCTACCGCCTCGGTGGCATGACCTGCCTGGCCGGCGACGTGATCGGAGACTGGTCGTTCCGTGCGCCGCTGCAAGCGGGCCAGCGCCTCGTGTTTGCCGACATGGCGCACTACACGATGGTGAAGACGACGATGTTCAACGGCGTGAAGCATCCGTCGCTGGCCTTGTGGGACGGCAAGCAACTGCGCGTGGTGCGCAGGTTCGGCTACGCGGATTTCAAGGCGCGGTTGTCGTAGGCGCCGGGAGACGGGCGCGGCGAGGACGCCGGCCTGTTGCGTCAGCCACGCCCGCCATTCGCACCGGAATGAATGGCGGGCATGTCTGCACGGCAGGCCGTGGTCAGGCCTGCCAGTTCGAGTAAAGCGAGAAGTTCGTTTCCGTGATCGCCGCCAGATTCGCCAGCGTGGCGAACTGCACGGCCGCGATGCCGCCGAGGCCGTCGGCGTCGTAGTACAGCGCGCCGGTGCTGTCGTTGTAGACGATCCGGTGCGTCGTTTCCGTCGCGGCCACGCCGATATGGAATTCACTGGCGGCCAGCGACGAACTGCCGAACAGCTCCGCGAACACCACGTCGACATCGAGCACCAGCATGTCCTCCGCCGGATCGAAATCGGTGATGGTATCGACGTTGGTGGCCGCATTCAGGGCGCTGAAGAAGCCGAAGGAATCGCTGCCGGTGCCGCCGCTGAGCAGGTCGTTGCCGGCGCCGCCGTCGAGGTTGTCGGCACCGTTGCCGCCGTTCAGTGTGTCGTTGCCGTTTTCGCCCTGCAGCCCGTCCTGGTCGTCGCCGCCGGAGAGGTGGTCGAAGCCGGCACCGCCCATGAGCATGTCGTTGCCGCTGTTGCCGGCCAGGATGTCGCTGCCGGCATCGCCAAACAGCGTATCGGCGCCGCCATTGCCCTGGATGGTGTCCTTGCCGGCACCACCGATGAGCTGGTTGTCCTGGCTGTTGCCGCGCAACACGTTGTTCAGTTCGTTGCCCATCCCGAAACTGAAGCCTTCGCCGCCTTGTATCGTCAGGTTCTCGACGTTGCCAGCCAGCGTGTACGACGACAGTGACGTGATCACCGTGTCGATGCCTTCGTTGAATTCCTCCTGCACATCGTCGGCGACGTCATCGACGTAGTAGACGTCGTTGCCGGTGCTGCCCACCATGAAGTCCGCGCCGGCACCGCCGACCAGCACGTCGTTGCCGCCGAGCCCGGCCAGGATGTCGGTGCCGTCGCCGCCGAACAGCGAGTTCACGTTGTGGTTGCCGGTCAGGGTGTTGTCCTGGACATTGCCCCACAGGTTGGCCGCGGCGCTGCCCTGCAGCGTCAGGTTCTCGATGTAGAGCGCGGCGGCAAGCGAGCCGTAGGTCAGCAGCGTGTCGACGCCCTGGTTGAAGTACTCCACCACGGTGTCGCCGGTTTCGTAGTGGTACAGGTCGTTGCCCTGGCCGCCGCGCATCAGGTCATTGCCATTGCCACCGATCAGCTGGTCATTGCCGGCGCCGCCCTCGAGCGTGTCGTTGCCGTCGTCGCCGGCGAGCACGTTGTCCGCCAGGTTGCCGACGATCAGGTTGTCCACGTTGGAGCCGTAGCCGAAGGCGGCGACGCTGCCGTTCAGGAACAGGTTCTCGACATCACTCGACAGCGTGTAGCTGGCACTGGCGTTGACAACGTCGATGCCTTCGCCGCCGAATTCCACGATGACGTCCAGCGACGAATTCACGACGTAGGTATCGTTGCCGTTGCCGCCCTCGAGGTAGTCGTTGTCGAAGCCGCCGTTGAGGGTGTCGTTGCCGTCGCCGCCGAACAGGGTGTCGTTGAAGCTGCCGCCCAACAGCTCGTCGTCGCCGGCGTTGCCATACAACTGGTCGATACCGGCGCCGCCGCTGAGGTAGTCGTTGCCATTGCCGCCAATCAGCGAGTTGTTCGTCGCATCGCCGTACACGGTCTGATTGGCCTGGTTGATGCGGAACTCGAAGTGGCGGGTTTCGCTGTTGCCGTCGACGCCCTGGGCCTGGATGGTCAGCAGGCGCGTACTGTCGGCACCGCCATCGCGGACCATGAGTTGCACGCTTCGCAGTGCGTTCTGGTAATCGGCGATGGACGCAAGACCGCTGAACGACAGGATGGCGTCGTCATATTGCCCGCTGCTGCCGACGGCATCGCGGCTGTCCCACAGCAAGGTGTCGCCCATGCGCCCGCCGCCCAGGGTGATGCTGAGCGACTGCAGTTCGCCGGAGTCGACGTCCTGGATGAACGCGCCGGCGAGCGGATAAATCTCCAGCGGCGCCGCGCCTTCGGTGAGCACATCATCCAGCGCGGGGACAACGTACTGTTCGATGGCGACCTGGCTTGGCGCGGCCGCCTGTTCCACGATGAAGCCCACGTTGAGGTAACCGCCGTACTGCGGCACATGCAGCAGCGCCGGGGCGCTCTCGCCCAGTGCGGAGGACGCGTTGATCAGCAGCGGCGTGTCCAGCGGCACGCCGCCGACACTGAAGCGTTGCAGGTACACCGACGTGGTGCCGCCGCCGTTCGCCTGCCATGCCACGGCGAAGTGCCCGTTCTCGGTTTCCGCGACCGCGATGTCCACCACTTCGCCTTTTGCATCCAGCGTGAAGCCGTCGTTCGTGGGCAAGCCGTCGACGCCGTACATGCGCACGACCACTTCCGTCACCGGACTGCCGGCGGCACCGTTGGCATACGCCACGGCCACGCGGCCGCCGCTCAGCCCCGCCGCCTGTACCTGCTGCTGCTCGCCGATGGACGTGGACGACAGCAGCAGGTTGCCGCCGACGGCGTTGCCCGCGGCGTCGTAGAACTGCCCGACGACGTCGAAGTTGTCGCCATCGGGGTTGTTCCAGGTCACCAGGTAGCCGGTCCCGGCCTGGGTCACGGATGGCAGGAAGGCGTCCTGGCCAACGAGGCTGTCCACCTGCACGGTGCCGCCGACGGTGCCGCCGGTTTCGTCGTAGCGCTGCGCGAAGACGTGCGTCTCGCCGAGGTCCGTGGAAGACCAGACCACCACATAACCGGTGCCCAGCGACGCCACGTCCGCGTCCTGCTGGTCGCCGCTGGTGTAGGCGGTGTTGACCAGTTGCTCGCCGCCGAGCGCGAAGCCGGCGTCGGAGAAACGCTGCATGTAGATGCCGGCGCCACTGCCGTCCTGGCCCAGCGAGGTCCAGGTCACGACGAAGCCCAGGGCGTGTGCGGCGACGGCCGGTGAAAACTGCGCATTCGCCGTCGTGGTGTTGACGAGCGTGGGGGCACCGGCGATGTAGCCGCCTTCCACGTCGTACACGCTCAGGTAGATGCCCTGGGTGTCGCCGGGCTGGTTGGCTGCGTGCCAGACCACCGCCATGCCGTCGGTCTTCAGTGCCATGTCGACGCCTTCCAGCCCTTCGCCCGCCGGGGCCGTCGACTGCACGAGTACCGGCTGGGCTCCGAGGGAGACCACGGGTACGTCGGCCACGGCGCCTACCGTCAGCTCCACGGTCGCGGTGTTCGAGTAGTCAACGCCGTCGAACGCACGGTACGTGAACGTCACCAGGCCGCTGAAGTCGGCGGCGGGCGTGTACACGAAGTCGGCCGGGCCGCCCTCGATGGCCGCAACCAGCGAACCGGCCAGCGGCGCGTCAACGATCTCGTAGCTCAGCGGGTCGAGATCGGCGTCGGAGGCGTCGAGCACGACGATCACGTCGGTGTCTTCACTGCCTGCA
>Ga0073934_10011001_pt1 | contig 11072 bp, 12 predicted proteins | sample LarsenN4metaG_FD_76834 | JGI IMG/M metagenome (GOLD analysis project Ga0073934, IMG submission 76834) | Hot spring sediment bacterial and archeal communities from British Columbia, Canada, to study Microbial Dark Matter (Phase II) - Larsen... ...
ATGCCTCGATCTCCTTGAACCAGGGGCTTCGCATTTCTTCGATATTCCCCGCTTTTTCTCCATCGAGTAAGGAATTCAGCCTCTGGAGCGTTACCTTACAATCCCCAACAATGGGTACGCTCACGGAAATATTCTTCCCGATGGATGAGGGATCGATATCTATATGGACAATCTTTGCCTTTGGTGCAAAGCTCTCGCTCCTTCCTGTGACCCGGTCATCGAAACGGACACCCAGGGCGATGAGTAAATCGCATTCAGAGGATGAGATATTGGCCTGATAGGTGCCATGCATCCCAATCATGCCCTGCCAGAGTGGGTCTGTGCCGGGAAATGCGCCAAGGCCCATAAGCGTGCTCACTACAGGGGCTTGAATCTTCTTGGCAAAGAGTCTCAGTTCCTCCGAGGCCTTAGAAAGAATGACCCCGCCTCCAGTTAGGACCAACGGTCTTTTCGAATTCCTGATGAGGTCGATCACCTTGGGGAGTTGTTTGATATTTGGTTCATAAATGGGATTGTAGGACTTGAGTTCCCTTGGCCTGGGGTTCAGGTAACTGGCGGTTGCCTTAAGGATGTCCTTAGGAAGGTCTACCAGCACTGGGCCAGGCCTTCCAGAGCGTGCGATGTGGAAAGCTTCTTTGAGGGTACTGCCCAGTTCCTCGATAACCTGCACTAAGTAGTTATGCTTGGTACAGGCTCTTGTAATGCCTACGATATCTACCTCCTGAAATGCATCATGGCCGATCAAATGAGTAGGGACCTGCCCTGTGAGGACAACGATAGGGATGGAATCCATGAACGCTGTGGCAATACCTGTAACCGTATTTGATGCCCCAGGCCCTGATGTGACCAGGCATACTCCAGGTCTACCAGATGCCCTTGCATAGCCGTCCGCCGCGTGGACTGCACCCTGTTCGTGCCGGGCCAGAATGTGGCGTATGTTTGTTTTGACTAATTCATCATACAGATCCATCACGGCCCCCCCTGGAATCCCAAAGATCGTATCGACCCCTTCTTCCCTTAGTACTTCCATTACGATTTTTGCACCCGTAAGCTTAATAGTCATCACCCCCATCTTTAAATAAAGGTAGCATATTGCTTGTGGTATGCAGCCCGAATAGGGCTTCTTCCAAGCGATAATAAAAAAGCCGTTACCAGGAGACCTGATAACGGCTTTTAAAGATCCAAATAGTTAGTTCACGTCACGTCATTATCAGGCCCAGTTGCTTGAGGTACCCCCCAAGCAGTAAAAGCAATAGGGATACAGCTACCCCTACTGCGGCGATAATGACGATAAATCTGTGAACGGGAAGTATCATGACCCTCTCTTGTGTAATTGATGCTTTTATAGCCTACACCGATTGCTTTGTCAAGTTTTTTTTATGGGGGGATCATATATGATAGGTTGTCGGTCATTGCTAAGAATTGTTTGTCAATTGAGCGCAGACGTTAACTGTCGTAAAGTGGTCTAAAATGATCGCACCTCCTTCCGTAACAAAAGTGGAAGTTGAAACAACCTTCCTGCCCGCAGTTCGATAGGAAGAACTCCCCGTTAGATCTGGCAACAGATGGGAGGAGATCGATCAATAGGAGAGGAGGACATAAGAAAGGAAAAAACTATTTTTCTTTTTTGGTCACGTCCTCGGCATAACCTTCGCGGAAGCCTTCAACAATCTTTTCAGTCACCTTCTTCGTAGCCTTCAAGATCTTGAACAGACCCTCTTTGAATAATTCCTTGGCCTCTTCAAGTTCCTCTTCCTTTTCTTCTTTCGTTTCCTTTGCCATTCTCTCAAGAACCAAATGCGAATCTAACAAGAATTTTCAGATGCTGTTCTGTTGTCCTATTGTTTTTACTCCGAACTCCCAACTCCCAACTCCGAACTATTATTCTATTTGGCCATCTTTCTCAAATTCTCCATTTGGGCCCTCACCCGATTGGCCCTCTCGCTATTCGGATCAACCTTCAAATATTCCTCCCATGCCTTGATCGCCCCTTTGATATCCTGCTTGTCATGAAGGAGGACAATGCCGATGTTGTATCGGCTGTTCACATGCTTTGGATCGCTTTGGGCTGCTTTCTCAAATTCGCGGAGGGCCCGGTTAGCATCTCCCAGTCTCCGATACATGATCCCCATATCCGTCCTCACGTCAGGGTTCTCGGGCTTGGCCGTAAGATACTTGCTATAAGCCTCAACGGCCTCTTTGGGCTGGTCGCTGTCAAAATAGAGATTTCCCAGTTCCACCCACGCCGGCAGGTTCTTAGGATCTTTCTGAACAATCTCCTTTAAAGTTTTAATCTTCGAAGCGACTTCGAGAGGAGAAGGGCCTGGCACGGGAACAGGTGGCGGAACCATTTCGGGTTTGGGAGTCATGGCCGTGGTTTGAGCGGCTTTCTTGCCTTTGAGAATGGCAACCGTTGCACCTGTGATAAATCCAGCGAGAAAGGCGATGACCACTGTAAGAATCACCGTCTCTTTTTTCATCATGAAATTCTCCTCTTTTTCTTGGAATTTTATCTCAAGTTGACCGATTAATCAAATGTTGAGAGTATCTTCAAATCTCCTTTGATTTTTGGTCTGTTCCGGTATAAAATTTTTTATATATCCCTTAAAACCGGAAGGAAGGAGTAAAGATATGAAGTGCTACGTTTGTGCAAAGCAAGGACTGGATAAAGATGCCGTGGCCATCTGTATTGTCTGTGGGATGGGCCTCTGCCTTGGCCATGCTTTCAAGGAAGAGTTGCTCGTGCGGGATATCATCGATTGGGGATTTGGAGAGGAAAAGATCGAGTACCCCCATACCCTGCCTCGGTTCATCTGTGCAGAGTGTAAACTGGCGATGGAGCAGAGGAAAAAAGTTGAGAAAAGATAGTTAAGAGTTAAAAGTAAGGAATCAAAATAAAAAAGAATTGTCTTTTCACCGAAGATTGTCGATAATGATCCTATGAAGAAGATCTTGGTTGTTGAGGATGAAGAGGGGTTGAGGCTTCTCTATGAAGAGGAACTGACGGCGGAAGGGTACGAGGTGCTCACCGCTCGGAACGGAAGAGAAGCCATCCAGCAATTAGAACAGGGCAAGCCCGATTTGATCGTCCTCGACATCGTCATGCCCGTCATGGACGGGATGGAGGCCCTGGGCCGGATTGTTGGAAAGGAGAGAAAGATTCCCATCATCCTCAATACTTCCTATCCAGGATACCGCGAGGACTTCATGAGCTGGGCCGCAGATGCCTATGTGACAAAATCAGCAGATCTGACCGAGTTGAAAGAGAAGATTCGAGAGCTTTTGGAGAAAAGGGGCAAGAATCAGTCATGAAGGTCTTAGCCATGGTGTTGGCAGGCGGGCGGGGAGAAAGGCTTTATCCCCTTACCCGGGATCGAGCCAAACCCGCTGTTCCCTTCGGTGCCATCTACCGGATCATTGACTTCACGCTTTCTAATTGCGTCAATTCAGACATTCGACGCATCTATGCCCTCACCCAATATAAATCGACTTCCCTGCATCGTCATATCCAGTTCGGATGGAGTATTCTTTCATCGTCCCTGGGAGAATTCATAGAGGCCATTCCTGCTCAGCAACGAATCGACGAACATTGGTATCAGGGAACTGCAGACGCCATTTTTCAAAACATCTACACGATTCAGCAAGAGAGGCCGGATCTGATCCTCATCCTTTCCGGAGATCATATCTACAAGATGGATTACCGGAAGATGATTGATTTTCATCTTGAGAAGAAGGCAGATCTAACCGTCGGTGCCATCCGGATGGAGAGGCGGTTATCTAGAGAATTCGGTGTAATCCAGGTCGATGAAGAGAGCCGAGTCGTCGGATTTGAAGAGAAACCTGAAGAGCCGAAGACGATCCCCGGAGATCCCGAAGCCATTTTGGCCTCTATGGGAATTTATATCTTTCCCACGGAGATATTGGTAAGGCGGCTCATCGAAGATGCGCGGTCCGATTCAACCCATGATTTTGGCAAGGATATCATTCCCGTCATGATTAAAAAAGACCGGGTCTTCGCCTTTGATTTCCGGAGAGGTGATCGAGGAGGAACAGGATATTGGAGAGATGTGGGAACGGTGGAGGCATACTTCGAGGCCAACATGGATCTGATTTCGGTCACGCCACAGCTCAATCTTTACGATCCCCAATGGCCTATCTTCACTTACCAATCCCATTATCCTCCTGCCAAGACTGTTCTGGAAGAAGAGGGAAGAATGGGGACGGCCATTAACTCGATCATTTCGAACGGGTGCATCATCAGCGGAGGAAGTGTGAAGCGGTCGATCCTCTCGCCGCGAGTAGTAGTCCACAGTTATGCGGACGTGGAAGATTCCATTCTTTTGGAAGGGGTGGATATCGGGAGGTATGCAAAAATCCGTAAGACGATCATCGATAAGGACGTGCAGATTCCTCCGGGCATGAAAATTGGATACGATCTGGATGAGGATGCCAGGCGATTTACCGTAACCGGTTCAGGGATCGTAGTCGTTCCAAGAGGAATGCGACTCTAATGAGGACATTTCAGATTGAGGATTGAGGATTGCACCTGCCTGCCGCAGGCAGGGATTTAAAATCTCAAGTCTTCAATCCAGAAGATCCGAGATGTTGATCTCCAACATTTTCACGGAGGCGAGGATTCGTTCTGCGTTCCGATCCACTGCCTGTATCCCACCTGAGAATTTTTTCAACTCCAGTGCTGCCTTCTTGATGGCCTTGATCCTGGTATCCAATTTTTTTATCTCCCTTCGGTTCATAGATCACCTCCTCTCATATATCCAGGTTCCGGCCTCGTCCCCCCTCACCCCATCTCTCTCCCCCGAGGGGAGAGGGGGAGTGAGGGGCTGTTTCGGATTTGGGTTATTGGAAATTGTTTGTTATTTGGTGCTTGGTACTTGGCGCTTCGTTCTTACGATCCATGTTTCCTCAAGTCTTTGAACCTTTTTGCCTTCACTTCATACCGGGGTAAAGTTCCGTAGGGGTGGACTTCAATGTTGTAACCCAGGTTCGTCTTCAAGCGAAGCTGATCCCTTAATTGGGTGAGGATGGCGTCGCGATTTCCTTCCTCTTCAGGCAAAATTTCTATTTTTAAGGTGATGTCGTCGAGGTCACCCTTTTTGGTAACCACAATCTCAAACTCATTACTTAGCCCTTTGATTGACCGGACCACCTCTTCAATCGCAGAGGGAGCCACCAAAACGCCCTTGATTTTGGTGATATCATCGGCTCTTCCAATCACTCCCCCTTTGATGAGGCGGAAAGTCCTTCCACAAGGACAGGGTTCCTCTGCCCACTCAGCTACATCCTTGGAGTCGAATCGGATACAGGGCTGAGCGATTCTGTCCAGGGCGGTGATGACGATCTTCCCCTTTCTCCCCGGCTGCTCAATGATCTCTCCCGTCTCGATGTCTTCAAGCTGAGTGAGGAAGAGGGTCTCGTTGACATGAAGGCCACCGGGTTGAGCCGTACATTCGAAACCCCATGCCCCGATCTCGGTGGCACCTACATGGTCATAGACCTTGGCTCCCCAGACCTCTTCCATTCTCTTTTTTGTAGAAGGGATGCTGGCCCCAGGCTCGCCTGCGCAGGTGATCTTTCGAATCGTAAGATCCCTCGCCGGATCGATCCCCAATTTTTTCTTTGCCGTGTCGGCCATTCCCAATACGTAAGTTGGCGTAGCCATCATAGCACTGGCCCGAAGTTCTTGGATTTTGAGGATGCGGGCTTCTGTGTCAAGAACGCCGCCTGGAACCACTTCACAACCGATCTTCTCAGCCGCATAATGGCCTGCCCAGAAGGCAACGAAGATATTATATCCAAAAGGAATGAAGACCCTGTCCGTCTTTCGGTACCCCTGTGCAAAGAGCAGATAGGCCCATGCCTCGGCCCACCATTCCCAGTCCTGCCAGGTATCGGGCTGGTAGACTGGTGTTCCTGTGGTTCCACTGGTCTGACGATATTCCGTGACCTCTTCCAGAGGGACGCAGAGGGCGTCTCCATATGGAAACGGATCCTTTCTCTGAATATCCCTCATCATTGCTTTCTCCACCTTGGGAACCTTGGCCACATCGTCATAAGACTTGACGTCTCGAGGTTTAAGGCCTGCCTCTTGGTAGAGCCTGCGGTGAAATTTCGATCGCTCATAGGCCCACCTTACAATTCTTTTGAATTTCTTAACCTGAAGTTCCCTCAATTGTTCCAGCGGAAGGGTCTCCATGAGAGGGTTCCAGTAAAGGTTCGCCTCTTTTTTAGAGGATTTCATCTTCTTCACTCCTTCGCTTCAGTTTACCGCTGATTTTATGGAGCCAGGTTGATTTTGTCAATCTGGATTTCAGGTGGGATAATTATGGGTTACCTAATCCCTGAAGAAAGCTCTTCACATTGTTGCCCAACACGGAGTGATTGTAACCACCCTCCAGAACTCCAAAGCATCTTCCCTGGCAGCGGATGAGGGATTGTTCCTTAACCCATTTTCCAATGGTGGAATAGTCTTCGGTCGTGAGTAGCCCTCCCCAATCCTGTTCGTGGCGATCGAAACCGGCAGAGACCGCAATGATATCGTAAGGGGCCTTAGATTGAAGCGCCTTCTCCACCTCGTTTAGAAATGCCTGTCGATTCGTCCCCTCGGGATGAAAATAACTGGCCTCGTTTGAATTGGCAAAGGTGTTGGCTGTCCCGTCTCCATAATGGAGATCGAAGTCGAGGATGAGGGCCCTTTTGACCTTCTCTTCGCTGATCAGTTTCTTGATGGCGATTGCCACGTTATTGAAATAACAGAAACCCCAGGAGGAATGGGGACTAGCGTGATGCCCCGGAGGCCGGATCAGACCAAAAGAGGCCATTCCTTCGAAGGCCGTTTCTGCTGCGAGAATTGCTCCCCCGGCTGCAAGGAGTGCAATCTCATAGATCAATGGATCTCTCTTAACAGATTGAATATGCGGCCTGCCGTGAACCCTTTCGACATCTCTCTCTGAAGCGGGACCGGGCTCGACAAATTCATAGACCCCTTTCAAAGCATTGACGATCGCCTCCATCCTTCCCTGAGCCGCTGCCGGATCATGGGTATAGACCTCGAAGAATCGGTGATGAAAAATGACTTTCATCTGCGTCTCCTTTTTACCGGATTCGTTGAGGCTTATTTTATCACATACGAATTGAAATATGCTTTTAATCTTCCTGGTATTGTGTTAATCATTTACCTAAAATCATTTGAAATCGATAAATAGAGAAAGGTTTTTCATGGGAACCCTCATCAATGCTGTTGCCATCATTATCGGAGGTGCACTGGGTCTGCTCTTTCGCAAGGGATTTCCAGAGCGAATTTCACAGACCACGCTTCACGTCTTAGGTCTCTTCACTTTGGTCATTGGGTTGAGCATGGCCATTCAGGGCCAGCAGCTCATCATGGTTTTGATAAGTCTGGCCTTGGGGGCTGCACTGGGGGAGTGGCTTGATATTGAGGGTCATCTCGATCGGTTTGGGAGTTGGCTGGAAAGGCGACTTCATGTCACAGAGAAAAGCCCTGCCAAAGGATTCATCTATGCCAGTCTGCTTTTTTGTGTCGGATCCATGGCAATTGTGGGAAGCATTACTGATGGTCTCAAAAATGATCCCTCAATTTTGATCACCAAGGCGATGATGGATGGGATCATTTCGATTCCCTTTGCGGCAAGCATGGGATTTGGTGTCTTGGGCTCGGCTGTCCCTATTCTGTTGTATCAGGGAAGCTTGACCCTGCTGGCTTCAAAAATTCAATTCTTCTTTACCCCTGTCATGGTCAGGGAATTGACCTCTGTCGGCGGGGTGATTGTGATGGGCATTGGCGTCAATATTCTCGGACTGCAAAAGATCAGGGTAGGGAATTTCATACCCGCATTGCCACTCATTATCGTGATTCTATATCTAAAAACATTTCTCCCCTTCTGAGACAGAGGGGAAAAAGGACAAGTCCTATCCTGTTGTCATGAGGAGAAAATAGAATGGGAAATGAGAAGAAGCATGTCCTCCAAAAGAGATTATCTATGAGGCGATTGAATCGTATTCTGACGATGCTTCTTTCGGAGATGAAGGACCTGAGCAATGAGGGGAGGGATCTTCCCATTCGATGGAACATCATGCACATGTACTCAAGCTCCCAACTTGCGAAGTTATTAGCCATGCATCGGGGAATTGAACCTGAATTAGCAGGAATAGCCGCAGCTTTACATGATATCGGTGTTGTCAGGACAAAAAAAGACGAAGGGCACGCGGAGGCAGCCGAAAAATATGTCTATGAGTTCATAGAAAAATATAATGTTGAATCGGGGACAAAACTATCGCCGATTACGAAAGAAGAGATTGAGAAGATAGTGAAGTCGACGGTTCACCATAGTGATAAGGAGGCTAATTCTAATGACCCTTTTGTGGAACTCTTAAAGGACGTGGATTCCTTAGATGGTTATCTCCACGGAGTGAAGACAGAAGGGGGGCGCCTTCAAAGATGTAAGAAGGTGATGGAGGAGTTCGGAATAGAGATGAAATAAGATTAAACCGAGCCTAAAAGGAATCCAGTTTTGAATAAAGCCGAAAAAGACAAACAGATTCGCTCTCTTTTTTCCTTTGGTGCCTTCCACTTCCTTGATGACGGATTCTCGGACTCCCTCTATCTTCTTCTTCCTTTCATCGCTGTGGAGTTAAACCTTTCACTCAGCCAAGTGGGCCTACTCAAAGGAGTTTCATCAGCGATGAGCCTTCTTCAATTCCCTCTAAGTCTTCTGGGAGAGAGGATCGGAGAGTTGACCGTGATTGTCGCCGGAACTTTCGGTCTGACCGGCGGCTTCTTAATGATGAGCAGGGTTTATACTTTTTCGGCAATTTTAATATCCCTCATTTTTGCGAGGGGAACTGCGGCAGGTCAGCATGGCTTAGGTTCTTCCGTTCTTTCTAGGGTCTTCGAAGTTTCAGGACGCCGGACGGCGATGGGAACTTATAATTTTTCCGGCGATATGGGTAAGGTATGCTTACCTTTCTTAGTGGCTGTGATGATTAGCCTTTGGGACTGGAGGCAGGCGGTTTTCGTTCTTTCCATTGGCGGATCGTTGTTAGGAGCTATCCTCTGGATCCTGGTCAGGAAGGAGAGGGAAGTTCATCCATTACCAGGGCCGCCGGGAGAGTTAATGTCGGGAGGGGGTGGTTGGGGGAGACGGAACCGAACCAGTTTTTCGGCTCTGTTGACGATCGGGGTCATTGATATCTCGACGCGTGTGGCCCTACTCACCTTTCTCCCCTTTTTGCTTTTACAAAAAGGGATTCCAGGGACTCGAGTCAGTTTTGCCCTGACCCTTATTTTCGCGGGCGGAGCGGTGGGGAAGTTTGTCTGCGGTGCTCTTGCCGAATGGCTTGGCATTATCCCTATGGTCATGGGGACAGAAGTTCTGACTGCTGTGGGAATTCTTTCTTTAACATTTTGTCCCCCTTCGGCCATTTGGATCGTGCTTCCATTCATGGGAATTGTATTGAACGGTACCTCCTCTGTGCTTTACGCTACCGTGGCGGAGATCATCACTCCCAAAGCGAGGTCCCGGGGATATGGGTTATACTACGCTGTCACCTTGGGTTGCGGGGCGATCTCTCCGATATTTTTTGGTTTTCTTGCTCAGTTCCTGAGTCTCTCATTTGCGCTCGTGAGTACGGCTTTGATGGTTTTATTCACTCTCCCTTTGAGCCGATATCTAAAAAGACCGGATCGCATGTGATTTAAATGGGGTAAAGAAGGAGATAGGAAGTTGAAAGGTAGACCACCTACTCGAGTAGGGATAGGGAAATGAGAGAAGTCATTTACCAAGGGAAGGTTTTCGACCTTTACCGAGAAGAGACCACTTTACCGAACGGCAAGAAGATGATGGCTGAATTTATCCACCATCCTGGGTCTTCAGGAATCATCCCCCTGATGGATGAAAATTCAGTCGTTCTCATTCGCCAGTACCGTCCTATTCTCAAAGATTTCATATGGGAGATTCCATCCGGCACGATGCTACCAGGAGAAGACCCCTTAACTTGTGCGAAGAGGGAGCTGGAGGAAGAATGTGGGTTTCTCGGCAGAAGATTTGAGAAGGTGGGCGAGATCCTTGTCGCTCCCTGGTATAGTGATGAGCGAACCCACTTGTTTTTGGCAAAAGAACTCACCCCCTCCGAACAGAGATTGGATGAGGATGAGATTCTAACCACCCATATCATCTCCTTCGACCAGGCAATGAAAATGGTTGAACAGGGAAAGATTCAGGATTCAACAACAATGATAGGGCTTCAAATAGTCTATTCGATATTGAAACGGAAGTAAGGTTCATGATCCTCCCGATTGAAATCCTTTTTCCCCCCAGTCCATGGATGAATTCCCTAAGATGATAACGGCAGGTTATTAAAAATATAAAATTTATTATATTGACTCATATAAAATGACATTTTATAAATACGAATTGTTTTTTCTAACCCAACCTTGAGAAAGGAGAAGATAAGATGGCAGATGATCAATGGGGAGATCAATATGACCAGACAGGAAGAGAACCATTCCATTGGCAATGTTCGTTTGCCTATAAAACGGCAGATAAGATCGTTCTCCAAGGATATGATACAACCGAGCTTGCGGAGGCGGGATGGAGTTTTGCGGCTGTTGTCTTTTTGCTTTTTCAGGGCAGACTTCCAAAGATTAATGAAGAGAAGATGCTCAACTTCTTTATGGTTGAGTTCATGGAGCACGCCCTATCTCCGTCAACGCTGACTGCGAGGTGTTGCGCCTCGGGAAGACCAGCCCTCAACGCTGCGATTGCTGCAGGGATCATGACCTTTGGGGAGGCCCATGGTCCAGGACATCTGCACGGGATCATGGTCCATAAATACATGGACATGGGGAAGAAGAACGGCTGGAACCTTACCCAGATTGCCGAGCAATTGGTCAAGGATCATAAAGGGAAGATGATTATGGGCTTAGGACAGCCCCAACACATCCACGGTGACCCTAGGGCCATTCGGATCATGAAGAAAGCGAGGGAACTCGGAGTTGCGGGAAAGTTCCACGATCTGCAGATTGAGATTGAAAA
>Ga0073934_10011003_pt1 | contig 11069 bp, 7 predicted proteins | sample LarsenN4metaG_FD_76834 | JGI IMG/M metagenome (GOLD analysis project Ga0073934, IMG submission 76834) | Hot spring sediment bacterial and archeal communities from British Columbia, Canada, to study Microbial Dark Matter (Phase II) - Larsen... ...
AGCCGACTTGCACCTGGCCGTCCGCGAAGCGGACTTCCCAAGCCCAGGGGAGCGGAGCCGTGCCCTCGGCAGGGGCGACGAGGACCTTCGTGCCGAGCAGCCTGGCCACCAGCTTGCCATCGGGCTCTTGCGACTCTTGCCATTCGTACACGCGGTCCTCCCGGTCTGTGTCCACGTTGCTTGCGAGAACAGGGCGTTCACTTCTCGAGGATCATCATGTCCTGGAACTCAACCTTCAAGGGGCCGCCGGAGTGCACCTGGACGGCAATATGTCCGTCCGGCCTGCGCTCCCGGTCCTCGTACTCGGCGGTCACGACCCCGTTGATCGTGATCTTCACCTTGTTTTGGATGGCTTCGACCTCGTAGTCGTTCCAATCATTCTTCTTCACGGCCTTCGATCCCTTCTCGGCGTAGCTCGAGACGAGGAGGTTTCGACCCGTGGACTCGTCGTAGAGGCTTCCCCACCAGCCCTTCCCAATGTCGGCCTGGTAGCCGTACATCTCGCCGTTGGGGAGCCACTCGCTCCGAAGCTGGACCCCGCTGTTCTCCTCGTCGGGCACGAGGCGGACCTTGAGCTTCAAGACGAAGTCGGCGTAGCGGCGCTCGGTCCTGAGGAACGTGTTGTGCTTGAGCCCGGGGCCCGAGTCGCCCGTGATGGCGCCGTCGACGAGCTTCCAGACCTTCGGGTCCCCCACCCAGCCGGAGAGGTCCTTGCCGTTCACCATGCGCTGCCAGCCATCGAGGCCCGATGGGATCGTGACGTCCCCGGTCGCTGCCCACTCGGCCCCCCGCTGGAGGAGCGTCTTGAACCCGGCGCTCCCCATGCTGCTTGCCGCATGGCCGAGCGGCGTGTGGAAGACGCGCCCGCGGCCGTACCGGAGCACCCAGGCCATCGGCTCGTAGCGGTCGGTGCCGCCCGAGCGGGCCTTGCTCGAGAAGGCGTGGGCGAGGACGCGCACGCCCGGCTCCATGGTGAGGCCGTGATAGAGCTCGTCGGCCGAGTGCGCAAAGACCCTTGGCAGCCCCTTCGTGATCGGATGCTCCCGATCGACGATGTCGACCGTGAACTCGTGGAAGCTCCCGTGCCCCGCCGTGGAGCGCCAGGCGCCTCCCATCAAGCTTTCGTACTCCCGCCACCCGGGGAACGCGTTGTTGGCAGCGTGGACGACGACGGCGCCCTTCCCCTTCATGCCCACCGTGTCGAGGAGGGCTTTCTGCTGGGCCTCGGTCCACTTCCGGCCGCTCGTCGGGTTGAAGTTGAGCACAAGGACGTCAGCGGCGCCGAGCCGCTCGGCCGTGACGTCGTCCCACGGCTTGTCGAGGACGTCGACCTGGAATCGACCCGCCGACTCGAGGATCGACTTCAGGACGGGCGTCGTGGCCTTCCAGTCGTGGTTGTTCTCGCCGGTCAAGATGAGGGCCCGGATGGGCTCGGCGCCGATCAGCGGTCCCGTCGAGACAGCCGCCAGCAACGCAAACAACGTGAATCGGGTCATGCATGTCCTCCTGAGGATACCTCAACCGTGACGTGACTATTCGCCGAGGGCAAGCGCCAGGGCCACGATGAGCGCCGTCACCGCGCTCAGGCCGATGATGCCGATCGTGGACTGGGGCTTCTTGGCCTTCTTGATCCTCGGGACCATCATCACAGCGACCCCGGCCGAGATGACGAGCGCGATGGCAAGCCCCGGGACGCGGCTCCGGCCGATGATGAAGAAGGCCACGAGGCTGAGGATCCCAGACGCGCCCCCCGCAATGAGCGAGACCTTGCTGGGGGTCTTGGGGAGCACGTAGCCCAGGATCCCGCCGAGGATCATGAGGACTCCGTAGGCAAGGACAGCGTAGCGAGCAGCTTCGGTCAAGCGATCACCTCCACGGTTGACGGGTCGAAAATCCAAAGCACGCATGATACGCGAGGCAAGCCCCGCAGTCAGCGGGGAGGCGCCGGGCGGGCCTTCCTGCCCGGTCGGACCGGCGGTATCCTGTGGGCCATGAGCACGCCACTTCCCACGTCGATTCACCGGGCCATGCGGTTTGAAAACGGCTGCGCGATCGGGGTCTCGAACCGGTGGCGGGGCGGGCAGTACTGCTCGATCCTGACCGAGGCCGGGATCGTGGGCTGCGGGATCTACGACCTGAAGACGCCCGCCGAGTTTGGGCAGGCGATCGCAATCGCTCGGGGGACGCCGCAGAAGCCGCTCGTCGACCCAGAGGACCTCCTGGAGGCGAAGATCGTGGGCCTCACGCCACAGGCGGAGAAGCTCGGGATCCACGCCGGCATGACGGGCCGCGAGGCCGTCGAGCTCATGCTGAAGGCATCTGGCGGCGAGACGAGTGCATAGCAGGCCTTTCCTGCAACCAAGCTCTCAGCTCTTCCTCGTCCTCAGCCGCACGACCAGGTCGAGCAGGTTCTCGACGGGGGCGTAGTCGTCGGTGAGGACGATGTTCCGGGAGCGGCGGTCGAGGGTGTCGATCTGGGCCTTGTTCAGGACGCTCCCCTTGAACTTCTCCTCGCCTTTACGCTCCCCAAGCTGGGCCACGTCGAGCGGACGCAGGCTTGCTGCGATGATCCAGGTGTCTCGCACCCCCATGCCCTCGCTGGGGCCCTCCGAGCGCACGGAGAAGACCTGCACCTCAGGGAACACCTGTTTGAGCGTGTAGTACATGGCCCCGAGGAACCGGGCGGAGTCGTAGATGTCGATCACGTTCATGAGGTAGATCCCGCGCTCCGGAACGAGGATGTCCCGGACCTTCTGCATGAGCTCCTTGGTCACGAGGTGGAAGGGCACGCAGTAGTCGTTGAACGCATCGCCGTAGACGAAGTCGAAGGGCTTGAAGCCTTTCCCCGACTCCTTCCTTCGCAGGATGTCGTCGATGTGGTTCCGGGCATCGAGGTGGTAGACGAGCATCGGCTTCTTCCCGTCCGCCCCGGGCACTGCCTGCGCGTACGCAGACCGCGAGTCGCGGATCTCGACCTCCTCCCGGCGGAGGCCGAAGGCCTCGAAGTTCGCCTCGGTGACGACGGGGTCGATCTCGGCCACCTCGATGTTGCTTTCCGGCCAGCGGTCCCGGATGTGGCGGGGGAAGATGTACCCGCCGCCCCCGATGAAAAGGCAGCTCATGTCCGGGCGGTCCCGCCCGTGCCGCTCGGTGAGGACGTCGTAGATCAGCTCGTAGTCGTAGAGCAGGTTCTTGGGGTTCTCGGGCGAGTAGACTGCGTGGACGAGGTTGTCCATGAAGAGCCTCCGCTGCTTGTCAGCACGGCTCTCCGTGACCCGGATGAAGGAGTACTGGGTCTCGCAGGAGTAAAGCACCTCGTCTCCGCCCCGCTCGACCACCCCCACGCGGTCCCCCTTCCAGACCCAGCGGCCCGGTCCGCGCCCCGAGACGAGGGCGGATCCGATCAGCGTCCCGAGGAGGAGCGGCCAGACCGCGGCCAGGATCCGGAGCGAGACGACCGGGGAAAGGATCCAGGCTCCTGCGAGGAGCACGCCCGATACGCAGAGGACGACGCCGGACGTCCCGATCGCGCCGATAAGGAAGTAGCCCGAGAGGAACGTCCCGACGATGCTCCCCAGGGCGCCCCAGGCGTAAACGTCGCCGACAGTCCGCCCCGTGCCCTCGCCCCGCTCCAGGGCGAGCTTGGCGACGACCGGGCCCAGAGTTCCGAGCACCAGGGACGGCAGGAGGAACACGAGCGCGACGTGCAGGAACACCCGGAGGGGATAGCTCGTGTCGGACAGTGCATCCCAGCCCATCCTCCGGCCGACCCAGTACTGGATCAGGGGCAAGGCCATGCAGACGAGCGATGCAGCGAAGAGGAGCTGCGCGAGCAGGCTGCGCGCCCGGCCCCGGTCGGCGAGCAGCCCGCCGGCGACGTTGCCGAGGGTCATCCCGAAGAGGACGATGCCGATCACGCTCGTCCATGTGTAGAGGCCGGCTCCCATGTACATGGCCATCATGCGTCCGGCGGCCATCTCGACGGCCATGATGGACCCGCTCGCGAGGAATGCGACCGCGCAGGGGAGCCTGCGCGGGACGCGCTGGGGATCGAGCTCTCGAGAAGGGTCGTCCATTCCGCTCGAGGATAGCCTCCGGGGAGCCTGCCTGGCAACCTTGTCGGCGCGATCCGGTACAATTCGCGCCCATGTCATCTCCACCGACCGGGACCGTCCGCACGCTCGGAGCCTGGGGCGCGATCGTGCCCGTGCTCCTGGCGTTGGTGGCCCACGCGGGGATCCTGCGGGCGGGCTTCGTCCTCGATGAGCCGCAGCTCGCCGGGCGTCTCAAGGACATCTCGAGCTTCTCGCCGAGGAAGGTCTTCGTCGACGCCTACGTTCAGCCCAATCGGGTCGATCGGGGCTACCGGCCGCTGGCTTTTGCGTCCCTCGCTCTTGTGCAAGAGGCCGCGGGCGAGCCCTGGGCGCAGCGCACGGTCAACCTCGTGTTCCACGCCGCCGCCGGCCTGGCCGTGTGGGTCCTCCTGCGGGAGCTGACGGAGAGCTCCGCCGCCTCGACGGCCGGTGCCTGCGTCTTCGCCGTCCTGCCCGTCCACACCGACGCCGTGGCCCGGCTCACGGGCCGTGGGGAGCTTCTCGGCGCGATCTTCGCCGTCCTCGCCTGGGCCGTGGCGCTCAGGAACGGCCGGCGCCAGAGCGAGAGCTTCGCCCTCGCCGGCCTCTCCGGTGGGCTCACGATGGTCGCACTCTTCTCGAAGGACAACGACGCCGTGCTCCTGCCCGCCGTCATCGTCCTCTCGGGACTCCTGCTCGGCCGCCGCATTCCCTGGATCTCTGCCCTCAGCACTCTGGGCGCGGTCCTGGGGGCGTTCGCAGTGCGGGCGCTGGTCCTCGAGAACAGGGCCGGCTTCGCAACCCCGCTCCACAATCCGCTCCGGGACGCAAGCATCCTGGAACGACTCTTCCACGCGCCCGCGCTGGCCGGCACGCATGCCCTTCAGACGATCGCTCCGATTCGGCTCGCTGCGGAGCGGACGATCCTCGACGCGCCGCTTCCGGGCGCCGCCGCCAAGGCCTGCGCGTTCGTCCTGGGAGTGACCGTCATCGCACTGGCCCTTATCGTCCCCATCACCCGGCGGCGGCTCCGGCTTGCCTCCCTCGGAGTCCTCTCGTTTGCGCTCCTCGTCCTGCCGGCCGCCCTGATGCTCTCGCCCGCCAAGCACCTGGGAGTCGAGCGCTCGGCGTACCTGCCGTCGGTCGGCTGGATCCTGGTCCTTGCCGGATGCGCGCTCGCCTGCGTCGCGAAGCAGCGCATGGCGCTCCTCTGGGCCGCAACGGGACTCCTGTGCGCCGTCCTGGGCGCCCGCACAGCTCTGCGGTACGAGGACTGGGTCTCGGGCGACGTCGCACGGCTCATCCCCGCCCGGGCGGCTCCCGACTGGGCCCGTACGCTCTTCGAGGGCTACCGGGCGCTCGAGGAGCGGGCGACCGGGGTCCTCGAGCAAGCCGAGCTCAAGGCCTTCCTCGAGCAGGAGGCGCAACGGCTCGCTCCCCTGTCGCCCGGGAACGGCTGGGTGGAGGCGCTTCAGGGAAACGCGCTCTTCAACAAGGGCAAGCATGCCGAGGCGGTCGAGAGCCTGAAGAAGGCGGAGGCGCTCCTGGCTGCGCAGGCGCCCCCCGTTCGCTCCGCTCGCCTCTACCAGCTTGCCGGCGAGGCGTTGATCCTGCTCGAGCGGACGGCGGACGCGCTCCTTTCCCTCGAGACGCACATCCGCCTCGTCGAGGCGGCGGGGGAGGCCGCCGAGGCCCAGGCCTACAGCCGCAGGGGGCTCTGCCTCGCGAAGCTCGAGCGGCTGGACGAGGCGCTCGTCGACTTCAACCGGGCGCTGGGGATTCGCGACGACTTGCCCGAAGTCTGGAACAACCGGGGCTTCCTGCGCTACAAGCGGGATGACCTGGAAGGCGCCGTGAAGGACTACATCAAGGGCTACGAGGCCTGCGTCAAGGCCAACGTGGCCACGAGCGCTCAGGGCGACAGCGCCCAGGTCTTCCTCCGGAGGATCGCCGACGTCTACCGCGAGTGGGCCCAGCGCCTCCACGCCGAGGGACGGACGGAGGAGGCCAAGCTCGCGATGGGGGAGGCCCAGAAGTACCAGAAGGAGGCCGCCAAGCTCGGCCAGGCATCCGGCACCATGGGCTCCGGAAAATAACGGCTCCGGGAAACAGCCGTGCCCTACTCCGGGAGCTGATCGCCCTTCGGCTCCGGGAGGAAAAAGCAGGCAGCGCTCCCCACGGCGTAGACGAGCAACGCGACCAGGGCTGCGCCCAGCGCGGTCTGGGAGGAAGGAGAAGCATCCGGGGCCAAGGGCGAGATCACGTAGGGGACCACGAGGTTTGCAGTGAAGAACGTGGCGGCGCCCCCGACCATACGCCCTCCCACGTTGGCGGCGAAGCTCTCCCCGGTCCCGCGCAGGTGGAGGGGATAGACGCGGGGGAGGTAGTTGCCCCAGAAGCTGAACGGAGCCACCGTGAAGAACCCTGCCAGGAAGATGCCGACCTTGAGGAGGTCGAGGTCCATGCGGGCGGGGAAGAGGAAGACGAGGGGCACGATGACGAGCCCCGGCGCCTGGAACACGCGGAGGAGCGAACGCCGGCTCACGATCCGCACGGCGAGGAAAGCCAGCGTGAACCGGCCAAGAAGCCCCCCCAGCTCCTGCCAGAACTGGATGGCGTTGGGGGCTTGCGCAATCTGCTTGAGCCTCGCCACCGCTTCCCGCTCTTGTGCGAGGGCTGCCTGCTTCTCGGCGCTGCCGTCAGGGATGGCCTTGAGCCGTTCTTCGATCTGAGCTTTCTCAGCAAGGGCCCGGTCCTTGTCCGCCTTCGTTAGCCCTGGCACGATCGCTGCAGGCGTGAGCTGGATCGCTCCGAACGCCGCACCGTAGCTGCATGCGAACATGAGCGCCGTCACGAGCGTCGTGCGGCGGTAGGCTGGGCTGAAGAGCTCGAGGAAGCTCGGGCGTTTCAGTGTGCCGGCCTCGCGCTTCTCGCGCCACGCCGGCGACTCGGGGAGGAACGGCCGGATGAGCAGGAGCGGGAGGGCGGGGATCACGCCCGAGATCAGCGTGTACCGCCAGGCGGAGTGCGCCCCCTGGATCGCCGGCAAGTGCTCGGCGTAGGCTGTCGCAAGCCAGCTTGCGCCCGTCACGAGGAAGCCGCCGAGCGAGCTGAAAGCCTGCGTGTACCCGAGGACCTTCTCCCGGCGGCGGGGATCGGGGAAGAGCTCGGCGAGCCAGGCCACTGCGGCCACGAACTCGACGCAGACGCCGATCCATGTCGTGCAGCGGAAGAAGAGGAGCATGTAGACCGAGGTGCTGAAGCCTGCAGCCAGGGCCGAGAAAGCGTAGAGGAGGATGCTCCACACAAGGACGCGCCTCCGGCCGAACCGATCGGTCAGGTAGCCGCCGATGAGGCCGAAGAAACCTCCCGCCTGCGCGGACCAGAGCTGGATCCTGCCGATCCAGGTCCGAATCTCGGGCGAACCCTCGGGAACTCCGAGGAGCTCTGCCAGCGCCCTGCCCTGGATCACCGGCATCATCAAGAGCTCGTAGATGTCGAACGCAAACCCGATCGCGGCGATGATGCAGATGAGCCACTGGGTGCGCGTGAGAGGCTGTGCGGGGGCGCCGAGCGGTGCGTCTGGCTTGGGCATAAGGCGGAGACGGTACCACGAGCCGGATGCCATATCTACTCCGCGCGCAGGGCCGGAAACGGAAGGTCCTCAACCCCGGCGGCGCCTGGATCCGAAACGATGGTTTATGAAGACCACCCGCCTGCCTCACCCAACCGTCCTCCTTCTCCCGCTCTCCTGCCTCCTCGGATCTTGCGCGGAGACGCTCGCGTTCCGCGACGCTTCCGGGGAGGACACGATCTCGGCCTACCGGAAGTACCTCGAGGAGCACCCCGACGGCTCGCACGCCGACGCCGCTTACCGGCGTGTGGAGGACCTCTACTTCGAGACCGCAGCGAAGGAGAAGACCCCGGAGGGGCTCGACCGCTACCTCCGCGAGTACCCCCAGGGCCGCCACGCCTCGCAAGCCCGGGCGGAACGGCTCCAGCTCGCCTACGACTCGGCCAAGGCCGCCGACACCCCGCAGGCCTACAAGGCGTTCCTCCGCGAGCACCCCGACGGCGCCATGGCCGCCTCGGCCCGCGCACGCCTCGATGAGCTGAGCTTCCGCGAGGCCGCCCGAGAGGACACCCCCATGGCCTACCGAATCTACATCCAGCAGTTCCCCGACGGCCAGCACAGGGCAGCCGCCGAAGGCGCGCTCGAGCGCATCGCCTACTTCGAGGCGGCGCAGGCGGACACCCAGGAGCGCTACGAGCGGTTCCTCGAGAGCCACTCGAGCTCCCAGTACGCCGAGCGCGTCCGGGAGCGGATCAGCGAGATGAGCCGGGTCGAGCGCACGGGCTTCGACGCCGCACGGGAGTAGGCAGGCCCGCCCCGGACAATCCGTTAAATTGGCAGGTGGCGTCTTTTGTCCCGGTGGTAAAATCGCCGCTGTTTTCTGCCGCTTGTTGAAAGAGGTTGGCCATATTTTCGGCGTTCTGTACCGGACGCGCTGTGAATGCTCCCGGCCTTCCTCGGCGCAGAGGACCGTTCCAGGATCTCTATCCAGGTGCCTACCACGAAATAAGGTGGAGGATTATGGCCATGACGGATTTTCGCGGCGCTGCATGCTGTCTCTTGGGGTGTCTACTCTCTCTCGCTCCTTCCGCCGCCGGACTGGGGGTCCGGGCCCAGGGAGGCAAGGCGGCGGTCATCGCCAAGACGGCCGACAACGCCGGCGTCGGGGCTCTCAACCGCTGGGATTTCGGCGCCACGGACATCACGTACAAGGCGGAGAAGAAGGAGATCTGGATCCTCGAGGCGTACCCGGGCCCAACCGTCACCATCGTCAAGTTCAAGGCGGACGACCTGACGGCCAACCCCACGCGGGTTGCCGTCAACCTCCCCGCCGGCCTCGAGCTGGCGCCCGTTCTCGGCATCGCAGAGATCCGGAACGGCGGCTTCAAGGGCAAGAACCTCCTCCTGATCGACCCCGAGTACGGCACATCCAATCCCCCGCAGCCGCAGATCGCGGTATACGAGGACGACGGAAACATCCAGGCCGGCGACATCTTCCTGCCCATCGTGGGGCTCGGAGATGAAGTCCGCCTCACGTCGATCGACGTCAATCCGGAGCGGGAGGAGCTCGTCGCCTACGACGTCGAGCACCACGCGATCTTCGTCCTCGACTTCGCCTTCGGCCTGATCGCAGGCCCCATCACGCTCGAGGGCTTCCCGTGCCAGTTCGCGGCTCCCTGGTTCTTCGGGGCGGTCAACAGGACGGGTCTGCGGGGCGGCGGCGTCGGCGTCTCCTACAACGGGCCGGACAAGATCCTCGCCACGTCGGCCTTCAAGAACATTGGAGAAACTCACTGGGCCCTGGAGTACGACCTGGCGACGGGGGCATTCTCCGGCCAGGCCCTCGACATGAGCGCTGCCGGGATGTCCGGGCTGAACCCCGACCTCGCGTTCGTGGCCTGCGCGACCGGCGACGTGGGGAACGAGCCCGTCCTCTTCTCCTACAACCAGGGGGACGACGCGATCTACGCCTTCTCGCTCACCCCCGATGCCCATGCACCTCCTGTCTTCCTCACGGGGTGCGGCGTATCGCCGGACACGTGGCTTTACGGGCTCTCCTGGAACCTGCCTGCGGATCGGACGTCCTTCGACGGGATCGCGATCATCGAGAACGGCGCCACCGTGGCCACCCTCGGCCCCAACGAGACGACCTACACATCGCCGCTCCCGCTCCTCGGCAAGGGGTTCCTGGAAGTCGCGACGATCAAGGCCGGCAAGACGAGCGAGCTGCGGGAGGTCTGCGAGATCGAGAACTCGCGCCGGCCGCCCATCGACGGCATCCAGTTCGACGGGATCCAGCTCACGACGCTCGGAGTGCTCTCCGGCCTGGCTGCGGACCCCGAGCCGGCCACACCGCAGGATTTCCGCTGCTTCGTGATCGGCCAGCTCATGAACGACATGGAGGTCCTCGACTTCGCCATGAACGACATACCCGTCGAGAAGCTCATCCCGACCCCGCAGGTCGTCACCCCCCGGGGCAGCCAGAACCTCTCCGCGATCGGCGTTGCCATGCTCGAGATCGACGGCGTGAAGCAGGTCGCGATCCTCGACCCCGATGGGCCGACGGACAGCGGTGTCCCGAGCGCCACGTTCCACTCGCTCGAGGCGGCGAACCGGGGACAGCTCCTCCTCACGGTCGACATCGTGGACCTCTCCGCGGTCACGCCGACCCCGACGCTCTTCGACTGGGACTCCGACAAGGACAACAACTTCGTGGCCGGCGCAGCGATCCCCGGGACGGAGGACTTCGCCGTTGTGCGGATCCTCTTTGACGGAGTCGACCTGCGCGCCACGCAAATGGTCTTGCTGCCCCACCGGGCCCTCACGCCGTTCGAGACGAGCCGCCTGACAGGCGTCGGCGCCTCCGTGCTCCCGAGCGGCAACCTCTTCGTTTGCGGCTCCGACACGTTCTCCGAGACGTACACCGAGGCGCTCCTCATGACGCCCTTCGTGGACGAGGGCCCCGGCCGGCCGGCTGAGCTCCCGAGGCTCGTGGGCTACGCGCAGGGCCTCCCCGTGCCCAACCAGTTCTTCGGGTTCGGCGCAGGGCTCGGCCCGAGGCCCGTCTTCGGCCTGGAGACGGCCTTCTTCCGGAACGCCGGGCTCGACGGCTCCTCCGTGGGCGTGACCTACGTGCCCACGGGGAACATCGACCTGATCGCGAACCCCGCCGCCGGCCAGGTCCTGCGGCAGCAGGCATTGCTCGTCGTCCACGGATCGAACGAGTGCTCGGATCCCGAGCTCAAGGCGGACCAGCTCGCCGACTCGACTGCCGATCTCGCTCCGGGGGCCGAGGGCAGCACCGGGGCGAAGACACCGCGGTTCACTCCGAAGCCGGGCGCGACCACGGACTACTTCGTCTACGTCATCAACCTCTCCCCCACCGACACGGCCGTCCTCGGCCTGGAGGTCGGGCTCGATGC
>Ga0073934_10011004_pt1 | contig 11069 bp, 8 predicted proteins | sample LarsenN4metaG_FD_76834 | JGI IMG/M metagenome (GOLD analysis project Ga0073934, IMG submission 76834) | Hot spring sediment bacterial and archeal communities from British Columbia, Canada, to study Microbial Dark Matter (Phase II) - Larsen... ...
GGGGCGTGCTCGGCGCCCTCGTCGGCAGCGGCGCGGTGGGCGGCGCCCTCTGGGGGCGGCTGCGGTCGGCCCATCTGATCGTGAACGTCCTCGGGTGGGTCTCGCTCACGATCGCCGCGACGCTGATCACCCTGCTCCCGACGGTCCTGCGCGTCCGCATGCCCGCGTGGCAGGGCGTCGCGGCCGCGGGGGCGCTCGCCGCCGGACCCGCGGCGACCGCCACGGGCCTCGCCGTGTCCTCGATGCCGCTCGCGACCGCCGGAGGGCTCGCCTCCGCCGCCGGCGCGCTCGGGCTGGGCTGGATGGTCGTGAAGGTGCTCAGGACCCCCCGCCGGTGGCCCGTGCCGGTCGCGGGGAAGCACCTGATCTGCGCCCTGGGATGGTTCCTGGTCGGCTCGTTCCTCCTCCCGTCCGTGCTCGCGGGCGGCGCGGGCTCCTTGGCCCGGTTCCGCGAGCCTTACCTCGCGATCTTCGTCGGAGGGTGGGCCCTCCAGACGCTCCTCGGCGCCTGGCAGTACCTGCTGCCGATGAGCAGGCCCGGCCACCCGGACGACCGCCGCCGGCAGCTGGCCGCGATCGAGCTCGGCGGGACGCTCCAGGTGGTCGCCCTGAACTCGGGGCTGGTGCTGCTGGCCATCTCGGGGACGGGCTGGGTCCCGGGCTCGATCGGTGCGGTGGGCGCCGGGCTCGCGCTCGGCGCCGGGATCCTGGCGCTGGCAAAGGCGTGGGCGTTCGGGCCGCTGTCGCGGGCGCCGGTGCTCTCGTCCCGCCAGCTCGACGTGTGGGGCGCCTGAGCCCACGGCTCGGGTGAGCCGCCGGCCGTTGCCTCTCGGCCCGCGCCGCCGTCCGTGCGTGGCAGGATAGGGGACCGTGGACACGCGTCTGGTCGCCGCCGTCGTCACCGTCTCCGACGGCGTCACCCACGGCACGCGGGCGGACGAGTCGGGCGACCTCGCCGAGTCGATGCTCCGCGAGGCGGGCTTCGAGATCGTCCGGCGCGCGGTGGTGCCCGACGAACGTCCCCGGATCGAGGGACTACTGCGTGAGCTCGCCGACGGAGGCTCCGTCCCTCTGATCGTGACGACCGGCGGGACCGGGTTCGGCCCGCGGGACGTGACGCCGGAGGCCACCCGCGCCGTGATCGACCGCGAGGCCCCCGGGCTCGCCGAGCTGATGCGGCGCGAGGGGCTCGCGAAGACGCCGCTCGCCGCGCTCTCGCGCGCGGTCGTCGGGAGCCGGGGCTCGACGCTGATCGTGAACCTCCCCGGCAGCCCGAGGGGCGTTCGCGAGAGCCTGGAGGCGGCGTTGACGGTGGTCCCGCACGCGGTCGAGCTGCTCGCGGGCCGCACGGGCGTGCATCCCACCGGTCACGCCGAGGCCCAGGCGCACGGGACCGGTCCGTTCGGCGCCGCGCCTGAGCGCGCCTGGGTCGAGGCCACCGCCGTGAAGATCCTCGAGGGCACCCCGCCGTGCCGGGTGGGCAACCGGTTCCGGGTGGTTCCGGGCGGCCCGGTCCAAGGCACGCTCGGGTGCGCGGAGTTCGACGCGGCGGCGGAGGAGGACGCCGAGGGGGTGCTCGCCCTCGGCGAGCCGATCACCCGGACGTACCGCCACGAGCTGGGCGAGGTGGAGGTCTACCTCGAACCGCACCTGCCGCCGGCGCGGCTCGTCGTCGTCTCGGCCACGGAGGTGGCGATGCACCTGCTCCGGATCGGGCGGGCGCTGCGGTACGCGACCGTGCTGGTGGAGCCGCGCTCGACGCGCGTCACCCCGGCGCAGGCCGCCGAGGCCGGCGAGCGGGTCGACGCCGTGACCGACGTGGCGATCGACGGGCGGACCGACGTGGTCTTCACCGACCACGACGCGCCCGAGGTCGCCGAGATGCTCGCCGCCGTGCTGCGCTCTCCGGCACGCTTCGTCGGCGTGATGGGGAGCCGGCGACACGTGGGCCCGTACGTGGAGCAGCTCCGGCGGATGGGGTTCGACGACGAGGCGCTCGCTCGCGTGCGCTCGCCCCTCGGGCTCGACCTCGGCGGGCAGCGGCCGGAGGAGATCGCGCTCTCGATCGCCGCCGGCCTCGTGGCGGCCAGTCACGGGAGGGACGGCGGCTGGCTGGACCGACGGTGAGCCGACGCCACGTCCGGAAGAACCGCCGGTACTGGGAGGGCGTGAGCGAGGAGTACCAGCGTCGGCACGCCCGTCAGCTGAACCGGTTCGACCGGCCGCGCTGGGGCGTGTGGGCGATCCCCGAGAGCCGCCTCCGGGTCCTGGGCGAGGTGCGGGGGCTGGACGTGCTCGAGTACGGCTGCGGGGCCGGCCAGTGGAGCATCGCGCTGGCGCGGATGGGGGCCCGCCCCGTGGGGCTGGACCTCTCGCTGAACCAGCTCCGCCACGCCCGCGAGCTGATGCGCCGCGCCCGCGTCGCGTTCCCCCTCGTGAACGGCGACGCCGAGCGGACACCCTTCGCCGACGGGAGCTTCGACGTGGTGATGTGCGACCACGGCGCGATGTCGTTCGCCGATCCGTACCGCACCGTGCCGGAGGTCGCCCGGGTGCTGCGGCCGGGTGGGCTCTTCGCCTTCAGCCACGCGAGCCCGTTCCACGCTGCGTGCTGGGACGACGGGCGGGACCACGTCGGGACCCGGCTCGCGCGCGACTACTTCGGGACGCGCCGCTGGGACGGAGAGACCGTGGACTTCACGCTGCCGTATGGGGGATGGATCGGTCTGTTCCGGGCCAACGGGCTCGAGGTCGAGGACCTGATCGAGCCGAGGCCCGGGCCCCGAGCCTCCACGACGTACCCGTGGTTCGCGCCCCTCGGGTGGGCCCGGCGGTTCCCGGCCGAGAGCATCTGGAAGCTCCGCAAGCGTGGCGGGTAGCCCGCACCTCGACGGCCCTCCGCGCCGTGCGGCGGTGGCCCTCGTCCTGTCCGTGGGCACGCTGGCGATCGCCGCGGTTCAGCCCGAGCCGGCCCCTCGTCCGGATCCGCGACCGAACGTCGTCCTGATCGTCACGGACGACCAGTCGCCCGACTCCTTCCCGCACGACCCTCCGGTCATGCCGAAGCTCCAGGCCATGGTCGAGGATCCCGCCGGCCACTGGGTGTCGTTCCCGAAGGCGTTCCTCAGCACGCCGCTCTGCTGCCCGTCCCGGGCGTCGATCCTCACCGGCCGGTACGACCTGCACACGGGCGTGCGCACGAACCACGACGGTCACCTCCTCGACCCGTCCTCGACCATCGCGACATGGCTGCACGACGCCGGCTACAGGACCGGTCTGGTGGGCAAGTACCTCAACGGCTACCCGTACGCGGGACGTTCCCTGGTGCCGCCGGGATGGGACCGCTGGCTCGCGAAGCAGCAGGGGGCCCAGGCGACCGCCTACTACGACCACGTCCTGCTGGATCAGGGGTTCCCGCTGCCGCGCGGCCGGACGCCGGGGGACTACCTGACCGACGTGCTGGCAGAGGCCGCGGTCGACTTCATCCGGACGGCGCCCGAGGACCGCCCGTTCTTCCTGATGGTGACGCCCACCGCCCCGCACCGGCCGTGGACCCCGGCTCCTCGGGACGCGGGCGCGTACGCCGACATGCCGATCGCAGAGCCCCCGTCGGTCGGGGAGCCCGACGTCGACGACAAGCCGGCGTGGGTCCGCGCGCTCCCCGAGGTGACGGCCGACCGGCGCGCGCAGCTCATGGAGATCCGCCGCCGTTCGTTCCAGACGCTCAGGGCCGTGGACGACCTGGTGGCGCGGGTGGTCGACGCGCTCGAGGCCCGCGGGCTGCTCGACCGCACCGTTGTGTTCTTCCTCACCGACAACGGCTTCTCGTTCGGGGAGCACCGGTGGGTGGGCAAGACCTGCCCGTACGAGGAGTGCATCCGGACGCCGTTCGTGGTGCGTCTGCCCGGTGCGACGGCGCGCGAGGCGCCGCAGCTCGTTGCCAACGTGGACCTCGCGCCGACGATCGCGGACCTGGCGGGCGTAACCCCGGACGCACGCCTCGACGGCCTGAGCCTGCTCCCGGTGCTCGAGGACCCCTCCGCGAGCTTGCGGGACTCCCTCTTCCTGGACTACGTGGGCGACGCCCACGTGCCCGGGTGGTCCGCCGTGCGGACGGACGGGCTCGTGTACGTCGAGTACGTCACGGGCGAGCGCGAGCTCTACGATCTCGCCGGGGCCATCGGGCCGGCCGATCCGTTCCAGCTCGAGAACCGTGTGGGCGACCCGGCCTACGCCGGCGTCGTGGCCGGCCTCGCCGCGGAGCTCCGGTCGTTCGTCGATGGATGAGGCGGGCCGACGGTGCCCCCCGGCGCGGTAGGGTTCCCGCCGTGAGCCACTCCCCCGGACCCGGCTCGCGGGTGCCGGTGCCTCGGGACCGGCGCGGCGACCGGAGGCGTGCTGCCCGGCGTCGAGGCTTCGTGGCGTTCGTCGCCGCGCTCGCGCTCCTCCTCGGGTGGCAGGCGTGGGCCTCGCTCGATCGAGACGGAGACCGCGAGGGCGTGGCTCCGACGCCGACGGGTGACGGCGGCGGCGGGGAGGGGAACGGCGGCCGCGTGAGCCCGTCACCGCGGATCGTGCCGGGCCAGACGCCGATCGAGCACGTGGTGTTCATCGTCAAGGAGAACCGGACCTTCAACAACTACTTCGCCACCTACCCCGGCGCCGAAGGCTCGACCGAGGGGGGAACGATCGTCTGCACGGAGGACGGGTGCAGGGACGGGCCCGTCGTGCAGCTCGAGAAGGCGACCGACACGCAACCGCACGACCTCACGCACTGCTTCCGTTGCGGGCTGGTCGCGATCAACGGCGGCAAGATGAACGGGTTCAACCGCATGAACGGCGTGATCCCGCAGTCGGGGGACAAGGCGGACCTGTTCGGCAGGGACCTCTCCGGATACGTCTACCACGACCGCGGGACCCTCCCGAACTACTGGGCCTACGCCGATCGGTTCGTGCTGGCCGACCACTTCTTCACCTCGATGTACGGCCCCACGCTCCCCGAGCACCTGTACGCGGTGGCCGCCCAGGCCAACCACATCGTCGACAACAAGGGTCAGACCGACACGCCGGGCAGCTACTGCGACGACGCCAACGAGACGGCCACCAGGTTCGTCCCCCGTGAGGTCCGCGAGGCCGAGGAGCGGATCCTCGAGCTCGAGCGCGAGATCACGCGGAACGGCTCGAACACGTACGAGCTCGCGAAGTACTGGGGGCAGATCCGCCTGTGCTTCAACATCCCCGTCCTGCCCGACCAGCTCGAGCGGGAGGGGATCAGCTGGAAGTACTACGCCAACGAGAACTCCTGGATGAACGCGCTCCAGATGATCGAGCACGTGCGGTACGGACCGATGTGGCAGAAGGTCGAGCCTCCCGAGAACTTCGTCCGGGACGTGCGGAACGGCGAGATGCCGCAGGTCTCCTGGATCATCCCGTCCGAGTCCTACAACGAGCATCCGGGCGGCGGGAAGAGCGTGTGCGCCGGTGAGAACTGGACCGTGCACCAGGTCAACACGATCATGCGGAGCCCGTACTGGCGCTCCACGGTGATCGTGATCGTGTGGGACGACTTCGGCGGCTTCTACGACCCCGTCCCCCCGCCCCAGGTGGACATCATGGGGCTCGGGCCGCGGACGCCGGCGCTCATCATCTCGCCGTACGCGCGGCGCGGCGACAACCCGAACGGCGGCCACGTGGACACGACCGTGTACGAGTTCAGCTCCGTGCTCGCGTTCATCGAGCAGGTCTTCGGGCTCGAGCCGATGACCGAGCGCGACGCGAACGCCAACCCGCTCCTCGGCGCCCTGGACCTCGAGCGTCCGCGGTTCAAGAAGCTGATCCTCGCGCTCCGCGACGACTGCCCCTACGGAACCTCCTTCGCGCACTTCCGCGCGAGCTGGCCGTACCTGCGGACGATCGGCTCGCCGAAGGACTGATCACCGGTTGAGGTCGAACGCGGTCCCCACGCAGTCGGTCCGCACCGGCAGCGGATCCGGCGGCCGCGGCTCCTGGGTGAAGTCGAAGGCGGAGAGCAGCGGGGTGGCCTCGCGGTCGCGATGCGTGAGCTGCGTCAGCCCGAAGTTGTCCTCGACGAAGCGCAGGACGCTCGAGAACTCGCCGAGCTCGCTGGTCACGAACCCTCGCTTCGCGTAGGGGCTGACGATCAGCAGCGGCACCCGCACGCCGAAGCCGAAGTCGTCGACCTGGGGGGGCGGCACGTGGTCGTAGAAGCCACCGTAGTCGTCCCAGGTGATGAAGATCGCCGTCGTCTCCCACTGCGGGCTCTCCATGACGGCGTTCACGATCTCGGTCGTCCAGTTCTCCCCGTGACACATGCTGTACTCGGGGTGCTCGGAGAGCTCGAACCTCGGCGTGACCCAGGTGACGGGCTGGAGGAGCCCCGCCTTGGCCTGGCGGACGAAGTCGTCCACCGGGAAGACGTGGTTCTGCCAGATGTCCGGATCCTCCCGGATGTGGCGGATCGCGTCGTAGGCCGACCACAGGTAGCCGTTCTGCATGTTCGTGGCCGAGTAGTAGGACCAGGGGATCCCCGCCTCCATGAGGAGGTCCGCCTCGGTGAGGAAGTCGAAGCAGGGTGGGACGTTCTTCACGTTGCCCTCGCGGTCCTCGACCGGCACGTAGGCCTCCTCGATCGAGTCGCACCCCCACGCCTTGAACAGCCCGGTCTCGCGGTGACGTTCGCGGAGCAGGGCGTTGTCCTGGATCGGGTTCTCGTGCGCCCCGCCCGACTGCGCCGCGATCGTGTACAGGTGGTTCGGGAAGGACGGACCGTGTGCGCTGGCGAAGAAGTTGTCGCCGAGCACGAACTCCCGCGCCCAGTGCCAGTAGTTCGGGAGGTCCTCGGGCAGGTACTGCGTGTACGCGTAGAGGTCGGCGGCCTCGCTCACGGTGGCGAAACCATCCATCTTCCCCTCGTTCCAGGCCTGGAGGGCGCACCTGTAGCAGTGCTTGATGTCCTCGGGGATCGCGTCGAGCGCTCGGGTGAGCGGCCGCGGCTCGCCCCGATCGATGCCGACGGTGACCCCGTTGGCGCCGGGGAACCGGCCGAACATGTTGTCGAAGGTTCGGTTCTCCTTGATGACGAACACGACGTGCTTGATGGGGGTCATGGTCTCGAGCGCGCTCGCGTCGAACGGCTCCGGCTGGCCGCCGAGGTCCAGGGGCGGCAGCGGCTCCCACTCGGGGACGTCCTCGTCGCAGGCGCCGGCGACCAGGGCGAAGAGCGCGACGAGGGCGACGGCTCGCAGGACCGCGGGGCGCACCACCCGACCCTACCGCACGGCGCCGCCGCGGCTCAGACCGGCTGCAGCTCCCGTCCTCGCTGGCTCGTGAGGAACTCGCGCCAGTAGGCCTGTCCCTCCTCGGGGAGGGTATAGATGGGGTCGTAGTACGGGTAGTCGCGCGTGAGCGCGTCCGGGTCGTCGTACTCGATCCCCGTCCGGTAGTTCTTCCTCCAGTAGCTGATCCCCTTCACGCGGTCGTAGCCGTTCACCATGTGCACCCAGCGCTTGCCGACGAACGGCACGTCGCAGACGAACCGCGGCGTCGCGAACCCCGGCAGGTACCCCATGATGGCGAACTGGAGCTCCTGCGCCTCCCAGACGGCGAGCCGCCAATGCTCGCTGTTGGGGATCATGTCGCACAGGTAGAAGTAGTAGGGCATGACCTTGGCGTGGTCCAGGAGCATGAAGCACAGCTCGAGGATCTGGTTCGGCTCGGTGTTGACGCCGCGGAGCAACACACCCTGGTTGCGGACGTCGCGGTAGCCCATGTCCAGGAGCTTCCGCACGGCCCGGCCGACCAGCGGCGTCACCTGCTGGGCGGCGTTCACGTGGGTGTGGAACGCGACCTCGACGCCGCGCTCGTGCGCTCGCCTGGCGATCGCCTCGTAGCCCCGGAGCACCTCGTCCTGGAGGAAGTGCTGCGGGATCCCCATCAGGCCCTTCGTGGCGATCCGGACGTCGCGGATGTGCTCGATGTCGAACAGCTCGAACAGCCAATCCTGCAGGCGCTTGATCGGAACGTTGGCCATGTCCCCGCCGGAGACCACGACGTCCCGGACCGAGGGGGTCCTCCGCAGGTAGTCGAGCATGGCCTCCCAGCGCTCGTTCTGCTTGAGCTCGAACCGATACTTGAGGACCTGCGTCGTGTCGTTGCCGACCAGGTCCATCCGCGTGCAGTGCCCGCAGTACTGGGGGCAGGTCGGGACGAGCTCCGCCAGGACCTTCGTCGGGTAGCGGTGCGTGAGGCCCTCGACCGCCCACATGTCGGCCTCGTGCAGGGAATCCCGCGAGGCCATGGGATGGGAGGGGAACTCCGCCTCCCGCTCGCTGAACGCCGGGGCCATGTAGCGGCGCACCGGGTCCGCCCGCAGGTCGGTCTCGTCCATCGTGTTGACCATCTGCGGCGGGATCAGCATCGACATCGTCGCGCGCTCCCGCTGGTCGCGCTCGATGTCGGCGTACAGCTCGTCGTCGAGGAAGCGACCGAGGGCGCGCTTGAGCTCGACGAGGTTCTTCACGGAATGGGCCCGCTGCCACTGCGCCGACTCCCACTGCTCCCGCGTGACGTCGGCGTAGCCCGGCAGCCGGGTCCAGTCGGGCTCGACGAACGCGCGCGCGAGCGGGTACTCGAACGGCTGCTCCGAGGCGTGGGCGCGACCCACCGTGCGCTTGGGCCGAAGGTCCTTCTTCTCCTCGGTCATGGCTCGAACCCCCGTGTCGGCATCGCGGCGGCGGACTCCCACCCCGGCTCGGACGGACCCGTTCCGCAGCGCCATGATACCCGTGGTCCGTCCGGTCTTGGCGCCTTCCAGCCGAACGATGTTCGGTGGCCGGCGGGTCACGGCCGGCCGCGTCCGAGCGTGCGTCGCCGGCACGTGGTATCGTCCGCGGCGAGGGTGCAGCGCACGGTTGTTCGGCAACACGGGCAGTTCCCTCCCGGCGCCCCGCGCCGGTCGGCCCACCGGGCGGCATCACAGGCCCGGGACGGCCAAGGAAGGAGGGGATTGCTAGTGGCAACCGGTACCGTGAAGTGGTTCAGCCCCGAGAAGGGCTACGGCTTCATCTCCCAGGAGGGCGGCCCCGACGTCTTCGTGCACTTCAGCGCGATCCAGGGCGAAGGCTACCGCAACCTCGAGGAGGGCCAGCAGGTCGAGTTCGAGGTGACCCAGGGGGACAAGGGCCCACAGGCCGCCAACGTGCGGCCCATCGGCTGAGCCGCCCCGGAGCCTGGAGGGGGGACCCGCGCGCGGGTCCCCCCGTCCGCGTTCCGTCCCCCAGGGGCGCCGTGCCGGCGCCCTAGCGTCGCCCGCCCCGGCCGCCCCGCCCGCCGTCGCGGCCACCCACCCGCGTACGGCGATCCCGCTGGTAGGTGTCCTTCTCGTGGCGGGGGAGTCGGAGCTTCAGCGGCGCGGGCCCGGTCCGTTCGTACCGCACCCAGATGTGGTCGATCTGCGGCTTGCGCTCGACCTCCCGCCAGCCGTTCGCGAGCAGGTGTCGGTGCCGCCCGGCGGCGTTCTTGCGCAGCTTGTCCGTGTTCGGCTCCTTGAGGAAGAGCCGCTCGACCCGCACCTCTTTGAAGTCGGCCATGCGCCCAGGGTAGCAGGGGACCCCCGGCGCGCATCCGGGGGTCCGAACCGGCCGTGGCCGGTAGGCTGGTACGACATCGTCGGACCGGAGGGGGATGACCCACGTGAACGACCCGAACGAGCTCGCGGCACAGTTCGCCGTCGATGCGATCCGGTGCTCCACCGCGGCGGGGTCGGGGCACCCGACGTCCTCGCTGTCGGCCGCGCACCTGCTCGCGGTCCTGTACTCGGGCCACCTCCGCTTCGACGTGTCCGATCCGAAGGGCCTGGCCAACGACCGGTTCGTCCTGTCGAAGGGGCACGCCTCGCCGCTCCTGTACGCCGTGCTGAAGGCGATCGGGGCGGTCACGGACGAGCAGCTGATGTCCTTCCGCAAGCTGCACAGCCCCCTGGAGGGCCACCCCGTGCCGAGGCCGGACCTGCCGTGGGTCGACGTGGCGACCGGCTCGCTCGGCCAGGGGTTGCCGATCGGCCTCGGGATGGCGCTCGCGATGAAGATGGACGGCATCCCGGCGCGCGTCTGGGTCCTGATGGGCGACTCGGAGGCCGCGGAGGGGTCGGTCTGGGAGGCGATGGCCAACGCGTCGCACCACCACGTCGACAACCTCATCGCGATCTTGGACATGAACCGGCTGGGGCAGCGCGGTCCCACGATGCTCGGGTGGGACACGGACGCGTACGCGGCCCGGGCCGAGGCCTTCGGGTGGAGGCCGATCCCCGTGGACGGCCACGACCCGGACGCCATCGACGCGGCCTACCGTGAGGCCGAAGGGGCCGACCGGCCCGCCCTCGTGATCGCCCGCACCGAGAAGGGCCACGGCGTCTCGTTCCTCGCCGACCGCGAGGGGTGGCACGGCAAGGCGCTCTCGGCCGAGGAGGCCGAGCGTGCCATCGCCGAGCTCGGGGGACCGCGCGACCTGCGGGTCACCCCGCCCAAGCCTGAGGCCGGCCTGGCGCCCGGACCGAACGGCGCCCCGGTCGAGCTCCCCGCCTACGCGCAGCCGATCGCCACGCGCAAGGCGTTCGGTGAGGCGCTCGCCGCGCTCGCCGCGCGACCGGACGTCGTCGCGCTCGACGGGGAGGTCTCGAACTCGACCTACACCGAGGACGTCGAGGCGGTGGCCCCCGACCGGTTCCTCGAGCTGTACATCGCCGAGCAGTGCATGGTCGGCGTGGCCGTGGGGATGCAGGTCGTCGGCAAGACCCCCTTCGCGGCCACGTTCGGGGCGTTCCTCACGCGCGCCTACGACTTCGTCCGGATGGCGGCGGTGAGCCGCGCGAACCTGCGGCTGTGCGGTTCGCACGCGGGCGTGTCGATCGGCGAGGACGGGCCGTCGCAGATGGCGCTCGAAGATCTCGCCATGATGCGCGCGGAGCCGAACATCGCCGTCCTCTACCCGTGCGACGGCGTGAGCACGGAACGCCTCGTCGAGGAAATGGCGTATCACCCGGGACCGGTCTA
>Ga0073934_10011005_pt1 | contig 11069 bp, 9 predicted proteins | sample LarsenN4metaG_FD_76834 | JGI IMG/M metagenome (GOLD analysis project Ga0073934, IMG submission 76834) | Hot spring sediment bacterial and archeal communities from British Columbia, Canada, to study Microbial Dark Matter (Phase II) - Larsen... ...
CGATGTCGAACACGCGCGGAAGTGTAGACGGTCGCCGCTCGGGCCTCCGCACCGGGCCCCGGGACGTCAGCCGCGCGTGCCCGCGTACTCGAGCAGCCCGTAGACGGCGAGCGCGACCAGGCCGGCGAGCGCGAGGCAGAGGCCGGCCACGCCCAGCAGCCAGGCGAAGCGGGCGACCGGGTCGCGGCCGCCGTCGACGCGGAGCAGGGTGCGGCGCCGGCGGCGGCGGGCGAGGTTGATCGCGACGAGGCCCAGCCCACCCCCGACGGGGATGGCGAAGCTGGCGTGAAGGAGGTCGTACGAGGCGCTGAAGCGCGTGAGGTAGACGGCGAGCGGGAGCGAGAAGACGGACGCGAGCCCCGCGAAGAGCGCGTGCCAAGCGGAGCCGGTTCGAGTCGCGGGCACTACTGCTTCACGTACGGGCGGCCGACGGCCGCGGGGGGAATCGAGCGGCCCACGACGCCTGCGACGACGATCAGGGTGACGACGTACGGGAGCGCACGGAAGAGCGTCGTCCACGCCTGGTCCTCCCCGTACGCGCCCGGGAGCCGGAGCGCGAGCGCCTCCGTGAATCCGAAGAGGAGGCAGGCGGCGAACGCGCCGAACGGCCGCCAGCGCCCGAAGATCACCGCCGCCAGGGCGATGAACCCCCGCCCGGCCGAGAGGTTCTCGTTGAACGAGTGCGTGATGCCGTTCGAGAGGTAGACCCCCCCGAGCGCGGCGAGCGCGCCGGAGGTGATGACGGCCGTATACCGGGTCGCGTACACGGAGATGCCGACGGTGTCCGCTGCCCTGGGGTGCTCGCCCACGGAGCGCAGGCGGAGACCGAAAGGCGTCCGGAAGAGGAGCAGGTGCTCGAGCGCGACGAAGGCGACCGCCACCCAGATGAGGATGTGCATCTGCCCGATGGCGGGGCCGATGAAGGCGAGCTCGTCGAGCCACGGGAGCGAGATCTCGGGGATGTAGGAGACGTCCCCCGGCGTGCCCTGGTCGGTGTAGACCTCGATGAAGAAGTACCCGGTCACGCCGAGGGCGAGGAAGTTGACCGCCGTCCCACTGACGATCTGGTCGGCGCGCAGGTGGATGGAGATGAACGCGTGTACTGTGGCGAGCGCGGCTCCGGCGACGACGCCGGTCAGGATCCCCCACTCCCACGAACCCAGCTTGTCGGCGCCCAGGAAGCCGAAGAAGGCGCCCATCAGCATCATCCCCTCGAGGCCGATGTTCACGACCCCGCTGCGCTCGGAGAGGATCCCGCCGAGCGCAGCGAACGTGAGCGGCGTGGCGGCGCGGAGGGTCGCGGCGATCAGCGCCGACCAGACGAACACCTGGTCGAGCGCGTCCAGCGACGAGCGCGTCGCGAGCCAGCCGAGGAGGCCGCCGAGGATCGCGACGGCGATCGCCCCGCCTGCGAGGCGACGTCCCGCGCCCAGGCGCAGCGCCCAGGCTCCCGCGACGACCGCGCCGGCCGCGACCGCAAGCGAGACGAGGGGTGTGCGCACGGCCGCCGGGGGCAGCGCGACCCAGAACGCGAGCAGGCCGAGCCCGACTCCCGCCCAGGCGAGCGCCCGCCCCGGCTCCAGCGCCACGCCCCGGCGGGCGAGCGCCTCGACGCCAGCCGTCACCGCGGCGGCCTCCTCCCGAAGCCGAGCAGGCGCCCCGTCCTCGACCACAGGTACAGGATGAGGATGTCCGCTCCGATGAAGAGGAGGACGAGCGCCTGGATGGTCAGGCTCAGGTTGCCCGCCTGCTCCGGGATCGAGAACACCTCCGGCGGGATGTTGCGAGTGGCGGTTCCGTTCACGAGCGCGCCGAAGACGAGCGCGGCGAGGCCGACGCCGAGCGCCGTGTTGCGCCCGAGCAGCGCCACGGCGATGCCGACGAAGCCGATGGTGGAGGACTGGATGTCGCTGAAGCCGATCGAGAAGCGCCAGCCGAGCATGTCGATCGCCCCCGCCAGGCCGGCGAAGACGCCGGAGATGGCCATCGCCAGGAAGTAGTTGCGAGCGACGGAGATGCCGCCGTAGCGGGCGGCCTCGGGGTTGAAGCCGACGGCGCGCACCTCGTAGCCGAGGGTCGTTCGGTTCATGATCGCCCAGAAGGCGACGAGCGCGGCCAGGGCGAGGAAGAGCCCGACGTGCAGGCCCTGCAGCAGCGGGTCGCCCCAGAAGACCGGCAGCCGCGCCCCCTCGACCACGAAGTCGGAGGTCGGGCTGAACGGCTGGTCCTCGTTCTGGAGCGGTCCGCCCTGGCCGAAGAGGTAGAGCCCGGTGAAGTAGGCGATCCAGTTGAGCATGATCGTCGTGATCACCTCGTGAGCCCCGACGGTGGCCTTCAGGATCCCCGCGATCCCCGCCCACGCCGCCCCCGCGAGCGCCGCCACGAGGAGCGCGAAGAGGATGTGCAGGAGGCTGTTCATCCCCGCGAACGAGGAGCCGATCCAGATCGAGAAGTAGGCCCCCGCGAAGTACTGGCCCTGGCCGCCGATGTTGAAGAGGCCGCAGCGGAAGGCGAACGCCACCGCCAGCCCTGTGAAGACGAGGGTGGTCGTGAGCAGGAGCGTCTGCTGGAGGTTCTCGGCCGCTCGGGAGCCGGGGTCCCAGGGGAACCAGACCGCGGCGTCGGAGAAGGGCAGGCCGACCTCGTACGAGCCGACGCGGTAGAACCATTCGAGGCCCGTCCCGTTCCAGATGCCCTTGTAGACCTCGATCGGGTTCGAGCCTGTCGCGAGCACGACGAGGCCGCCGACGAGGAAGGCGAGGACGGCTGTGATCACGGGCGCGACCACACCTCCCGCCCGCTGCCAGCGCGCGAGGCGTTCCGCGGCGGTCTCGCCCCCGAGGTCGGGCGCCCCGGCGGGCTGCTGGACGGTCGGGCCGCTCGTCACGCCGCGGCGACCTCTTCCTTCGCCCCGCCCAGCATCGCCACTCCGAGCTCCTCTTCCGTCGCGTCCGGCCCGTACTCTCCGACGATCTCGCCCTCGTACATGACGAGGATCCGGTCGGAGAGCGACATGACCTCGTCCAGCTCCAGCGAGACGAGGAGCACCGCCCTCCCCTCGTCGCGCTCTTCGACGAGCCGGCGGTGGACGAACTCGATCGCTCCCACGTCGAGCCCCCGCGTCGGCTGGGCGGCGACGAGCAGGCGGGGATCGGCGGACACCTCGCGGGCGACGACGACCTTCTGCTGGTTTCCGCCGGAGAGCGCCTTCGCCGGCGTCTCCGGCCCACCGCCGCGGACGTCGAACTCCTGCAGGATCCGCCGCGCCCGCGCGATCATCCGCCCTGGTCGGAGCCAGCCGAAGCGCGCGTTCGGCGGCTTGTCGAAGTCGTGCAGGGCGAGGTTCTCGGCCAGGGTGAACTCGAGCACGAGCCCGCGCCGCTGGCGGTCCTCGGGGATGTGGCCGACGCCGGCGTCGAGGATGCGGTGCGTCCGGGCGCGGGTCATGTCCTCGCCGCCGACGAGGAAGCGGCCCCGCTCGACCGGCCGCAGGCCGGTGAGCGCCTCGACGAGCTCGGTCTGCCCGTTCCCGTCGACGCCCGCGATGCCGACGATCTCGCCGGCGCGCACCTGGAAGGTGACTCCGCGCACCGCCGGAAGCCGGCGGTCGTCCAGCACGTGCAGGTCCTCGACCTCGAGCAGCACCTCCCCGGGGGTCGCGGGACCCTTGTCCACCCGCAGCAGCACCTCCCGGCCGACCATCAACCGCGCCAGCCCCTCCTCGGTCGCGCCCGCGGCCGGCAGCGTGTCGATCCTCCGCCCGCGCCGGAGCACGGTGATCCGGTCGGCGATCTCGAGCACCTCGTTCAGCTTGTGGCTGATGAAGATGATCGACTTGCCCTCTCGCACGAGGCTCTTCAGGATCGCGAACAGCTCCTTCGCCTCCTGCGGGGTGAGCACTGCGGTGGGCTCGTCGAGGATGAGGATGTCGGCCCGGCGGTAGAGCGCCTTCAGGATCTCGACCCGCTGCTGCTGGCCCACGGAGATGTTCTGGATCCGGGCGTACGGATCGATGGCGAAGTTGAACTGGGCGGCGATGTCCTCGACACGCCTCCTCGCGGCCGCGAAGTCGAGCACGATCCCGGCCTGCGTCGGCTCGGTCGCGAGGACGATGTTCTCGGCGACCGTCATCACGGGGATGAGCATGAAGTGCTGGTGCACCATGCCGATGCCCCGCTCGATCGCCTCCTTGGGCGAGTGGATCCGCACGGGCTCGCCGCGGACGAGGATCTCCCCCTCGTCGGGGTGGTAGAGGCCGTAGAGGATGTTCATCAGCGTCGACTTGCCGGCGCCGTTCTCGCCCAGGAGCGCGTGCACCTCGCCCTCACGGAGGTCGAAGTCGACGTGGTCGTTCGCGAGGACGCCCGGGAACTGCTTCGTGATCCCGCGCAGCTCGAGGACGACGGGGCGCTCGCTCATCGGCGGGGGATTCTACGCTCCCCCGGACCCACTGCCGCGACGAGGGAGGGGCGGGCTCGCGGCCCGCCCCTCCCGTCGAACGCGCGCAGCTAGAGGGTCGACGGCGGCTTGATCTTGCCTGCGATGATCTGCTCGCCGATCGCGTTCATCTTCGCGATGAACGCCTTGGGCACCTTGGGGCTGATCTTGCCGACCGCGACGCCCTTGTTCTTGAGGTCGAACGTCAGGTCGGTGCCGCCCGGGTAGAGGCCCAGGTCGGCGGCCACGATGACAGCTTCCACCGCCCGGTCCACCCGCTTGACGGCGCTCGTCAGGATGTGCGGCCCGAGGAACGACTGGTCGTTGTCGACCCCGATCCCCCAGACGCGGCGCTCCTTGGCGGCGTCGAGGGCGCCCAGGCCACAGCCGCCGGCCACCTGGAAGACGACCTTGGAGCCGCGATCGATCTGGTCGAGCGCGAGCTCCTTGCACTTCGCCTGATCGACGAAGTCCTGGGAGAAGTTGATCAGCGTCTTCGTGCCGGGCACGCACTTGCTCGCCCCGGCCCGGTACGCCGCGATGAAGATGTTGACCGTCGGGAGCGGGATGCCGCCGACGGCGCTGATGGTCTTCCCGCCCTCCTTCTTCGCCATCTGCGCGGCGAGGCAGCCGATCATGTAGCTGTTCTCGTTCGTCGCGAAGGTCAGCCCGACGACGTTCTTGAACAGGACCTTGCCCTTCGCGTTCGCGAAGGGCGGGGCCTTCACGCTGTAGTCGACGATCGCGTACTTCGACTGCGGGAAGCGCTTGGCGATTGTCGCCGTCCCCTCGGCGAGCAGGAAGCCCACGGTCACGGCGATGTCGGCCCCCTCGCGCTGCAGCCGTACGAGGTTCGGGATGTAGTCCGCGGTCGAGCGCGACTCGAGCGCCCGGCACGTCCCGCCCGCCTTCTTCGCTCCGCTCTTGCAGCCCTTCAGCGCGAGCTGGTTGAAGCCCTTGTCGTTGAAGCGGCCGACGTCGCTCACGACGCCCGCGAGGAACGTGTCCTGCGCAGGCCTGGCCGACCCGGCCGCGCTCACGATCAGCGCGGCCGCGGCGACGAGCGTGAGCGCCGCGGCGGCCGTTGCTCTACGTGCGTTCACATGCCCTCCTTGGATCGATCTTCCACCCTTGTTTGGACGGTTGATCTAACCGCAAGTTGCGCTCCGGCTCAAGTCGGTACGGCGCGCCCGACGCCCACGGCCGCGGCCGGATGCCGGCCTAGACCGAGTGCGGCTCGCTCTCGGAGACGAGGACGCGCCGGGGCTTGGAGCCTTCGTAGCCCGAGATGATCCCGCGGCGCTCGAGCATGTCGATCAGGCGTCCGGCCCGCGTGTAGCCGACGCGGAGGCGGCGCTGGAGGAGCGACACCGACGCGGTCTGCGTCTGCACGACGACCTCGATCGCCCGTTCGAGCAAGGGATCCTCGTCGGGATCGAAGTCGAGGTCCTCGTCGTCGTCTGCTCCCGGGGGCGCCTCTGGGGCCTCGAGCAGGGACTCGTCCAGGTCCTGACCGCGCTGCGAGCGGCACTGCTCGACGACGAGCGCGATCTCCTCCTCGCTCACGTAGGCGCCCTGGAGGCGCTGCAGTCGGGACGTGCCGAGCGGCTTGAAGAGCATGTCGCCCTGCCCGAGCAGGCTCTCCGCCCCCGCCGTGTCCAGGATCACGCGGGAGTCCGTCTGGCTCGAGACGGCGAAGGCGATCCGCGAGGGCACGTTCGCCTTGATCATCCCGGTGATGACGTCCACCGACGGCCGCTGGGTGGCCAGCACGAGGTGGATGCCGACGGCGCGCGACTTCTGCGCGAGCCGGATGATGCAGTCCTCGACCGCCTGGGGGGAGATCATCATCAGGTCGGCCAGCTCGTCGATGACCACGAGCAGGTACGGGAGCGGCGGCTCGCCCCGCGCGCGCAGGGCGCGATTCGCCTCCGGCAGGTTCCGGGCGCGCACGAAGGAGAGGCGCTCGTAGCGGCGGTCCATCTCCGCGACGACGTTCATGAGCACCGTGGCCGCCTCCTTGGGGCTGGAGACGACCGGCGTCAGGAGGTGCGGGATCGACTCGTAGTAGCCCAGCTCGATCCGCTTGGGGTCGATCAGGATCATGCGCACGTCGTCCGGCGTCGCGCGCAGGAGGATCGAGGTCAGGATGGTGTTGATGCAGCCGGACTTGCCCGAGCCGGTGGTGCCGGCGATCAGGAGGTGCGGCATGCGGGCGAGATCGGTCCAGACGGCGTTGCCCGAGATGTCCTTGCCCAGCCAGACGGCGAGCGGGCTGGCCGTGGCCGGCAGGTCGTCGTAGATGTCGCCGAGCGTCACGAGCCGCGGCGAGAGGTTCGGAACCTCCACGCCCACGGCCTGCTTGCCGGGGATGGGCGCGAGGATGCGGATCTCGGTCGTGGCGAGCGCGTACGAGAGGTCATCCTTGAGCGCGGCCACCTTCGCCACCTTCGTCCCGGGCGCGAGCTGGAGCTCGTAGCGGGTCACCCGCGGGCCCGAGATCTGGCCGACCACGGTCGCCTCCACGCCGAACTCCGAGAGGGTGCGCACGAGCAGCTCGGCGACCCGCGCGCCGCCGTCGCCGGCGCCGACCGCGGCGGCCGGCGAGGCGCGCAGGAGGGCGCGGTCGGGCAGCCGGTAGGCGGCGTGCCCGGCCTGCGCGTCGTGCTCGGAGGGCGCGAAGGCGGCGGCGAACCCGTCCTCGCGGGACTCGGGCTCCGCCGGCGGGACGAGGGGCGGGGCCTCGGAGGAGGGAAGCCCGACGAGGAGGTCGGGGTAGGCCTCCGCGCCGTCGAGGACGCGCCGGGTCGGCGGCTCGGCCGGGGCGCGCCGGAGCGCGAGCTCGAGCGGCTCCTGCTCGGACTCGCCCGAGAGGGCGTCGAGCGCCCGCCGCGCGCCCGCTCCCGCCCGGCGGACGGCGTGCCCGGTGCGGCGGAGGATGGCGCCGGTGGAGGCCCCGGTGACGAGCAGCGTCCCGCCGACGAGCAGCGCGCCGCCGGCGATCGCCGCGCCCGTGTCCCCGACGAGCGCGGCGAGGGCGCCGCCCAGCGCCAGCCCGAGCCAGCCGCCGCTGTCGCGCCCGAGCAGGACCATGAGCCCGAGGAAGGAGACGCCGAGACCGAGCCGGAAGGGACGCACTCCGAGCAGCTCGCTGCGCGCGAGCAGGAGCGCGCCGGCGGCGAGGAGCGCGAGCGGGAGGACGTAGGCGGCGTCGCCGAGAAGCGAGGCGAGCGACGTGGCAAGCCACGACCCGACCGCCCCGCCGTCGAGCCCGAGGTACAGGATCGCCGCCAGGACGAGGCCGAGCGCCGCCAGCGCGAGCCCCATGAGCTCCGTCTCGTGGTGCGAGCGCGTCCGCCGAGCGCGGCGCTTCCTCACCCGTGCAGGAACGCGCGGCCGCAGGGGCCGCTTCTTCCTCCGCCTGGCCATGCCGGGGCGATTCGACGCCGCCCGGCGCGCTCCTCCGCCTCAGGGGCGCAGCGTGGCAGCGAGCGCGCGCTCGTCGAGGAGCAGGTCGAGCGCGTCGAGGACGGAGAGGCAGACGACGTCGGCCGCGGCCAGGGCCGCCCCCGCTGCTCCCTCCCGCCCCAGCACCGCGATCCCGAGGGCGGAGGCCGCGAGCATGGCGGCGTCGTTGGCGCCGTTGCCGATCGCGGCACAGCGCTCGGGGCCGAGCTCGGCGACAACGCGCGCCTTCTCCTCCCCGCTCCCCACCGTGCGCGCCGCGAGGCCCAGCTCGGCCGCCACCGGCGCCAGCGTGCCGAAGGTGTCGGCCGAGAGCACGTGCAGCTCGAAGCGCTCGCGCAGGCGGGCGAGCCGCGGCCCGACCCCGGCGAGGAGGAGGCCGCGATCGGCGAGGGTCCCGTTCAGGTCGAGCACGAGGTAGGCCAGCTCCAGGCGGCCGCGGCCCGGCACGTCGACGACCAGCGTCACCTGACGATCATCACCGGGCAGGCGGCGTGCTCGGCCACGCGGTCGGCGGTCGAGCCGAGGAGGTGATCCCGGAGGAAGTGGCCGCGGTGGCCGATGACGATCAGGTCGGCGCCGCGCTCGGCTGCGACTCGGGAGATCAGCTCCGCGGCGTGGCCGGGGCGGACCTCCACCTCGATCTCGACCCCCGCAGCCCTCGCGCGAGCCCGCACCTCGTCGGCGAGGCGCCCGAAGAACGCGTCCTTCTCGCGCCGCACCTCCTCCACCTCGCCGATCGTCGCGGCGTACGCGGGCAGGGGGCCCTCGACCGCGAGGGCGGTGACCGAGGCGTTCAGCAGCCGGGCCAGCTCGAGCCCCTTCTGGAGCGCCCGCTCGGAGGCCTCGGACCCGTCCACGGCGACGAGGAGGTGGCGGAACGGCATCAGGCTCCCTCCCCCCCTCGAAGCGCCGGCCGGCGCGCGGCGGCCGCCTCTCGGCGCGCCTCCTCGGCCGCGTCGGGCTGGAAGAGCCGCTGCGCGATCACCGTCGGGACGACCGCGGAGAGGACGACGACCGCGACGAGCAGCGAGAACTGGGTCTCGTCGATGAGACCGGCGCTGAGCCCGTAGAGCGAGCTGATCGTCCCGAAGGTGAGTCCGGTGGACATGAGCAGGGTGGTGAAGGGTGCGTGCGGCGCACAGTAGCGCCGCGCGAGCGGGTAGACGCCGGCGAGCTTGGGCAGCATCTTGGCGGCGAAGAGGAGCACGAGCACCCCCAGGTTCGCTCCCAGCGCGCCCAGCGACACGCTCATCCCGCCGCGCAGGAAGAAGAGCGGGGTCAGGAAGGCGAACGCGACCACGCGCAGCCGCTCTTGCTCGCGGCGATGGCTCGCGTAGTGGGACGAGAGGGCGAGGCCGAGCACGAACGCGGGCAGCACCGCGTGCGAGGCGGCCCGCTCGCCGAGCCACATGAGCAGGAGCAGCCCGGCGAACGCGAGCTTGATCTCGGGCTCGATCACCCGGTCGCCGAAGCGGGCGAAGAACCAGGGCGCGAGCTTGGGCAGCCCGACGATCAGGGCTACCGAGACGCCGGCGAACGGCACGATCCACAGGCTCGGCGTCACGAACAGCACCGAGAGCGCGGCCACCGTGCCGAGGTCGGTGACGAATGTCGCGGCCATGATCCGCTGTCCGATCGCCGTCCGGTTCAGCCCCGTCTCCACGAGCACCGCGTAGACGACGGCCAGGCTCGTCGTCGAGAGGGCGATCCCGGCGATCTTGGACGCGTCCCCGGTCCAGCCGAGCCCCCAGTAGGCGAACGCCATGGCCGCGAGGAAGGGGGCAGCGAAGGACACGAGCCCGAGCGCGAGCGAGGCGCGCCACTCGCGCCGGAGCTGCGGCACGTCCACCTCGGCCCCGGCCAGGAACGTGAGCAGGATCCCGGCGAAGCCCGCCAGGAAGACGAGCCACTCCGGGGTCGTCACGTCGAGCGCGTTCCCGATCACGACGCCGAGCGAGAGCTCGATCAGCGCCACCGAGATCCCGAGCTCGACGGAAAGCATGCTCGCGGCGAGCGCGGCGGCGACCAAGATCGTCGCGAGTGCCAGGCTGCCCATCTCCTCTACCTCCGGTCGGTCGTGTGCGTGAGGTAGAGGCCATCAGCCCGCGAGGGCGGTTGAGCGCGAGCCTCATCGCGCGCGAGCCCGACCACTATAGCGTGCGGCCGTGGGCGAGCGTGTCCGCAAGATCCCGGCCAACGTGCGCGCCGTCAGCGTCGTGTCGCTCGTCAACGACCTCGCGACCGAGCTCGCCTACCCCGTCGTCCCGCTCTTCCTGACCGCGACCCTGGGGGCGCCCGTCGCCGTGCTGGGCGTGATCGAGGGCCTCGCGGAAGGCGTCGCGGTCGCGCTCGGGGCGGCCTCCGGCTGGCTCTCCGACCGCACCGGCGGACGCCGCGTCCCCTGGATCACCGCGGGCTACGCGCTCTCGGCGAGCGCCCGCGCCGCCGTGGCCGCGGCCACGCACTGGGGCTTCGTGCTCGCCGGCCGGCTCGCCGACCGCACCGGCAAGGCGGTGCGGACCGCTCCGCGAGACGCTCTCATCCGCGACTCCTCCCAGCCGCAGCTCGTCGGGGCCAGCTTCGGCTTCCACCGCGCGCTCGACACCGCCGGCGCCACCGCCGGCCCCCTGCTCGCGGTCGGGCTCCTCTCGGCGGGCGCCTCCCTGCGCGAGGTGCTCGCGCTCTCGGTCGTGCCTGGCCTGCTCGCAGTGCTCCTCGTCCGGCGGGTCCGGGAGGCGCCGCCGCGGGCGGCAGGCGACCTCGCGGAGCCCCGTCTACGTCCCGGCTTCTGGCTCGTCGTGGCCGCCGCAGCCGCCTTCTCGCTCGGGAACTCGTCGAACGCCTTCCTCCTCCTGCGCGCCGCCGACCTCGGCCTCTCCGCCTCGCTCGTCATCCTCGCCTACGCCCTCTCGAACGCCGTCTACGCGCTCTGCGCCTGGCCCCTCGGCTCGCTCTCGGACCGCGTGCCCCGGGGAGCCGTGCTCGCCGGCGGCCTGACCGTGTACGCCCTCGTCTACGTGGGCTTCGCCCTCGCCTCCGGTCCCTGGGCGGTCTGGCCGCTCTTCGCCCTGTACGGGCTGTACGTGGCCGCGACGGACGGCGTGCTCAAGGCCTGGGTCGCCGACCACGTCGATGGGCCCCTGGCAGGGACGGCCTACGGAATC
>Ga0073934_10011006_pt1 | contig 11068 bp, 9 predicted proteins | sample LarsenN4metaG_FD_76834 | JGI IMG/M metagenome (GOLD analysis project Ga0073934, IMG submission 76834) | Hot spring sediment bacterial and archeal communities from British Columbia, Canada, to study Microbial Dark Matter (Phase II) - Larsen... ...
CGCCGGCCAGCATGCCCTGGCCGGAGGAGACACCCGTGTTGCCGCCGCTGGCGAGGCCGCCGACGACGGCGCCGGCCGCGGCACCCGTGCCGGCGCCGGTGACGGTCTTGGAGGGCTTCACCGCGCAGCCGGTCATTGCGACCAGGGCCACGGCGAGAGCGCCGGCGATTAAACGATGGGAGAGGGAACGGAGTGCGGTATCGCGGGTCATTGAGAGTCGGCTTCCCGTTAACGGACAGCAGGCTACCCACCTTGTTTCCTTTCACAACACAGATTTGTGCTTTTGTCCGGCCGGTCCGGTCCTAGCCTCGCCACCCGTCCGCCGGCCAACCCCACCCACCACATCCACCGCCCATGTCATCGCGCAGCAAGGGAATGCTATCCCCCGACTTCCTGGTGCCCGTCCTCGGGTTCGTCTTCTCCGTCATCGTCGTCCATACGTTTTACCAGACGATTGTGCGCCCGGCCGCGCGGGACTTCGAGATCACCAGCCGCCTCAAGGCCGTGCAGAGCACCGAGACGGGCAAGTCCCCCGAGCGCTCCATCGCCGTCATCCTCAAGGACCCCGAGCAGGAGGTGGAGGTGATCTTCTGGGTCTGGGCCACCATCGTCCTCGGCTACAAGCTCCGGCAGGTCGGCCGCGAGCGCGCCCTGCTCAACCATGATTTCATCGGCGCCCGCCCCGGCGAGCGCATCATCCCGGAGGACGCCCTCGACCGCTACAAGGAGCTGAAGAACGCCGTCGAGTCCTCGCCCGACTGGCGCGACCGCATCCTGCCCGACTTCCTGCTCGCCGCCCTGCACCGTTTCCACGCCACGCATTCCGTGCAGGACGCCGCCAGCGCCATCAAGGAGCGCTCCGAGATGGTGGCCGACGAGATCGACTCCAACCTCTCGATGATCCGCTACGTCGCCTGGGCCATCCCGGCCGTCGGCTTCATCGGCACCGTGCGCGGCATCGGCGACGCCCTCGCGCAGGCCGACCAGGCCATCAAGGGCGACCTCTCCGGTGTCACCGCCTCCCTCGGTCTCGCCTTCAACTCCACCCTCGTGGCCCTCATCCTGAGCATGGTGCTGATGCTGATGCTCCACATGCTGCAGCAGCGGCAGGAGGCCCTCGTGCTCGAGTTGCAGACCTACTGCCGCGCCAAGCTCATCGACATCATGAAGGTGCCGGCCAACGAGCCCGCCCGCGCCTGATCCCGCCATGAGCCACCTCGGCCTCGAACTATCGGACGCCGGCTTCCAGGCCGCGCACTCGGACAACGGCCAGCTGCGCGCCGGCCCCCACGGCCTGCTCGAATGGCCCGCGCTCGTCTCGCACGACGGCCAGAAATACGCCTTCGGCCGCGAGGCCGAGGACCAGTGGTATGTCCGGCCGCGGCAGGTCAACCACGCGTTCTGGGGCCGCCTCTCGCGCGAGGCCTCCACGCTCAGCGTCGGCGGCAAGGCGCCCACGTTCTCGCAGCTCGGCTTTTTCTTCCTGCGCGACTTCCTGCAGCGCGCCGGCCCCGGGACGCCCGACCGCGCCGTGCTCGCCGTGCCCGGCGCCTTCCTCAAGGACGCCGCCACCGAGGACGAGAAGATCGGCCTCCTGCTCGGCATGGCGGGCGAGCTCAAGCTCCCCCTCGTCGCGCTCGTGGACCAGGCCTGCGCCGCGCTCTGCGATCCCCATGTCGCCTACTTCGATCCCGCCCTGCCGGTCGTGGTCGTCGACATGCACCTGCACGGTGCGGAGCTGACCCTGCTCCGGCCCGGCCCCCGGCTTGCCCGCAAGGACTTCCTGCTCCTGCCGCAAGCCGGCCACGCCGAGCTGCTCCGCCATCTCACCACCGCGATGGGCAACCGTTTCCTCCGGCACACGACCTTCGACATCCTGGAGGACGGCCGGCTCGAGCAGCTCTTCTACCGCCAGACCAAGGACTGCCTCCTCGCGCGCGCCGCCGAGCACCACTTCCAGATCAACACCGCCTCGCACAGCTACCAGATGACGGCCACGCGCGACCAGTTGATCGCCGATTCCGCCGCGCATGCGCAGATCCTCGTGCAGGGCGTGCAGACCATCCTGCAGAACAACGCCCTGCTCACGGAGCCGTGCACCGTGGCCCTGACCGCGCGCACCGGCCTCGTGCCCGGCATCCGCACCCGCTTCCGCTCCGCCGGCTTCAACCGCCTCATCCTCCTGCCCGCCGGCGCCGCCGCGCTCGGCGCCGCCCGCCTCGCCGCCGACTTTCCCGCCCTCACCGACCTCGCCGACGCCCCCGTGGTCACCACGGTGCCGGTGGACCTCGCGCAGACCATGCGCCGCGCCCCGTGGGAGATCCGCATGCTCAAGGGCCGCGCCCCCACGCCGCGTCCGCCCACCCATGTCATCACCGACGGCATCGGCCGCGCGCTCGACGGCCGGCCGGTCTTTGTCATCGGCCTTTCGCATGCCCGGCCCGACCTCGCCCTGCCGGAGAGCTTCAACAGCGCCGGCGACCAGTGCCAGGTGCGCCTGACCCGCGAGGGCAGCCAGGTCTGGTGGCACGAGAACGCCGGCGGCGACTCCGTCGGCCGCACCGCCGTGCAGGCCGGCGACCGCCTCGTGCTCCGCTGCGGCGACGCCGAGGTGGAGGTGCTTTTCGCCAGCTGCCGCGACTGATCCCGCCGGCCGACCCGCGCCATGCAGCTCCGCCGAAAGCGCCGCGAGACCGAGATCTTCAGCCTGTCCTTCATGGACTGCATCTGCTGCGGCTTCGGTGCGGTGCTGCTCATCTTCATCCTCACCACCGGCCAGAAGGTGGACTTCAGCCAGCAGACGCTGGAGGAGCTGCGCCTCCGCGTCCGCCAGCTGGAGGTGCAGATCACGCAGGAGCAGGCCGAGCTCGACCGCGCCTCCCGCTCCACCGTCACCGAGGCGCAGCTGCAGGCCATCATCGCGCAGAACGCGGCCGACGAGAGGAAGGTCACCGAGCAGAAGGACCAGCTCGCGCTCATGCTGGAGCGCCTGGCGCAGATGCAGAAGGAACTGGAGCAACTCCTCGACCTCCAGAAGACGCTGCCCAAGGAGGACGAGCAACCCGTGCCCATCCCCGACATCGACCGCCGCCAATACCTCACCGGCGTCAAGCTGGAGGGCGAGCGCGTGCTTTTCATCCTGCGCGCCTCCGGCAGCATGCTCGGGGAGTCGATCGAGGACGCCGTCGCCCGCCTGGAGGAGCCCGACTTCAAGAAGCGCGAGGCGCCCAAATGGGTGCGCGTCGTCCGCTCCATCGAGTGGATGATCTCGCAGCTCGCCCCGGAGCAGTCGTTCCAGATCCTCGTCTTCAACGAGGAGACGAAGCCGCTCGTGCCCGGCGGCGACTGGATCCGGCGCGACGACGTCACCGCCGTGCGCGATGCCCTCGCGCGCCTGCGCCAGGTGGTGCCGCAGGGCTCGGCCAACCTCGAGCGCGCGTTCAGCACCGTGCGCTTCCTGCCCCAGCTGCCCGACGCCATCGTGCTCCTGACCGACGGCCTGCCCACCGACAGCGACACCTCGCCCAACCCCGGCGACGCCGACGACGAGGCGCGCATCCGCTACTTCCGCTACGCCCAGCGGCAGCTGCCCACGCGCATCCCCGTCAGCACCATCCTCTACCCGATGACCGGCGATCCCGGCGCGCCCGCGCTGTATTGGGAGATGGCCGGCAGCACCCGCGGGGCGCTCGTCAGCCCCTCCCGTTCCTGGCCCGACACATGATCCGCCGCCGCCAGATCCAGGTCTTCAGCCTGTCGTTCCTCGACTGCATCTGCTGCGGTTTCGGCGCGATCATCCTGCTCTTCGTCATCACCATGGGCTCGCAGACCACGGCCATGCAGGAGCTGCGCGAGAAGCTCCAGCGCCTGCTCCAGTCGCAGCTCACCACGCTGGCGCAGTTCAAGAGCCGGCGCGAGGAGCTGAACGCCCAGCAGGTGCGCGCCACGGAGATGACGAAGCAGGTGCAGCAGCAGGACACCCTCAAGGCCCTGCTCGCGCAGATGGAGGCGCAGATCCGGCTCCAGGAGGCCGGCCGGAAGAATCTCGTGGTCGAGATCGACGAGCTGAAGCGCGACATCGCCGCGCGCCAGCAGAAGAAGGAGATCGAGCTGCCCGTCGAGCCCACGCCGCTCGGCCTGCCGGCCGACGCCACGCATGTCGCCTTCGTCATCGACAGCTCGGGCTCCATGCGCGACCCCGCCACCGAGCGCATCTGGGAGATGGTGATGAAGAAATTCGACGAGGTGCTCGACTCCTACCCGAAGGTGGAGGGCGTGCAGTTCCTCGACGCCGACGGGCGCTACATCTTCCGCGGCGAGGCCGAGGACCAGTGGCTGCCCGACAGCCCGGAGGTGCGCAACAACATCAAGGAGTCGCTGCGGCGCTACAGCATCCACAGCAACTCCAACCCCGTGCCCGGCATCATGCGCGCCCTGCGCCGCCTCAACGACCCGGAGAAGCCGGACATGAAGATGATGATCTTCATCCTCGGCGACGAGTTCACCGGCACGGCCGACACCGTGCTGCGCCGGCTCGACGAGCTGAACCCGCCCGACGAGGCCGGCAAGCGCCGCGTCGTCATCAACGCCGTCGGCTTCCCCACGGCGATCAAGCTCGGCTTCGACATGAGCAACACGGGCGTGAAGTTCGCCAACCTGATGCGCGAGGTCACCTTCCAGCACGGTGGCGCCTTCATCGCCCTGCAGGACGTCGAGCTCTACGACGAAGAGCCCAGCCGCCGGCGCTAGGCGGCGTTGCGTGCAGGCGCGGCTTCACGCCGCGAATCCGCCCCAGCCTAGCTAAGCCAACGGTTTCTAATCGGAAAATCAATATTCTCAGCCAAACTCATTTTGATACTTTGGTTAGCACCTATGTGAGATACTTAAGTGCCATGCTTTCGGTTACACTGCTCCTTCGAATGTATTTCCCAAACGATCGCGCTGCACTGGTCGAGTAGCCTATTGTAATTAATAGCTCATGCAGGAGTTCTTTCAAATGCCTCGTCTCTCTAGGGATTGCGATATACACATCGGAATTTCCTATGCGATAGGTAAGCTTCGGATCGCTGAAATCTCCGATATGTCGCGACACAGCGACGTGCTCCCTATTGGGGTATCGAAAGCCAACAATACTCTCAAACCGTCGAGGAGCCTCTCTTCGAATCACATCTAGAATCGCACACGCGATCTCCGGATTACTATGCTTTTCGGGATGATACGTCTTTAGGAACTGAATCTCCGCATGAATCGGGAGCTCTTCATAATCACGCCGTTCTTTTCTGACGCCAACCAAGCGGTCAATGTATTCCACTACGTCGCCGTTTGCGTGCTTATTGGCTAAGTGGCTGATAAGGGCGAATGCTTCATATGATACCTCGATAGTCTTAGTCTTCATATCGCGAGTGGTTAAGCCGACCATACCCATGGAGGGCGGGCTTGGCTGGGTCAGACAGATAGAGGGTGCTCCAGGTGCTGGCAAGGCAGGGAGTGAGTCGGCGGGTTCCGCTTTTGGCGGCAACTGCCTCTTACCGGCCTGACACAGCCGGACACTGGCTGAGTAGACAACATCGCGATCTGGTCGATCCGGTCCCAATCATTCGTAATAGATCGTCACGATCAATTGCGGGGCATACCAGATGCCTTGATAGCTGTCGTGGTGGATCTCCTTTACGGCGATGCGCGGGTTTTGCTGCAGCCAGTCTTGTATGTCCTTTTCCACCTGCTCGGCGGGGATGCGCCAGGACGAGAAGTAGGGTTTCTGGAAGCTGAACACCTTGATTTTCATAAGAGAAATCCGATTCGCAAAACGTGCGGAGCTAGTCGCACCGGCTAAAACGAAGTGATCTCAGCGGCGGTTGGGGTTGCTGCGCTTTTCCTCTTCCTCGTCGGCGCGGTCCTGGGCCTCGCGGAGCGTCCAATACACGCCGGGAGGCAGGGGGCGTTCGGAGGCGGACATGCGCTCTTCGCGTCGGGCGGAGGCGTCCTGGGTCTGGGAGACACAGCCGGAGAGGCCGAGCAAGCCGAGGCTCGCGATGAAAAGCAGGGGCAGGGTGCGTTTCATGGAGGAAGGTTAAGGCATGGCTGGTCTGAGGCGATGCTGTTTTTCTTCGAGTGCTGCTTTCAGCGGGAACTGGGCGATTGCCGCGTTCGACTGTCTTTTTGACCACGGATTGAACGGATAATTCCGGATGCGACGGATCCGAATAATCCGTCTTGATCCGTGAGATCCGTGGTAAAGCAAATGGTCGAGGGAGTCATGGTGGTGGTAGCGGGATCGGAAGAAGCGCGTTGAGGTCAACGCGCTCCACCACGAGGCATGGATTCTTCGCTGTCGCTCAGAATGACATGCGATGGATGTGTCTCCAATGGGGTCACCGCCAACTGCTCCGGAATACGTGCGGATGCCGCGTTCGACTGTCCTTTTGACCACGGATTAAACGGATAAATCCGGATGCCACGGATCCGAGTAATCCATCCTAATCCGTGAGATCCGTGGTGAAGAAAACGTCCGAGAGAGTTGGATTCTCCCTGCGCCGCGGCGCGACCAAGGTCGCTGCCCGCGCAGCCACGGACCTCAGCCGAGGCCGAGGATCTTCAGCAGGATCTGGATGAGGTTCATGTTGCTCTGCTGCTGTTGTTGCTGCTGCTGATTCTGCTGCTGGCCGGGTTGACCGGGCTGGCCCGAGCCGCTGCCGCCGCCGGATTGACTGGACTGGCTAGATTGCTGGCCCGACTGCCCCGACTGGCCGCTCTGTTGTTGGTTCTGCTGGCCGGAGCCCCCGCCGCTGCGGCGGTTGAGCTGCGGGAGATTCATCGAGGACTGGCCCTGCTGTCCCATCTGCCCCTGTTGGCCGTCGGCGGAGGTCTGGCCGCCTTCCATGGAATCGTCCACACCGTTGCCGTTGGCATCGCTGTCCCCTCCGTTCGGTGTGCCGTCGCCGTCCATGTCGCCGTCCTGCGCGTTGGGCACGCCGTCACCGTCGATGTCGCCGTCGGCGTTGTTGGGGACGCCGTCGCCGTCGCTGTCGGCACTGCCGCCGGGTGAGCCGGGGCCGCCAGGCTGGCCGCCGCCGTTGTGCTGACCGGGATTGCTATCGGAGCCGTTGGCGATGCCGTCGCCATCCATGTCGCCGTCCTGTTCGTTCGGGATGCCATCGCCGTCCATGTCCCCGTCCTGGGCGTTGGGAATGCCGTCGCCGTCGAGATCGCCATCCTGGTCGTCGGGGATGCCGTCGCCGTCCATGTCGCTGCCGCCGGCTGCGCCGCCCCCACCGCCACCGTTGTAGGATTCGGGCTCGGAGTCCTGGCCGTTGGCGATGCCGTCGCCGTCAATGTCATCGTCGGCCGCGTTGGTCAGTCCGTCGCCGTCCATGTCGTTGTCGCCGGCATTCGGGATGCCGTCGCCGTCGAGGTCCTCGTCCTGCGAATTGGGAATGCCGTCCCCGTCCATGTCGCCGTCGTTCTCGTTGGAGATACCGTCCCCATCCATGTCGCTGTCCTGCTCGTTGGGGATGCCGTCGCCATCCATGTCCGAATCGCGCTCGTTCGGCACGCCGTCGCCGTCCATGTCGGGGTCCTGGTTGTCGGCGATGCCGTCGCCGTCCATGTCGCCGGTGCCGCCCATGGGCTTGCCGTCCGTGTCGGCGCCGCCGGGCCCGCCCGGGCCGTTGCCCTTGCCGCCGCGGCCGCCTTCGCCGCGCTGGCCGAACACGCCGGAGTAGTTGAACTTCACGACGTCGATGCGGCTGCTGGCGAGCTTCTCGCGCTGGCGGATGGCGGCCTCGCGGATGCTGCCGAGTTCCTGGAGCTTGGCGCGGGCCGAGTCGCGGTCGGCGAGCGGGCCGAAGAGGTATTGGAGGTTCTCGTGCCGGTAGCGGATATACCAGCCCTCGTCGCTGGCGCCGAGGCCGGTGATGTTGATGCCGGCGTATTTCTCGCGGAACTCGTCGTAGGGGAGCGTCCAGAGGTCGTCGATGGCCTCGACGGGGTAGATGATGGTCATCGCGCGCGCGAGGGGCAGCAGCAGCGCGAAGAGGCAGACGCGGAGGAGGGACTTCATGCGGCCGGTATGCTCAGAGTCCCTTGGGCACGACCTTGCCCTTTTCGGAGCCCTTGTTGCGGTTGTCGGTCTGCTGGCCTTGCGGGATGTTCTTGGTGCTGGCCTGGGCGTTGGAGCTTTGCGTGCCGACGATGTCCTTCTGGGCCGTCATGGGGATGGTCTGGATCTGGAGGGTGGCGTCGCCGATCTGGAGGTCGCGCGGCTTGGGCAGGGAGGGGATGTCCTGCTGGCTGGCGGGGTTGGAACCCTCGGGGACCTTGAGGTTCTCGACCTTGATGCCCTCGGCCTTGGCCTCGTTGCCGCCGGGCTGGGCGCGCTTCTCCTTCGGCTCCGGACCGGAGCCGCCCTGCTGGTCCTGTTCGCCTTGGGAACCGCCGGGGCCGGACTCGGGCGAGACCTTGTCGCCCTGCCTGGCCTCCTGCTCGCCCATCTCGATCTCCGACTGCATGACGAAGAGCGGGCGCTTCTCGGGCTCGTAGACGGAGCCGTCGAGGAGGTCGGGGTCGGGGAGGACGGGTTTGCCGGCGCGTGTGGTGCGCTTGTTGGTCTGGGAGATCTGCTCGGAGGTGGAGCCGGGGCCGCGGGTGCGGCCGGGCTCGGTGCTCTGTGCGAGGGCAGGCACCGCGGCCACGAGCATCCCGAGGGCGAGTCTGGCGATGCGGGCGTGCATGGCGGGGAGGGCGCTCAGCCGTTGGCGCGCAAGGTGCAGACGACGTTCACCACGGGGGGCGTGGAGCCGTTGCGGACCTGGAGCAGGAGGAGGACGTCCTGATAACCCTTGCGGCGCCCGACGACCTCGTAGTCGCCGGGCAGGATCTTGAGGGTCTCCTCCTTCATCTTGCCGAGCATGCGGAAATTGCTGATCGAGACCCAGGTTTCGCCGTCGGAGCGGAAGGTGACGGAGACCGGCTGGCTCTGGGCCATGAGGTCGGCGCGGAGCTGCTCGACGCGTTCGGTGAGGGGCAGGTGGGAGGGCTTGATGGCCATGGCCTCGTTGAACGCGCGGATGGCAGGCTGGAATTCGGCGGCCTGGCGCTTCTGCTCGGCCAGCTCGATGAGCTTGTCGAACTGGAGGAGGGTGCGGATCATGCGGCCGGTGCGGACGTAGCCCTCCTTGGCGTCGGGATGCTCCTTCTCGAGCTGCATGGTGTCGTGGTAGGCGGCGCGGGCGAGTTCCCACTCGTATTTGTTCTCGTGGTCGTAGGCCTTGGCGAGGGCGGCCTTGACGGCCTCGTCGTGCGCGGTCTTGCGGACCTCGGCGAGGAGCTTCTTCACGTCGTCCTTCTTGGGGAAGACCTTGAGGGCACGCTCGTATTCGGCGATGGCCTTGGACCAATCGCGAGCCTCGCGGGCGGCGTTGGCGGCGTCGAGGGCGCCCTGGAACTCGGTCTCGACGGCGAGGCGCTCGGCGCGGGCCTTGCCCTGCTGCGCGGTGGCGGAGAAGGCGTCGAGCTCGAAGGCGCTGGCGTAGGTCTTGGCGGCCTCGGTGAACAGCTTGCGCGCCTCCTGCGCCTCGGCCTGCTTGAGCAGGGCGTGGACGCGGTCGGCGACCTCGGCGCGCTTGAGGCCCTGGGCGGCGGCCTCGTTGCCGGGATCCTTCGCGAGGGCGGCCTGGAAGGCGGCGATGGCGGCCTCGCGCTGGCCGGCGGCGACGGCCTCCTGGCCCTTGCGGATGTTGTCGGCGATGTGGTTCTTCAGCGCGAGGTCGGCGCGGTCGAGGGCGCCGAAGGCGGCGGTGTATTGCTGCTTGGCGAGGGCGAAGCTGCCCGCCTCAAAGAGCTGGCGGCCGAGGCTCGCGTCGGCGAAGGCCTTGTCGAGCTCGGCGGCGGCGAGGCTGCGCGAGGGCTCGAGGTTGCGGATGCGCACGAGGATCTCGTCGTAGGCCTTCTGCGTCTCCTGCTTCAGCTTCACCTCCTGGGTGAAGTCATCGATCTCCTTGTTGAGCGCGGTGAAGTGCTCGTGGGCCTTGGCGTAGCTGCGGGCGTTCAGCAGCGTGTCGCCGTCGAGGAAGGATTTCTCGATGGTGATGAGCTTCTGCAGCTGGGTGGGATGGTCGGCGGGGAGCTTGCGCAGCTCGGTCTTGGCTTTGAGGGCCGTGTCGCGGGCCAGCTCGGCCTTGGACTGGCTGACGAAGGCCTCGCTGGCGGCGGCGGCGTTGCCGGTCATGACGGCCTGCGCGGCGCGGAATTTCTCCTCGCCCACGGCGAACCGGATGCCGCGGATGACGACCGCGGCCACGAGGATGAGGCCGACAAAACCGCCGACGGTCCAGGCGAGGACGCGCAGGGGGGTCCACTTCCGACGGCTGGTCTCGGGGCCCTGGTCGGTGTCCCAGTGGATGACGCGGCGTTTCTTGACGGGGGAGGTGGAGTCGGTCGGTTCGCTCATGAGGGAAGGACGGGCCGGGGGGTGGCCGGCGACTGTGGGTGCGGCGGATTCGACAGGAACATTGTCCCGGAGTTCCTTGTCCGCAACCGGCAAAATCATCCCTCGACAGGGGGACAATAGCGGTTTCGATACAGGCCACACCACTCCATGCGCATCCCCCGGTTCACGCTGCTGATCTGCGCGGCATCGGCGCTCTGGCTGGCCGGCTGCCAGCAGGTGCCGGTCACGGGCCGGTCGTCGCTCAGCCTCGTCGACGACAAGGATATCCGCGAGAAGAGCGCGGCGGCTTTCGCCGAGACCAAGAAGCGCCATCCGGCCTCGAAAAACCGCGACCACATCGACCGGGTTGAGCGGGTGGGCCAGCGGCTGGCGCGGGTGGCGTTCTGGGACGTGCCGGACGCAGACTGGGAGTTCGCGGTGTTCGAGGTGCCGAACACCATCAACGCCTTCGCCATGCCGGGCGGCAAGGTCGGCGTGTTCTCCGGCCTCTTCAAGATCATCCGGAACGACGACCAGCTGGCCTCGGTGCTCGCGCACGAGATCGCCCACGTGGCCGCGCGGCACAGCCATGAACGCATGTCGCAGGCCCTGCTGGCCCAGGCGGGCGGCCTGGCGATCGGC
>Ga0073934_10011007_pt1 | contig 11066 bp, 8 predicted proteins | sample LarsenN4metaG_FD_76834 | JGI IMG/M metagenome (GOLD analysis project Ga0073934, IMG submission 76834) | Hot spring sediment bacterial and archeal communities from British Columbia, Canada, to study Microbial Dark Matter (Phase II) - Larsen... ...
GACGTCTCGACTTGACCGAGCAGCGACACGAGTTGCGCGAGCTCCGCGAGATTGTCCGGGCCCGCCGCGCGCGTCAACGAAGCGGCGCGCTCGGGTGGCAGCTGGTAGGTGCGAGACGCGGGGTCGTACTCGATTATCCGCCCCGTGACCATCGCGCCCAGCCATTCGCGCACATATCGTTCGTTCAGGCCGGCCGCCGCCGCGATCTCGCCTGATGTCGAGGGTGGCAGCGCCGCCAATCTGTCGAACAAACCCGTGCGGTGGCCAACGCTCAGCATCAGCGACAGGAAGCCACCGTTGACGATGCCGAGTGCGCGTTCGGCAAAGACCTGCGCCTGCGTGTGGTCGAGAGTCGTGGTCATGGGATTCCTGCACCTCGAGACGAACGGAGCGCCCAGCCGCTGCAGCAGGGCAACACGAGATCTACCAGATCTTGTTCGGGCCTTTGATCGTCCCGGCCAGGACGGCCTTGAAAACGTCGTCGAAGGTCTTCAGGCCGCCTGGGGCGACACCGCCCCACTCGAATCGAGTCGCGGCCGGCGTCCAGTGGAACAGCGCCACCTGCCACGTGTGGACGATGCCGCCGCGCTCGTAATAGACGAGGCAGTGATCGAGCGAGCACCCGGCCGCGACCAGCCGCCGGATCGGCAGCTTCTGGTTGCCAATCACGTCGGTGACCTGCCACTCGGCTCCGGGCTCCGCGATGTCGAGTGCCTGGCTGCCGAACAGCCCCTGCAGCGCGTCGCGCACACCGAGAGGCAAGCCTCTGATCGAAGTGACAATCTGGAACTGTTCGCCCTTGACGTGGGCGCGCAGCGGCTCGGATAAAGCACCAGTGGGTCGCGCCTGGCCGCCGCTCAGCACGACCGACCAGACGCTCACGCCGATCACGCAGGCAAGTTGTGTGCGACTCATCCAGACACCCGGGACCTCTGCTCACACCGACAATGCCACCGTCGTCGACGGGCCGCAACCGAAATCACGTTCAGGTGGTGCCTCACGAGCGGCGATGGTCGACAACATGACATGTCTCATCCTTGATCGCTCCATCTGCTTGCCGTAGGCTACCGCGACGCACAGATCGGAGGCCGTCAATGCGCACACTGGGTTCGGGATTCTTCGCCGTTGCCGCACTACTTCTTCTTTCCACACCCGCGTTTTCGCAGGGCGTCGCTGGTATCGTCAGAGACTCGTCGGGCGCCATCCTTCCCGGCGTGACGGTTGAAGCGGCGAGTCCGGCGCTCATCGAGAAGTCACGGTCCGTCGTAACGGATGGGACCGGTCAATACCGCATCGTCGATCTGGAACCTGGCACCTATACCGTGACGTTCACGCTGCCCGGCTTCGCCACGATCAGGCGCGAAGGCATCGAGCTGTCCGGCGCCGGCGTGACGACGATCAATGCCGACATGCGAGTCGGAGCCGTCCAGGAGACCGTAACCGTGACCGGAGCGACACCCGTGGTCGACACCCAGACGAGCACGAAACGCGAGGTCGTGCTCGCCGACGAGGTGCTCGCCTCGGTCCCGGTCACGCGCACCTACGGCAGTGTCCTGGCGATGGTGCCCGGGGTCCAGTCGTTGACCCTCGACGTGAACTCCACCCAGTCGGTGGGCGGTACCGCCACGAACTTCTTCTTCACCTCGCGCGGCGGCCGCGGCAACGAAGGCACGGTCCAGGTGGACGGCATGAACGTCGGGTCGGCGTTCGGCGGCGGCGGCGTCTCGAGCTTCGCCTACGATTTCGTCAACGCGCAGGAAGTCCAGGTGACCGTCGCCGGCGGCATGGGCGAGAGCGACCGCGGGGGGCCTGCGTTCAACATCATTCCCAAGACCGGCGGCAACACGTTCAACGGCACTGCCTTCTTCAGCACGGCAGGTGAGTGGTCGCAGGGCAGCAACCTCGACGACGACCTGCGCCGCGTCGGGATCACGGAGCCGCCGGGACTCATCAAGAACCTACGACACGAACCTCGCGATTGGCGGTCCGATCAAGCGCGATCGGCTGTGGTTCTACAACAACCTGCGCACCTACGGTACGCACCAGGACGTTCCGGGCCTGTATGCCAATGCGAACGCGCTCGATCCCTCGAAGTGGAGCTACGTGAGGGATCAAAACGTGAAAGCGCGGTCGGCCGGGTCCAAGAAGATCGAATCGATCCGCCTGACCGGCCAGCTTACACCGAAGAACAAGCTGGGCTTCTACTGGGACTACCAGGCGAACTGCGCCGGGTCGGCGCTCGTCAACACGGGCGATGCGTGTCGTGACCGCGGCGAGGACTGGATCGCTCTCGGCACCACGACCACCTCGCCGGAATCCGCGAACATGTGGCCGGAGCGGGAGAAGATCACGCAGGCCACGTGGACGTCGCCGGCGACGAACCGCATCCTGATCGAGGCCGGTGTCTCGTCGTTCAGCAGCAAGTGGGGTGGATACATTCCGCCCGGCTCGCAGACGGGGCTGGTTGCGGTGACCGAGCAGAGCACCGCGGCCGGCGTGCCCACGCCCAACTTCATTTATCGCGGGTGGAACTCGGCGGCCTCCAACAACCAGCAGCACAACATCTGGCGGGCGTCGCTCGCCTACGTGACTGGCGCTCACAGCTTCAAGGTCGGCTACCAGGCTGCCTACGAGGTGTACCGGCAGATCCAGAACGTCGACAACCAACTGAGCTACACGTTCAACAACGGCGTGCCGACGCAATTCACGATGCGCATCGGCCCGCACATCCAGAGCAACCGCACCCGTTACGACGGCTTCTACGTACAAGACCAGTGGACGTATCGGCGTCTCACGCTTCAGGGAGCGCTGCGATACGAGCGCGCGTGGAGCTGGTTCCCCGAGGGCGAGAACGGCATCCTTTCCGACAATCGGTTCGGCAGCCGGTTCCTGTTCCCGCGGCAGGAAGGCGTCACCGGCTTCAACGACGTCACGCCGCGCATGGGCGCCGCCTACGATCTGTTCGGCAACGGCAAGACGTCGTTGAAGGTGAACATGAGCAAGTACCTCGAAACCGCGCAGAACGGCGGCCTCTATACCATCAGGAATCCGGCGGTGACGTTCCAGCAGACCACGGCACGAAGCTGGACCGACGGCAATCGCAATTTCATCCCGGACTGCGATCTGATGAATCCGGCCGCGCAGAACAATCTGGCGGCCGGCGGTGACCTGTGCGGCGTCTGGAACAATTCCAACTTCGGCAACCCGTTCGTGACGACGCGCGTCAATCCCGACGTGCAGCAGGGATGGGGCGTGCGGCAATATGACTGGCAGTTCGGCGTCGCCGTGCAGCACGAGATTGTTCCGCGGGTGGCCGTCGACCTCAGCTACAACCGCCGCTGGTGGGGGAATCACTTCTTCACGGACAACCTCGCCATCGGTCCGCAGGACTTCGACCAGGTGACGATCACGGCGCCGTCGAATTCGAAACTGCCGAACGGCGGCGGCGACCCGGTCACGTTCCTCACGCGCAACGCGCGCATGGCGCTCGGCGCGACCGACAACTACTTCACGTCGGCGAGCGACTACGGCGATGTCACGACCTACTGGCACGGCGTGGACGCGCAGGTGAGCGCCCGTCTCACGAACCAGTTGTTCCTGCAGGTCGGCTCGAGCGGTGGCCGCGGTGTCCGCGACTATTGTGCCGTGGCGGAGAAGCTGCCCGAGCTGTACACGACGGCCGGGTCGCTCCTCGTCAATCAGCAGGTGGCCTCGTGCGCGATCAGCGAGGATTGGCTGACGAGTATCCGCGGCCTGGCCTCGTACACCGTGCCCAGGCTGGACGTGCTGGTGAGCGGCACGTTCCGCTCGATACCGGGCGTGGCGCCGGCCGGGAACGCGGTCGCGAGCAACGGCAATTCGCTGTCGGCGAACTACAACGTCACGAGCGCGATTCTTCAGCAGCAGACCGGGCGCCCCCTGGTGCCGGGGCTGACGTTCCAGACGGTCAACCTGGTGGTGCAGGGGCACACGTTTCCCGATCGCCTCAATTCGCTCGACCTCCGGGTGGGCAAGATCCTGCGCTTCGGGAGAACGCGGACCAACGTCGCGATTGACCTCTACAATCTGTTCAACAGCAACACGGGAACGGTCTACAACCAGACATACGATCCGGTGACCAACGGCGCCACGTGGCTGGCGCCGACGCAAGTGCTCAATGCGCGCTTTGCGCGGTTCAACGTGACCTTCGATTTCTGAGGTCGCGAATGACGCGACAGGGTGGGGTTTCATCTCACCTTGTCGCCTGTCCTCAGGCGAACGGGGGGCATGGTGACGTGCGCACACACCAGCGCCGCGCTGATGCATCGAGGAGGCGCCCCATGGCGATCGGAACATCCGTACACCTTGCCGTGCTTGTCGTGTTCGCCGCCATGGCCGGCGGCGTCGTGGTCGCCAACCCGCGAGAAAGGCCCATGGTGGCCTTCACCACACGGCGCCGGAGACCAGGCGGGGAACTCCAATTACGTCACCGCCGAGAAGATCCTCAGGGCCCTGCGGATCCCCAGGACGGGCCAGACCTATGAGCTCGGGCGTCTCTATGAGGCCGAGATGCCGCAGTACGGATACCGGCCGTACTTTCTGACCATCATCCCTGCCGCCGCGCCCGCAAAGGAGGGGTCGGGTGTGGCGCAACAGGACTACTTCACGGGCTTCCTCGGCCAGATGGGAACGCAGTTCGACGCGTTTGGTCATCAGGGGAAGGTCGTCCGCATGGCCGATGGCACGCTGAAGAACGTCTATTACAACGGGTTCACGCAGGATGAGCTGACCGGCCGCAACCGCGGCGTCGGCGGCCTGGAAGCACTTGGCGTCGAGCACGTGAAACCGATCATCACGCGTGGCATCCTGATCGACATCGCCGGATACAAGAGCGTGCCGGTGCTCGACAGCCGCTACGAGGTCACGCTCGCCGACGTGCGTGGCGCACTGGCGAGGCAAGGCGTTCGCGAGGACAGCATCGAGCCCGGCGACGCCATCCTGTTCAATTACGGTTGGGCGGTGCACTGGAACAACCCGCAGAAGTACAACGATGCCCGGTTCTTCATCGGCGAGAACCAGGGGTCGCCCGGCATCGGCGTCGAAGTTGCGCGCTGGGCGGTCGAGAAGAAAGCGTCGATGGTCGGCGCCGACAGCTGCTGCGTCACGATCCAGCCACCGACCAGGCCCGAGCTGGGCAACGTCCACCACGAGCTGCTCTTCGGCGGCGTTTTCATGCTGGAGAACATGGACCTGCGAGAGCTCGCGCGCGATCGTGTGTACGAATTTCTCTACGTGAATCTGACCGAACGCATCCGGGGCGCGACCGGCTCCCCGGTGCGGCCAATCGCGATCCGGTGACCGGTGGTTCTACTCGGCAGGGAGCAGCGCCGTCCAGTTCACGACCACGTTGATCGGCTCGTTGTCGTCGGCGGCGTCGATGAGAAAACGCTGACCGTCGCGGGATGGCGCATAGTGGCGGCCCGCCAGATCGGGCCGGGGCGTGTGAAGGAGTTCTGCGCGCAGCACCTCGGCAGGGGCAACTACTTTCCAGGTTGTCCCGCGCAGGTCAGGTAATCGAGAAGGAGCTCGAATGCGGAGTATGCGGCTTCTGTCAGTGGCAGCGATGGCGGCGGCCGTTGCGGCAAGTCAGCCGGCGTTCAGCCAGAACGCAGGCACGGCACGCACGGTTGTCGAGCGTGCTGCCGAGGCGCTCGGCGGCCTCGAGCGCATTCGCAGCGTCAGGAACATCACGCTGAGCGGATATGCGCAGTACGCCTACCAGTTTGGCGGCGGCCGCATCACCGGCGAGCCCGCCGCGCCGGAGAAGTACATCGCGGCCAACGAGCTGCGTCGCGTCTACGACCTCGAGCGCAATCGGTTCCAGCTGATCGAGCGGCGGAACATGCTGTTTCCGTTTCTGGCGCCGTTTGGACACAGTTGGGCGCCGGTGAACCAGGTGCTCGACGGCGACCTCGCCTTTGACATCGTGGGCGAGAAAGCCGTGCGCGTCGCGCGCGAGAGTGACAATCCGCTACAGGTCGATGGCGTACACGTGCGCCGAATGCTGATGATGACGAATCCGGTCGTCCTGGTGCGGGCGATGCTCGATTCCGGCACGCGCCTGTCGGCGTCTCGACGTGAAGCGACGAACAGCGTAATCGGCGTGACACTGAAGGAAGGCGACACGCTGACCGCGGCGTTCGCGTCGAACGGGCGTCCGGCGTGGATACGCTGGTCGGCGCGACACACCAACGTCGGCCAGATGACGTTCACGACCAGCTTCAGCGGCTGGTCGGACGCGACTGGCAACAGCGGCATCCTGTTGCCGCTCGCCTACGAGACGCGTCTCAGCTATCGCAACGTCGATTACGTGAAGTTGTACGTCGATGCCTACCAGCTCGACACGACGGTTCCGAGTCTCGCCGCCCCGGACGCCGTGCGCCAGTCACCAGAGCCGCCGTCGTACCCGGTTCCGACGATCACGTCGCAGCGCATCGGGAAAGGGATCTGGCGCGTCGATCAGGGGGGCACGACCGTCGTCGAGTTCCGGGACCACCTCGTGCTGTTCGAGTTGGGGGTGAACGTCGCGACGGCGAAGGCGGTCATCGCGCACGCCCGAACGCTGGCGCCCGGGAAGCCGGTGACGCACCTGATCGCCAGCCACAACCATTTCGACCATACGGCGGGTCTTCGGCAGGCGGTCGCCGAAGGGCTCACGATCGTTCAGCGCCGCGGAAGCGAGCCGCAGTTCCGCGACATGGTGGCGCACGCGGCTGCCGAGTATCCGGACGATCTTGCGCGCGCTCCGAAGCCGCTCAAGTTCCAGGCAGTCGATGAGCACCTGCGCATGTCCGACGATACGCAGACGCTCGACATCTACTGGGCGCGGAACAACGGTCACATGGCGGACGTGCTGGTGGGGTTCGTCCCGTCGGAACGGCTGTTGATGGAAGGGGACCTCGTCACCGCCGCTTTCGATTGGCAGCATTGGCCGGACGGGTTTCGAGATGTCGTGAGCAAATACACCCTCAACGTGGAGCGCATCTCGCCAGTTCACGGCGTCGGTCTTGTGAAAGGGGCGCCAACGCTGACGCGCGCTCAGGCCGAAGACCTTCTCAAGGGGGGCACCGAGCGCGCGCGCGAGCACTGCAAGACCGAGCTCGCCAAAGGGAATTTTCATCCCGGTTGTCCCGTGCAGAGCAAGTACTACTAGCGAGGCCGGCCTCAGACCATCGAGCATGCGGGCCTCGCCAGTCACAGCGTTTGATTGCCCGCACTCCGTGCGGGCGAGACGCCTTGCCCGCGGAACGACTTGACTCACGAACGCGATCGTGACACTCCTGCCGGTGTGGGCGGCCGCGGCGTTGTCATCTCAGGGACCGGCAGGCGGGTTCGTCGCGCACTCTCGGCGGCCGCCCGGTCATCCGGCGGCCATCGCGCGCGGCAAAGGATTTCTGGAGCTGCTATGAATCTTCGCGCCCTTGTCCTCGCCGCCGCAGGCATGACGAGCGGCCCTGGCCTAGCCGGGATCCTATGCGCCTTCTGGCGCAATGGGCGGCAACGCGCGAGCTATCGCGACCCGGCCGCCGCCGGAGGTGCGCCACCTATCTGGTGGCGCTTGAATTTCCATCGCCCGTCTTCCTTGACGAACTGGTCGTAGTAGTTGGCGATGATCGAGACCTGCAGCCGGTTTTCGGCATTGGTGGAGACCCAGGTGCCGCGGCTGAATCCGGTCGCCGTGTCCCCGGTCACGTCCACGGTCTGGTTCATGACCAGGTGGAAGTCGCGCCCAGGCGTCGTGGACCCGTTTTTTGTGAGCAGCCCCCGCAGGAGATCGCGAATCGCGGCGGGCCCCTTTGCGCTGTTGCCACCCCCGCCGACAAATTCCGAGTCTCTGGCCCAGAGCTGTTCGAACCCGGCGAAGTCGCGGTTGTCCAGCGTGCTCGCATAGGCGACCAGGAGCGCGCGAATCGCCTCGCGATCCTCGAGCGTCTGAATCCGCGCTGCCAGCGCGTCTGACGAAGGCCGCGTGGCCTGCGCCGCAATCCCTGGGCTGAAAGCGGCCGCGGCAAGACAGGCAAACACAGCGATGGTCCATGGCCGCATGACTGAGCCTCCTCCCTGTTCGAGGCCGGGCGTAAGCGCCCTGCCTCACCGGGTGGGCAGGAGTATTCCTCGATCTCCGTTCTCAATCAATCCGCTGCCGGGACCGGACGGACACGTGCGGCGCTCACGGCTACTGTGCACATCTGAAATCAGCGGCCTTGGATCAAGCACGGCACCCGCGACATCAGCCGCGAGGCCGGTGACTGCGCGGCGGTATGATGCCCGCACAGGGGGCCATCAATGGGTCTGATCGAACAGTATGGCCGCTTCGGCCTGACACGTCCCATCGTCTTTCGTGCCGGATTGCGGATGCATTCTGCTGTGGGGCGGTGGCGGGCTCCTCATTCTTGGCGCCGGCATCGCGATCAGCGAAGGCGGTCCCCTCGAGAAGGCGTTCGGCCTGTTACGGCCCTTGCAGAGGCTGGTGAATCGTACGATCAGTTCGCGATCGAGATGGAGCGAATCCGCCGAACGGTGCAAGACCAGCCGGATGCAACCATCCTCAACATCCCGGTGCCACTTCGTTTCGGAATGCCGGTCGACGATCTGGTCGCGATCATCAACCGCGAGGTGGCGGCGCGCCATCGCTGAGGTCGAGCGCGCCGCGGGGCGGTGCACGCGCACGTCTGCGTTAGACTGACCAGCAGTTGCGCCTGAGGTGGCAAAGAAGAAACGAGCGGCACGTCGAAAGAAGGCCGCGCCGAAGTCGGTCGGCCTGACTGCGGGAGAGGTGCGTGCGACCAGCGACGCACGCCTCCGCGAACTGACCGCCCGCGTGGACGACGACGGTGGAGCGGTGATCGGGAGCTACAACGATCCGTTCGGAGGCACACCTGTTCTCTTCGTCGCGCTGCCGATCGACGCGGTCGAGCCGACGCCCTACCAGCGCGATCCTTCGGAACCCCACGTCAAGCGGCTGATGACCGTCATCGAGAAAGTGGGCCGCTTTCTCGACCCCATCGTCATCGTGCGCGACCACGACCGCTACTGGACGCCGAACGGAAACCATCGCTTGCAGGCAATGAGGAAGCTCGGGGCCCGGACGATCACGGGGCTGCTCGTACCCGAGCCCGATGTTGCCTTCAAGATTCTCGCGCTGAACACCGAGAAAGCGCACAACGTGAAGGAGAAGTCGCTCGAGGTCATCCGGATGGCGCGAGCGCTGGCCGAGCGTGGCGCCGGACGGGAGAGCGACCATGCCTTCGAGTTCGAGGAGGCGCCCTTTCTGACGCTCGGCGCGGCTTACGAGGAGCGTCGAAGCCTGGGCGGCGGCGGATACCACAGCGTGCTTCGCCGGATCGATGACTTCCTCGACGATCCGCTTCCGAAAGCGGTACGCGAGCGCGAGCGGCGCGCGGCCAGGTTGCTCAGGCTGGACGATGCGGTGTCGAAGGTGGTGACGGCGCTCAAAGACCGCGGCCTGACGAGTCCGTATCTCAGGCCGTTCGTCATCGCCCGCATCAATCCAATCCGATTCTCGAAAGCGACCGAGTTCGATCGACGAGGTCCTCGACAAGATGATCGCCAGCGCCGGCCGCTTCAACGTCGACCGCGTCAAGCAGGAAGACGTCGCCCGGATCGGGGGCGCCGCGCCGCAGGAGAGCTGACCCGGCGCATGTCACGGTGAGACGGCGCCGCCCGAAACGAGCGCACGGACGCCGGGTGCTATTCGAAGTTGCCCTTGACGCCCTGGAAACCGCTCAGGGCCTGGCGCAGCATCCACTTGATCACGCGGCGGTCGTTGTAGCCGTAGCCGACGATGTGATTGAGCGTCGAGAAGCAGTGTGGCTGACAGTTCGCTTTCATGTCCGCCAGTTGTGCCGGCTCGAACTTCGGACGCTCGATGGTTCCCCAGTCGTGGCTTGCCGAGTACATCGGAAAGCAGGGCGCGAGCGTCCCGTCAGTCCGGATGATGAGCGTGTTCTGGCCCGCGCGGCAGTTCCAGTCCCCGAGCGACCCACCCAGGAAGTCTTTCATCTGCGCCAGCCGCGCGACTGAGTTGGCGATCCGGTACCCCTGCCGGTGCTTGTCGATGAGCCAGTCAATCAGTTCCGTCACCGCCGGCTGGTCTTCCTGGCGGATGAACACGTCGCCTTCGTTGAGGTGCTTGTAATGCGGCTGTTCCGTCATCGGCGACTCGACGATGTGGTAGTCGGTCGCGATGCCGTGATCGTGGGCGAACTCGGTGAGCCAGCGTATGTCGTCGAGGTTCGCGCGAGTGATGCACATGTTGAGGAAGACGGAATAGCCGTAGCGATACTGCTTCCGGATGAGATAGTCGAAGTTGGCGCGGATCGGGGCGAGCGCTTTGGGCAGCCCCGGCTTCACGTCCACGGCATCGACGGCCACGTTCACGGTGGCGACCCCGGCGTCGGCGACGCGATCGATGACGGCCGGCTTCATCAGGCGGCCGTTGGTCGGCAGGTAAATCCAGAAGCCATGTTGCGCGGCGTAATCGATGACCTTGTGGGCGAACGGCGGCCGCAGCAGCACTTCGCCGCCCATGAGCGCGAGCACGCGACACGTGGTCGCGCCGCGCAGCCAGTCGAGCGAGCGCCGCGCCACCTCCTCGGTCATCCCCTTGACGGTGTTGTTGAACGCCCAGCAGTAGTGACAGTCGATGTTGCACTTCCACTCGGTGAACAGATACGCCACGATTGGATGAAAGTCGCCCGGCAGCACGCGCGATTTCAGATAGGGCAGCGCCCATCCACGCAACGCGTGAACGATCTGGGCGCGCGTCCATTTCCGCTTTCCTGCGACGGCGGCGCGCTCGAGCGCCTCGTAGTCCACTCCCTCGTCGGAGAGCAGCTCGGGGTGGCGCGGGAAGATCGGATCCGGAAGCACGTGGTCGCGGCCCCCGGCCGCCGGCGCCACCGTGCTGCGCGTCCTCGGCTGCATCAGCCGCGAATGCAGGTCGACGTTCAACCGGAACGTCGGAACCGTTCCGCCGGTGTGGGATTGACTGCCTTCCATAACGA
>Ga0073934_10011008_pt1 | contig 11065 bp, 4 predicted proteins | sample LarsenN4metaG_FD_76834 | JGI IMG/M metagenome (GOLD analysis project Ga0073934, IMG submission 76834) | Hot spring sediment bacterial and archeal communities from British Columbia, Canada, to study Microbial Dark Matter (Phase II) - Larsen... ...
TGAAAACCCTCGCCGCCGTCCCAGCGGTTCAGCCACGTCGTCGCCGCCGCGCTGTGCCACATCACGAGATTGACCCGGCGCGGGTTCACCGGAATCTGGTAGTCGACGTAGCCGTGATCGCAGCTCAGCGAGCGTCTCGCGGGATCGCCGAGGACCTTGCCGCCGACCGCAAACGAGCCCTGTTGCTGGATCGTGATGGGCTCGCTGGTCTCCTGCCGCTGGCCCTGCGACGCCACGTCCGCAGTCGCCAGAACGCCCATCACACCGACCGCCAGCACTCCGCGGCGGAATCGAACCCCGGCGTCACTCATCTCGTGCCCCCGCTGCACCCGTTGCACTCGCTGCTCACACTGCCCCACGGCTCTGTCATGCGTCCGGCAGCCGCCGGCCGACCGATTAGAAGTCGAACTGCGCCCCGATCTTCATGTAGCGCGGACTCGCGATTCTCGTGGGCGTCAGCCACGCGCCGCCCGGCGCGAATCCGTTGTTGAAGGCGAGGATCGTGTCGGCATTCGTGAGATTGTAAGCGTCGACCGAGATGGTGAGCCGCCGCTTCGCGCCGAACCGCTGGATGCGGGTCAGACGCAGGTCGAAGTTGTTGCGCCGCTCGCCGTACATCGTCGCCGGCGGGATCAGGTTCACCGTGACATTGGCGCCGCCCGAGAGGTTGCGCCCGAGCGGCTGCGGCCCCTGGGCAATCCACGCGTTCGTCACGACGTAGTTCGCGGCGATCTCCGGCCCGGGATTGCTCTGCCACGTCAGGGCCACCTGCACGTCCACTTTCGGGATGAGATACGTGGCGAGACCCGTGGCCGACGTGCGATACGGTTCGACGACGCGGCAATACGGGTTCGTCAGGCTGGAGAGCAGTCCCCCGGCGGGTACGATGGCGGTGCTCGACGTGCGCTCCGGCACCAGCGCACGCACCGCGCAGGCGTCGGTCAGACGGCGTCCGGTGCTCGTCCCGCCCTGGATCGTGAGCGCGTTGAACAGCCGTGCGTTCAGGTAGACATCCACGCCCTGCCAGTTGTTCACCATCTCCGGCCCGACGACCTTCGAGAGCTGATGGAGATTGCGGACCTGACCGACCTTGTCGGGGTTCAGGTCGTAGAGGCCGCTGATGACATACCCTCCACCTCCCGGCAGGCGCGGATCGAGCGGCGCCATGATGCTGTACGGCGTGTAGTCGGACGCGGTCGTGAGCGTGTTGTCCACCATCGACAGGTTGCCCCATGAGTTGCGGAAGTACCCGACGGTCAGCGCCACGCCCCGGTAGAGCTCCTGCTGCACCGACACCCCCAGCGACCAGACGTACGGCCGGCTTCCCCACCCGGTGACCATGTCGGGGTCGTAGTCGGTGTTGAACACCTGCGTTCCGAACGTGCGATTCGCCACCGGCCCGCAATCGGGCTGCGCGTCGGGGTTGCGGAGATCGCAGCCCGGGCTGTTGGTGAAGTTGAAGTTCGTGGGATTCAGCCACGGCCGCGTGGTCGTGGTGGGAATGCGGAAGATCGGGTTCATGTCCAGCCCGAAGAGCGAGCTGAGGCCTTCCATGTACTTGCCGACGCTGACCTTGAGGGCGGTCTTCCCGCCGCCGAACACATCGTAGGCGACGCCGGCGCGAGGGGTGATGTCCTTCCAGTTGATGCCCTGCGTCGATCCGGTCGGAAAGTGGACCTGGGTGGGCATCAGGATGTAGTCCGGGCCGCCGAGCGGCTCGGACGTGTAGTTCGTGATGCCGTTGTCGTACCGCACGCCGCCCTGCAGCGTGAGCCGCTTCATCGTCCACTGATCCTGTGCATAGAAATTGATCGGGATGACCTGACGGCCCGTACGGAGCCAGCCGGGGTAGGCGAGGTTCTGCGTGATCTGATTCGGTATGCCGTTGTTGGTCCGGACCTGGATCACCGTGCTGTCGTAGTAGTAGTTCTTGGTCGGCGTGCTGAAACCGCCCTGGTAGCCGAACTTCATGCTGTGCGCACCGCTGACATACGAGATTGACGCGCGCCACTCGCGCGTGCCGATGTCGCTGCGGCTGAATCCGCCGTTGGCGAGTCCGGGATGCCGCGAGAGCAGGCCCGGGATCGAGCAGTTGCAGCTGGGAATGATCGCCGCCGACTGTTCCAGCTGCTGAATCATCTCCGGGTTGTTGACGCCGCCGATTCCGCCCACCCGCGGCCCGCCGCCGCCGCTCTGGTCGTACACGCCCAGGTAGGTGCCAATCCCCGCTTCGGCCAGCAGCTTGTTGGAAATCGTGAACGTCCACGTCGCCTGCTGGATCTTCGAATCCTTGAAGCTGGTCAGCCCGGTGGCTTCCGGCGTCTGCGTCGGCGTGCCGCCGCCTTCCTTGCCGATGTAGTTGTGCTGCTGCTGCCAATAGCCGGTCAGCTTGTGACGCCGCGACGCCTGCCACGTGAGCCGCCCGATCTCATGCCGGTCGTTGGCATCGGTGAACGCCGGCCTGGTCAGGTCGAAGTCCACCGTCCACGAGTTCGGATTGTTGGCGTTCTTGTTCACCCACATGCCCGGGACGGTGTTCTCCGCCTTGACCTGTCGGAACGTCAGGTAATACCAGAGCTTGTCCCGGATAATCTTGCCGCCCCCCATCGCTGACACATCGGACAGGCCGATCAACCGTGCCGGCGACCTCAGCCCGCGGTCCTTGAGCTCCTGGGTATAGTTGCTGTCCTGCATCCAGTCGCGGGCGGTGTTGCCGAAGAGCGAGCCGCTGAACTCGTTGCCGCCGTCGCGCGGAATGATGTTGAGGACGACCCCTGCACCTTCCGCTTCGCCCAGTCCGCCCGATGTGTTGATGACGACTTCCTGCGCGCCAGCCGTGTTGAGGAGCTGGCCGCCCGCGGCCGCCTGACCGGTGAAATCGGTGTTCAGCCCGTCGGTCTTGGTGCGCGAGCCATACGTATTGCCGCCGTGGATGGTTCCGGCGAGGCCTCCCATGCCGCCCGCGATGCCGCCCGAATCGCCGCCGCCGACGGAGACGCCGGCCTGGATCACGTTCAATCCCGGAATCAGGGACTGAAGTCCCGCGGCGTTGCGCGAGCTGGGAATCGCGGCGACGGTTTCAGCGCTCAACGTCTGCTGCACCCGCACGCTCTGCACGTCCACGATCGGCGTCCGGCCGCTGACGGTCACCGTCTCCTGCAGCTCGCCGACCTCCATGTCGGCGCTCACCGTTGCCACGAACGTACCCGTCAGCACGATGCCCTCGCGCCTGACGGTCTTGAATCCGGGCAATGTGAACGTCACGTCATACGTGCCCGGCCGCAGGTCGACGATGCGGTACTGACCCGTGGCGTCGGTGATGACCGACCGCACCTTCTCGATCAGGACCGGGCTCGTCGCTTCCACCGTCACACCGGGCAGCACGGCGCCGGACGTGTCCCTGACGACCCCCGTGATCTCGCCCTGTGCGAGAGCGGCCGCGGGCAGGAGCAACAACAGCAGGAGCACCGCCGCCGATCGCCTCAGAACTCTCATCAGCATCATTCGTGTCCTCCTCCTCTCGTGACGACGCGCCGCACGCGCGCGAAGTGGTTGCAGATGCCACGGGCAGGGCCGAGGCGTGCGCCCGACCCACCCGGCTCAGCGACGATTCGACTGTCAGAAGTCGTACTGAATGCTGAACTTCCAGAAGCGCGCGTCCTGCACCTGCGTCGGCTGCAGCCACGGGGTTGCCGTCACCGCGTCCGGCGGGGTGTAGGTGTTGCGAATGAACGTCGGCGTGCTGCTGTTCAGCGCGTTGTAGAGATCCGCGTTGAGCTGGAAGCGGCGACCGCTCAGCCGGAACATCTTGCTGGCCCGCAGATCGAGCTGGCGCAGGCGTTCGCCGAACATCGAGAACGGCTCGAGGATGTCGATGGTCCGCGTCGCATTCCGCAGCGGACGGCCAAGAGCCCCGGTGGCCTGCGCGTTGATCTCGGCGCTGGTGTACACGCGGTTGGCGACGATGAGCGGACCCGGCAGGTCCTGATACACGCCGGCGACGAGCAGGCCGTACCACGGCAGGTCGAACGAGCCGTTGAAGCGGAAGCGATGCTGATACGGCGTGCTGACGTTGCACGGCGAGACCTCGCTGGTGAGCTGCTCCGGGTTGTCGACGATGAAGCAGTTGGACGAGGCGTTGTTCACCAGCCCGCCGTTCGCCGAGATGGCGGTGTTCTGAATGGTGTTGCCGACGCTCCATCCGCCGTTCAGCGTCCCGCCACGGGGCAGCCGCATCGCCATCGCGAGATCGAACCCGTTGAAGTGCTCGGTCTGCCGATGCTGCTCGAGGCCGGCAAAGGGATACCTGTCGATGTAGTTGTCCGAGAAGGTCACGAGGTTGCTGGTGGCCACGTTCCGGCGCTGGTCCCACAGGCCGCACAGCTGCTGCCCGCTCCGCGGCAGCCGCGGATCGACGGGGATCGTGATGCAGTACGGGTCGAAATCGTCGGGCGTCAGATTCAGGTTGTCGGTCACCGTGAAGTTGCCGTAGATCGTCCGCGCGTAGGTCGCGCTCACCGCGAACCGTTCCAGAATCTGCTGCTCGATGCTCGCGGTCGCGCGCCAGTTGTACCCGCGCTTGAACCACCCGCTCGTGAAGTCCGGATCGGCCACCGTCGTGTTGGTGGTGAACGTCGCGACGCTCGGGTTGTTGTAGGGACCGCACACATCGCCGCCGCTGGCGCGCAGGTCCTGCGCCGCGGGGTTCCTCAGGTCGCAGTCCGGGGAGAAGTTGCCGTTGGCGTCGGTCCAGGTCCGCGTCGTGCTGAAGTTGGCGGTCGGGCCGAACTGCGTGGCGACGCCGGTGGACCCGCCGGCGACGTAGCGGTTGATGCCGCCCTTGATCGCCGTTCTTCCGTCGCCGAACAGATCGTACGCAGCGCCGAGGCGAGGGCTGAGATCCTTCCAGTTCGGCACACCCTCTTTTTCCGGGGAGCTGTAGGCCGGGAACATCGCATTGGCTGGATTGTTGACGGCGCCGAGCGACTGGCTCATCCAGTCGACGCGCAGCCCCAGGTTCAGGGTAAGGCGCCGGATGGTCCACTGGTCCTGAACGAAGAACGCCAGATCGTGATCGAGGTGTGCGTCGCTGTTCCGGCTCGCGAACAGCGTCAGCGACGTCGGCACGCCGTTCGTGAACGTGTAGGAGAGCGGCAGCCCGCCGACGTCATCGGCCCGGTTGATGGTGTTCCCGGTCACGTTGCCGCGGATGATGGTGAACCCCGCCTTCATGTTGTGCGTGCCGGTCACGTAGGACACCGCGAACCGCGAGTTGAACTGGTTGGAGACGCCGATGCCGATCGCGCCGACGCCGTGGTAGTTGGCGCCGCGCGCCGGGTCCGCGATGTTGACGCGGAACGGCTGGCTCTGGCCGCACGGCTCGTAGTCGGAGCCGTCGAGCGCCGTGCCGAAGTTGGCCGTTCCGAACGTGTTCAGCCCGACCGTGCCGCCGCCTTCGAACAGCAGCACGTTCGACTGCGGCCGGCTCCACGTGAACTGCGTGAGCGAATCGTTGTGGCACATCGCGGCGTTGGCCTCGATCCGCGCGATGCCCTGGTCGAGCTGGCCGAAAGCCTGATCCCGGAAGTGGCGCTGAATGTCGGTCGAGGCGCCGAACCGGTCCTTCGTTCCGAGCTGGAATGTCGTCCGGAACTGATGCGATCGGTTGCGCTCCTGCGGATCGACCGGACGGGTCCGGTCCGGCGTGTAGACCCAGTCGTCGAGGTTCGCGTCGTGGAACAGGCTCGCGGCGCGCAGCGTGCTGCCACTGACGCGATGCGAGGTGACGAACCACCACCGATCCCGGATGACGGGGCCGCCGATCAGCCCGCTCAGGTCGCCGATCGTCCGCAGGCTGTTGACCGTCGTCAGCCCCTTCGCCCTGAGCGAGTCGCTCAGGTTGTCCGACTGCAGCGCATGGTTCGTCCACGCCCCGAACAGGGTGCCGGACAGGTCGTTGCCGCCTTCGCGCGGGATCGTGTTGACCACGGCGCCCGCGAGCTGGTACTGCGCTGAACCCGCGGCGCCGAGGTCGATCACGTTCTCCTGAACCGACACCGGGTTGACGAAGTACAGGCGGCCGGCCCCGTCGCCGTTGAGATTGCTGTACAGCATCCCGTTGGTCATCTGGCGCATGTCGCCGGGTCTCGCGCCGAACACCGAAATGCGGACCGACTGCTCGCCTTTCGTGCCGCCGGTATCGACGCCGTTGGCGGGCGACACGGCGCCGGGCACCAGCGCGAGCAGCGCGCCCACGCTCTTGCTCGTCGGCAGCACGGCGAGCGTCTGCTCGGTGACGACCGTCCCCTTCGCCGCGCTGCGCACGTCCACCAGGGGCGTCTGTCCGGTGACCGTAATCGTCTCGGTGACCGCCCCGACGCGCAATTCGGCATTCACGGTCGCGACGAAGTTCGACGACAGCTCGAGCCCGTCGCGTCTGAACGTGGTGAAGCCCTGCAGACTGAAGACCACGGAATAGACGCCCGGCCGCAGCTCGGCAATCTGATACCGTCCCTCGCCGTCCGTCACAGTGGTCCGCACGCGCTCGATCAGCACCGGGCTCGCGGCTTCGACCGTCACGCCGGGCAGCACCGCCCCCGATGCGTCGCGGACGACGCCGACGATGCTCGCAGCGCCGAGGCCTTGTGCTCCGCTGACGTGAGGAAGACACACCAACGCGAGAAACACTCCCACGATCGCGGAACGCGGTCGCCTCATATCGCCCGTCCTCTCCTGGCGCCAAGAGTCTAGCGACCGCGGCTCGGCAGCCGCACTACCTAAGTGGAGTTAGAGAGCGCGCCGGAGTCAGCGGGACGTTACCTGATGTGAATAATTCCGCGGCGTACGGCGACCGCGATCGTGGCTGCGCGATCGCTCACATTGAGCTTGGCGAGGATGTTCTTGACATGAACCTTGGCGGTCTGCTCGCTGATGCCCAGCGCGACGGCGATCTCCTTGTTGCGAAGCCCCTGTGCAATGAGCTGCACGACTTCGACTTCACGCGGAGTCAGCGCCGGCTGTCCCTTGCGGGCGGCGAGCGCCGCGGCGACGTCGGGCGGCAGAGGCCTGTGCCCGGTGTGCACCTCGCGAATGACATTGACCAGGTCTTCGACGAGGGTGTCCTTCAGCAGGTAGGCGGCGGCTCCTGCTTCGAGCGCCCGATAGATATCCTCATCGCCCTGATACATCGTCAGGACGACGATCCGGGCGTCGGGATGCGACTTGCGGATCGTGCTGATGGCGTCGAGACCGCTCATGGTCGGAAGCTGCAGGTCCATGAGGGTCACGTCCGGCAGGAGGCTCGCGAAAAGCTCGACCGCCCGTTCGCCGCTCGTCGCCGAGCCGACGACCTCCATATCCGGCTGACGGCCGATCAACAGGGAAAGGCCGTCGAGCATCACGCGATGATCGTCCACGCACAGAACGCGGATTCGCTCGCGGCTGCGCGGGGTACCGGACGCGATCGAGTTCGTCATCAGCATGGCTGTTTTGGGTCTGGCTGAAGCCAGACGCTGCATCGTCCGCTGTTTTGGGTCTGGCTGAAGCCAGACACTACATCGTCCGCTGTTTTGGGTCTGGCTGAAGCCAGGCTGAAGCCAGACACTACATCGTCCGCCTGAAGGCGGACACTACACGGGGACGACGGTCTCGATTTCCGTGCCGTTTCCCGGGCTCGACGCGATCGTGAGCGTCCCCCGTACCTGCCCCGCCCGCTCGCGCATGCTCACGAGCCCGTAGTGGCCCGGCGCCTGCATCGCCGTGGCCGGATCGAATCCGCACCCGTCATCAGCGATGCGCAACGCCATGCGGTCCTCGAGGTAGTCGAGCTGCACGGCCACCCGCCTCGCCTGCCCGTGCTGAACGGCATTGTTCACCGCCTCCTGCCCGATGAGGAGCAACTGCTCCTCGATTGCCGCCGGGCACGTGTGCGGCGTGCCGTTGACGGTGATGTCCAGCTCCACGGGCCTGCCGCCGATGGCGCGCTCGGCGGCTTCGCGAAGCGCCTGCGGCAGATCGCGCGTCGCCAGCGTCGGCGTGCGCAGATCGAGAATCGATCGGCGCGCCTGGCGGATGTAGCCTTCGACCTGGCGTCTCACATCGGAGATCCGCTTCTTGCCGGCCGGCGACGACAGGTCGGGATTGTGCGAGAGATCGTCCACCTGCAGCGCCAGCGCCGCCAGACCCTGAAGCAGCGTGTCGTGGATCGCGCGGCTCATGCGGATCCGCTCCGCAAGCACCAGCGCGAACTGACGACGGACCTGGCGCACGTGCAGACGCCACGACGCAAAGACGATGAGGAACACCGTCAGGCCGCACAGCAGGTAGAACCAGGTCGTCTGGTAGAACTTCGGTGCGATGCCGAAGGTCAGCGGAGCGCTCGGCTCGCCCCACGTGCCGTCGCCCGCGCTCGCCGCGACGCGAAACTGATACTGGCGCGGCGGCAGGTTCGTGTAGGTCGCCTGACGCGCGGTGCCCGCATCCACCCAGTCGTCGTCATAGCCGTCGAGACGGTAACGGAACCGCACGCGCATCGGATCCGAGAGCGTGACCGCCGTGAATCCAATCTGCAGATGCGAGGTGCCGGCGGGCAGCTGCAACGGACCGGCGAGATCGAAGGCGCGCGTGTCGGCGGCCACGGATTCGACCAGCACGGCCGGCGGGGCCGGATCCGGACCGACGCTGCGTGGATCCACAATCGTGACCCCGCTGCTGGTCACGAACCACAGACGTCCATCTGATGTGCGAAGGCCGCTCGGACGGCCCTCGTTGAAGGGGACGCCGGCGACACCGTCCGCGGTGTTGAACAGCCGGTAGCGAATCTGGTGCTCCGGGTTGACGGCGACGGCGTCGACTTCACGCGGATCCAGGCGGAGGATCCCGACGGCCGTGCCGATCCAGAGCAGTCCGCTCGCGTCCTCGACGATCGACTTCACCTCGCCCGGCCAGCCGTTCCGCCGGGTGACGAGCGTGAGCCGGTCGTGGGCGAGCCGGCTCAGCCCATCGACGCCGCCGACCCAGACGTGGCCACGCGAGTCCTCCATCACGTAGCCCACCGTTCCCGTGCGCGGATCGTAGATTCGCGGCGCGTAGCCCGGGCGCCGCACGTACATCAGCCCGGCCGGCGACCCGACGTACAGCGTCCCGCTCCTGCCGACGTCGAGCGCGGAGGCCGCCTTGCCATGCATGTCGGGGACATCGTCGGCGGGCTCGAGACGGCCGTCACGCCACCGGAAGAGCCGCAGGTTGAAATCGCGGAGCCACAGCGGATCGCCGGTGCCCGCCATCGTCAGAATGCGCTGCACCTTGGGGCCGGGGGCGATGAGGACGGGCGAGAAACGCTCGTCCGAGAAGCGCACGACGCCGCGTTCCGCCGAAACCCAGAGCGCACCGGCGCGATCGGTGTGCAGCGCCAGGACGACGGTTCCCGGCAGGCCATCGGCCTCGGTGTAGACGCGGCGGCCTGCTGATAAAAACCGTACGAGGCCCGCTGCGGTTCCAACCCAGACGCTCCCGTCGGGCGTTGCTTCGACCGCACGCGGGATCGCCAGGTGCTTGACGGGCGTGACCCGATGCGGTGTGAGCCGCTGCAATCCCGCGTGCGTGCCGAGCCAGATGTTGCCTTCGCGGTCCTCGAGCAGCGAATGCACGGCGTTGCTGGCGAGCCCGTCTTCGACGTTCACGACATCGACGGTCGCAGCGGTCCCGTCCTTTGCGCCACGAATCCGCCACAGTCCCTGCCCTTGCGTGGCGACCCAGAGGTTGCCGCGATGGTCGTGCAGCAGATCCACGCCCCAGCCTCGCCGTGCCGGGCGCCGGGCGCGAGACGCGGCACCGGGCTCCTTGAAGCCCTGGCTGAAGTCGCTGATCCACACGCGGCCCGACGCGTCTTCGCTGAAGCTCTGCCAGACATTGCTGGAGATGCTGATCACGTCGACCCGTTCGAACCTGTCCTGCGCCGGCGCTCTTCGATAGACCGCGTTCAGCGTCGCGACCCAGAGGCGCTTCCCGCGATCCTCGTACACCGCCAGCACCGAGCCGTCACCGAGCCCCTGATCGCCGGCGACTCGCTGCCAGCGGTCCCCGACACGTTGGAACAGACCCTGGAAGGTGCCGGCCCAAATCGTGCCGCTGCTGTCCTCGAGGAGCGAGAGGACGTAGCTCCCTTCGAGGCCGTCGCGCTCGCCGTAGAGACTCAGGGTGCCGTCCTTGATCCGGCCGAGGGGCGTCGCGCCGCCGAGGCCGATCCAGAGGGCCCCGTCGCGCGCCGTGAGCAGCGCGCTCACCGCCCCGACCGGGAGACGCGTATCTCCGAGCGAGCGCCAGGCGTCGAACCGCACGCCGTCGAATCGAACGAGCCCGGCGTCGGTCCCGAGCCAGAGATACCCGTCGGCGTCCTGGGCGATCGCGCGGATCCGTCCGGCGGGCAGGCCGTCGTTCTCGTTCCAGGTCGTGACCGTGTAGTCGGCGAGCGGGTCCTTCCCCGGCTGCGCGTGAGCAGCGGCAACAGGGCAGATCAGTGCGGCGAGGGCAAGAGCCAGGCAGGACAGCCCGCGATCAAGCCGCATGGCGCGCGCAATGATCACCTAACCCGGCCCGGGCGCCAAGTACCTCGAAAGAGGTAGCCGAGGATGAGAGCGGTGAAGGACACTAGGCGGATGGCCCCCATCGAAAAGAGTGTGCAGGTGAAGAAAATCCCGTTCCCGTTCCGGCGCCGGACGCCCTGTCCGGCGGGAGGGCGGCACGCCGGTCGCCGACCCTCGCACGCAGGCGCACGCGCCGTCTCGAGCGCGCATCTGGTCGCCGCCGGCGCCGTGCTCGCGCTGGCCGCGGCATGCGCGTCGCCGCAGGGCGAGGAAGCCGGCGCGCCAATCACGATCCAGCAACAGGGCTCGTTTGCGGTCGGCGGCCGGGTCCTGGGCGATCCGGAATCTCGATCGCTCCACTGCGATCACGGCTACGTCGACTACCAGATTCCGGTGAACCCGCGCCGGGTCAATCTCGTGATGTGGCACAGCGCGGCGGCGACGACGTGGCTGAACCGCTGGGACGGCGGCGAGGGTTTTCA
>Ga0073934_10011009_pt1 | contig 11064 bp, 10 predicted proteins | sample LarsenN4metaG_FD_76834 | JGI IMG/M metagenome (GOLD analysis project Ga0073934, IMG submission 76834) | Hot spring sediment bacterial and archeal communities from British Columbia, Canada, to study Microbial Dark Matter (Phase II) - Larsen... ...
CCGGTGGCGTAGACCGCGCCCCCGCGCTCGGCGACGACCTCGGGGTTGCCGGCGTCCTCCCAGGCCAGCTTCACCGAGGCGATGGCGAACTGGGTGAAGCGATCGGTCCGCCGGACCTCCTTGGCGTCGAGCCAGGCGACGGGGTCGAAGTCCGGGACCTCGGCCGCGAGCGTCACGGGCAGGTCCGACGTGTCGAACCGGGTGATCGGCCGGATGCCGTTTCGCCCCGAGGTGAGCCCGGACCAGAACTCCTCGACCCCCGTGCCGACCGGGGTGACCGGTCCGATGCCGGTGATGAGGGTCCGAACCACGTGCTCAGATGCCGAGCTTCTGCGCCACCAGGGCGACGGCCTGGCCGACGGTCTTGACGCCCTCCATCTCCTCCTCGGGGATCTCGATGTTCCACTCCTCCTCGAGGGCGAGGACGGCCTCGACGAGGTCGAGGGAGTCGGCGTTCAGGTCCTCGGCGAACCGGGCGTCGGGGACGACCTGGGCCTCGTCCACCGCGAGCTGCTCGGCGAGGACCTTGCGGACCCGCGCCTCGATCTCTCCCTTGTCCATCGTTCCTTCCTCCTTGGTCCCTGCTCCGGTCGGCTGATGCTACGGGCTCCGACGGCTCGCGACTACGCGGTCAACCCTCCGTCCACGGGCAGGACCGCGCCGTTCACGTACGAGGCCTCCTCGGACATCACGAAGCGCACGACGTTGGCCACCTCCTCGAGCCTGGCCGTCCGTCCGAGGGGGGTCTGCTCCAGGTAGACGGCGCGCGCGTCCTGCGTCAGGTACGAGGTCATGTCCGTGTCGACCAGCCCGGGGCAGATCGCGTTCACCGTGATGCCCTTCGCGCCGACCTCCCTCGCGAGAGCCTTGGTGAAGCCGATCAGCGCCGTCTTGGATGCGGCGTACGCGGTCTGGCCGGCGTTGCCTCGCAGGGCCACGGCCGAGGACATGTTCACGATGCGACCCCACCGGGCCTTGAGCATGCTCCGCAGGGCCGCCTTGCTCGCCAGGAACGCCCCGCGGACGTTGGTGTCCATGATCCGGTCGAACGCGTCCATCGGGTACTTGAGGAGCAGGCCATCCTGCGAGAAGCCGGCGTTGTTCACCAGACCCGTCACGGGGCCCAGCCGTTGGGCGACCTCCTCGAAGGCCTCCTTCACCGACGCCTCGTCCAGCGTGTCCAGGCGCACGATCGCCCCCACGCCCCCCGCCTCCTCGATGGCGCCCAGCGTCTCCTTGGCGTCCGTGTCGCTCGAGCGGTAGCCGACGGCCACGCTCCAGCCCCCGGCGGCCAGCGCCTCGGCGCACGCGCGCCCGATCCCCCGCGATCCTCCCGTGACGACGGCGACCCTCATGGCGGCGCCGGTCCGGTCCACCGGATCAGGTTCGCCCCCCAGGCCAGCCCGGCGCCGAAGGACGTGAGCAGCACCAGGTCGCCCACCCGCACGCGGCCCGCGCGCCAGGCGCGGTCCAGGGCGATCGGGATCGAGGCGGCCGAGGTGTTGCCGACCTCCTCGACGTCCACGATCGCCCGCTCCAAGGGGATGCCGAGTCGCTCCGCGACCGCGATCATGATCCGGGCGTTCGCCTGATGCGGGATAAGCACGTCGACGTCGTCCGGCGTGTACCCGGACTTCTCCAGGAGCTGGCGGCAGGCGCTGGCCATCTCCACGACGGCACGCTTGAAGACCTCGCGGCCGGCCGGCATCCGGATCGTGTGGTCGCCTGCGGCCAGGGTCTCGGGCGTGGGGGGCGCGGCCGATCCGCCGGCCGGGATGATCAAGATCTCGGCGGCCGTGCCATCGGCGCCCAGCACGGAGCCGACCAGACCGGGTACGTCCGACGGACGGAGCACCACGGCACCCGCTCCGTCGCCGAACAGCACGCACGTGCTCCGGTCCGAGAAGTCGATCACGCGCGAGAGGATCTCGGAACCGATCACGACGACGGTCTCGGCTGCCCCCGACTCGATGAAGGCGGCTCCCGCCGACAGCCCGTACGAGAACCCTGCGCAGGCCGCGTTCAGGTCGAATGCCGGGCACGTGAGGCCCAGCTTGCGCTGCACCCAGACGGCCGCGGCGGGGATCGGCGTGTCCGGCGTGAGGGTGGCGCACACGATCAGGTCCACCTGCTCGGGGGCGATGCTCGCGGTCTCGAGGGCCTGGAGCACCGCGTCCACGGCGAGGTCCGAGGTGGCCTCGCCCTCGGCGGCGAAATGGCGGCGCCCGATCCCGGTCCGCTCGCGGATCCACTCGTCGCTCGTGTCGACGAGGGACTCGAAGTAGCTGTTGGGGACGACGCGGTCCGGGAGCCTCGAGCCCAACCCGGCGATGGTCGCATGGCGTCGCGCTGTCACACCCTGATCCCCCTCCTCCGCGCACCCCGGCGGACGCTTGAGGATAGCGCTCACCGGTCCGCGGTGCCCGGAGCGGTGCGTCTCAGGCGCTGCCTGCGGCCAGGGCGGCAGCCTCGGCCGGGGAGCCGACGGCGATCGCGCGGGTCCCCGGGACGACGCGCCTGGCGAGCTTGGTGAGGACGTCCCCGGGCCCGGCCTCGACGAACGTGCTGGCGCCCGCAGCCCGGAGCGCCTGGGCGCACCGTTCCCATCGCACCGGGGCGACGACGTGACGCTTCAGCAGGGTCCGCAGCTCCTCGGGGTCCGACGTGAGCTCTCCGGTCACGTTGGACGCCACGGGGAAACGGGGGGCCGCGAACGCCGCCGCGTCGATCGCCTCGGCGAGCGGGCCGACCGCGGGCTCCATGAGCGGGGAGTGGAAGGCGCCGGCGACCTTCAGGCGGATCGCCCGGATCCGGCGGTCGGCGGCGATCGCTTCCGCGCGCTCGACCGCCGCGACCGAGCCCGAGACGACCACCTGCTGGGGGGAGTTCTCGTTGGCGACGATGAGCACCTCGTCGCCGCGCGCCCGTTCGCAGATCGCCCGGGCCTCCTCGGCGCCCACGCCGAGCAGCGCGCTCATCGTCCCGGGGCGCGCCTCGCCCGCCGCCTGCATCGCCCGGCCGCGGACGCCCACGATCTCGAGCGCGGTGGCCAGATCGAGGACGCCCGCCGCCACCAACGCCGCGAACTCGCCCAGGGAGTGCCCTGCCGCGCCGATGAACGAGAGACCCTCGGCCCGCAGCACCTCGAACGCCGCGACGTCGACCGCGAGGAGCGCGGGTTGCACGACCGCGGTCGAGCTCAGCGCGTGTTCGTCCAGGCCCGGGATGTCCCATCCGAGGACCGCGGAGGCCCGCTCGAGCACGGTCCGGCTCGCGTCGTGCTCGAGCCACGGGTCGGCCATGCCGACGAACTGCGATCCCTGTCCCGGGAACACCACCGCCTGACTCACGATCGCCCCTCCGTGCCTGCTGGCACGACCCTACCTCAGGTGGGGATGGAGGGCCTGCGATGCCGCCGGGGCAGATGAGCCTCCGACCCTCGCGTCGACGTTGCGGAACCGAGGTCCACGTCGAGGGTTGAGGGTTGGCTCAACGCCCAGTCGAGGGTTGCCACCCCCTGCGGGGTCCTGTAGAAAGGCCGGGAACCGATGGCCGAGAGGGTTCGTCACGGACTTCCCACGTCCCCCGGCGCTCGAGCGAGCGCCGAGGGGGTCTTCGGGTTCCTGGGTCAGGACATGGCTGTCGACCTCGGGACCGCGAACACGCTCGTCTACGTTCGGCGCCACGGCATCGTCCTGAACGAGCCGTCGGTCGTCGCGATCAACACGCTGACCGGCGCGATCCTGGCCGTCGGCAACGAAGCCAAGCGCATGATCGGGCGCACCCCTTCCCACATCCAGGCCGTGCGCCCGCTCAAGGACGGGGTGATCGCCGACTTCGACGTCACCGAGAAGATGCTGCGCTACTTCATCCAGCGGGTCCACAAGCGGCGTCTGCTCGCGAAGCCGCGCGTCGTGGTCTGCGTCCCGAGCGGGATCACGGGCGTGGAGCAGCGGGCGGTCGAGGAGGCGACGATCGCGGCCGGGGCCCGCCGCGCCTACATCATCGAGGAGCCGATGGCCGCGGCCATCGGCGCGTCGCTCCCGATCCACGAGCCCGCCGGCAACATGATCGTGGACATCGGCGGAGGGACGACCGAGGTCGCCGTGATCTCGCTCGGTGGCATCGTGACCTCCACCTCGCTGCGGATCGGGGGCGATGAGCTCGACGAGGCGATCATCAACCACGTCAAGAAGGAGTACTCGCTCCTGCTGGGCGAGCGCACGGCGGAGGCCATCAAGCTCGCCATCGCGTCCGTCTTCCCGATGCAGGAGGAGCTGATCGCCGAGATCCCCGGGCGCGACCTCGTGTCGGGCCTGCCCAAGACGATCCAGATCACCGACGGCGAGATCCGTCAGGCGATCGAGGAGCCCGTCACCGCGATCATCGACTCGATCAAGGCGACCCTCGATCGGACCCCGCCGGAGCTCGCCGGCGACATCATGCACAAGGGCATCGTGCTCACCGGTGGAGGCGCGCTGCTGCGAGGACTGGACAAGCGCCTGCGGCACGAGACCGGGATGCCGGTCCACATCGCTGAGAACCCGCTCTCCTCCGTGGCGATCGGGTCCGGCAAGTGCCTCGAGGAGTTTGAGGTCCTCCAGCGGGTCCTGGTGAGCCCGAGCCGAAGGTAGGGACCGTGGCCCTCCCGTCCAGGGCCCGGAGCACGCGACTGCTCGTCATCTCGCTCGTCGCCATCTCCCTCATCACGATCACCCTCGACTACCGCCAGGGCGAGGAGGGGCCGCTGTCGTCGGTGGGAGACGCCGCGCTGGCGGTGATCAGCCCGCTGCAGGAGGGCGTGTCCAAGGTCACGAAGCCGGTGGGCAACTTCTTCTCGACGCTCGTGCGTCTGCCCGCGGTCCGCCGCGAGAACCGCGAGCTGCGGGACCTCGTGGCCGAGCTCGAACAGGAGGTCGCGACCACGACGGCCAACGCGGCCCGGCTCGCGCAGCTCGAGGCGCTCCTCGGGCTGCGGCAGACCATGGGCACCGGCATCGTGACCACCGCGGCCGAGGTGATCGCGAACGGCGTGTCCAACTTCGACTGGACGATCACGATCGACAAGGGCTCGAGCGATGGCATCACGGTGGACATGCCCGTGGTGGCGAGCGCGGGGCTCGTGGGCCACGTGACCCGAGTGGCGCCGAGCTCGTCGGTCGTCGAGCTGATCATCGACCCGGACTCCTCGGTCGCCGGGCGGCTCGACGTCTCCCGCTCGACCGGCCTTCTCTCCGGCGAGGGCGATCGCGACATGGAGATGGGGCTGGTCGACACCGAGACGGAGGTGCAGCCCGGGGAGCAGGTCGTCACCGCCGGCTACACGATCCCGGGGGTCGGCCAGGGGCTGTACCCGCCGGGGATCCTGATCGGGTCGGTCTCCCGTGTGCTCGGAGAGGACGTCGGTCTGGAGAAGTACATCACCGTACGGCCGGCGGTCGACTTCTCGTCGCTCGACATCGTGCTGGTGGTCCTCTCGGATGGGTCCGAGTAGCCTGGTTCCCCGTGCGCCGCACGTTGCTGCTCGCCGTGGTCGTCCTGTCCGCCCTGCTCCTGCAGACCACCGTCTTCGCCGACATCCGGCTGCTCGGAGCCAGGCCGGAGCTCATGTACCTGCTCACGATCGTCTTCGCCTTCCTCGAGGGTCCCTCGGCCGGGGCCCTGACCGGGTTCGTGGGGGGGATGGCCGAGGACTTCCTCCTGGACCAGCCGAAAGGGATCACGGCGCTCACGCTCACGCTCCTCGGGTACGCCGTGGGGATGATCCGTCAGTACGTGGTCAGCCCCTCGCCCCTGTTCCCCGTGTTCCTGGTGGCCGGAGGCACGTTCGTCGGCGTGCTCTTCTACGGCGCCCTGTCGTTCCTGCTCGGTCAGCTCGACGTCTCGGCCCTGTACCTGATCCGGGTCGCCGGGCTCTCCGCGCTGTACAACGCCATCCTCACGCCACTGCTGTTCCCCGTCCTCCGCAAGGCGATCGAGGCCTCCCGCACACGCAAGGTCATCAGGTGGTGAGCGGCAGATGACCGACCTTCGAGCGGGCACCCGTGTCAAGGTGCTCGCGGGCTTGGTGGCGTTGATGTTCGCCGCGCTCACCACCCGCCTGTGGTTCATGCAGGTGCTGGCCGCGGAGCAGTACCGCGAGATCGCGAAGCCCAACGCGGTGCGGCTGGTGGAGGTGCCGGCGCCGCGAGGACGGATCCTCGACGCGCACGGGAACGTGCTGGTCGGCAACCGCGCCAGCCTGGTCGTCACGATGAACCGCGAGGAGGCGGGCGCGCGCAAGGAGGAGGTCCTCTTCCGGCTCGCCGAGCTGCTCGACGTGCCGGCAGACGTCCTCGGCGAGCGCCTGGACGACCCCCGCTACTACGTGTTCAGCCCGATCCCCATCGCGATCGACGTGCCGCAACGGGTCGTGTACTACCTGAAGGAGCACGCGGACACGTTCCCTGGGGTGGACGTCGTCGAGATGCCGGTCCGCACCTACCCGTACGGCTCGCTCGCCGCGCATGTGCTGGGACACCTCGGGCAGATCAGCTCCGAGAAGCTGGAGGATCCGGCGTTCGCGGGGTACGAGCCCGGCGATCTCGTGGGGGTCTCGGGCGTGGAGGCGGTCTACGAGCACGCCCTCGTGGGGACGGAGGGCGTGATCAAGTACCGGGTGAACTCGGCGGGGCGGAACCTGGGCGAGATCGGGAGCCTCGACCCCCTCCCCGGGGACGATGTCGAGCTCACGATCGACGCCAGGATCCAGGGCGTGGCCGAGGCGAGCCTGGAGCACGGCATCCTCGCCGCGCGCGAGGTGTTCGACCCCAACACGAACACCAACCTGCGAGCCAACGCCGGCGCGGTGATCGTGCTCGATCCCACCACGGGCGCCATCGAGGCCATGGCCTCCTACCCCGCGTTCCAGCCCAGCATCTTCACGCGGAGCATCACGACGCGGGACTACGAGCGTCGCTTCGAGGCCGCGAACACCGGCTATCCGCTCCTGAACCGTGCGGTGGCCGGGCAGTACCCGCCCGGTTCCACCTACAAGCCCTGGATCGCCCTGTCTGCCCTGTCCCGCCGCCCCGAGGGGGGCGGGGCGGACGCCAGGATCGTGAGCACCCAGGGCAGCTACGCGTGCCCGCCCTCGTGGACGGCTCCGTACGACGAGGACGACCCGGAGGCGATCCAGTACACCTTCAACAACTGGACGTCGGCCAACCTCGGCTACATGAGCCTCGCGAAGGCGCTGTCGGTGTCCTGCGACACCGTCTTCTACCCGATGGGCTACGAGTACTGGCGCCTGTTCTACCCCCCGCCCAGCGCGGACGGCATCGAGGGCAACGACGAGGACCCGCCCAGGGAGCCGCTCCAGCGCGACCTCGAAGCGATCGGGTTCGGTCGGGTCACGAACGTCGACCTCACCGGTGAGCAGGAGGGTCGCGTGCCCGACGCGGCGTGGAAGGCCGGCATCCACGAGGAGTTCCCCAAGCTGTTCCCCGAGGGCCGTTGGGTGCCGGGCGACTTCGTCCTGATGACGATCGGGCAGGGAGACACCCTCGTCACGCCGCTGCAGCTCGGCGTCGCGTTCGCGGCCCTGCAGAACGACGGACGGGTCTGCGTGCCCCACGTCCTCGGTCGCGTGATCGATCCCGAGGACGGGGTCGTCCGCACGGCGAAGCCCAACTGCAAGCGCAGGTTGCCCTTCGAGAAGGGACATCTCGAGTACGTGCGCGACGCGCTCGTCGACGTCCCTCGCGGGGGCACCGCGAGCGGGGCCTTCATCGGGTTCCCCTTCTCCGAGGTATGGGTGGCCGGCAAGACGGGGACCGCGGAGGTGCTGAACCGACAGGACTACTCCTGGTTCGCGGCCATGACGGAGGCGAACGGCGAACAGCATGTGGTGGTCGCGCTGGTCGAGCAGGGTGGGCACGGCTCGACCACGGCGGCGCCGATCGTCCGCAACGTGATTGAGGGCATCTTCGGGCTCGAGCAGACCGAGGTCGTGGGCGTGGAGGGGACGGACTGATGGATCTCGTCGCGGGCAAGACCCTCGCGCCCGAGCGCCGCCCGATCCGTCACGTCGACCCCGTCCTCCTCCTCGCGGTGGCCGGGCTCGTCGTGATGGGGCTGTTCATGGTGTACTCGGCGACCCAACACTCGCTCGGAGCGATCGGCGCCGATCCGGGGACCTACCTCAAGCGGCAGGCCACCTTCGCCGCCCTCGGCGTGGTGGTCGTGATGCTGGCCGCCAGCTTCGACTACCGGTTCCTCAAGGTGTACGCGGGGATCATCTACGGCGCCTCGCTCCTGCTGCTCGTGCTCGTCCGGACGCCGCTGGGCACCAGCGTGAGGGGGTCGCAGCGCTGGTTCGAGCTGTTCGGCTTCCAGCTCAGCCCATCGGAGCTCGCCAAGGTGGCCCTCATCATCATGCTGGCGGCCTTCCTCTCGGAGGTCCGGCGATCGGGCACCGATCTCTCCCTGCAGGACGTGTACCGGGCGACGGCGATCGCGGCGGTGCCGGGCCTGCTGGTGTTCCTGCAGCCAGACCTCGGGACCTCCATCGTCTTGATCTCGATCCTGGTTGGGGTCCTGGTCGTCGCCGGCGCACGGGCCCGCCACCTCGGGATCCTGGCGCTCACCGCGATCGTGCTGTTCTTCGGCGCCTTCCAGCTCGGCCTGGTGCGCGACTATCAGATCGCGCGCCTCACGAGCTTCCTCGACCCGCAGGACGATCCGCAGCGGACCGGCTACAACCGGGTCCAGGCAGAGATCGCCATCGGGTCCGGTGGCCTGACCGGGCTGGGGTACCTCAAGGGCACGCAGACCAACCTCGACTTCGTGCCCGAGCAGCACACCGACTTCATCTTCACGGTCGTCGGTGAGGAGTTCGGCTTCGTGGGCTCCCTGTCGATGCTGCTGCTCTTCGCGCTGCTCGTGTGGCGGGCCTTCCGCATCGCGCTCTTATCGAAGGATCCGTTCGGAACCTACGTGGCGGCCGGGATCGGCTCGGTGCTCGCGATCCAGATGTTCGTGAACGTCGGCATGACCCTGGGCATCATGCCGATCACCGGCATCCCGCTGCCGTTCGTCTCCTACGGCGGCAGCTCGCTGCTCACGAGCAGCGTGATGGTCGGTCTGCTGCTGAACGTCCACATGCGCCGCTTCAAGTAGGCGCCCCCGAGCGCACCCGGCGACCTCAGGCGGGGCGGTCGGTCAGGGCGATCCTCCACAGGAAGGTCGAGCCCGTGGGACCGGAGTCCTCCAGGACGAGGTCCCCGCCCATCGCGCGCGCCGCGGTCCTCGCGAGCGCGAGCCCCATCCCGGCGCCCTGGTGGACCCGGACGTTGAGGTCCTCGAGCTGCTCGAGCGGCCCGAAGATCCGTTCGCGGTCCACGGGGTCGATGCCGGGGCCCTGGTCGATGACGCGGACCTCGAGGCTGGCCGGGCGCCGGTCCAGGTGTACGGAGACGGGGGAGTCCTTCGGGGAGAAGCGCAGCGCGTTGTCGAGCAGCTCCTCGAGGATCCGCCTCGCGGCGCCGGCGTTCAACGGTGCCACCGGCAGGGCGCCGTCGGTCACGACCTGCACGCGGGGCATGTCGGCCGCGAGCTCCTCGGCGACCCCGACCAGATCGACGTGCTCCGTCAGCCCGGTGTCCACGGTGAGCTCGAAGCGCTCCACCAGACGCGCCAGGTCCTGCGACCTGGAGACGAGCCGCTCCAGGAGCTCTTGGCGCTCCGACTCGGACCGGGTCTTGGTGAGCGTCTGCGCGATCCCGAGGATCACCGTGACGGGCGTCCGGAGCTCGTGCGAGAGGCGTGCCAGGAGCTCGTGACGTCGCGCCGCGCGCTCCACGAGCGCGGCCTGAGCCTCTTCGAGCTCGCGGGTGCGCCGGCGCTCGCGCTCGAGAGCCTCGGTCAGCTCCTCGATCACGCGAGGGGTGACGCCGGGCGACAGGACGCCGCCTCCACCGGCCGCGAGGAGCACCGCGTTCAAGATCTCGTCACCGTCCGAGTCCTTCAGGACGTAGCCGGACGCGCCGGCCACGAGCATCTCGCGGACGATCGCCTGGTCCTCATGCCCCGAGAGCGCGACGACGCCCAGCCGGGGCCGGAAGCCTTTGAGCCGGCGGGTCGTCTCGATCCCGTCGATCCCCGGCATGCGGACGTCCATGAGCACCACGTCGGGGTCCACGTCCTCCACGATCTCGAGGGCCTCCAGCCCGGAGCTGGCCTCGGCGACCACGTCGAGGCCCCCTGCCTCGAGGAGCGCCAGCAGCGACTCGCGGAACCCCGCGTTGTCGTCCACGACCATCACGCGGGGCCGCGTGTCGGATGGGTCCTGGTCGTGGTCGGTCAGGCGGGGAAGGACCACCCGTTCCATGTCGACCAGTCTCCCCGCTCGGGATGCGGTGGGGGTATCAGGCGGCCAGCCGGTTCCATCCGGGTCCATGCGGAGGCGAGCCTAGTCCGTCGAGACTAGCCCTCGGCGCATCCCGGGCGGATCCGGAGGTCCTGCTAGGCTGTCTGCAGGTTTGCCCGCCGGGCGCGGCCGGATCCGGCTCGCGACCCGGCGAGGTTCGAGCGCGGCGCGGCCTCGGCCGGTCGGCCCCCGGGACGGACCCGGAGGGGCCGCGGCCCGAGGGTCGGCGCCGGGACAGGGTCGTCCACGTGCGCGACGAAGCGCCCGAGGACCCGGCCGACGCGAAGGCGCCGGAGGGGTCCTCGCACATCCAAGGGCCCGCCGGGCCCCCGGTGGGAGCTGCACGCCGGACGTCCGCGCGACCTCGTGCCCCTCGTCCCGCGGCCCGTGATGGCCGCCCGCCCTCGGTGGACGCGAAGGGAGCTTCGGCCATGACGGAGGAGATGGCGACCGCAGACGTGGTCGCCGAAGATCGCGCAGCGACCGACGAGGGCTCTGCCGCGCCGCCCCGCAGGCGGCGCAGCCGGGGAGGTCGCGGCCGCGGTGGCCGCGGTGGCGGCGGCAAGGCCACGCCGACCGAGACCACGCCGACCGAGACCACGCCGACCGAGACCACGCCGACCGAGACCACGCCGACCGAGACCACGCCGACCGAG
>Ga0073934_10011010_pt1 | contig 11064 bp, 9 predicted proteins | sample LarsenN4metaG_FD_76834 | JGI IMG/M metagenome (GOLD analysis project Ga0073934, IMG submission 76834) | Hot spring sediment bacterial and archeal communities from British Columbia, Canada, to study Microbial Dark Matter (Phase II) - Larsen... ...
CAGCAGCGGCATCGCCTGCCGGCGCCGGTAGTCCTCCACCAGCACCTGAATGAGGTTGCCGGGGATATCGAGCCCGGCCAGCAGCTGTGCGAGCACTTCGAGCGAGGCCTCCAGCTCCTCGGCCACGGCAACGGCGCCCGCCTCCTGGAGCCGCATGGCTTCGAGGCGATACCGGGCCCGCACGAAGACGGGCACCGACGGGGCGAGCCGGCGCACGGTCGTGACGACCTTCATCGAGGCATCCGGATCGCTCAGCACCACGACGACCGCCTTGGCGCGCTCGATTCCCGCGGCGGCAAGGGTGTCGGGGGCGGTGACATCTCCATAGGAGATCGGCTCGCCGGAAGCGCGCGCCTCGCGGACGGTCGCGCCGTTCAGATCGATGATGTGGTACGGCACGCCAACCTCCCGCAGCGCCTTGGCCACGAGCCGTCCCCCCACGCCGAAGCCGAGGACCAGCACGTGCCCTGCCTGCGGCGCCTCCTGGTCGCGAAGGCCGGTCGCTCCTCCGACGCGAATCCAGCTGGCGACGCGCGGCCCCACGGCCACCAGCGTCGGCGCCGCGAGCATCGTGAGGATGCTGGCAGGCAGGAGCATCTGCCAGGCCGCCGGCGGGAGCAGCCCCAGCGCGACCGCGTCGCGGCCGAGGACGAAGGAGAATTCGCCCACCTGCGCGAGCGCCAGCGAGGCCACCGCGGCGACGCGCAGCGGCGTGGCGGCCGCCAGGAGCGACACGCCGGACACCACGATTTTCAGCCCTACCGTGCCCGCGGCCACCAGCGCGATGACCGGGATGTTGCGAGCGAACGCCGGCAGGTCGATCAACATCCCGAGCGAGATGAAGAAGAGGCTCGTCAGCAGATCGCGCAGCGGCCGGACCTCCGCGTGCGCCTGGTGGCTGAACTCGCTCCCGGCGAGCACGAGCCCTGCGAGAAACGCGCCGAGCGCCATCGAGACGCCGAGCGCGGCGCCGAGCAGTGCGGTGCCGACGCTGGCCACGAGGACCGCCAGCGGAAACGCCTCGCGCTGGCCGCAGGCGGTGACGATGCGAAACAGCGCCGGGAGTGCGATCCGGCCGACCGCCAGAATCCCGACGAACGCGAGCCCGGCTCGCACGAGCACCATCGGGATGGCCTCGATTTCGACGGTGCCGGCGAGGATTGGCGCGGCCAGGAGAAGAACGACGACCGCCAGGTCCTGGAAGAGCAGCACCCCGACTGTGATCCGTCCCGCCGGCGAGTCCAGGCGGTTGCGCTGTGTGAGCTCTCTCAGGACGATCGCCGTGCTCGACAGCGCCACGAAGAGGCCGACGAAGACCGAGGCGGCGCCTCCCAGGCCGAAGGCGTGGACGACCGCCGTCGCCGCTGCCGCCGTGATGCTGACCTGCAGCAGGCCCGCCGTCACAACGGGACGCCAGATGCGCCGCAGCTCCGCCATGGGGAAGTCGAGCCCCACGGTGAAGAGGAGGAGGACGATGCCGATCTCGGCGAGCTGATCGACGTCGGCGGGGCTTTCGATGAACCGAAACCCCCAGGGGCCGGCGATGGCGCCGGCGACGATGAGGCCGATAATCGAGGGTACGCGGACCCACCCCGCCGCGATGATGACCGCGAGGGCGACCCCGTAGACGAGAAGAAGGTCCAGGAACAGGCCGTGCGCCACGCTTGCATCATAATGGCAGCCATGCGGAGTTGCCGTGCGTTCGTCGTGCTCGCCGTTCTGCTGACGCCGTCGCCCGCGGCCGCGTGGGGGTTCGAGGCCCATCGATTCGTGATGGACCGCGCCATCGCCCTCCTCCCGGAGCCAATCAGGCCGTTCTTCGAGAAGCACCGCGCCATGGTCGTCGAGCGCTCGATCGATCCGGATACGTGGCGCACCGCCGGGTGGCGCGAGGAGCCGCCGAACCACTTTCTCGATCTCGACTGGGAAGGGTACGGCCGATATCCCTACACGGGACTGCCGCGGGATCTGACCGCCGCGATTGCGAAGTTCGGACGCGAGCGGATCGAACAGAACGGCACCGTTCCGTGGCGCGCGGAAGAGTATTTCGGGAACCTGCGCCGGGCCTTTGAGTCCTACGCGCGCCGCGGCCCGTTTGGCAGCTTCGAGATTCTCTTCTTTGCGGCGTCGCTCGGGCACTACGTCTCGGATGCGCACGTGCCCTTTCACGCGGTGGAGAACTACGACGGGCAGCTCACGAACCAGCACGGCATCCACGGCCGCTTCGAGTCGGTGCTGTTCGAGCGCTATCGCGAGCGGCTGACCGTCGCGCCGAAACCGGCTCGCGCGATTCTCGACCCGCGCGACTACGTGTTCGACGTGCTCATCGAAGGCACCACGCTCGTCCCCCCGATCCTCGAGTCCGACCGGAAGGCGCTCGGCGCCCGCGATACCTACGACGAGGCGTACTACGACGCATTCTTCCGCGCCAATCGCGCGGTCATGGAGCGCCGCCTGGCCGAGTCGATCTCGGCCGTGGCGGGGGTCATCGCCGGCGCGTGGGAAGCCGCGGGACGCCCGCCCGTCCCGCTGAATCCGCGACCCATACCTCAGCGGAAGCGGCGTCCGGCATAGCCCTTGCCACCGATCACGGCAGGAGGGAGTCAATGCTTTGGACGCTCATCGTCCTGCTGCTGCTGTTCTGGCTGCTCGGCTTCGCATTCGACGTGGCGGGCGGGATTATCCACGTCCTGCTCGTGATCGCCGTGGTCCTGTTCCTCGTGAATCTGATCAGCGGGCGACGAACGGTGGTGTAGGCCCGTCGGAGGCCTCGACCTGCTTCAGGCGCGTACGGTCGGCGGGCACTTCGACGTCCAGGTACCAGTGGGCATCCCGGGCGTCGGTGTCCCCGGCCGCGTGCCGTACCCGGATGTCGTACCGGCCGGCTCGCAGCACGAACAGCCGGTAGCCCTCGCCCTCGAGCGGTGTGCGGGCGGCCGCGCCGCGGTCGCCTCGCGGGAAGACGGCCACTTCGTACGCGTCGATCGCTCCTCGTCCCGCACGGATCTGGAGCGCCCCGAAGCCAGGCTGGAAATTGATGACTTCCAGATGGCGGCCGGCTTCGTCGGGGTAGTGCATGATGACCAGGCGTTCCGCCCATCGAATCGCCGCGATCGAACCGTGTTTCAGTTTCAGCGCCTGCACGTCATAGATGCCCGGCGGCAGCGCCACGGACGGCCGGTCGCCTTCGACGGTGTTGACCGGGTCGCGCCGGCCGGCCGGCATCACGCGCAGTCGGGTTGAGGCCGTGATTTCCTCCATCCCATCGAAGATTCGAAACTCGGCGCGAACGGCGGACTCTGCCGGGGGCTGGCGGGCGTGCAGGGCGAGCGGCAGCACGGCGGCGGCGAGGGCGAGACGCGTGCGCACCACTGAATTATAGGGGGCGTGCTATCGTCAGGGCGTGGACGTGTACGTGGTGCCGGTCGGCGCCAACAGATACGAACTGTACTGCGAGTCCGCCGGCCAGGACGCCAATCCCGAGCCTCCCGCCGAGGGTGTCATCGGACGCCTCCGCCATCAGTTCGCGACCATGCTGCGGGCGGCCGAGGAGCGTCAGCACCGTCGCGGCACGGAAGCGCCCAAAGGATTCCTCGGACGCGTGCAGGATCAGATCATGGCGTGGGTGGCGGAACGGATCGCCGAGCAGCGGCTGCTCTGGAACCTGCGGGGCGAGACGGCCGCCGTGGCGATGCACCCCGACGACATGACGTTCGAGCAGGTGCAGACGCTGATCCATCGCATTCTGCAGCGCGACTACGATCGCCACAAGCTGTGGCTGGTGGTCGACACGGTCGGGCTCGTCGCGTCCATGCTGCTCGTCATCGTGCCCGGGCCGAATCTGGTCGGCTACTACTTCGCGTTTCGCGTGGTGGGCCACTGGCTGTCCATGCGCGGAGCCAGCCACGGTCTCCACCGGGTCTCCTGGACCGGCCGGGGATGTCCGCCGCTGACGGATCTGCGCACGGTCGCGACGATGCAGGGGGGCGAGCGCGAACGCCAGGTCCACGCGATCGCCGAACGGCTCCGGCTGCAGCGGTTTCCAACCTTCTTCGAGCGCGTGGCGCTCGGCGCATAGAGCATAGAATAGACGCGTTGACACTGCGCGAGTTGGCCGAGCGCCTCGGCTGCCGCCTCGACGGCGACCCCGGCATCGACGTTCAGCGGGTGGCCGGGATCGACGAGGCCGGTCCGGGCGACGTCACGTTCCTGGCGAATCCGAAGTACGCGCGCGCCCTTGCCACCACACGCGCGTCGGCGGTGATCGCCCGCGACGACGTGCCCGCCGCCCCGTGCGCGATGCTGCGCACGGCCGACCCCTACCTCGCGTTCGCGCGTGCGGTGGCGTTGTTCGCCCCCGCGACGCGTCCGGCGCCGGGCGTGCACCCGATGGCCGCCGTGGCCCCCGATGCCGCGATCGGCCGGGACGTGTCGATCGGACCGTTCGTCGCGATCGGCGAAGGCGCCCGCATCGGCGATCGCACCGTGATCTATCCCAACGTGACGATCGGCGCCGGCGCCTCGATCGGCGCGGACTGTACGATTCACGCCAACGTCGCGATTCGCGAACGGGTCGTCGTCGGATCGCGCGTGATTCTGCAGAACGGCGTCGTGCTCGGATCCGACGGCTACGGGTTCGTGCGCCGTGCCGACGGCACCTACGAGAAGATCCCGCAGGTGGCGAGCGTGGTGATCGAGGACGACGTGGAGCTTGGCGCGAACACGACGGTCGACCGTCCGGCGGTCGGCGAGACACGCATCAAGGCCGGCGCGAAGATCGACAACCTCGTGCAGATCGCGCACGGCGTGACCGTCGGCCGCAACGTCCTGATGGCGGCGCAGGTGGGGGTCGCCGGCAGCACCGAGATTGGCGACGGCGCAATGTTCGGGGGCCAGGTCGGCGTCGGAGGACATCTCACGATCGGCGGCGGGGCCGTCGCGGTCGGACAGAGCGGCGTGACGAACTCGCTGGAGGCAGGCCAGGTCGTGGCCGGCTATCCGGCGATCGACAGCCGGGAGTGGCGCAAGGCGTCGGTCATCTTCCGCCGGCTTCCCGAGCTGAAACGCCGGATCGAGGAGCTCGAGGCGCGAGTGGCCGAGCTGAGCTCGAGAGCGGGGCGTCGCGAGTGACCGGCACGAGCGGCGTTCGCGTCGCCGCGTGCGGGCGGCCGGGACTCTTCCGCATCGACACGATGCCCGCCCGGCGCGGCCGCCGGACGGGGCAGCGGGCGTGAGTCGCGCGACGCTTCAGCCGTTCGAGCGCGCGATCGCGCGCCGGGTCGCCGGCGCGCTGATCCGCCGTCTGACCATCCTGGCGCTCGCGCTCGCCTGGCCCGGCGCCGCGGGCGCTCAGACGTTCTTTCCGCGCTTCGACTACCACTTCGACGGACGGCGCCTGGCGACCGGCGACGACCGCTTCGACTGGGCGTTCCAGTTCGGCGGCGACCTCGACGTCGTCGACTGGGGGCGGGGCCGCGCCAGCTTCCGAGCCAGGTACGAAGCAATCGCCGGCAGCCAATTCCGACGGTTCGACGTCAATCAGGGGAACTACCTGCTCGAGGGGAGCGCCTCCGTCCGGCTGCGGCAGGTGGAGGTCGCGGCCGTGTGGCACCACGTCTCGCGGCACTTGAGCGACCGGCCGAAGCGGTTTCCGATCGACTGGAACATGATTGCCGCGCGCGTGAGCGCGGCCTGGACGGCGGGCCGCACGTCGGCCGCGTGGGAGACGGACCTGCGGAAAACCGTGGCGAACGCGTTCGTCGACTACGCCTGGGAAGTCGAGAGCACGATGCGGCTCCGGCGGCCGTTGCGTCGCCGAGCGGCTGCCGTCGGCGCCGCGGGCGTTCGCCTCGTGGGCGTGGACGCGAGCCGCGGTCGCGGGACCCAGGTCGACGCGCGGGCGGAGGCGGGCGTGCGGTTCGGCGGGGACGGCGCGGCAGCCGAGCTGTTTGCCGGGGTCGAGCGGCGGCTCGATCCGTATCCGGTGGAATTCGGGACGCGCAGCTGGTTCCTGGCCGGGCTCCGGCTGACGAGCGTGCCATAATCGAGAAGCCTATGCGCCGCGTGTTTCTGGTGTGTGTTGCGTGCGCCGTCCTGACCGGCGCGTTCAGTCCGCTCGGGGCCGCGGTACGGCCTCCGAAGCTCCAGTATCAGATGACGACGCTCCCGAACGGACTGCGGGTGATTCTCTCCGAGGACCACTCGACGCCGATCGTGCACGTGTCGATCTGGTATCACGTCGGGTCGAAGAACGAGCGGAAGGGGCGCACCGGCTTCGCGCATCTGTTCGAGCACATGATGTTCAAGGGCTCCAAGAACGTGGAGCCCGAAGCCCATACCTCGATCATCGCGAGCGTCGGTGGGCAGAGCAATGCCTACACCAACGAGGACACGACCGTCTTCTGGCAGACGCTCCCGGCGCATTACCTGCCGCTGGCGCTCTGGCTGGAGGCGGACCGCATGGCGACGCTGCGGATCGACGAGGAGGTCTTCCGGCGCGAGCGCGAGGTGGTGAAGGAGGAGCGGCGCATGCGCGTCGAGAACCAGCCGTACGGCCGCCTCTCCGAGATCATCTACGATCATGCCTTCACGACGCACGGATACAAGCACCCGACCATCGGCAGCATCGCGGATCTCGAGGCGGCGTCGATCGCCGACGTGCGCGATTTCCATAACACCTACTACGTGCCGGAGAACGCGACGCTGACGATCGTGGGCGATTTCGACGCGGCGCAGGCGCTGCAGGCGGTCACGCAGTACTTCGGCCGCGTGCCGAAGGGGAAGCGCCCCGTGCCGCGCGACGTACCGAAGGAGCCGCCGATGACCCGGGAACGGCGGGTCACGGTGGAAGAGCCGTGGCCCCTGCCGGTCGTGATCGTCGCGCACCACATCACCTACGACGGGCATCCGGATTCGTATCCGCTGCACATCACGTCCAAGATCCTGTCCGACGGACAGAGCGCGCGGATCGTCCGCGAGCTGGTCTACAACAAGCGCCTCGCGCTCACGGCGTTCGGGCAGGGGAACATCACCGAGGATCCGAATCTCTTCTACGCGGTCGCGATCGTGCAGCCGGGCCGGACGCCTGCCGAGACCGAGAAGGCGCTCATCGCCGAGCTCGAGAAGCTGAAGAAGGAGCCGGTGACCGCGCACGAGCTGCAGCGCGCCAAGAACCAGTTCGCGCGCGACTACATCATCGGCCGCGAGTCGAACCAGGAAAAGGCGCTGCATCTCGCCCACGCCGTCGTCATCCACAACGACATCACGACCGCCGACGGCGAGTTCGACATCTTCATGAACCTCACGGCCGAGGACGTGCAGCGCGTCGCGAAGACGTACTTCACGCCGGAGAACCGCCTGGTGGTGACGATCCTGCCGAAGGCTGCCGCCACCGGCTCGCGGGGAGACGCGCGATGAGGCGCGCAGCGCTCCCGGCGGCCCTCTGCCTGCTGCAGCTCGCGCTGGCGGCCGCGCCGGCCGCCGGCCAGGCGCGCGACTGGCCCAGCGAAGGTCCGCCGCGCCCCTGGCCCGCGCGCCAGGTGAAGTTCCCGCCGTACGAGGTGAGGACGCTCGCCAACGGCATGCAGGTCGTGGCCGTGCTGCACCACGAGCAGCCGGCGGTGAGCGTCAGGCTGCTCGTCCGGGCCGGAGCCGCACAGGATCCGAAGGGCAAGGGCGGCGTCGCGACGCTGACGGCGGCGCTGCTCGATCAGGGCACGACCACCCGGTCGGCCTTTCAGATTGCCGATCAGATCGATTCGATTGGGGGTGCGCTCGGGACGGGCGCCGGCAGCGACCTGAGCTTCGTCAACGCCGTGGTGATGAAGGACTCGTTCGGCCTGGCGATGGACCTGCTGGCCGACGTCGTTCGCAACCCTGCCTTCGCGGAGGAGGAAATCGATCGGCAGCGCCAGCAGGCGGTTTCGTCGCTGCAGGTGAGCCGGAACGACCCCGACTATGTGGCCGGCGTGGTTTTCGACCGCCTCGTGTACGGCTTCCACCCGTACGGCCTGCCGAACAGCGGCACGGCGGAATCGCTGTCGTCGATTACCCGGGCGGATCTCCAGGCCTTCCACTCGCAGTATTTCGTCCCGAACAACATGATCCTCGCCATCGTCGGCGACGTGACCAGCGACGAGGCCTTCGGCGCGGCCGAGCGCGTGTTCGGCAGCTGGGCGCGCCGCGAGGTACCCGCGGTCCCGGTGATCGAGCCGCCGGCGCCCACGCGACGCGTCGTCGTCATCGACAAGCCCGATGCCGTGCAGACGGAGATTCGGGTCGGTCACCTCGGCATTCCGCGCAAGCATCCCGACTACATGGCGGTCGACCTGGCGTTCAAGATTCTCGGCGGCGAGGGCGCCAACCGGCTGCACCGCGTGCTCCGGTCGGAGCGAGGCCTGACCTACGGCGCGTCGGCGGACATCCAGACGCTGAAGCAGGCGGGCGACTTCGTCGCCGAAACCGACACCCGCACGGAAACGACGGGGGAGGCGCTGCGGCTCATCGTCGAGGAGTTCGCCTGCCTGCGGCGCGACCGCGTGCACGAACGCGAGCTTGGCGACGCCCAGGCGTACCTGTCCGGCAACTTCCCCCTGACGATCGAGACGCCGGACGCCATCGCCACGCAGGTGCTCAACGCCGTGTTCTACGAGCTGCCGCTCGAGGACATTCCCACGTTCCGCGAGCGCGTGCAGGCAGTCAGTCCCGATGACATCCAGCGCGTCGCACGGCAGTTCGTGTTCCCCGATCGGCTCGCGGTGGTGCTCGTCGGGAACGCGTCCGGGTTCGTGTCTCAGCTCAAAGGGCTCGGGTTTCCCGAGTTCGAGGTCATCCCGATCGACGAGGTCGATCTGATGGCGGCCAGCCTGCGGAAGGAGGTACGGTCGGGGGCAGCGGGCCGGCGACGCGGCGGCATCATGCGGGTCTCGTTGAGCGATGCCGGCCCGCCTCAGGCGGAGCCGCGTTCCGCGGCAGACGCGTCGGCGCTGCTCCGGCGTGTCGTCGCCGCCAAGGGAGGGCTGGACGCGCTCCAGGCGGTGAAGACGGTCATCGCCGAATCGAAGACTACGTTCCAGATGGACCAGGGGCCGCTGGAGTCCACCACGAAGACGTACGTCATCTACCCCGATAAGTTCCGGGTCGACGCGAACGTCGCCGGGGCCGAAGTGCTTCAGGCGTTCAATGCGGGCCAGGCGTGGCAGAAGGACCCGGGCGGCGTGCGCGACGTGCCCGCCCCGGTCCGCGAGGACTTTTCCGCCAGCGTCCGGCGCGACACGATTCCGCTGCTGATTGCCGCCGTAGAGGGCCGGCTCACCACGCGCCGGCTCCCTGACGAAGGGCGCGACGGCCGCGTGCTGCGCGTAATCGAGATTTCGGGAGCGGGGCTGTCACCCGTCCGGCTGTTCATCGACCCGTCCAACCTCATCGCCCGTCAGTCGTTCACGACACCCGGTCCCGACGGCCAGCCTGTGCAGGCCGAAGAGGTCTTCTCCGACTACCGCAGCGTGAACGGGATTCAGGTGCCGTTCACGGCGGAGGTCGTTCGGAACGGGCGTACGATCCTCCGGCGGACGCTCACGCAGGTCACGTTCAACACGGAGATCGATCCCGGCCTGTTCGAACGGCCCCGCCAGTAGGCAGCATGCGCATCCTGCTGAGCTGCGGCGAGGCGTCCGGCGACTTGTACGCCGGTGCCCTCGTCGAAGCGCTGCGCCGCCGTGCACCTGGCGTGGATGTCTTCGGGCTCGGCAGCGATCGTTTTCACGCAGCGGGGGGGCGGCTGGTGGCCGACTTCCGCCCCATCTCGGTCACCGGGTTGACCGAGGCGGTGCGCGTCCTCCCGCGCTCGTACGCCACGCTGCGCCAGCTCGTCGCGGCGGCGCGGGCGATGCGCCCCGACGTGTTCATCGCAATCGACTTCCCCGATTTCAACTTCCGCCTCGCCGCGGCGCTCAAGCGGCTCGGGGTGCCGATTGTCTACTACGTGAGCCCGCAGCTCTGGGCCTGGCGTCCGGGACGGATGAAGACGATGAAGGCGCTCGTCGATCGGGTGCTGGTGATCTTCCCGTTCGAGGAGGAGCTGTACCGGCGTGCAGGCGTGGACGTGCAGTTCGTCGGACACCCGCTCGTCGATCTGGCGCGCCCGACCACCACGCGCGACGCGTTTCTTCGCGCGCACGGGCTGGATGCGGCCGCACCGACGGTGGCCCTCCTTCCGGGCAGCCGCGTCAACGAGGTGCGGCGCATCGTTCCCGACATGGCGGCGGCGCTGCCGATGATTGCCGCGCGCGTGCCGGGCACGCAGTTCGTCGTGGCGGCCGCGCCCAGCCTGCCGGACGAGCTGTTCGAGGCGCTGCGGTTGACCGCCGCCGGCCCGGCCCGGCTCGCAGTCGTCCGCGGCTGCGCCGACGACGTGCTTGCGTCGAGCGACGTCGTGATCACCGCGTCGGGGACGGCAACGGTGCAGGCGGCGCTGCACGAGCGCCCGATGGTCGTGGTGTACCGCCTGTCGGATCTGACCTACCGCCTCGGCAAGCCGTTCGTTCGAGTGGATACGTACGCGATGGCGAACCTGGTTGCGGGCCGGCGGATCGTCCCCGAGCTGATTCAGGACGATTACACGCCGGCGCGCGCGGCGGAAGAAACCGTAAGTTTTCTCACCGATCGTCGCCGGTACGACGCCACGCGGCAGGCGCTTCGAGAGGTGCGCGCCCGCCTCGGGGCGCCCGGCGCCAGCGGCCGGGCCGCCGAGGCCATCCTCGAGGTGGCGGCACGAACGCTGCATGGATCGGCCGCGTCGTGATCTCCCCTCGAACTGATCGTATGCGCCTCTGGTTGATCGTGCTCTTCCTGTTGACGGCTGCCGCCGGGGCGGACGCAACGGTGTACGTCCCGGTAGACTTCCGGGAGATGGTGACCGGATCGCTCGCCATCGTGCACGGCCGCGTGGTCGACGTCACCGCGCGGCCGGTTGGCGATCGGTCGTCGGTGGCGACCTTCGTCACACTCGACGTGGCGCAGCCGCTCAAGGGGCCGCTCGCGGGGGACGTGACGTTCCGCGTGCCC
>Ga0073934_10011012_pt1 | contig 11063 bp, 12 predicted proteins | sample LarsenN4metaG_FD_76834 | JGI IMG/M metagenome (GOLD analysis project Ga0073934, IMG submission 76834) | Hot spring sediment bacterial and archeal communities from British Columbia, Canada, to study Microbial Dark Matter (Phase II) - Larsen... ...
CGCCATGTCGTTGGCGGAGAGGGTCACGAGCGACTTGATCGCATCGGCAACCTTGATGGTCGAACCGGCTTTCAGGCCCAATTTGGTCGGGGACTGGGTCGCAGCGTGCGGCGTTACCACGAACACGGTGTCCGGGCTGATCTTGCCGGCCTTCATGTAGCCGAACAGCACATAGAGGGTCATCATCTTGGTCAAGGATGCCGGGTAGCGCTGCGTGTCGGCGCCCTGGGCGTGCAACACCGTGCCCGAATTCATGTCGACCACGATGGAGGCGGCAACCGTCGTGTCCAGGGCCCGTTTTTTCTTTTGCGCGGCAAGCGCCCCGCTCAAAGGGACCGCGGCCAAAGCGAGGCAAAGGGGAACGGCAAGAAGCATGCGCGCGGCGCAGCCTTGCGTCCGACTTTGATGCTCGACGCTGTCCACTGACCCCCGAAGGCTGGTTAAGGCCTTCCCCCGTTTGACGGCCGTCCCGGTGCCGCGCGGAGTCCACAAAATGGTGGGCTCGCATGGCAAGAAGAAGGCTAAAATCCGCCTCTTGCCAAAGCGTTAAGTCAGGCAGCCGAAAATTATTGTGCAGTGCAAAAAATTTCTATTGATTTTTTTTGTGCAACGCATATATATCGCCTCGCGTTCGCAGCAATAGCGCAAACCCGGTTCGAGAAGAGGGCTCACATGCTGAAAGGTTTCGAAGAGTTTCAGAAGGTAGGTAAGGACGGCTTCGATGCGGCCGTCCGTTCGTTCGGTGAGGTGAACAAGGGCTTCCAGGCCATTGCCGCCGAAGTCACCGACTATTCCAAGAAGGCGTTCGAAGATGGCACCCGCGCCTTCGAGCAGCTGATCGGAGCCAAGTCGATCGAGCAGGCTATCGAGATCCAGTCCCAATACGCCAAGAAGGCTTACGACGCATATGTCGCCGAGGTCTCCAAGCTCGGCGAGATGTATGTCGGCCTTGCCAAGGATGCCTATAAGCCGGTCGAGGCCGCCTTCGCCAAGAAGGTCGCCTAACGGACCTCCCCAGCTCACCTTCCCAGTGAGAAAAGACCCGGGGTTGCCCCGGGTCTTTTTTTTTGCCGTTTTCCTGTCGGCAACTCCCACTATGTTATGGAAGTTGGAAAGCGGTAATTTGCGATGGCTTGCCCGTTGCCGTTAGAATTGATGTGATGAGAGCGGCGAAGCGCGGCCGCTCCTTGGCAGATGACGAACGACACGCCACATAGAGGCTGACGATGGCGCGGAACGGCGATCCTCGCCGGGGCGACGACACCGGCACCCATATCATCACCAAGACACGGCCGAAGACCAAGCGGCCGAGCCTCTACAAGGTGCTCTTGCTAAACGACGACTACACGCCGATGGACTTCGTCGTGTACGTGCTCGAGCGCTTTTTCAACAAGCCGCCCGAGGAGGCGACCCGAATCATGCTGCACGTCCATCAGAAGGGTGTCGGCATCTGTGGGGTCTACACATATGAGGTCGCTGAGACTAAGGTAGCGCAAGTGACGAGCTTCGCGCGGCAGCACGAGCATCCGCTGCAGTGCACGATGGAGAAAGAGTGAGGAACTAGGTGGCTTCGTTTTCGACCAGTCTCGAGCAGGCACTCAGGCGCGCGCTGCAATACGCCAATGAGCGCAGCCATGAATATGCGACCTTGGAGCATCTGCTCCTGTCGCTGATCGACGATCGGGACGCGGCGGCGGTGATGCGCGCCTGCGATGTCGATCTCGATTTGCTGCGCGACAAGCTCGTCGGCTATATCGACAACGAGCTCTCGGGGCTGGTGCTCGACACGCATGGCGATGCTCAGCCCACGGCCGGCTTCCAGCGGGTGATCCATCGCGCCGTGGCGCATGTGCAGTCGTCAGGCCGCGAGGAAGTGACCGGCGCCAACGTGCTGGTCGCCATTTTCGCCGAACGCGAAAGCCATGCCGCCTTCTTCCTGCAAGAACAGCACATGACCCGCTTCGACGCGGTCAATTATATCAGCCATGGCATCGCCAAGCGGGCCGGCATGTCGGAGCCGCGCGCGGTGCGCGGAGTCGACGAGGACGCGGCGACGGTCGAGGGCGGCGACGAGAAGAAGCGCGGCGCCGACGCGCTCGAGGTTTATTGCATCAATCTGAACCAGAAAGCGCGTTCCGGACGGATCGATCCGTTGATCGGCCGGGCGCAAGAGATTCAGCGCACCATCCAGGTGCTGTGCCGGCGCCAAAAGAACAATCCGCTGTTCGTGGGCGATCCCGGTGTCGGCAAGACGGCCATCGCCGAGGGGCTGGCGCGCCGCATCGTCATGGGCGACGTGCCGGAGGTGCTTGCCGATTCGACCATCTTCCAGCTCGATATGGGCGCGCTGCTTGCCGGCACCCGCTATCGCGGCGATTTCGAGGAGCGGCTGAAGGCCGTCATGCGCGAGATCGAGGCTTATCCCGGCGCCATCATGTTCATCGACGAGATCCACACGGTGATCGGGGCGGGCGCGACTTCTGGCGGCGCCATGGACGCGTCGAACCTGCTGAAACCCGCGCTCCAGTCGGGCACGCTCCGCTGTATCGGCTCCACGACCTACAAGGAATACCGCCAGCATTTCGAGAAGGACCGGGCGCTGGTGCGGAGATTCCAGAAGATCGACGTGAACGAGCCGTCGGTGCCCGACGCGATCGAGATTCTCAAGGGGCTGAAGCCTTATTTCGAGGATTTCCATCGCGTGCGCTATACGAGTCAGGCGATCAAGTCGGCGGTCGAACTGTCGGCAAAGTACATTCACGACCGCAAGCTGCCCGATAAGGCGATTGACGTGATCGACGAGACCGGCGCCTCGCAGATGCTTCTGCCCGAGCGGCAGCGGCGCAAGACGATCGGCGTCAAGGAGGTCGAGTCCACCATCGCCACCATGGCGCGCATCCCGCCCAAGACCGTGTCGAAATCCGACGCGGAAGTACTGCGCGCCATCGACCGGGACCTGAAGCGGGTGGTGTTCGGCCAGGACCAGGCGATCGACGCGCTGGCCGCGGCAATCAAGCTGTCGCGGGCAGGCTTGCGCGAGCCCGGCAAGCCGATCGGCTGCTACATGTTCTCGGGCCCCACCGGCGTCGGCAAGACCGAGGTCGCGCGCCAGCTTGCGTTCTTGCTCGGCGTCGAGCTGCTGCGCTTCGACATGAGCGAATATATGGAGCGCCACACCGTCTCGCGGCTGATCGGCGCGCCGCCGGGCTATGTCGGCTTCGACCAGGGCGGCCTCCTGACTGACGGCGTCGACCAGCATCCGCATTGCGTGCTCCTGCTCGACGAGATCGAGAAGGCGCATCCGGATCTGTTCAACATCCTGTTGCAGGTGATGGATCACGGCAAGCTCACCGACCATAATGGCAAGCGCGTCGACTTCCAGAACGTCATCTTGATCATGACCACCAATGCCGGGGCGCAGGACCTCGCCAAGGCGGCGATCGGCTTCAACCGTTCGAAGCGCGAAGGCGACGACGAGGAGGCGATCAACCGTCTGTTCACGCCCGAGTTCCGCAACCGCCTCGATGCGGTGATCGCCTTCGCCAATCTCACGCCGGAGGTCATCGCCAAGGTGGTGGAGAAATTCGTGTTCCAGCTCGAGGCGCAGCTCGGCGACCGCAACATCACCATCGAACTGACGCCCGAGGCGAATAAGTGGCTTGCCGAGCGCGGCTATGACGAGAAGTTCGGCGCGAGGCCCCTTGCACGCGTGATCCAGGAGCACATCAAGAAGCCTCTCGCCGAGGAGATCCTGTTCGGCGCGCTGAAGGATGGCGGCATCGTGCGGGTGCTGGTGGAGGAGAAGGCGGGAGAGAAGGTACTCGGCTTCGAATACATCAAGGCCGACGCGCCGGTTCGCCCGCGGCGCGACGCCGAGGACAGCGATCCGGATGGCGAGGGGTCCGACGGCGATGGTCCGAAGGGGCCGCCAAAGTCCGGCGGGCCGAAGCCGCGCGCCAGGCGCGGGCCGCGCCGGCCGCGCAACCCGCGTTCCCGCAGCGTCGGCATGAGCCTCGTGCCCAAAGTGCCCCTTGGCACGAAGTAGCTGTAAACTCTGCGTCAGGGCTGAACTCTAGCCGCCATGCGGACCTTGCAGCTTCCATAGCTCGAGAAGCTGCTCGACCTCTTCGATCGTGAGGTTTTCCTGAGGCTCGAAGCCGCCCAATTTGCGCGAGAGCGAGAAGCGCTCTCCGTGCTTCTCCAGTTCGAAAAACATTCTCTCGGCCAAGTAGGCTGCGGCACGCTCGCGTCCGCCCGAAAAGTCCTGCATAGGGAGCCTCCGGAGGCGAAAACGCGCATCCTCCGGCAGCGTTCCCCTCAAGCGGCCTTAGCCATGGGTGGTGCCAAGCCTCTTCCGGATTTTTTCCGCGGTGGCGGCGAGCTTGGCCTGATCTTCCATGACGCCGGCATGGGGCTTGAGCGGCTCGCCCTCTTTGCGCGGGACGATATGGATGTGGAGGTGGAACACGGTCTGGCCGGCGGCTGCGCCGTTGAATTGCTGGATCAGCACGCCTTCGGCGCCCACGGCATCCCTGATCTGCGGCGCAAGCTTCTTGACCACCGCCATCAACTTGGCGAGCGTCTCGGGCCGGGCGTCGAACAGATCGCGCGCCTTCTCCTTGGTGATGACGAGGGTGTGGCCCTCCGAGCGCGGCATGATGTCGAGGAAGGCGAGGGTATCGTCGTCCTCGTAGAGCTTGTGACAGGGGATCTCGCCGCGCAAAATCTTGGCGAAGACGTTGCTCTCATCATAGGCCATGGCGCGCCCTCATGCCGGTTTTCCCGAGTCATTTCGAGTCTTTCCGGCCATATCGTCAACCCGGGAATTAACCCGCCCGCTGCCCTTGATCGGTGTCAAAGTCAATTCCAACGCCCTCTAGTAGGCAGGAGGCGGGCCCGAGGCGTTAGACCTTGGCTCTGAGGCAATGCACCCCAAGGAGAGTGAAAGATGTCGATGCTGAAAGTAATCGAAATCCTATGCGAATCCGACAAGAGCTGGGAGGACGCGGCACAGACGGCCGTCACTCGGGCGAACAACACCCTTCGCAACGTCCGCTCCATCTGGATCGACAATTTCGAGGCCACGGTGGAGAACGGAAAGATCAAGAAATACCGCATCAACGGCAAGATCTCCTTCGTGCTTGAGGGCTAGCCCTTAGGGCGGGCATGTTTCGCTTTGCCGCTCTAGGTGCGCTTGTAGGGAGAGTCTTCGTTAAGCAGGGCGATTTCGCGCGCGACCTCAAGCCGTTCGCGCTTGAGATAGTCGCCGACGGCGCGGCGCAGGCCGGGATCGGCGATGTAATGCGCGCTGTACGTCTCGCTCGGCAGATAGCCGCGGGCAAGCTTGTGCTCGCCTTGCGCGCCGGCTTCGACCCGCTTGAGCTTGTGCTGAACGGCAAAGTCAATGGCCTGGTAGTAGCAGACCTCGAAATGCAGAAAGGGATGGTGCTCGATGCCGCCCCAATAGCGGCCGTAGAGCGTGTCGTGGCCGATCACATTCAGCGCACCGGCGACATAGCGGCGTCCGCGCTTGGCTAGGATAAGCAGCAGCCGGTCGGCCATGCTCTCGCGCAGCAGGCTGAAGCATTCGCGCGTGAGATAGGGCGAGCCCCATTTGCGCGAGCCTGTGTCCATGTAGAAGGCGAAGAAGGCGTCGAGATGCGCTTCGGTGATGTCGCGTCCCGTCACCCATTCGATGGCGATCCCCTCGCTTACTGCCGCGCGGCGCTCGCGCCTGATCGCCTTGCGCTTGCGCGAGGCGAGCGCTTCCAGGAAGTCCTCGAAGCTGGCATAGCCCTCGTTCTGCCAGTGGAATTGCTGGTCGGTGCGTTGCAGCAGGCCAAGCTCGCCCGCGAGCCGCCATTCCGCGCGGGTCGGGAAAGTAATGTGCAGAGAAGAAACGCCGAGCCGCTCTGCGATCTGCACAGCCGCCTGGAGCAAAAGCGGTTCGCGTTCAGCTTCGCCTTCGCCCGGCCGCACGAGCAGGCGCCGCCCGGTGACTGGCGTGAAGGGAACGGACACTTGCAGCTTGGGATAATAGCGTCCGCCCGCGCGTATATAGGCCTCGGCCCAACCATGATCGAAGACATATTCGCCTTGGCTATGCGATTTGAGATAACAGGGCATGCAGCCGATGAGTGCGCCCGATGCGTCTTCGAGGAGAATATGCCGCGGCAGCCAGCCGGTCTTTGCCGTGGCCGAGCCGCTTCGTTCCAAGGACGACAAAAATGCATGGAGAATGAAAGGGTTAGGGTGAGGCCCGGCACAGGCGTTCCAATCTTCCTCCGGCACTTCGGCGATGGACGAGACGGTGCGCGCAACGAGCGCGTCGGCACTCAGTCCGTGAGCGGCACTTGGCGGTCTTTCGATATCGCCCATGGCTAAGGCGCAATCCCTTCGAAGATCATGGCGTCGGCATAGCGCAGGGCTCGCTCGCGCTCCTCTTTCGTGCGTACCGTCCATGTAAGGAGGGGCAGGCCGAACAAGAAGCGGGCGATGAGCGGCGCCGCTGCCGGAAGCGCCTTGATGTCGTAGGCTATGAAATTGGGCCGCGCGAGGGCGGCGGTCAGCAGGTGGCGCATTTGAAAGCGCTGCCAGGGCGAAAGTTGCGGCCAAAGGCGAGGATCGTCGAAACGCTCGGCGATTAGTCCGCGGGGAAGCTGCGGCGCCGCCTCGCGAAATGCCGCCACCGAATAGGGATCGAAGGACATGACCGCGACTGGCCCCGGATAGGATTCGAGCATCTTGGCGATATTCCGCTCGAAGGCGCCGTCGCGGGTCCAGGTGCTCTTGACCTCGAGGATCAGCGGCACATGCCCGTTGATCAAGGTCAGCAAGGCAGGGAGGGAGAGAATACAGTCTGCGCTGTTGCGCAAGGGAATGCGCGACAACGCATCCACGCTACGCGCGGCGACCGGTCCCATCTCGGAGGTCAACCGGTCGAGCGTCGCGTCATGAAACACAATCGGCATGTGATTTGCGGCGCATTGCAGATCGACCTCGATGGCGAGACCCGCGCCAATGGCGGCGCGCACCGAAGAGGCGCTATTCTCGACGATGCCTTTGGCCGCGTCATGCAGCCCGCGATGGGCGATCGGCCGCTTCAGCCAATAAAGTTCGGCCATGTGAGGCGCTCAGGGCAAAGAGCCTAATCTACCGCAAACAGCGCATCGATCTCGACGGCGGCGTTGAGCGGCAGGCCCGAGCAGCCCACTGCTGCACGCGTGTGCCGTCCCTTCTGCCCCAGCACCTTGACGATCAGCTCTGAGGCGCCGTTGATCACCTTTGGATGGTCGGCGAAGCCGGGGGCGGCGTTCACATAACCGGTCAAGCGAAGGCATTGCACGATGCGATCGAGGTCGCCCAGCGCCGCCTTGGCCTGGGCGAGGACATTCAAAGCGCAAAGCTTGGCGGCCTCTTGGCCTTGGTCGATACCGAGCGTTGTGCCGAGCGTGCCGGCCACGGCGATCTGCCCGGCCTTGAATGGCAGTTGCCCCGAGATGAAGAGCTGCCCGCCAAGACGGAGAAAGGGCACATAGTCAGCGACCGGAGAGGCGGCCTCGGGAAGGACGAGGTCAAGAGCCTTTAACCGTGCTTCGATTTCGCCCGCCATAGCGCCTCCGGCCGTTGCTAGCGGCTCGCTCAAGGGACCAAGACCATCGGGCAAATAAGGACCGTCCGCAAGCGTATGGCCCGCTTGAGCGCCCTTGTCCGGGGCCGTGGTTGGTGCGAAAACGGCTGGCCTTCGGCCAGTTTCTTGAACCTAACCGCGAGTTGCGAGGCGTATGTTCGGTTTATTCCAACGTTGTGGGCTCCTGCTGCTGATGCCGCTCCTGGGCGGGGCGCTGGCGGCGAAAGAGCCGAACAAGCTCGTGCCGCATCGCGCCATCTACGAAATGACGCTCGACAGCGCCCGCTCGGCGTCCGGCATTACCGGCATCGACGGGCGCATGGTGTTCGAGTTCACAGGCTCCGCCTGCGATGGCTACTCGCTCAATATGCGCATGGTCACGCATATGACCGACTCGCAAGGCCAGACCAATCTGACCGATCTCAGATCGTCAACCTGGGAGCAGGGCGATGGCCAAAAGTTCCGGTTCCAGTCCGCACAGTATCTGAACGACAAGCTCGGCGATGTCACCATGGGCCGCGCGGAGCGCGAAGCGCCGAACGCGGCTGTCAACGTCAAGCTGAGCCAACCCTCGCGCGCCGAGCTAAATCTTTCGGGGCAGATTCTCTTTCCGACGCAGCACAGCTTGGCCTTGATTGAGGCCGCGCGAGCCGGCCAAGGCCTGTTCCAGGCAAGGATCTATGACGGCTCAGAGAAGGGACAGAAGGTCTACGACACCACCGCCTTCATCGGAAAGAAAGTGCCGCCGGGAGGAGACGCGGATCTCGAGCCGGCTGCCAAGGACAAAGGGCTTGGCGAACTTGCCTCATGGCCGGTGTCGATCGGTTATTTCGAACTCACGGGAGGCGATCTGACGCCGTCATACCAAATCGATTTTCGCCTGTATGAGAATGGGGTCAGCCGCGAGCTCTTGATCGACTATGGCGATTTCTCGATTCACGGCACCCTGACGTCGCTCGAATATCTGAACGTCCCCGAATGCCGGTAGCATCGGTGAGCGATTAGGCTGCGCTCTTGCCGAACGGGCTGCAAAAAAGGTGACCAGCGGGGCCCACTTTGGGCGTCCCACACGCAAAAATATCCGGTTTTCCGGCCATTTTCGCGGCATCTCTAAAGAAATTGGTTACAGGTTTACGCTGAAATCGCCAGTCGAGAGGATGGGAGAACGTCGCGATGTTTTGGCGGGTGGTCAAACCGGCCCCGAGCACAATGGCGCATTACGACCAGATCGCCCATCATGGGCCGACCGAATCGCCAGGGCCGAGGCCGATGACGAAGACCGTTCTGATTGTGGAAGACAATGAGCTCAATATGAAGCTCTTCCACGACCTGCTCGACGCCCATGGCTACAAGACGCTGCAGACGCGTAACGGCATGGAAGCGCTTGCGCTCGCGCGCGAGCATCATCCCGATCTCATACTCATGGACATTCAGCTCCCCGAGGTCTCTGGGCTCGAAGTCACCAAGTGGTTGAAAGAGGACGATCAGCTCCGCGAGATACCGGTGGTGGCTGTCACCGCCTTCGCGATGAAGGGAGACGAGGAGCGCATCCGGGAAGGGGGCTGCGAAGCCTATATTTCGAAACCGATCTCTGTATCGATGTTCCTCGATACAGTCAGGCAGTTTATCGGCGAAGCACGGTAGAGGTCATGACCGCACGCGTTCTTGTCGTCGATGATGTCGCCGCCAATCTGAGGCTGCTAGAGGCGCGGCTGACCGCCGAATATTTCGAGGTGCGCACGGCGAAGAGCGGGCCCGAGGCGCTGCATATCTGCGCGCGAGAGAAGGCCGATGTCGTCTTGCTCGACCTGATGATGCCCGGTATGGACGGGTTCGAGGTTTGCCGGAGACTGAAGGCGGACCCGCGTACCCAGCATATCCCAGTGATCATCGTCACCGCGCTGGATCAAGCCTCCGACCGGGTGAAGGGTCTGGAAGCCGGCGCCGACGACTTTCTCACCAAGCCCGTCGACGACATTGCGCTGATCACCCGTGTGAAGAATTTGGCGCGGCTCAAGATGTTGACGGATGAGATGCTGATGCGCGCTTCAACCGAGGAGCAGATGGGTTATGCCGCGACTTTGGGGGTCAGGCTCGACCAGTTCGGACGCGGCGGGCGTGTGCTTCTGGTCGAGGATCGCGACCGCTCGGCCGAGCGCATCATGGAGACGTTTAAAGAGGAGCATCATATGGAGCGCGAGGCCGATCCATCCCGCGCCTTGTTGCGGCTCCCAGACGGCAATTTCGACCTTTTGATCGTAAGCTTGAGCCTCGAGCACGCCGACGGCTTGCGGCTCTGCTCGCAGGTCCGCTCTCTCGACCGCACCAGGCACCTTCCCATCATGATCATCATCGAGCCCGGGGACGATGCCAGGCTGCTCAGAGCCCTCGACATGGGCGTGAACGACTATATCGCCCGGCCGGTTGACCCCAACGAGCTCCTGGCGCGGGTCCGGACCCAGATCAAGCGCAAGCGCTACACCGATTATTTGCGCACGCGGCTTGAGGAAACCGTCGAGATGGCGATCCTCGACCCTCTCACGGCGCTGCATAACCGCCGCTATATGACCAGCCATTTAAAGACGCTGTTCGAGGAGGCCTCGCAGCGCGGCAAGCCGCTCTCGGTGCTCTTGCTCGACATCGACTATTTCAAGGCGGTGAATGACAGCTACGGTCATGATGCTGGGGATTCGGTCTTGCGGGAGTTCGCCGCACGCGTGCGCCGCAACATCCGGGGCATCGACCTTGCCTGCCGGCTTGGCGGCGAGGAATTCGTGGTGATCATGCCGGATACCGATCTCACCAAGGCGTATCTCGTGGGCGAGCGGTTGCGCCAATGTATCGCTGCAGCCCCGTTTTACGCCGGCGAGCGGGTCGGAACGCTCGAAGTGACCGCGAGCGTCGGCGTGGCGTCGCTCGAATTCGCCGATGACACCCCGGAGCTGATCATGAAGCGGGCCGACCAGGCGCTCTACTGCGCCAAGCGAGACGGCCGGAACAGAGTGGTGGCCGACGCAGCCTAGCAAGGGACCCAGCTGAGGCTTTAGCGAATCACTTTGGCCAAATCCGTTGGCCGAGCGCCTGCCCAAGCCCCGCCGGCACTTGAGGCATCACCTGAAGGCTTAACCTTAAGGCTTTACAATGCCTCATATTTTATCGTATTAAGCGCAGGATTAGGGTTGATTTTGCCCCTTTGTCGGCTTTTTATGCTTTGACTGGAGCCGACGAACCGAACGGGGAGGTTGGGGGACCACGGGGGTTTTCAAGGGCAAGCATCGCCCCTACCCCTCCGGACCCGGCTGTCCTCGTCGAATGAGATAACCCTGCGGAATGCTCAGGTCCGCCGCATCTCCTGGGTCCGTAGGGTTCGGCCGGCCGGAGCGCGGTTGAGTGGCCTCCTCGTTAGCGCCGCGTTTCGGCCGGCCACCAAGTC
>Ga0073934_10011013_pt1 | contig 11063 bp, 7 predicted proteins | sample LarsenN4metaG_FD_76834 | JGI IMG/M metagenome (GOLD analysis project Ga0073934, IMG submission 76834) | Hot spring sediment bacterial and archeal communities from British Columbia, Canada, to study Microbial Dark Matter (Phase II) - Larsen... ...
CTGGTGGAGATGATTGAAGGCGGCGTAACCACGGTGGCCGATCATTATTTTTTTATGGATCAGGCGGCCCAGGCGGTGAAAGAAGCCGGGACCAGGGCTGCCCTGGGTTGGGCTGTTTTTGGCGATCGGGGCTACGAAGCGCTGGCTGAAACCGCAGCTTTTGCCAAACGGTGGCATGGCCAGGCCGGCGGCCGGATTACGACCTGGCTGGCTCCCCACGCGCCCTATACCTGTGATGATGCTTTTCTCAAGGCGGCGGTTGGACATGCCAGGCGATTAGGCTTGGGCATTCATATTCACGCCGCCGAAGAGATGGGCCAAACCAACGCCAGCCTGAAGAAGCGGGGCATCACGCCTATCCAGGTGCTGGCAGAAACCGAGATTCTTGAGCTTCCGACCATCATCGCCCACGGCTGTGGTATCCTGCCGGAAGATGTTGAGCTGCTCAAACAGTATCGGGATCATGTGGGCATTGCCCATGCGCCCAAAACTTATTTAAAGCTTGGGATGGGCTTGACCCCCATCGGGGCCTTGCGGGCGGCGGGTATTCCGGTCGGTCTGGCAACGGATGGGGCGGTTAGCAACAATACCCTTGATATTTTTGAAAGCTTGCGGTTGATGGCGATGTTGCAAAAGCATGAGGCGCGTAACCCGGAGACGATGCCGATCCCCGAAGCGCTGCAAATTGCGACGTTAGACAGCGCTGCCGTGGTTGGGTTAGCCGGCAGAATCGGCCAGCTCAAACCCGGCTATCTGGCCGATATTATCCTGGTTGATTTGAGCGGCGCCCACCACCAACCGCTGCACAGCATCACCGCCAGCCTGGTTTACAATGTCCGGGCCGGGGATGTTCAAACTGTCATTGTCGATGGGCAGGTTGTGATGCGTGATCGCCAGCTTTTGACGGTAGATAAGCCCCAAATCATCAAAGAGGTTAACAAAAGTATGGCCCGCCTGGCCCAGCGGATTCCTGATAAACGAATTCAGCTTTACCATCCGTAAAGGCCGTTGAGTTTAAGATGATGAAGAATGGTGAGATAGCTGCTAAACTTAATATCCATCCTGAGGTCAAAGCTGCGCTTGAGGGCAGGCAAGCTGTGGTCGCGCTTGAATCAACCTTGATTACTCATGGCTTTCCTTCGCCGGAAAATATTGATGTCGCCCGCAAGATTGAAGCGGTGGTCCGGGAGCAGGGGGCTATTCCGGCCACGATTGCCGTGCTGCAAGGGCAAATCACCGTGGGCTTAACCCCCGAACAGTTGCAGTATCTGGGCCAGGCCAAAAATGTGCGTAAATGCTCCCGGCGAGATTTGGCGATTGCCATGGCCCGGAAGGAAGATGGCGCCACAACCGTGGCCGGTACGATGATTGTGGCCCATTGGGCTGGGATCAGCGTCTTTGGCACCGGCGGTATTGGCGGGGTGCATCGCGGCCACCCCTTTGATGAGTCGGCTGATTTAATCGAATTGGCCCGGACGCCGGTAGTGGTGGTCTGCGCCGGGGCCAAGGCTATTTTGGATTTAGCGCTAACCCTGGAGGTGCTGGAGACGCAAGGTGTTCCGGTGATTGGCTATCAAACGGATGAATTACCGGCATTTTACTCTCGCCACAGCGGCCTGCCGGTCGATGTGCGGGTTGATAGCCCCCAGGAAGTCGTTGAAATCATCCGGGCGCGCCGGGCGTTGGGCCTGGAAGGCGGCACTTTAGTGACCGTTCCTGTACCGGTTGAAGATGAGTGGCCGGCGGAAGAAGCCCAAACGATCATCAATCAAGCCCTGGCCAGCGCTCAAGTCGAAGGTATAACCGGCAAGGCCGTCACCCCTTATCTGCTAAGCCGGGTGAACGAGCTTTCGGGCCAACAAAGTAAAAAGGCCAACGTTGCGCTGCTGCTGAATAACGCTCGCGTGGCTGCCCAGATTGCCCTGGCCCTACGCGATGAGATCACAAGCTTGAATTGAAAGGTTCCCTTACGTGGCTAAAAAAATAATCATTGATACCGACCCTGGCGTCGATGACGCCATGGCCATCCTTTTTGCCTTGCAGTCACCTGAACTGGAGGTGGTCGGGTTGACGACTGTTTTTGGTAATGTTTACACCGACCTGGCGACGCAAAATGCGCTGCGCCTGCTCGAATTTGCCGGCCGGCCTGACCTGCCGGTGGCCCATGGCGCTGACCTGCCGCTGATCACGCCGCTTGAATATGTGGCCGATTTTGTGCATGGGGTGGATGGTCTGGGCAATACCTACCCCCCTCCGGCTCAGCGCCGGGCCATTGATCGTCCGGCGGCCCAATTTATTGTCGAAACGGTGATGGCTCAGCCCGGCGAAATTACGCTGGTTCCGGTTGGCCCGCTGACAAATATTGCCCTGGCGCTGGCGCTGGAACCCCGCCTGGCGGCCAATGTGGCCGAGGTCGTCCTCATGGGTGGGGCGGCAACGGTAAATGGGAATGTCACGCCCGCCGCAGAGGCCAATATTATTCACGATCCGCATGCCGCCGATGTGGTCTTTAGAGCCGGCTGGCCGCTGACCATGGTCGGCTTGGATGTTACGATGAAAACGATCATGACCGGTGATTACCTGGCCTCGCTGCAAAGTTCCAGAACCGGCCGGTTTATTTACGAGATTAGCCGCTTTTACCAGGATTTCCACACCCAGAGTTACAGCCTGGAAGGGATCCATACCCATGATCCTTCGGCCATTGCCTATGTGATCGAGCCGGCGCTTTTTAAGGTGGAACGTGGCCCTATTCGTGTAGTAACGGAAGGTATTGCGCTGGGCCAGACCCTGCTGGACAGCCGCCAGCGCTGGCAGGGCCGCCACGCCTGGACCGATATGCCGGCGGCAAATGTTTGTGTTGATGTTGATTCGGAGCGGCTGTTGGCTTTATACAAGAGCCGGATCGCGTAGACAGGAGTCTAACTGATGCCCTCCCGGCGCTTTATTATTGATACCGATACCGCGTCTGATGACGCGGTGGCTATTTTGATGGCTTTGCAGTGGCCTGGGGTGCAGGTCGAGGCGATTACGGCTGTTTTTGGCAATGTGCCGGTTGAACAGGGCAGCCGCAATGCCCGTTATACGGTTGAACTATGCGGGGCAGAGACGCCTGTTTATGAAGGGTTGGCCCGACCTTTACTGCGGGAAGCTTATTTTGCCTACTTTTTTCACGGCCCTGACGGCATGGGCGGGATGAACTATCCAGAGCCAACTCACCCACCGGCCTCAAAAGATGCAGTGGCTGAGTTGATTCGCCGCTTCCAGGAGTCGCCTGGCCAGATTACCCTGGTAACATTAGGACCCTTAACCAATATTGCCGCCGCCTTGACCCTGGAACCCGGTCTGGCCCAGTGGGTCAAGGAATGTTACATGATGGGCGGCGCGGCCTGTACCGTGGGCAATATTACCCCGGCCGCAGAGTACAATATCTGGTGCGACCCTGAGGCGGCCCGGCTTGTGTTTCATTCTGGAATGAAGATTGTGATGACCGGCTGGGAGTTGTGCCGGGGCGAGGCTAATCTCAGCGATGCGGATATTGACTTGATTTATACTTTTGGGACCGAGCGGGCCAAATTTGCCATGGATTGTAACCGGCAGGCGCTCAAGGCTAACCGGGAGTGGCTGGGCGACCCCGGCCTGCCTCTCCCCGACCCGGTGACTATGGCGATTGCGCTGGAGCCGGCAGTTTGCGCCCGGCGCAGCGCTCATTATGTTGATGTGGCCTGTCATGATGAACTCACCCGGGGGATGACGGTGGTCGATCAACTGGGCGTCTCCAATAAAGCGCCTAATGTCGAAGTTTGCTGGGAGATCGATGTCGGGTTATGGAAGGAGACGTTGTATAAAACGCTTCGATAGGGTCAAAAAGAATGACTCACGGATAGAAATAAACACGGATTTTATTGAAAATTTTTATCTGTGTTCCGTTCTATCCGTGAGTCAAAGTTTGATCAGGTTACATTTTAGATTTTGACTCACGGACAGAAGAAAACACGGATGTTTACCTATATTTTTTTATCCGTGTTCCTTCCGTTCTATCCGTGAGTCAAAGTTTGAGCGGCTTACGTTTTAACCTTTACGTTTTATTCACCATGGACTTTGTAACATTTACGTTAATTATCGACGATATCGTCTTCCCGGATGGCCGAACGGCGATGGGGGTACTGGGCGGCGGCGGGCCGCAGACGGCCTTTGGCCTGAAGCTGTGGGCCGATCAGGTGGGGCTGGCCGGCGGTGTGGGCGCTGATCTGCCGGCGGCAGCGCAAGCCTGGCTGGAGGCGATGGGTATTGATACCGGAGGGCTGCGCTATTCGGAACAATGGCCAACGCCGCGCGCCTGGCAGGTGCTAGAAGAGGATGGCCGGCGAACCCAGCTCTGGCGCGTCCCCGGCTCGGCCATTGGCCGGCAACTGGGCCGGAGCCTGGAGAAGTTACCGCCGGCTTATCGCCAGGCCCGAGGATTTCATCTGGGTATCCACCCTGAAGAGCCCGACCTGGAATTTATCCAGTCCCTGCGGGAATTGGGCGCCATCGTCAGCGTCGAACCGTTTCGCGGCGCGCAGCGGTCTCTAACGGAGATGGAACTGTATAGCTTGGCATCGGCAGGACAAATCTTTTCACCCAACCAGGCCGAAGCTGTCTCCCTGGTTGGCCCAGGCGAGCCGCTCCAGCTTGTTCGGCGGCTGGTTGAGGCCGGAGCGGAAGTGGTGGCGCTGCGGCAGGGGCCGGCCGGGGCTATCGTCCGGCGGGCCGATAGCGGCGAGACCTGGCAGATTCCGGCCATAGAGACCAATGTGGTTGACCCAACCGGGGCCGGCAATGCTTTTTGCGGTGGCTTTCTGGCCGGCTGGGCCCAAACCGGCGACCTTTGTACCGCCGGCATGTACGGAGTCGTGGCGGCCAGCTTTTTGCTTGAGCAAGTAGGGCTGCCGGCGCCCGGCCGGCAGATCTATAAAGAGGCAGAGCGGCGGTTAGATATCTTAAAGACAAAAGTTTATCAGATCGTGTAAGCACAGCCCCGTTGCATTTTGTCAACTGGTTGACTTTGGCAGATGCTACCCTTATAATCGTAATGACAAGCAGATAGCGCTTTGTGCTTGGTCATTAAATTTATATAAAGATATTAAATGCAATCTGCCGAAACAGTTGCCAATCTCCAAAAATTTTTAAGCCTGCTCGATCCCGCGCTTCACCTGGAAGAGATGCTGACCAATGTGGCCCGCCAGTTGGTGGAAATGTTCAATGTCGATCATAGTGGCGTCCTCTTCTTCGGCTATGAGGATATTGAGGGTGAGGTTGTGGCCGAATATCCTCCCTATGGCGCCGTCGGGCTTAAGCTCTCGCTGATTGACTATCCCCTGGTTGACCAACTCAAGGTCGAGCAAAAACCGATTGCCGTTCTGGATGCCCAACACGATCCAATTATGGGCAATGTCCAGGCCAATATGCGCGATTTGGGGATTCAGTCGATCCTGATTATTCCCTTGATTGTCCGAGATCGCCTGATCGGCGGGCTTGGGCTGGATGCTATCCACTCCTCTCGGCGCTTTAGCCCGGCCGAGGTGGAGCTTGGCCAGGTGATTGGCCGCCAGATTGCGGTTGCCGTAGATTATGCGCGCGCCCTGGCGGCGGCTGAAGCGAGCCAGCAGCAGGCCCAGACGTTGCGCCGGGTCAACCGGGTTCTGAGTGAGACGCTGAACCTGGATGATATTTTACCCCTGATCCTGGAGCAGTTGGAGAAGGTGATCCCCTCGGATGGCAGCTCGATCTATCTTCTGGTCGAGCGGGGGGTCCAGGTCAAAGCCTGGCGGGGGGGGTATAGCCCTTTTCAAGCGCAGCAAATTATTCCGGTCGATCATTTATGGGGTATCTCTGAAATTGTTAAACTGAGAAGCCCCGTTTTGGTTTCCAATACCGTTGAGCACCCGCACTGGGTAGTCCAGACGAACAGCCCGATTAAATCCTGGTTAGGACTGCCGTTGATTGTCCAGGATGAACTGGTGGGTATCCTTAATATTGACGGCCACCAGCCTTATCAGTTTAGTGAGGATGATATCCCCTTAGCCAGGGCATTTGCCCGGCAGGCGGCCCTGGCCATCCATAACGCCCATCTTTATGGCCAGGCCGAAAGACGGGCCGAATTACTGGCGACCGTCCAAAAGATTGGCTTGAGTATCATGGCCTCCCTGGAGTTAGAAGAGGTGCTGCGAGCTGTGGCCGTCAACGTGCTCGATCTCCTCGCCGCCGATCATATCCGGGTCTATTTATATAACCCGGCTGAGGATTTTTTTTCCAGGGCTGTGGCCCTGGACAAAGAAGGGGGGCTGGAGTTATCTCATGGAAGAGAGACCCCGCCTCGACGAGAGGGGCTGACAGCCACCGTGGCTCAATCGGGCCTGCATCTGGCCATTCCCGATATCAAAGATCATCCTCTTTTTCTTGATCGCCAAGGCTCCCTGGATTTTAGGGCGATTGCCGGCATGCCGATGAAGAAACAGAATGAGATATTGGGCGTATTTACTGTTTTTTATAAACAGCCCCATTTCTTCACGGAAGAGGAGATTGACCTGTTACAGTTACTGGCCACCCAGTCGGCCGTGGCGATTGAGAATGCCCGGCTTTACAGCCTGGAACAAAAACGTCTCCAGGAAGAAGCCAGGCGAGCCGAACAGTGGCAGCGGATGCAGGAGATCACCTCCACGCTCAACGCTTCGCTCGACCTTGATCAGGTCTTGAGTAATGCCTGTGAACAACTGGTCAAACTGCTGGCCGTAGACCACTGTGGAATTGTTTTGATGAAGGAAGGTCATCGTGTTGGCCGCCTGGTCGCCGAATATCCGCTAACCGGTGCGGTCGGTATTTCGGTGCCGCTCGATTACCCCGCTTTTGAGCAAATGCTCGAAGATTTACAGCCCTTTGCCAGCTTTGATATCTTGGAAGACTCGCGGTTTGGCGAGTCGCGGGTTACGTTGGAGAAACTTCAGATTAAATCGATTGTGATTGCGCCGTTGGTGGTTCAGGGCCAGGTGATTGGCTCGGTTGGGCTGGATGCGATGCAGCAGCCCCGCCGCTTTACCGATGCGGAGATGAATATGATCCGGATTGTGGCCGACCAGATCGCCATTGCCGTTTCGAATGCGCACACCTATCAGGCGGAGCGGGTGGCCCGGATCCAGGCCGATACCCTGCGTGAGGTGGCCGAGATTTTAAATGAGACGCTCGATTTGCAGGAGGTTTTGGAGCGGATATTGGGCCAATTAGAGCGGGTCATTACTTTTGATAGCTGCTCTATCTTGCTGCGTGAAGAAGATGAATTTTGGGTGGTGGCGGCTCGTGGCTTTGAGAACCCGGCTGAGATTATCGGGATGAGTTTTTCTTTTAGCCATCAACGCCATTTTCAGGAGATTGCCATGAGCCGGCGGCCTTTGGTCATTCCCGACAGCAGCCTATATCATTGGCCGCAACAAGGGCAAACGCCGATTAGAAGTTGGATTGGCGCCCCGCTGTTAGCTTCGGATCGGTTGATCGGTTTGCTGATGGTTGACCATTCCCAGCCAAACTTCTATCATCAGGCGGATAGTACACTCATTAAGACCTTTGCCGACCTGGCCGCGATTGCTTTGGAAAATGCCCGGCTCTACGAGTTTGAAGTCAAGCAGATCGAGCGGGAGCTAGATATTGCCCGGCAAATCCAGCAAGGGTTTTTCCCGAAACGGACGCCGACCCTGCCCGGCTGGGCCATTGCCGCCGTCTGTCTGCCGGCCCGAGAAACCGGCGGGGATTTCTTTGATTTTGTAGTACGGGCTGATGGGGGGCTAGGGATCGTGGTTGGGGATGTTTCGGGTAAAAGTATTCCGGCGGCAATGCTGATGGCGGCGGCCCAGAGCTTTGTCAGCGCCAAAGGTTCCGATCATCACTCTCCGGCCAAAGTGCTTCAAGATACCAACCGCTTGTTGTATGAGGATGTCCCCAAAGGTTCCTTTGTTGCCGTCTCCTATGCGCTTTTAGCGCCGGATAACAATGAGGTGTGGCTGAGTAACGGCGGCCAGCTTGCGCCGTTTCTAGCACCGGCGGATCACTGCCCGATTCAATTGGTCGATACGCCGGAGCCTCGTCTTCCGTTAGGGGTTATCCCCGATGTCGCTTACAATGAAACAACTTTTCAGCTTGCGCCGGGGGATAGTTTGATCTTTTGTACCGATGGGCTGGTCGAATGCCGGAATAAATCCGGGCAGTTATTTGGTTTTGAGGGGGTTACGGAGATTTTGGAGGGGCTGCGGGGCCAAGCGCCTGACATTGTTTTGCAGGCTTTGCTAGCCGCAAGCGAAGCATTCACCGAGGGGCGGGGCGCGCATGATGATGTAACGCTGGTTGTTATTCAGCGAACTGAAGCGTAGAGCCAAGAAAGTAGGGAGCGACAAAGCGAGCGAAGCGATGCTTTGTCATGTCAAAGCAAGCTTTGACGCTCCACAAGCTTTATTTTCACAGGAGAGGAATAAAATGGCTAATTCGATGGAGGGAGCGACAAAGCAAGTGAAACGATGCTTTGTCATGTCAAAGCTTGCTTTGACGCTCCACAAGCTTTGATGCTCCAAAAGCTTTATTTTCACAGGAGAGGAATAAAATGGCTAATTTGATGGTGACATTGCAGGTAAATGGTAGACAGACCGGCGCTTACTTGACCTGGCCTGAGGGTGAAGGGCCGTGGCCGGGCGTTGTGGTGATCCAGGAATGGTGGGGGCTTGATGAGCATATCAAAGATGTGGCCGATCGCTTTGCCGCGGCCGGGTTTATGACCATCGCCCCTGATTTATATTATGGCGCCGTGACCACCGAACCGAATGAAGCTCAAAAACTGAGAATGGCGCTGGATTGGGATAAGGCGCTGACGGCGATCCAGAAAGCAATTGACGTACTGGTGGCTCATGAGCAGGTATCACCCAAACAGGTGGGCGTGATCGGTTTCTGCATGGGGGGCGGCCTGGCCTGGCACGCGGCGGCCAAGCTAGAGCATGTTGGGGCGGCTGCGCCCTTTTATGGCGGCGGCCCTGAATTGAGTGATGCCGAGGTGGTTCAAATTGAGGGACCAGTGCTGGCTATCTTTGGCGAACTGGATCAAGGGGTCTCGCCTGAGGTGGCCAATAAACGGGCCGCTCAAATGGATAAGGCCGGCGTCAAGCATGAAACGATCATCTATCCTGCGGCGCAGCATGCGTTCTTTAACGATACGCGGCAGGCATATAACGCCCAGGCATCGGCCGATGCCTGGCAACGAGTGCTTAAACTATTTAGAGAAACGCTAAGGAAATGATGAAGGATGAATGATGAATGATGATTAAAAATTCATCATTCATCCCTCATCATTCATCATTGGAGAAGAGAATGTCACAAAAGCTGATCATTGATGTGGATACCGGCGGTGATGATGCGGTCGCGATGCTGCTGGCGGGATATCACCCGGCAGTGGAACTGGTGGCCGTGACCTGTGTCGAGGGCAACGCGCCCTTAGATTTAGTGGTGCGAAACTCTCTGGCCGTCTTAGAGCAGGGTGATTTAGCCCGCATCCCTGTCTATGCCGGCATGGACCGCCATATGCATACCTTCCCTTATCCCCGCGACCCGGACCAGGAGCGGCGGCTGAAGCTGCCCGAACCGACCCTTAAGCCCAGGCCGGCCCATGCGGTCGATTTTTTGATCGACTATTATATGAGCGAGGCCGGCCCTGAAACGATCCTGGTTCCGGTTGCGCCTTTAACCAACATAGCCATGGCCCTGCTGCGCCAGCCACGGTTGGCTCAGCGAATCCCCGGTATCGTCATGATGGGCGGAGCTTACACCGACGGCAATACGACCGCCTCAGCCGAGTTCAATATCTATGCCGATCCTGAGGCGGCGCGGCTGGTCTTTAAGGCCGGTATTCCGATCAGGATGGTTGGGCTGGAGGTGACCAAGCAGGCGCTCTTGACGCCAGCGGATGCTGAACGGATCATGAGCTATGGTCGTTTGGGCGCGAGGGTGGCCGGCCGGCTGATTGCCGAGGAGGTGGATTGGTTTGTGCGCAACCTGGGCTGGGAGGCGGGCCAGGTCTATGACGCCTGCGCCGTGGCGGCAGTTATTCAGCCCGATATCCTGCAAACTCAACCGGCCTATGGCGACATCGAATTGACCGGCGAACTGACCCGCGGCCGGACGGTTTGCGACTTTGCCTATGCCTACCGGAAACTGCAGCCGAATGTCGAGGTTGGGGTCGGGATCGACCGGGAGCGGTTTGTGGCGATTCTGGATGAAGCGTTTAAATGAATGATTGACTTTGTCGCCATTGGCGCCATTATTATTGATGATATTGTTGACCCGAATGGGCGCAGCAATATGGGAACGCTGGGCGGGGGCGGCAGCCATGCGGTGGCCGGAATGCGGGTCTGGAGCGAGCAGACGGCGCTGGTTTCGGTCATTGGGCCGGATTTTCCGGAGACGGCCTGGCAGCAGTTAATTGGATTAGCCGATACCGCCGGGATTGTAACCCGGCGCGCCCTCCAGCCCCGGGCCTGGCAGCTCTTTGAGGCGGATGGTACCCGCCGGGAGGTCTTTCGGACCGATTTTGCCAGCTTGCGGCAGAATATCATTACGCCTGCTGAATATCCGCCTGCCTTTGCCTTGGCCAAAGGGGTTTACATGCAAACGGCCACGGCCGCCGAAGCGGAAGCCTGGGCCGTTCATCTGAGAAGCTTAAATCCCGAAATTGTCTTGCTCTGGGAACCGTGGGAGATACTTTATAAGCCGGAGAATCTGGCCGATTTTAGCCGGGCCGCGCCGCTGTTTGATATTATCTCTCCCCAAACCGCCGAAGTGGGTTGGATGCTGGGCGAAACAGCGCCGGAGCAGCAAGCGGACCTGCTATTTCAGGCTGGCGTCCGCTGTTTGGCCCTACGCATGGGCGCTTCCGGATCGCTGGTCGGGACGGCGGCAAAACAATTCCACCTACCGGCTTTACCGGTTCCCGTGGTCGATGAAACCGGGGCCGGGAATGCTTATTGCGGCGGTTTTGTGGTGGGCTACGTCGAGTC
>Ga0073934_10011015_pt1 | contig 11061 bp, 5 predicted proteins | sample LarsenN4metaG_FD_76834 | JGI IMG/M metagenome (GOLD analysis project Ga0073934, IMG submission 76834) | Hot spring sediment bacterial and archeal communities from British Columbia, Canada, to study Microbial Dark Matter (Phase II) - Larsen... ...
AAAGGAGCCAGATGAGGTCCGCGCGGGAGGCGGTGGATGGCTTGGCCAGTGCCTCGACCAGGTAACCCTCCATTGCCAGGGCACTCTTTTCCGCCCCAGGGCGCCCCGCGTGCCGGACCACCTCCTGCAACGCGCGTTTGGCATTTCTCGCGACCTCGCGTTCCGGTGAATCCAACAACTCCAGCAAAGGGGGCACGACACCAAGGTCCAACTCGCGCGCCCCGGTCCAGGGAGGCTTGTCGGAAGCGGTCTCGGGCACCTGCTTTACCCGCGTGAGAAATTCCTCAATCCCAGCCTCGGCGGCGGCTGCCGAGGCGGCGCCGCCTGCAACCGCCGCGCTCACCGCAACACTGCCTGGGCGTGTTCTTCTCCGCGAGGAGGTCCGGACCGGAGGCGCATTCCGCTGCGCAGCAAGGGCTGGCTCTTTTCTTTTCACAGGACGTAGGGGTAGCGTTGGGGCCTGTCGAGCAACCGATTGGCCTGGGGGTCGCCCACCACCTCCTGCCGGTCGCCGTCCCAGATAAGCTTGCGCCCAAGGATGTACGACAGATTCCCGAGATTGCACAAAGTCGCCGTGCGATGGCCGATTTCAATGTCCACTGCCGGCCGCAAATGCCCCTCACGGATACTCTTAAACCAGTCCGCTTTGTGGTTCATGTTGAAGTCTTCGTATTCATCGGTGCGATACACTTCCTCTCCGCCGGGGGGAAGTTGGAAGTTGATCGCCTCCGGATTTGCCGGGCGGTAGCCGCCCTCCCATTCCAGGACGAGGTGACCGTTCTCACCCCAGAACACGTTGCCGAACTCGGTCTTTCCCACCCGGTTTCCTGGTTGGCCCCATTCCAAAGTCCAATCAGGATCTTTGAACTGGTAAACAACCTCCATGTCGATCGGGCAGTCCCACAACCCCTTCGCTGGAGGCCGTCCGCGGGCTTCCACCGTGAACGAGGTTTGATGGTCGGCATTCATCGCCCACAGGATGGTCGAGAACTGATGCGCGCCCCGATCGCGGATTTGACCGCCGCCGGATTCCAGCAACCAGCGGAAATTCGCGGGCTGATAACGCGCATTGTAGGGCCGGTATGGCAGTGGTCCCAGCCAGAGGTCCCAATCCAGACCCTCCGGGGGCGGGCTATCCGGCACGGGTTTGTCGTCCACGGGGTTGGCGTAATGCCAGCAGGAGACCCTCCGCACTTTTCCCACAATACCGTTCCGAATCGCGCGGCAGGTATACCAGGCGCCCTTGGCTGTGCGCGCCTGGGCTCCCACCTGCACCGCCACTTTATTCTCGCGGGCTGCGCGGACCATCGCCTGCCCTTCCCGGACAGTGACGGAGGCTGGTTTTTCAACATAAACATGTTTGCCGGACTGGCAGCAATGAACAGTCTGGACGGCGTGCCAATGGTCTGGTGTGGCGATCAACACGGCATCGATATCCTTTCGCTCCACGATGTACCGGTAATCCCGATAAGGCGTCACACCCGGATTTGCGTTTTCGATCGCGGCTTCCAGGCGGTTCTCATCCACATCGCAGATGGCTGCGATCCGGACTTTTCCCTCCTTCTCGAAACGCAGGCTATTGAACAGGTGCGTCATGCCCATGCCGCCTACGCCGATGTGCGCCACCACCAACTTGCCGTTCGCCCCAGGACTGGTCGCCGACTGCAGCACGCCGGAGCGAAGGACCGAGAGGGCCCCGGCCGCCACCGCGCTTCGTTGCAGAAATTTACGACGAGAGAGACGAGCTAATTGGGCCATGCCTGATGTTTATTCATGTGTTCCGCCGAGGCAACGAAATTGAAGCTCACAAAGAAGCTCAGAGTCACAAGACGGCCGCCTCCGGTCCAAGACCTCATCCGAGCCGGGTTCGACCGCGGAGCCGGCCGGGGAAGGCCTGGAGGGAGACTACTCCTCCGCCCCTTCCTCGAGCGGGTTTTGCCATTCCGGGTACACTTCAGGCCGCAATTGGCCCCGGCGGATGAGTTCCTGCAAATCACGGATAATTGTTCGTCGCGCGACGCGGAACTGACGCGCGAGCGCGGAAATATTGGGACGTTCGGTCGAGTCCTTTAGTTGCTCGAGAATCTGATTCTGCCGGCTGAGCCGATCCGTCGAGCGGCTGAGCAACTCGGCCGCATCAATTCGTTTCGAGCGTTCGAGCGCCTCGAACTGTCTGACCACCTCCTGCTGACCGCACTCTTTGAGGGCTGTTTCAACCGTGCGCTTCAGGACGTGGATGTCGACCGGTTTCGTGAGGCAGTAATGAGCGCGGCGAGGGCCCTGCAGCGCCGCCAACTGCTGGTGAACCTCCAAGGCGCCGGAAACGATGATGATCGGCACGAAGGGGAGCAGTTCCTTCAGCTCCGGCAAAAAAGCAAGGCCAAGTTCGCCTTCCGAAAGAACGTGGTCGAGAATCACCACATCGGGAGGGTCGACGGGTATCTTCTTCAGCGCTTCGGTGCCGTTGCTGACTCGCACCAGGCGGTAACGGGAAAGGGCATCTTCGTAGATCTCGTACTGGAGATCGTCGTCCTCAATCACGAGGATCGCAGGCGTTTTCATGTTTCAACTCCACAGGGCAGCGGGCGCTTGCGCACTCGGGCCAGTGAGCCGAGGCACTCCGCCGACCGCGAGGTTTCAACCGCGTCAGCCGTGGCATTGTGGCAAAACCTTTGCCCGACGAAAAGCATGCCTCATCCCATCGTCTTTCCCGCAGTCCCGCCCTCTCCGGGCAGATCGGTGCGGACCGGCAAGACCAGTGTAAAGATGCTGCCCTGGTTGACAACCGTCTGCACCGCCAGGCCCGCTTCCAGCTTTTTGGCCAGCTCGTAAACCATGGACAATCCCAGTCCGGTTCCGCGGCGTGCCGAAAGCGCTTTCGTGGTGAAGAAAGGCTCGAAGATCCGGGGCAGGTTCTGCGGCGGGATTCCGCAGCCGAAATCCTCAACGGAGATCTCGACATAACCTGCCGCCTTGGAGGGCATGAGCACCATCTCCCGTGCCAGTTGCTCCACGTAGCGAGTCGAGATGATGATTTCCTTCCGCTTTGCCATGGATTCAGCCGCGTTAAATATGAAGTTCAGAAGAATCTGCTGCACGAGGTCTTTTGCGCTGACCAACTGCGGCAGGTCCGGCGCGGGTTGGGACAACACGCGGGTTTCGCGAAGAAACCGGTCGCCGAGCAGCCGGATCGTGTCCTCGACCACCGCGTTAATGTCGCACAGGCCGATTTGCTGGCTTGAGTCGCGGCTGAACCCGAGCATGGCTTTGACGATCCCGGCGCCTTGTTCCACGACCGTCTTAATCCGGTCAATGCGGACGCGGACCTTGGAGATGTCCTGCGGGTTTTCCTCAATAATCTGGGCGGAGCCCTTGATGATCGACAGGATGTTGTTGAAATCGTGAGCAATCCCCGCGGAGAGCGTGCCTAGCGCGGTCATCTTCTGGCTGTGCAGCAGTTCGCGATTGGCAATCTCCAGTTCTTTGGTGCGTTGGGCGACCTTCTGTTCCACCTCGGCGTAGCTGCGCAGCAATTGCAGGTGGCGGTTGAAGGCCAACCCGGCAAAAAACAGGGCGAGAGCCAGGCCGGACGCCAGGATGAGGAGCAGCCGTGTTTCCTTGTGCCAGGGCAGCACCACGGTGAATTCCAGTTTCGCCACCGTGCCCAACCCGAGGTTGCCGTTGCGGTCGAGCGCGCGAACTTGAAAGTAATGTTTCCCGGCGGGAAGATCAGTATACGTCTGGTGGGTGACATCTGAAAACTCCGACCATTCCCCCTGGTTGAGCCGGTAGGAAAAGAGCAGCCGATCCCGCGCCGTGAATTTCCATTTGTCGACACCGCCAAAGGTCAGTGTTACCGGGGTTCCCTCCCGGACTTCGCCTGAGGCTTCGCGCAGCGGCTGGATCCTGGGCTCCGGCGGGTCCCGATCCGCGTCGGGATGGTAAACACTCACGCCGTGGGTGGTCGCGCACCAAATCCGTCCCCGGGGCTCCTCATACAGGCCTCGCGCGCCTTCACCCGCCAGGCCCTCGGGAACACCGATTTCGATCCAGGCGCCCAGGTTGGGGTTATACATGAAGCAACCAACGTTGGAAGCCAGCCAGACAATCCCGTCACGCCCGCGAATCAGCGCATTAATCCGGTCAAACGACCGTTGCAGTTCGTTCCATGCTCGTCCATCAAACTCCCACACCCTGTCCTGCGCCACGCACCACGTTTTCCCGTCACTCAGTTCCACAAACATCGACGGAGAAGCTGGACCGCTGTCATCGGCCGCAGGGAACATCCGCCAGCGCCCTTCGTGATACCAGGCGGTGCCTAGATCCGTGCCCATCCAGTAGTCCCCGGCCTGGTCGAGGAACAACGAACTGATGTTCGAGCCCAAAGCCGGTTCGAGCGGGACGGCCCGCAAAGGCTCGAAACCCCGACCGTCAAACAGGAACACCAGGCGCCCCTGCTCCGCCTCCGCGGCGCCTTGGCCCTGCAGAAAGACAACCCCGGGTTTTGCCCGGCCTAACACATTCCAGGCAAGGTTCCGCAAAGCATCCTCCTGAGCATGAATCCGGGCGGCCTCGGCCGCCAGAGTCGCGAAGTTGCCATTGGCCGGGTCGAAGATGACCGCTCCGCCGGCCGAGTCGAGCAACAGTCGCCCATCAGCCAGCGCAAGCACACTTCGCACTGGCGCGCCGGGCCGCAGCAGACCGCCAGGGAACGGGTATTCACGGTATGTCTCGCTTTGCAGCATGTGCAGGCTTGACCCGGTCGCGAACCAGATCCGATCTTCGGAATCCCCCCCAATGCAATGCACGACTGAGTCCACTCGCTGAATCGCCCGCGGCTGACGCCAGCACGGAGGAGCATAGCGAAAGAGTCCGTCCGAGGTGGCAAGCCAAAAAGGTCCGCCGGATTCCACCGCAGCCTCGAAATACTGCCTTGCTGAAACCTCCTCGCTTTCAACCACATCCGTTGCGCCAGCCTCCCAGTGAAAAAGCGAGGTGGGGGTCACCGCCCAACAAACCTTGTCAGGGCCGCGCCATGCGAAGCGCGCTTTCTCCGGCACGGCAGATTCCGTGCTCCAGCGCTGGCCGTCGAAACAGGCAATGACCTTTTGCGTGGTCACTCGCGACTCGGCAAGCACTGTTACACTGCCATTGTCAAATTCCCAGAGATCCTGAAACCGATGCAGCCCCAGTTCACCCGGCGGGATATACTCTGCCCAGGTTGCATCCGGGCGGAGGTTTCGGGCAGCCCCCGGGCTCTTCGCAATCCCGTTTGATGCCGCAATCCACAATCCACCATCACGGGCGAGACTGAGACTGGCAAACGGCCCCAGTCCGGTTGCGGAGGCGGCTTGAATGACTTCGGTTCGCGGTTCGGATGTCTCCTTTGCGTTGTATGCCATCAAGGCTTCCGGAAGAAGGAACAGCACCAGGCCCTGCCGAGCTGGGCGGATGGGCATGGTCATCAACCTCTGCGGCGCCGCCGCATAATGGGAAGCGATCTCCGGGATGTGATGCAACTCCCAGGTGCCATCCTTGAACTCGAGCAAACCCCGGTGAGCGGGCACCCAGAGCTGGCCCGCTGGGCTCTCATAGACCTTTCGAGCGTTGGTCTCGGGCGCGGGCATTCGCCTCATCGAGTAGCCATCCAGGTGCGTAATGAAGGGTTGACTGACGTGCTTTACCAGCACCCGCCCGTGAGAGCCAATGGTGACCGAAGCGCAAGCCGACTCAGGCATGCCGTCGGCAGCCCGGTATACCCGCCAGTTGGACACTTTCTGGGCAAGAGCCGGGGCCACCAGGAGCAGGACCGCGCTGGCCACCAGGGAAACGCGTATGAGCCGCGAGCATCCCATCGATTTCGTTGGTGAGTATCCCCAAGCGGCCACCTCGTCGCAATCCAAAGTCCAAGGTGTGCTTCCAGACGCACACTACCACGAATGCCATTATCAGACGACTTTCTGCCAAGGTTTATGAAAGCCTCACGCTCAACCCTCCAAGTGACGCCAGCCAGGCGGCGATTAAGCATGGGGGCAACCGAAAGGGTGCTCTGGAGCACCCCCTGCCTGCCCAAGCGCAGCCAAACCGTTCCCATTGTGCTTGCCTTGCGCATGATGGCTCGGAAACCGGGGTTGGAACTCCGCAGGGTCCAAATCGCCGTATGGAACGAGCTGCATTTCACAAAGACCCTGGCTAAACGCGAAACACCCGAGCCAGGAGTTCCCGCCCTCGGCGGCGCTTGCTGAAGGGCGATCCCGCTTTTCTCCACCAGGTTTCAATCGAACCGGGCTGCGGCACTTTTCCCTCTTTGCCGAACTCACCGAATCGACGATGCTGGCCCCATGAGCGGACTCCGGGGAAGCTTGCGCCATAGTTGCAGTTGGAATCATTTTGGCGGCCGGCTGCGGCCTGTGCCCGGCACCACTTTTTTCCTTGGTTTTTTCCTGGCACTGTGGCCGTGTGTGTCCCCTGGGCAGGACCGTACGGGACCGACTCCGGAAGCGGCCCAGGTTCCGAGCGGATTTCGCCTCCAGGTCATCGCTGCCGCTCCCTCTTTGGCAAATCCGGTGGCCTTTGCCTTCGATGAAAGCGGCCGGCTCTGGGTTGCCGAACATTCGGCCGAGGACAGCGAAACCTCGCAAGGCCGCATTCGGCTGCTGGAAGATCCGGACGAGGAGGGGGTTTACCGCACCAGCAGTGTGATTGCCGACGGCGTTCCCAATCCAACGTCGCTCGCGTGCTACAACGGCGGAGTATTTGTCACAGCAACTCCTGACATCCTGTTTATCAAACCGTCGCAAGCTGGCACCAACGCCCTTCGGCAGATTGTCTTCTCCGGTTTCAGCGCCAGCAATTCAATTCCCGCCGTGAGCAATGGGCTGCTGCACAGCGTGCAGTGGGCGCTCGACAACCGGTTTTATGTCGGAACGGCCGGTCTTTTCGGCAGCGTTCCTCAACCTGGCTCAGAGCCCGTGCGAATCGAGGGAACCGACTTCTCTTTCGACCCGCGAAGCAGCCGGCTGGAGCCCGAGACTGGTGTGGCGGGTTCCGGTCTGGCCTTCGATCGCTGGGGCAACCGGTATACGTGCGACCCGGACCGGCCGCTCCGCCGGCCGATGTACGAGTTTCGCCACGCGCTGCTCAACCCGTTTGTTCCCTGGCCGAACCCGATGGAAGACGTGCTCAATCCGGCGACTCCGGTTTTCCGGCTTCTTGAATCTCGCGACGCGCGCAGCGGCTCCGACGCCGGCACTGCTGCAAGCCAGGGGGGCCGGTCCCGGACCGAACAGGGCTGGCTGACGAGCGTGCGAAGCATCGCCTTCTACGAGGGCAACCTCTTCCCGACCAATTACCGCGGCAACGTTTTCATCGTCGATCCGGTCCAGCGCGTGGTGCACCGGGCGGCCGTGCGCGAAACCGGCCTGCGAGCCACCGCCGCCCGCCTGAATGAAGATGCAAAGACCGAGTTTGTCTTCTCGGCAGACGCATCCTTTCGGCCCGTGTTCATCGCGAATGGACCCGACGGAGCATTGTATCTCGCGGATGCCGGGACTGCGCCCGGTCAGGGGCGAATCTTCAGGATAGCGCCGGCTGCCGCAAAACCTCTCAGCTCGCCGGCACTGGCCAAAGCGTCTATTCGCGATTTGGTGACCGCACTCGCGCACCCGAACGGATGGCGGCGCGAAACCGCTGCCCGTTTGCTCTATGAGCGCCAGGACATGTCTGCCGTTCCACTGCTGACAAACATGCTCACAGGGGCCCGCGCTCCGATCGCCCGGCTGCATGCGCTGGCTGCGCTGGCCGGACTTGGCTCGCTCACAGAAGGACTCATTCTTCCATGCCTTCGGGACCGGGAAGAGCGCATTCGCTTCCATGCCCTGAAGTTGCTCGAGAGTCCTCCCCCGGGAGGGCTCTCGCCGGCGCTGGCCAATCAACTGCGCTCCCTGGCGGCCGATCCCTCCCCCGCCGTGCGCCGGCAACTGGCGATCGTTCTTGCGCGTCTGCGCCATCCCGCAAAACCGGCATTGCTGGCGGATATTCTTGCTCGCGGCCCGGTGGACCCGTGGCTTTCACGCGTTGTCCTGGCTGCTTTGGGTGAACAGGGAGCGATCTTCTTTGCCAATGCCGCCGCTACCCCTCGGTTCCGCAACGATCCAGCCGGCCACCGGTTTCTGCTCGATCTTGCCGCAATGATTGGCACGGCGGCCCGGCCCGAGGAAGTGGACCCACTGATCGATTTTCTCAGCCGGACCTCCATTGACCGAAGCCAGGTGTTCGCCTGGGTGCAAGCGCTTGGCCAGGGGTTGAAAAACGCGGGCGGTTCCCTGGCGGACCCTCGTGCGCGCTTGCAGGGCCTCTACGGAGTCGCACTCGAAGCCGCGGTCAACGGCGACCTCAACGCGGCGGTCCGCGCGCAAGCCATCCGCGTGCTCGGGGTCAGCCCTGCGCCTATGGCGGAGATTGGCGATTGGCTCTTCGCCCTGGCAACCCCGGCCGAACCGCTGCCCGTGCAATTGGCTTCCATCGACGTGCTCTGCGGGTTCGACGATCTCAGAGTTCCAACCGAACTCCTGTCGCGTTGGCCGCAGTATGCGCCGGCCGTGCGGGTCCAGGCTGTTACCGCTCTGCTCTCGCGCGTTGAACGCGCCGGGCCAATTCTGGTGGGCCTCGAATCAGGACGGCCTGCCGCTGCCGATTTCGCCCCGTATCAGCTCAACCTTCTGCGCAGCCACCCCATCCGGGAGGTCGCCCAACGCGCGCGCCAGTCTCTTGGACCCGCGCCTGTTCGGCGCCAACTGGTGATCAACGAGTTTCAGCCCGCCTTGAAACTGACTGGCGCCCCCAACACAGGGCGGCAAATCTACAATCAACGATGCGCTTCGTGTCATACTGCCGGCACGGGGCAAGGCATGGCGCTGACTCACGCCAGGAGCCGATCCGCCGAACGGCTTCTCACCGATATTCTCGATCCTTCGCGGCATATCCCGCGCGAATGGGTGACCAGCGTACTCGTCAGCCGATCGGGGGAAGTGCGGGTGGGAACACTCGAAACCTCCACACCCGAAGCCGTCGTCCTGCGCGAACCCGGCGGTGGCCTTGTGGTTTATCCCAGGAACCATATCCAGTTTCACGAAGTGCAGGAATGGTCACTGATGCCGGCAGGCCTTGAGCAAGGGCTCAGCACGCAATCCGTGGCAGACCTCATCTCCTTCCTGAGACAGTAGAGGATGCGGAAGCCGGCTGGGCGGAGCGCCCCGCGTCCTCAGCCGATGCTGACTCAATGGAACTGGCTCGATACCGCTAAAGCCACTGACGGATCTTTTCCTGGTAGCGGTTGTAGACGAACCCAAGCACGAGCAGGACAATGCCCAAAGCGAGGAAAGACAACATGCGGTTGAGGGTTCCCAGTTTCCACACGTCAAACAGAATGACCCGCCCCAGCGCGAAACCCAGCACGCCGAGCCCCGCCCAGCGATAGATCCGTTCGCGAAAAGACATTCCCATTACGAACAGTGCCAATGCCAAAACGGACCAACTGACCGTCAGGTAAAAGCCGCGTTCGTATTCAAGCACCCACCTGGAGAGAAACAGCCACAGGCTCAACGCGAGACAGGCGATCACGACGTTGTGCGCTTCGCCAGGTATCGCCAACCGCCCCGAGGCGGCGCGAGCGACGCGTTGTAGCGCGAGTATCACCGCCAAGGCGCACAGATTCAGCCATGTCACCATCGGCGTTCCAAGTTGGGGAATCCACAGCAACAGAAGCGCAACCACCACGTAAGGCGCGGAGTACGGAAGCAGTTCGGCCCGCGCACGCGCCAGCGCCAAACCGAAGATGAGCGCTCCAGCCGCGGTCAGCACCCAGGCCCGATGCGGCGGCGCGGTGTATTCGCAAATCCACCAAATCGACGTGATGACCCCAGACCACAGGTAGATGGCCGCAAGGCCGAGCAGCGGTTCACTGATGTGTTTTCCGGTGCCAGGTTTGCTTGCGAGCCAGACCTGCGCGCCCCGGCCAAGCACCACCAACACCAGCACCGGCGCAATGGTCCAATGCCAGGCGGGGCGCCCCTCCCAAAGCGCGCCCATGAAGTTCACGACCCCTCCCACCACGAGCAACTGCCCAAACGCCGCCAGCATCCAGGCGCGCGTGACCAGGCCATACAGGGTCAGGCTCATTCCCAACACGCCCGCCAGGAGGATCCACGCATCCCGTGAAACCTGGCGCGGCACCCAGGCATAGAGCGCGGCCACGACGGAAGCCGCGGCGATACCCATCATTACCAGCATGAAGGAACGGTTGAGAGCCGGCAGTGGCGCGGAGAAATCGGAGGGCGATGCGGGCGCTGAAGCCAGCGCATCTGTGCCTCCGGGCGAGCCGAGTGAAATAACCCGCTGGCTGCGCCACCAATGTCCAACGGCCACGTTGATGCCGGTCATCACGGCAAAGCTCCACCATGGCGCGCTGCCTGCATCCGCCATCCTCAGCAACCAGGCGCCTGACCCGCCCACCAGGACGATCTGCCCGCACAGCAGGATCTCCGGCAAGCCAAGGACGTAAATCGACAGGGTCAGCACGACGCCTTCCGCGAGCAGCAGGAGAGGAAACAAAGCTGTCGAATTCTGAAAAGTGACGAGGACCCACGTGAGGACCGCTGCGATGGCGTAATAGAGCGGCAGCGGGCGCAAGTCAGCCGTCGGAGGCGTCAAGCCTGGTTCAGCCGGGCGCAGTTGCCGGCTGTGGTGCCGGTGCGCCAGGATTGCGTTGGCGAACACAAGGATGCCAACACCGACGCCCAGGAACAGAGTCCCCGTGTCAAAGCGCTTCAGCCCGGAAATCGCCGAACTGACCGCCAGGGCCGCCACCACGACCGCTCCGGCCCGGAGAATGCCGCCCGCGCCTCCCCAACCGAACCGGCGCTCCGTGCCGGCCGGCGTTTCGGCGCCGCCCCCCGAATCCCGCAACGCTCCCGGCGCGTCCGCCGCAAGCACCGTTCCCAATCCGAGCGTGTGCAGCACCACACTTTCCGCCGCGAGCATCAGAGCCAGTTGCACTCCGCT